>Ga0187809_10000378_pt1 | contig 24376 bp, 24 predicted proteins | sample NC_wetland_sal_i_8_FD_132415 | JGI IMG/M metagenome (GOLD analysis project Ga0187809, IMG submission 132415) | Wetland sediment microbial communities from Neuse River Estuary, North Carolina, USA - ASW_4 | ecosystem: Environmental > Aquatic > Freshwater > Wetlands > Sediment | place: USA: North...
CGACGGCGGGCGGGTCGTGCTGCACGTCGAGCGGACGCTCGCGGGCGCCGCGATCGAGGTGCAGGACACCGGCGTCGGGATCCCCGCCGGCGAGGAGGAGCGGATCTTCGACCGGTTCTACCGTGCGCCGAGCATCATCAAGGATCAGGTCCCGGGGACCGGGCTCGGCCTCTTCATCGCCCGCGCGATCACCGAGCGGCACGGCGGCACACTCGTCGCCAGGAGGCGCGAAGGCGGTGGGAGCATCTTCCGCCTGGAGCTCCCGTCCCACTCCTCGCAGACGAGCCCCGACCCGGAGAAGGAGCTCGTGGCGTGACGACGGTGCTCGTCGCCGAGGACGACGAGGACATCCTCCTGCTCGTGGCGACCCGCCTGAAGCGGGACGGGTACGACGTCGTCACGGCGCGAAGCGGCGCCGAGGCGTTCGCCCTCCTGCAGGAGCGGCGGCCCGAGGTCGCCGTGCTCGACATCGGCATGCCGCCACCCGACGGCCTCGAGATCGTGCGCCGCGTACGCAAGGACTCCGAGCTTCGCGGCACGAGGCTCATCCTCCTGACCGCGAAGGCTCAGGAAACGGACGTTCGGCGCGGGCTCGAGGCAGGCGCGGACGCATACGTGAGCAAGCCGTTCTCGCCGTCCGATCTCTCGGCCCGCGTCAAGGAGCTGCTGGGCTAGGGCTCGAGCTACGCGGCCGGAGCTGCGTAGCGGTAGCCGAAGCCGCGCACGGTCTCGATCGGGACCGAGTCGGGCGCGTCCGGATCGAGCTTGCGGCGCAGGTAGCCGATGTAGAGCTTCACCTGGTCCCCCCCGACGCCGTAGGCGTCCCCCCAGACCAGCTCGAGCAGCTGTTCGCGGCTCAGCACCTGCCGTGGGTTGCGGACGAACGTCGACAGGAGTCGAAACTCGAGGGGAGTCAGCTGCACCTCGCGGGCGCCGACGGTCACGCGGTGCTGGCCCCAGTCGATCGTCAGGTAGCCGTCCCCGTACGACTCCGCTTCCTGCGCGCGTCCGCCGCGCGACGCACGCCGGAGCAGCGCCTGCACACGCGCGATCAGCTCCTGCTTGCCGAACGGCTTGACGACGTAGTCGTCGGCGCCGGCATGGAGGCCGCGCACGCGCTCGAGCTCGTCCGCGCGTGCGGTGAGCATGAGGACGGGGACGTCGGACATGTCGCGGATTCGGTCGAGCATCGACCAGCCGTCGAGCTCCGGCATGGAGACGTCGAGAATGACGAGATCGGGCCGCTGCGCGTGGAACTCGCGCAGGCCTTCTCGCCCGTCGGGGGCCTCGAAGACGACCGCGCCGGTGCGCTCGAGGAGCGTCCGCACGAGTCCGCGGATGTCGACGTCGTCGTCGACGACCAGCACGCGGGCAGCGCTCATACTCGTTTCATACCACGCTCACCCGCTGTTCCCCCGGCGCCGGTCGACTCTAATCCCCGTGGCGACCATCCTGATCGTGGATCCAGATCCGGCCAACCGGTCGCTGCTCGAGCTTCTCGTCCTGCGGCTCGGTCATAGACCGATCGGCCAGCATGAGCTGACCGAGGGCGAGGAGCCCGACGTGATGCTGCTCGAGCCTGCTTCGGGGCCCGGCCTGCGGCTGGCTCAAGGGCTCCGCGAACGGCTCCTGCGGCTGCCGATCCTCTGCGTCAGCATCGAGCCGCCGAACGAGGAGACTTCTTCGCTCGATGCGGTCGATTACGTGATGAAGCCGTTCCGCCGGTCGACCCTCGAGCATGCGCTCGAGCGGGCTCTGATCCAGGCTCGGAACGCCCAAGAGGTCCGGCAACCGGCGTAGGCCGGGCGTGTTCCCCCGCGCGCCCGGCTTAGGCCTCCTCCGTCAGGCGATCGTCCAGGTCTCGCCGCTGTGCAGCAGCGCGTCGAGGTCGCCCTCGCCGCGCTTCGCCGTCGCGGTCGCGAGCTGCTCGGCCATGAGGTCGTCGTAGACCGGGCGCTCGACGTTCCGGAAGACGCCGACCGGCGTCCCGCCGAGCGAGTCCTGGGTCACGCGGGACAGCGCGAACGCGAGAGCCGCGCCCTCGTGGCTCGCGTCGTGCACGAGCACGCCGTCCTCGTCCGCGCTGCAGACCTCGATCGATCCGTCGGAGCGCTGGCGCAGCGCCTTCTCGCCGCCGGCGCCCCACGTGATCGGCTCACCGTCGCGCAGCGGGATGCGGTTCACGCCCTCCTTGTCGTCGCGCACGAAGGCAAACGCGTCGTCGTTGAAGATCGGGCAGTTCTGGAAGATCTCGACGAACGCGCTGCCGCGATGCTGCGCCGCCGCTCGCAGCACCTCGCTCGTGCCGGCCTTGTCGGTGTCGATCGCGCGGGCGACGAACGTCGCCTCTGCACCGATCGCGAGCGAGAGCGGATTGAAAGGCCAGTCGAGCGACCCCATCGGCGTCGACTTCGTCACCTTGCCGAGCTCGCTCGTCGGGGAGTACTGCCCCTTCGTCAACCCGTAGATACGGTTGTTGAAGAGAAGGATCTTCAGGTTGACGTTGCGCCGGAGCGCATGGATGAGGTGATTGCCGCCGATCGACAGCGCGTCGCCGTCACCGGTCACGACCCAGACCGAGAGATCGGGCCGCGTCGTCGCGAGGCCGGTCGCGATCGCGGGCGCGCGTCCGTGAATCGAGTGCATCCCGTACGTGTTCATGTAGTAGGGGAAGCGCGCAGCGCAACCGATGCCCGAGATGAAGACGGTGTTCTCGCGCTCGATGCCGAGCTCGGGCATGAACGACTGCATCGCGGCAAGGATGGCGTAGTCGCCGCAGCCCGGGCACCAGCGGACTTCCTGATCGGTCCGAAAATCCTTGGCCGTGAGCGTCATTGCGCCGCCAGTGCGTGGATCGCCTCTGCCACCTCTGCCGCGCGCAGCGGCAGGCCGCGGACGCGGTTGTAACCCACCGCGTCAACGAGAAACTCCGCGCGCACGAGCTTCAGCAGCTGGCCGAGGTTCATCTCCGGCACGAGCACCCGGTCGTAGCGGCGCAGCACGTCTCCCGTGTTGCGAGGGAACGGATTGAGATGGCGCAGGTGGGCGTGCGCGACAGCGCGGCCGTCGCTGCGCACCCGGCGGCACGCCGCGGCGATCGGCCCGTACGTTCCGCCCCAGCCGAGCACGAGGATGCGCGCATCACCGCTCGGGTCGTCGACCTCGAGCTCAGGAATGTCCGCGACGATGCCCGCGACCTTCTGAGCGCGCAACCGGGTCATCAGGTCGTGGTTGTCGGGGTCGTACGAGACGTTGCCGGTGCGGTCCGCCTTCTCGAGGCCGCCGATGCGGTGCTCGAGGCCGGGCGTCCCCGGCAGCGCCCACGGCCGCGCGAGCGTCTGCTCGTCGCGAAGGTACGGCAGGAACGACTCGCCGTCGTTCGGCTTCGTCACGAATGTCGTCGAGATGTCCGGCAGCGAGTCGACGGACGGCAGCAGCCACGGTTCCGAGCCGTTGGCGAGGTACGCGTCGGAGAGGAGGTAGACCGGGGTTCGGTATTTCAGCGCGATGCGGCACGCCTCGATCGCCGCATCGAAGCAGTCGGACGGCGACCGCGCGGCGACGACGGGCACCGGCGACTCCGAGTTGCGCCCGAAGAGGACCATGAGCAGGTCCCCCTGCTCGGGCTTCGTCGGCATCCCGGTGGCGGGGCCCGCACGCTGGATGTCGCAGATGACGAGCGGCAGCTCGAGCATGATCGCGAGGCCCACCGTCTCGGCCTTCAGCACGACGCCGGGCCCCGCCGAGGTCGTCACGCCGAGAGAGCCGCCGAACGAGGCGCCGACGGCGGCTCCGGCCGCGGCGATCTCGTCCTCCGCCTGGAACGTGCGCACACCGAAATGCTTGTAGCCGGCGAGCTCCTCGAGGATCGCGCTCGCGGGCGTGATCGGATACGCGCCGAGGAAGAGCGGCAGCTTCGCGAGCTTCGACGCCGCGACGAGCCCGAGTGACAGCGCCTGGTTGCCGGTGATGTTGCGATAGGTCCCCGGCTGCAGCTTCGCCGGCTTCACCTCGTACGTGACGGCAAACGTCTCCGTCGTCTCACCGAACGCATAGCCGGCCTGCAGCGCCTTCACGTTCGCGGCGGCGATCTCCGGCCGCTTCGCGAACTTCGACTCGAGGAACTCGATGGTCGGCTCGATCGAGCGGCCGTACAGCCACGACATGAGCCCGAGCGCGAACATGTTCTTCGAGCGCTCCGCCTCGCGCGGCGTCACACCCTCGATTCCCTTCAGCGCACCGACGGTGAGCGTCGTCAGCGGCACCGAATGAAGCTGATACTCGTCGAGGGAGCCGTCCTCGAGCGGGTTCGCGGCGTAGCCGGCCTTCTGCAGGTTGCGGTCGTTGAACGCATCGGAGTTGACGATCAGCGTCCCGCCCTTCGGCAGGTCCTTGATGTTCGTCTTGAGCGCCGCCGGGTTCATCGCGACGAGGACGTTCGGCGCGTCGCCCGGCGTGAGGATGTCGAAGTCGGCGAAGTGGACCTGGAAGCCGGACACGCCCGGAAGCGAGCCGGCGGGCGCGCGGATCTCGGCGGGGAAGTCCGGGAACGTGGAGATGTCATTCCCGAGCAGCGCCGTCTCCGAGGTGAACTGCGTCCCCGTCAGCTGCATACCGTCGCCGGAGTCGCCCGCGAAGCGGACGATCACCTGCGACAGCTGCTCAACCGGCTTGGCCAAACCCTCCGTCACACATATAGCACCATCAGGACTCCCTCAGGAGCGCATCGAGGTCGGCCGGCTTCGTCCACATCGTCAGGTTCCCTTCCGGGTCGTGCGGCCACTCCTCCCGCGGCCTGTCGTAGTACAGCTCGACCCCGTTCTGATCGGGATCGCGAAGGTACAGCGCGATGGAGACGCCGTGATCGCTGGCGCCGTCGAGCGGGATGCCTGCGGCAAGGACGCGACGCAGGGCATCCGCGAGCGTCTTCCGGTCGGGATAGCGGATGGCGGTGTGGTACAGGCCCGTCGTGTTGCGCGGAGGCGGACCGGCGCCCTTCGACTCCCACGTGTTGAGGCCGATGTGGTGGTGATAGCCGCCCGCGGAGATGAAGGCGGCCTGGTCGCCGAAGCGAAGCGTCACGTCGAATCCGAGGACGCCGACATAGAAGTCGAGCGCGCGGTCGAGATCCGACACCTTCAGGTGGACATGGCCGACGTCGACACGAGGATCGATTGCCATCACCCGGAAGTGTGCTTGAGCTCCGACTCCTTCCGCTGAGCATCTGCAAGCGTGAGCTTGCCGCTGCACACCTCGCCGTTGAGCTCGTTCTCGATGCGATCGACATCGCCGGCGCGCGGATACGGCTCCGGCCAGAGGTTGCGTGGGTCGGTCGGGTCGCCGCCGAGCTCGAGACTGATGAGATGGTCCTCCTGATAGTCGGACGGGCTGCCGCCCTCTCCGTAGGCGCGCATCTGCTCGACCTTCAGCGCGTTCGTGTACTCCACGGGCGGGCGGACGGTCGCCGTCCAGCCGTGGACGCAGATGGTGGAGCCGATGTTCGCCTGCGTGACGTCCGGGTTGAGGACGCCGGGCACGCGCGGCAACACGACGCGGGACGCGCGCCCGTGGTGCAGGTGCAACGCCAATGCGAGGACGAGCAGCGCGGTCGCTGCAACGATGAGCGCGGTTCGGATGGTCAGGCGCGCGAAGCTACGGCGGAGCCGCGCCGGCCGCAAGACGCTCTTGCCGACCTGTTCGGGAGAGCAATGCCCCTGCGAGACCCCACACGACGTACGCGACCCACGGATCGCCGATCACGTCCGTCTGGATCGCGAGCGCGAGGACGGCCGCGAACGCAGCCGTCATGCGCACCGAGCCGCCGCGCCAGAGGCCGACGAGGACGGCGAGCCCCCACGCGATCCAGAGGAGCGAGCCGAGGATGCCGAGCTCTGCGCCCATCTCCGTGTAGTTCGACTCGCCTGCCTTGATCGGCGTGCCCGTGCGGGACGCCGTCTGGCCGACGTTCCCGAGCCCGAATCCCTGCGGATGGTGGATCACGGTGTGGATGCCGTCCTTCAGCTCGACCCAGTGCTCGTGCAGCGACGGCTCGCTCTCCGAGAGCGCGTTGCCGCTCGCCGGGCCGCTCGCCTTCGCGTGCTGCCGCTGCTGGACGAGGTCGGCCTTCGTCCAGTGGCCGGTCGGTCCGACCTCCGGGAAGACGTGCGCCCAGCCGACGGTGACGGCGACGACGACCGCGGCCAGGACGAGCGGGCGCCACGCTCGAGACGCGAGCGCGACCACGACGATGCCGCCGGCGAGCGCGAGGAGCGACGACCGCGAGAAGGTGTACAGCAGGCCGGCGAACGCGATCGCAGCGAGCGGGACGGCGAGACGGCGCCACGGGACGAGCACCAGCGCCACCACCATCAGATAGCCGGACGCGAGCGGGCTGAGGAACGTCGAGACGAGCCGCCGCAGGAAGTGCTGCTCCGAGCCCGTGTTGTAGATGAAGTTCTCCGGCAGGCCGCCGGTGCCGTTGTAGTCGTAGCCGAGCTGCTTGTGGAAGTAGTCGACGACGCCGTTCGTCCGCCACCAGCCGATCGGCACGGCGTACACGTCGACGAGGCCGAGCCCGGCGACGAACGCGGCCGTGCCGAGCAGCGTCCACGTCAACCGGCGGAGGTCGTCGCGACCGAGCCGCAACGAGCGGCCGAGTAGGAACGCGCCGACCGGGACGAGATCGTGCTTGACGGCGAGCGCGACCGCGTGGCGGCCGGCGGCGCCTCCGAGCGCCGACTGCGGTACGAGCGCATAGACGACGACGAGCAGGCCGTAGGCGACCGCGAGCCAGTCGACGAGGCGGGGGCGGAATGGAAGACGGCGCTCGGCCGCGCTGTCCCGTATCACGCGCGCGAGCGCGACCACGAGGAGGATCTCCTTCCACGCAGCGATCGCGGTCAGCGTCGAGCCTCGGACGCCCGCCGCGTAGAGCGCCGCCATCGCCGCGTTGTGGAGCGCGAGGCCGACGACGAAGAGGTAGAGCGCGGCGGCCGGGCGCCTCCAGACGGTTGCCGCCGCAGCGGCCAAGAGCAGTGCGTAGACCACCAGCTCGACGGCCGTCACGGCGGCAACTTACAGCGCTCTCGGACTAGGTCGGGCCCCAGGGCGAATCGCCGATGAGCACGGCGATCGCCACGAGAGCCGCGATGAGAAGCACGAGCCGGACGGCCGGCGGCTTCCGCAGCATCTCCTTCTCCTCCTTTCCGAGGACTCGGGACAACGAGACGATGACGGGAGGACATGACGGAGGCGGCCCATTGACGACCATCCGGCCCTGCGCGAGAATCGGCCGGTGACGCCCGAGACCGATTCGGCCGCGGGCGAGACGATCGGCGAGCGCCTCAAGCGCCTGCGGCTGGAACGAGGGCTGTCCCAGCGTGAGCTCGCGGCTCCGGGAGTCTCGTACGCGTACATCTCCAGGATCGAGGCCGGCACCCGGCAGCCCTCGGTGAAGGCCCTGCGCAAGCTGGCCGCGAAGCTCGCAGTCACCGCCGACTACCTCGAGAGCGGCTCCCAGCTCGACGCCGAGAGCGCACGCGAGCTGCGCCTGTCGGATCTCGAGCTCGCGACCCGGCTCGGTGAGGGCGACGGGGTCGAGTCGGCCCTCGAAGAGCTTCTCCTGGAAGCCGAGGCGGCCCCGGACGACCGGGCTGCATTTCGGGCACGGGTGTCGCTCGCCGCAGTGCGGGAGGAAAAGGGCGATCTCGCCGGCGCGATCGCGCTCCTCGAGGCGGCGGTGCAGCAGGATTTCGTCCACCCCGGCGAGCACATCGACGTGTTCGGGCAGCTCGGCCGGGCGTACGCGGCCGCGGGCCGCACGACCGAGGCGGTGGCGCTCTTCGAGAGCTGCCTCGACCGCTGCGCGGGGAGCACGGCCTTGGAAGCGCGATACGCCGCGCTCTTGAGCTACGCGCTGACCGACGTCGGCGAGGTGGCACGCGCCGAGCAGGTCGTGCGCACCGCCCTCGCACGGACCGCGGACAGCGAGGACCCGTACATGCGCGTCCGCCTGTACTGGTCGTTGGCACGGCTCGCGGAAGCGGAGGGCCGCCCGTCCCTGGCGCTCTCGAACATCCGCAAGGCGATCGCGCTGCTCGAGACGACGGAGGACGCGCTCAACCTCGGACGCGCACACGTCCTTGCCTCACGTCTTCTCATCGAGCGCGAGAAGGCCGAAGAGGCGTCGACGCATCTCGACCGGGCAGAGAAGCTCCTCGGAGTCGCGCCCGCGACCGGCGACCTCATCGAGGTGACGATCCAGCGGTCCCGCATCGCGGGCATCCGACGCGACGCCGATGCCGCAGCTGCATTTGCGCGCGAGGCTCTCGCAATCGAGTCGTCCCCGGTCGACCGTGGATTTGCCCTCGCCGCACTCGCCGACGCCCTCACGCTCAAAGGCGAGAACGACGAGGCAAGCGCGGCGTACATGGAGGCCGTGGACATCCTCGAGGCCGAGAATCGCTGGCACGCGGCGGCGAATACCGGGCGGGCCTTGGGCAATCTGCTTCGCAGCATGGGCCGCGAAGCCGAGGCAATGGACGCCCTCGACCGCGCAGCCGAGCTCGGCATGCGCGCAGCGCCGCAGCACGCGAACGCAGACCGGTGAGCCTCGAGCTCGCGGTCACGCCGCGCGGCCCGTACTCGCTCGCACTCTCCGCCCGTCTGGCGAGCGACGCGACGCGCACGTTTCGCGACGGCCTGCTCACGCAGGCGCTCGCGGTCGACGGGCGCGTCGAGCTGGCGCGCGCGTGGCAGTCGCCCTCGGGAACGGTGACGATTCGTTCCGAGTCGGCGACGGCGGCAGAGCGTCTCCGCTGGCTGCTCGCGCTGGACGACGACCACTCGCCGTTTCTCGTGCGTGTGCGCGACGACCGCATGCTCGGGCGCGCGTCGCGCGACCTGCGCGGCCTCCGTCCCGTACGCGTCCCCACCGTGGCGCAGTCGCTTCTGCGCGCCTTCTGCGGGCAATTGATCGAGGCGAAGCGCGCGCGCCGAATGGAGCAGACGATCATCCGCACGATCTGCGCCGGCGGGCCCGAGAGCCTGCACGCCGCCCCGACGACGCGCGACCTCGGTGCGCTGGCGCCGTCGCAGCTGCGACAGCTGGGTCTCCACGCGCGCCGCTCCGCAGCACTCGTCCGCCTCTGCCGCTCGGTCGAGCTCGAGCGACTGCACGACCGGCCGACGGACGCGATCGTGCGACGGCTCGAGCGGGAGCGGGGGCTCGGGCCGTGGTCGATCGGCGTCGTCTGCCTCCAGGGCCTCGGCCGCTGGGATCACGGCCTCGTCGGCGACCTCGGTCTCGTCAAGCTCCTGCGCGCGATCCGCGGGCGCGCGGTCGAGGGCCGGGAGACGGCGGAGCTGCTCGAGCCGTACGGCGAGTTCGCCGGTATCGCGAGCGTCTACCTTCTCGCCGGCTTCGGCCGCGGGCTGCTCTCCTTCGACGCGGCCGCTGCCGCCTAGGCACACTCCAGGGCCATGATCGCGATCCTTGGATGCGGGCGCATCGGGGAGGCCCTGCTCGTGGGCCTCCTCGGCGCAGGGTGGACCGACATCGTCGTCACCACGCGCTCGCCGGAGCACGCGTCCCAGCTGCGCGAGCGGCACGGCGTCGACGCGTCGACCGACAACGCCGCCGCGGTTGCGCGCGCGAATCTCGTCGTGATCGCGGTGAAGCCGCAGGACATCGACACGCTGCTCGCCGAGATCGGGCAGCAGCTGACGCCGGAGCAGACGGTGCTCTCGATCGCTGCCGCCATACCGACGGCACAGGTCGAGACGCGCGTCGCGCCGGGCGTGCCTGTCGTTCGCGCTATGCCGAACGCGCCGTCGACGGTGCACGAAGGCATGGCCGGCATCTGCGCAGGTGCCCACGCGCGCGAGGAGAATCTCGCCCTCGCGGAGGACGCCCTCGCCCATCTCGGCCGCGTCGTGCGCGTTCCGGAGTCGGCGATGGACGCCGTGACCGCGCTCTCGGGATCCGGTCCCGCGTACTTCGCGCTACTTGCAGAGGCGATGATCGAGGCGGGCATCCTGCTCGGCGTCTCGCGCGAGATCTCGACGACGCTCGTCGTGCAGACGATGCTCGGGACGGCGAAGCAGCTGCGCGACCGCGGCATGCACCCCGTCGAGCTCCGCGAGTCGGTCACGTCGCCCGGCGGCACGACGATCGCGGCGATCCGCGAGCTCGAACAGGCCGGCGTGCGCGCCGCAATGCTCAACGCCGTGCAGGCCGCGATGACGCGTGCACAGGAGCTCGCGAGCGCGCATGAGTGAGATCGAGCTCATCGTCGACGAAAATCCGGCAAGCGTCGTCGCGGACATGCTCGCGGCCAAGGCCCGCGAGGGCGGGCACGTCGTGTTGACGGGCGGATCGACACCGGCCGACGCGTACGAGCTCGCGGCCGCGCGCGAGCCGGACTGGAGCCGCACCGAGGTGTGGTGGGGCGACGAGCGCTGTGTTCCGCCGGACGACGACCGCTCGAACTACGGAATGGCGAAACGGACGCTGCTCGACAATCTCGCTGAGCAACCGGCGGCCGTGCACCGCATGCGCGGAGAGCTCGGCCGCGAGGCCGGAGCCGAGGACTACGACCGTGAGCTCGGGGAGCTCGCGCGCTTCGATCTCGTGCTCCTCGGCCTCGGGCCAGACGGCCACGTCGCATCGCTCTACCCGGACCAGCCGACGCTCGACGAGACCGAGCGGCGCGTGCTCGGGGCGGAGGCGCACCTCGAGCCGTACGTCGACCGCATCACCCTGACGCTGCCGATGTTGCGCGCGGCGCACGTGATCGTGTTCCTCGTCGCGGGCGCCGACAAGGCCGACGCGTGCGCGCGCGCATTCGCGGGAGAGCCGTCGCGTTCGACGCCGGGCAGCCTCGTGCGCGCGATCAGCGGCCCGACCGCAGCCGTGCTCGATCCGGCCGCGGCCCGACTCTTGTAAGGCCTAGGGGAGAAGCTCGGACGGCGGCAGCTCGATCGCCAGATCGCGGGGCGCGGCGAGCGCCTGCAGGACGAGCACCGTGTCGGCGACACGGACGTCCTCGAGGAAGTCGGTGCGCAGCTCGAACGACTCGAGCACGCTGAGGACGTCGGCGGCGTACTCGTTGCGGTCGAGCCCGGCGATCATCAGCAGCGCGTCGGCGACGTCCCGGGGAAAGTCGTCGCGCTCGACCAAGGTCTCGGCAACCATCCGCGCCTCGACGTCACGGTGGAGGACGAGGTATGCGAGCACGGCCGCGTAGCGCCCGATGGGCGAGTCCGACTCGGCGGCGCCGACGTCGAGCGCCCACTGTGCAGGCTCGGATGCATCGTCGCCGGCGATGAGAAGCGCCTTCATCGCCGCGATCGGCCGCCCCCACGCGTCCGGCGGCGCTCCTGCGTCCCAGCTCTCGCGGTAGCGCCGCGCGGCGCGGCGGAGCCAGTCGGCCGCCTCGTCGCGCCGTCCCGCCATGAGCAGGCAGAGCCCCGCGGCCCAGGCGGCGTTCGCCAGCTGCGTCAGCTGACGCTGGTCGAGCCCGCGCGTCTCCCCCGCTTCGTACCGGGCGATCGCCGTCGCGACTCCCTCATTCCACGTCATCCCGGGAGTCTACGAGCGTGTGATTGACTGGTCAGTCATGCGCGAGGCCCGCGAGGTGTACTTCGTCGACGGCGTTCGAACGGCGTTCGGGAAGGCGGGCCCGAAGGGCCAGTTCTGGCGCACGCGCGCCGACGACATGGCCGTCAAGGCCGTCCGGGAGCTCCTCCGCCGCAACCCGAGCCTCCCGCCGGAGCGCATCGGCGACGTCGTCATGGCCGCGACGGCGCAGGTCGGCGACCAGGGCCTGACGCTCGGCCGCGACGTCGCGCTCCTCGCCGGCATCCCGGAGACGGTCCCCGGCTTCGCCGTAGACCGAATGTGCGCGGGCGCGCTCACGGCGATCACCGCCGCAGCGGGCGAGATCGCGCTCGGCGCCGCCGACGTCGCGGTCGCGGGCGGCGTCGAGCACATGGGGCACCATCCGATGGGCGAGGACGTCGACTTCAACCCGCGCTTCGTCTCCGAGCGGCTGATCGACGAGTCGGCGGCCGTCATGGGCAAGACGGCGGAGAACCTCCACGACCGCTTCCCCGCGATCACCCGCGAGCGGGCGGACGCGTTCGCGCTCGCCTCGCAGCAGAAGGCAGTCGCGGCATGGTCGAACGGCGTCATGCGCGAGACGGTCGTGCCGATGGCCGTCTTCACCGACGACGGCTGGAAGCTCGCCGAGCGGGACGAGTTCCTGCGCCCCGAGACGACCATGGAGGGACTCGCCGGGCTGAAGCCCGCCTTCCGTCCCGGCGGCCGCGTCACCGCCGGCAACTCGGCCGGGCTCACGGACGGCGCGACGGCGGCGCTCCTCGCCGCCGAGGAAGCGCTCGACGAGGTCGGGCTCGAGCCGCGGCTCCGCCTCGTCGGCTACGCATACGCCGGCGTCGAGCCGCACCTGATGGGCATCGGCCCCGTCCCTGCCACCCGCCGTGTGCTCGAGCAGGCGGGGATCACGCTCGACGAGATCGACGTCCTCGAGCTGAACGAGCCGTTCGCCGTCCAAGTGCTGACGTGGTGCGACGAGCTCGGCGTCGACGCGGACGACCCCCGGCTCAATCCGTACGGCGGTGCGATCGCCTGCGGGCACCCGCTCGCGGCGACAGGGGTGCGCCTCGTCGCCCAGCTCGCCTACGGGCTCCGTGAGCGCAAGGGCCGCTACGGGCTCACCGCGCTCTGCATCGGCATGGGAATGGGCGCCGCGATCCTCTGGGAGCGCGTTGGCTGAGACCGTCTTCAAGCTCCGGCGGGCGGGGACGGTCGCGCTCGTGACGATCGACAACGGCGAGGACCACCGCGTGCCGACGACGCTCGGCCGATCCGCCTTCGAGTCGGCGATCTCGGTCATCGACGAGCTCGAGCGCGGTGACTGGACCGCAGCCGTCATCACGGGCAAGCCGTTCGTGTTCTGCGTCGGCGCCGACATCGACGAGCTCGGCCGCGTCGAGGACCCCCGCGAGGGAATCCGCGCCGGCCACGGGCTGTTCTCGCGCATCCACGCGCTGCCGTTCCCGACCGTCGCCGCGATCAACGGCGCCTGCCTCGGCGGCGGGCTCGAGCTCGCGCTCCACTGCACCGCACGCACGATCTCGTCGGACGTGCGCCACGTCGGCTTCCCCGAGGTCGCGCTGTCGATCATTCCCGGCTGGGGCGGCACGCAGCTGCTCCCGCGACTGATCGGCCCCGAGGCGGCCGCGCGCGTCATCGTCCTCAATCCGCTGCGGCAGAACCGGCTGCTCAGAGCGAAGGAGGCCTTCGAGCTCGGCATCGCGGACCGACTCCTCTCGCCGGTCGAGTTCGTGGACGAGTCGCTCGCGTTCGCGCGGACGCTCGCGATCGAGCGGAGCGACCCGGACTGGTCGGATCTCGAGACCGGCGTCCGCAAGACGCGCGCGAAGGTCGACGACGCGGTGCACGGCGCGACGCGCGCTCCGTACGTCGCGCTCGACCTCATCGCCGGCGCCCGCGACTGGACGATCGACGAGGGCTACGCAGCCGAGGAGGACGCCATGACGGAGCTGCTCGTCAGCCCGCAGGCCCGGGCCGCAGCCTATGCGTTCACCGTCGTGGAACGCCGCTCGAAGCGGCCGCCGAACCTCCCGGAGGCGAGGCCGCGCGCCGTCACCAAGGTCGGGATCGTCGGCGCCGGCCTGATGGCGACGCAGCTGGCGACGCTCTTCCTCGAGCGGCTCCAGGTCCCCCTCGTGCTGCGCGACATCGAGCAGTCGCGGGTCGATGCCGCGCTCGAGTCGATCCGCAGCGAGGTGAAGCCTTTCCTCGCGACGATCGTCGACGGCGGCACCGGGTGGGAGCAATTCGAAGGGTGCGACCTCGTGCTCGAGGCCGTGTTCGAGGACATGGACGTGAAGCGGGAGGTCCTCGCCGACGTGCGGCGGATCGCACCCGATGCGATTCTCGCCACGAACACGTCGTCGCTCTCGGTGGAGGGAATGGGCGCCGACGTCGGCCTGCACTTCTTCAATCCGGTTGCGGTGATGCCGCTCGTCGAGATCGCGCGGACAGCGACGACGACCGATGAGCAGCTCGCGACCGCCTGGGAGGTGGTCAGGCAGCTCCGCAAGCGCGGCGTGCTCGTCGGCGACGCGCCGGGCTTCGTCGTCAACCGGCTCCTCACCCGGATGACGGTCGTGCTCATGGACGCGATCGAGAGCGGGAACACGGTCGAAGAGGTGGACGAGGCGATCCTGTCGCTCGGAATGCCGATGGCCCCGTCCGTCCTCCGCGAGATGGTCGGGCCGGCGGTGGCGCAGCACGTCCTCGAGACGATGCACGCATCCTGGCCGGAGCGCTTCCCGGTCGCCCCGGCAACCGGCGGAGGTCGACGAACGCAGGAGCAGATCCGCGACGCGGCGCTCGAGGCCGTCGCCGACGAGGTGCAGCACGTGCTCGCCGACGGCGTCGTCGACGACCCGGCCGACGTCGACGCCTGCCTCATCCTGGGAGCCGGCTGGCCGCTCTTCCTCGGCGGCGCCGTGACAGGCGGCGTGGTCCGGACCTAGACTGGTGCCATGCCCGCGGCGTGGCGCAAAGCGCTCGACTGGCTCGGGACGATCGTGCTCGCGATCGTGTTCGTGCTCGTCTTCGAGGCGGAGATCGCGAAGCCGTACCGCATTCCCTCCTCCTCGATGGAGCCGACGCTGCACTGTGCGAAGCCCGGAGCATGGTGCGAAGCCGGCTTCAACGACCGCATACTCGTCAACCGGCTCGCGTACGACTTCGGGAGCCCGGAGCGCGGACAGATCGTCGTCTTCAAGGCGCCGCCCGCGACGGCGAAGTGCGGGCCGGACGACAGCGGCTCGACCTTCGTGAAGCGCCTCATCGGTCTTCCCGGCGACGTCGTCTCGGAGCGGAGCGGCATCGTCTTCGTCAACGGCAAGAGATTGGACGATTCGTACGTCGACCCGAGCCTCCGCGACCACGAGTCCGGGACGTGGCGCGTGCCTGCCGGCCGCTACTTCTTCCTCGGCGACGACCGCATCCACTCCTGCGACTCGCGCGTCTGGGGGTCGGTCCCGCGCAAGAACCTCATCGGCCCGGTGCTCCTGACCTACTGGCCGCCGAGCCGAATCTCGCTGCACTGAGCGGCTCTTGAGGGCCGGCGGCCTGCGGCCGATAGTGGAGGCGTGGGGTCGATTCGCCGCGACGTCGCCACAGCGGCGGCGGTAGCCGCCTCTCTCGCCGTGCTCGCCATCGCAGGACCGGCCGCGATGGTCCAGGACTCCTGGCTCACGCTCGTCGGCGGCCGGCTCGTCGCGCACGCCGGCATTCCGCACCGCGAGCTGCTGACGGTGTGGGCACACGGCCGAACCTGGGTCGACCAGCAATGGCTTGCGCAGCTGATCTTCTACAAGACGGACTCGCTCGGCGGCGTGCGCGCAGTGCTCGCCCTCAGCGCGCTCCTGAGCGGCATTGCCTGGACCGCCGCGATCGTGCTCGCCCGAATGCGCGGCGCGTCGGGGCTCGCGCTGCTCGTATGGGCGCCGCTGACGATCGTCGCCGCACCGTGGGCGTGGCAGGCGCGGGCACAGACGTTCGCGCTGCCGCTGTTCGTTGCGCTGCTCGCACTCGTCTTCTCGGACAGCCGCGCGCCGTCACGCCGCGTCATCCTCTCGCTGCCGCTGCTCGCGCTGTGGGGCAATCTGCACGGCACGGCGATCCTCGGCGCCGGAATCCTCGTCCTCCACGCCCTCGTGACCGCGCGCCGTAGTGTCGTGCGCTCCATGGCTCTCGCCGGCGGTGGGGTGCTCGCGCTCGCCGCCAACCCGTACGGCTTCGGCATCGCCTCGTACTACAGGACGATGACCCTGAACCCGCCGTTCGCGTCGCTCGTCGCGGAATGGAAGCCGTCGACGCCGTCTCTCGCCGTCGTCCCCTTCTACGCGATCGCGCTCGTGTCGGCGATCGCGGTCTATCGCCGTCGCAAGGCCCTGACGACGAGCGAGATCGTCATCGCCCTCGCGCTGCTCGCGGTCGCGGCGGACGCGATGCGCAGCATCGCGTGGTTCGTGCTCGCGGCGCTGATCCTCGTCCCGCCGCTCGTGCACGTTCGGCGCATGCCGGGCATGCGCTTCGCCGCCCCGGCGCGGGCCGGCGTCCTCGTCGGCGCGGTCGTCGTTCTGATCGCAAGCGTGGCCGCATTCCCCGGGGCCGTCTCGGCACGGCAGTCGAGCGCATGGCCGGCGCAGGGAGCGAAGGCGCTCCGCATCGCAGCCGAGCGCAATCCCCGCGCGCGCGTTCTCGCGGACGACCGCCACAGCGACTTCGTGCTCTGGGCTGCACCTGGGCTTTCGGGCCGGGTGATCAACGACGTGCGCTTCGAGCTCCTCGACCGCGCCGAGCTCGACCGGCTCGTCCGCTTCGAGCGCGACCGCGGTCCGCAGGACCCCGGTGGCGCCGAGATCGTCGTCGTCGACCCGAAGCGGCAGGCGACCGCACCGTGGCTCGCACACGGATGGCGCTCCGTCTACGACGGCGCGTCGATGGCGGTCCTCGAGCGGTAAGCTCGCGGCTCGTGGCCGACGACTGGCGCATTCGAATCGAGGTGGAGGAGACGCACGCGCGCGGGCTCCTCGATCGGCTCGGCGCCGAGCTCGACCAGGAGGCGCGCGAGCTCGCGCGCGATCTCGAGCGGAAGCGCCTGGCCGTCTCGCGGGACGGCGACGAGATCTTCGTCTACGCGTCCTCGCGGGCGGAGGCCGAGCGCGCGCACGCCGTGATCGATGCCCAGCTTCGCAGCCTCGGCAGCGAGGCCAAGGCGAGCCGGATCGAGCACTGGCTCGAGGCAGAGGAGCGCTGGGACGACGAGCCGAAGGCGGAGTCGTGGGAAGAGGAGGAGCTCGATCGGGGCTCCGCGCCGTGGGAGGTCCGCGTCACCCTTCCGTCCCGCGCCGAGGCGCACGCGCTCGCGCAGCAGCTCGAGGCGGAGGGCTACCACCCCCTCCGCCGCTTCCAGTACCTGATCGTGGGCGCGGCCTCCGAGGAGGACGCCGAGGCCCTGGCCCGGCGCCTGCACGGCCAGGTGGAGGGGGGCGGCGAGGTCGCCTGGGAGACGGCTCCCCCGAATCCCTTCGCCGTCTTCGGCGGCCTCGGATCCTGACTCAGGTTGACGCTCCCGGCACTCCGGGTATGCTTTCTGGAAGCGCGGCTCGCCCAGGGGACTCGTCGAGCGGCGCCACCTTTGGAAGGTCAGCAGCACGAGTCGTGCTGCGCATATGCAAGAAGCCATTCAGCAGACGACGACCTTTGCGGAGGCGACCGACCCGCTCGCCGCCGCGGCATACCGCGCAGAGGCGTGGGCGGGCGAGCCGTTCCTTCGCGACGGCGAGGATCCCGCCCAGGTGCTGGCGGTGGACACCGCGCGCCGCCGGGCCCTCGACGAGGCGGTCGCCGAGATCGAGGCCGGCAAACGCGCGCCGAGCATGCAGTGGAAGGTCAAGTTCGGCCTCATGCTCGGCCTCGAGCGAGTCCTCGCCGAGCCCGAGCCGCACACGAAGGCCGGCACGGCGCTCCGCCGCCATCAGGTGGATGCCCTCGCCGGGATGCTGACCGAGCTGATCGCCGCCGCCCAGCGCGAGGAGGAGAACGGCAACGGCAACGGCGCCGCGTCCGCCGCCGAGGCGGAGGACGACGACGACGAAGAGGAGACGATCGTCGACGACGAGGAGGTCGAGCCGGAGCTGACACCCGAGCAGGACCCGGGCGCGATCCGACGCTACCGCTTCCGCCACCCGACCGCATCCGGCAAGACGATCGCGGCCGCCGGCTTCGTCGAGGCCGCGCGCACGCTCGGCGTCCTCATCCTCACGCACCGCCGTCTGCTCGTCTCGCAGTTCGAGCGCGACCTGAAGACCGAGGGCTACGGCGATCGCTACGCCGACGCCGTCGAACGCGGCCACGAGGACCGCCGCACGAACCCGCTCACGATCCAGACGTACGCCTGGTTCGCGCGTCACGTCGACTCCATCAGCCGCGACGCGTACCAGCTCGTCATCTGCGACGAGGCGCACACCGCGCTCGGCGACAAGACGTCGGCCGCAATACGGTCGTTCCCCGAGCCCCTCTACATCGGCATGACGGCGACCGAGCACTTGATCGCGAAGCAGGTCTCCGACGTCTTTCCCGCCTCTGTCGACGACCTGCCGCTGCAGGACGCGGCGCGCCGCGGTCTCATCGCGCCGCTGCGCTGCCTGCGCGTCCCGCCGGTCGCCGCGATCAACTCCGTGCCGATCGTCGGCGGCGACTTCGACCAGGAGATCCTTGCCAAGACCCTCGACCACCAGGCCCTGAACCAGGCGGCGGCGAGCCTCTACCGCGATCGCTTCGACAACACGCCCGGCATCGTCTATGCCGCCGGCGTCGACCACGCCTACAACCTCGCGCAGGAGTTTCGCGCCGCCGGACTGAAGGCGGAGGCGGTATCGGGGCGCACCCCGCCGGTCCGGCTCGCCGAGACGCTCGCTGCGTACGAGCGCGGCGAGATCAACGTGCTCATCAACGCGCAGCTGCTCGCGGAGGGTTGGAACTCGCCGCGCGCGACCGTGTGCATGCACCTCGCGCCGACGGCGTCGAGGCGCGTCTACCAGCAGCGCATCGGGCGCATCATGCGCATGCACCCGCGCAAGGAAGCCGGCATCGTCGTCGACTTCGTCCCGAAGGGCGCCACTCACAGCGAGCGCGTCATCTCGCTGCACTCGCTGCTCGACGCAGACTTCTACCGCGAGGGTGCACGCGTCACGCCGGCGCCGCGCCGTCGCGCGCAGCGACGGGCGCGCAGGCGCCTGACGCCGGCGCCGTGGCTCGTCCCGGTGACCCCCGACGTGCGCCGCCGCATCGGCGTCATCCAGCGCGAGTGGCAGCGTGTGGATCCGCGCTTCCTCGACGACGACGAGCAGCGGTATTGGGCGACGATCGCAGGCCGCCAGATCCGCTTCGACGAGCGCGGAGCGTTCGTGCAGAAGCTGACCGAGGGCCGCGCGAGCAAGGGCGCGCTCGAGCAGTTCCTGACGACGTGTGCCGCCGAGAACCCGAACAGACGGCTGCGCCTGATGGCGCTGCAGGACCGCGTGTCGATGCGCGTCGACCGCGCCGACTTCGACGACCTGGTTACGCTCGTGACGCAGGCCCCGACGTGGGAGAAGGAGCGGCTCGCGGGCATTCGCGTGCTTCTGCGTGCCGTCGCGGAAGGTAAGCCGGATGCGCCGGACCAGATCCTCGCGCGCTGGACCTGGCGGCTCGCGCGCGCGACGCGCAAGGTGCAGGACCGCCGCGCGTCCACCGAGTACCCGGAGGCGAAGCGACTGCTCGGCGCGCTCGCCAACTCGCGCGGCCACCGGCATGAGGAGAACGCGGCCAAGCTCGTCCAGACAGCGCTCGAGCAGCCGGTGCAGGTCGGCGCCGCGCTGCTCGCGTCGGCGGAGGGCTACACCCCCCGCGCGACGAAGCTGCTGGAGGAGGCACGTGAGGGGCTCGGCTCGATCAACGAGGTCGCGCTCGCGCTGTCGGAGAACCTGCCGGCGCCGAAGCAGCCGTCGAGCTCGCGGCGGCGGCGGAGGCGGCGCAAGAAGAAGACGGGCGTCGAGGGCGCGGCTCCCGCACCGGACGGGGCCACGACGGCGACGAAGCAGCAGCCACCCGCGGATGCGGAGGCTGCCCCGAAGCGGCGGCGCCGCCGGCGCAGGCCGTCAGCGGCCGAGGGCGACGAGGAGAACGTTGTCGGCGAGGACGGCCAGGCCGAGGGCGATGCCCCAACCGGGGTGGCCGGCAGCGGCGAGCGCGGCGGCGGAGAGCAGCAGGACCCCGACGCGCAGGCCGAGCTTCGGCCACCGTCGGATGTGCAGCCGCGCGCGCGGCGACAGCGCATAGCCCCAGACGGCGGCGACGAGAAGCGGCAGCGCGACGCCGAGGCCGAGGCCGCCGACGTGGTCGCCCCAGATCCCGTAGGCGGCGAGCGCGGCGAGCTCGAGCAGGAACGCGACGGCCTCGAGCAGGCCGACCACTGATCAGCTAGACGGCAGGGCCGCCGGGGCCGTCGTCGTCCTGCTCCTCGCGCTCGCGCAGGAAGCGCGTCAGCTCGGCGGCGAGCGTGTCGCCCGACGGGATGTCGCCCTCGGGCGCGAGCGCGTCGACGCGCTGCTCGAGCTCCTCGACGTATGCGGCCGTCTCCGCGTCGGTCGAGACGGCTTCGCTTACGTGCTCGGCGTATTCCTCGGCCGCCTGCTCGAGCTCGCGCAGGTCGACGTCGGTGCGCATGAGCTCGCCGAACCTGCGCACGAGCGCGAGCGCCGCACGCGGGCTCGGTGCGAGCGACACGTAGTGCGGCACGGCCGCCCACAGGCTGACCGACGCGATGCCGAGCTCGCGGGCGCCGTCGTGCAGGATGCCGACGATCCCCGTCGGGCCCTCGTACCGCGACGCCTCGAGGCCGAGCTCGGCGATGAGCGCGGGATCGGTCGCGGACGCAGTCACGGGAGCCGGCCGCGTGTGCGGCACGTCGGCGAGCAGCGAACCGAAGGTGACGAGCATCTCGACGCCGTGTTCCTGCGCCAGGTCGAGGACGAGCCCCGTGAACGTGCGCCAGCGCAGGTTCGGCTCGATGCCGAGCAGGAGGATCGCGTCACGGTTCGCGCCGGGAATCGAGGCGTGGAAGAAGCCGTTGTCCGGCCAGTCGATCTTCCGAGTCTCGCCGTCGACGAGCGACACGTGCGGGCGCACCGCCTGGAAGTCGAAGAACCCCTCCGGCTCGATCTCAGCGAAGCGCGCAGCGCCCCACTGCTTCGCGAGATACGCAGCGCCGAGCGACGCACCCTGGCCTCCGTCGTTCCAGCCGCGAAACGCTGCGACGAGCACCGGCCGCCGGAGGGTCGGCGCGAACGAGACGTTCAGCTCGGACATTCCCGGAGTCTAGTGACGGACCGGACGCCAAAGACGCGCGACCAGGCCCACGGTCAATGCGAAGAGAACTGCAGCCGTCACCACATGCGCGACGACGAGCCACCACGGGACGGTCGCGTAGTTGCGGTACTGGTACTCGCCGATCCCCATCTGTGCGAGAAGGATCACGAGGAGCGCAGCGCATCCACGCAGGAGCCACGGCCACCGAGCGCGCTTCGTCCACGCCCACACCGCGAGGACGAGGTACACGATGCCGAACGCTGCGACCGCCCGCACGTGCAGCCACACCGCCGAGTGGAAGATCCAGATCCGCTCGACCACTTTCGTCCCCGAGCTTCCGGGGAACCTCCCGGACGCGGTCGAGAGCGTGCCGGTGACGACGAGCACGGCGATCGCGACGAGAAGCACGGCGCCGCCGAGCCGTGCGATCGACGGAAGCGGCGGCGAGCCGCCCCGCACAAGCCGAGACGCCTCGAGCAGCGTCAGCACACCGACCCCGAGCACGGTCAGCGACAGCAGCAGGTGGGAGATGACGAGGTACGGATCGAGGTCGTAGTAGACGGTGATCGCGCCGAGCGGCGCCTGCGCGAGCGTTCCGAGGAAGGCGCCGGTCGCGAGCCATCTCCCTCGCGCGCCCAGCCCGAGCGTCCTCCACGCTGCGAGCGCGACCGCGAGCGTCGACAGCACAGTCACCGCCGAGACGACGCGATTCGAGAACTCGATGTCGGAGTGGTAGCCCTTCGGCAAGGCGTGGGCCGCGTTGCAGGTCGGCCAATGCGGGCACCCGAGCCCGGAGCCCGTCAGGCGGACGGTCGCGCCCGTTCCGACGATCACGACGAGGCAGACCACTCCCCACCAGGCCACACGGCGGAACGCCGCCGGCGTGAGGACGATCCGGTCCGCTAAACTGACGTTAACGTAAGAATGAAGTTTCTTCGGAGTCGCAGACACAGTGATCGCTTCAAGTGGTGGGTGCTCTCCTGCACGAGCCTGGGGATGCTCCTCGCCACGATCAACTCGGGCACGCTCATCATCGCGCTTCCCGACCTCGAGCGCAGCCTGCACACGACGCTGCTGCAGCTCGTCTGGGTGATCCTCGTCTACATGATCGTCTCGACCGTCCTCGTGCTGACGGCGGGACGGCTCTCAGACCTGTTCGGCCGCAAGCACGCGTACGTGCTCGGCTTCCTCCTCTTCTCGGCCGCCTCGCTCGGCGCCGGCTTCGCCGGCAGCGGGACGACGCTCATCCTCTGGCGCGTCCTGCAGGGCGTCGGCGGCGCGTTCCTGTTCGCGAACGCCGCCGCGCTCGTCACCGACGCGTTCCCGAAGCAGGAGCTCGGCCTCGCGATGGGGACGAACACGATGGTCGCCGCCGTCGGGCTCGTGATCGGCCCGGTTCTCGGCGGGGCGCTCGTCGCGATCAACTGGCCGTGGGTCTTCTGGTTCAACGTCCCGCTCGGCCTCCTCGGATCGGCGTGGGCGTACCTCGTGCTGCACGAGATCTCCGGGCGGAACGAGGAACGGGGACTCGACCTCGCCGGAACGACGGCGTACGTCGTCGGCCTGACCGGCCTCGTCCTCGCGCTGTCGAAAGGCGGACTGTCGGGTTGGAACAACGCGATGGTCATCGGCGGGCTCGCCGCGGCCGTCGTCCTCCTGCCGCTCTTCGTCCTCATCGAGCGCCACGGCCGCTCGCCGATGCTCGACCTGTCGCTCTTCGAGAACAAGCTGTTCGCCGCGGCGTCGGGCGCTGCGTTCATCAACGGCCTGTCGCGCTTTGCGCTGATGTTCCTCTTCGTCTTCTACTTCCAGGGGCCGCAGGGGAAGTCGCCGATCGTCGCAGGGCTCGAGCTCGCGCCGATGGCGATCGGGATGCTCGTCTCGTCGCCGCTTGCCGGTATCGTCGCCGACCGTCGCGGCTCACGCGGCCTGGCCGCGCTCGGCATGCTCGTCTCCGCCGCCGGGCTCGCCGGGATGACCTCGCTGCAGGCGCACACCGCATACGTATGGAGCGCGCTGTGGCTGCTGCTCGTGGGCATCGGCTCGGGCATGTTCAACAGCCCGAACACCTCGGCGATGATGGGCGTCGTCCCCGTGCACCGGCGCGGCATCGCCGCCGGGGCACGCGTCATGCTGCAGAACACTGGCGCCGTCATCTCGATCGCGTTCGTGATGGCGATCGTCACGTCGGCCGTGCCGACGACGGTGCTCTTCAAGATCTTCTCCGGCATCACGTCCGGGCTCTCGACGAAGCAGCTCGACCCGTTCATCGCCAACATGCACGCAGCGCTGTGGGTGCTCACCGGCATCTCGCTGCTCGGCGCGGCGGTGTCGCTCATGCGGCCCGCACACGCGGCGCACGCGAGCCCCGAGGAGCTCTACGAGGCGGAGGCGGCGTGATCCGTATCGGTGAGGTTGCGGAACGCACGGGCCTGACGCCGCGCACGATCCGCTACTACGAGGAGATCGGTCTGCTCCCCGGCCCCCCGGAGCGGAAGAAGGGCGAGCATCGCGCCTACGGCGACGGCGACGTCGAGAGGCTGACCGAGCTCACCCGGCTGCGCGACCTGCTCAACCTCTCGCTCGACGACCTGAAGCAGCTCATCGAGGCGGAGGAGGCGCGGGCCGCGATTCGCAGGCAGTTCCACGAGACGCAGTCGACGCCGGAGCGGCTGCGCTTGCTCGACGCGGCGCTGCCGCACGTCGAGACGCAGCTCGAGCTCGTACGCCATCGCATCGACGAGCTGCGCAAGCTCGAGCACGAGCTCGCCGAGAAGCGCACGGCGATCCTCGCGCGCCGACGCGAGCTAGCGAACTAGGACGCCCGTCCCCTCTTCTACCCGGCCGATGCGCCGGATGAAGAGGTCTCGCGCACGGAACTCCGATTCGAGCGACAGCGCCTTGTCGGCCGGCAGCGAGATCAAGAGACCGCCCGCCGTCTGGGCGTCGTAGCCGAGCGCGAGCACCGCATCGTCGACGCCCTCCGCGTCGACCGGCGCGTACTCGCGGTTGCGACGGTCGCCGCCCGTGCGAACCCCGGTCCGCGCAGCCTCGAGCGCACCCGCGAGCGCAGGCAGGGACCCGGCATCGAGCACGACGCGCACGTCGCTTCGCGTCGCCATCTCGCGTGCGTGCCCGAAGAGCCCGAAGCCGGTGACGTCGGTGACCGCATTGGGCGAGAACGGACGCAGCACGTCTGCGGCTGCCGCGTTGAGCGTCGTCATCCAGCGGATCGCCTCTTCCGCGTCGCCCTTCGACGCCAGCACGAGGCCTGTGCCGAGCGGCTTCGTCAGCAAGAGCGCGTCACCCGGCTTCGCGCCCGCCTTGGGCCAGATCCCGTCCGGATGCACGGTGCCGACGACCGCCAGCCCGTACTTCGGCTCCGCGTCGCGGATC
>Ga0187809_10000379_pt1 | contig 24341 bp, 20 predicted proteins | sample NC_wetland_sal_i_8_FD_132415 | JGI IMG/M metagenome (GOLD analysis project Ga0187809, IMG submission 132415) | Wetland sediment microbial communities from Neuse River Estuary, North Carolina, USA - ASW_4 | ecosystem: Environmental > Aquatic > Freshwater > Wetlands > Sediment | place: USA: North...
GCCGGCGGTCGGCTTCGTCGGCAACGGCTCGACGCCCGCCCTGGCGCGCGGATTTGCGGTCATCTCCAGCGATGGGGGCCACGAGGGCATGAGCGCCGCGTTCGCCGCCGATCAGCAGGCCAGGCTCGACTACGCCTACGCCGGTCTCGGCCCCGTGGCAATGCTCGGAAAAAGGCTGGTCGCCCGCTATTACGGCAGGCCCGCGCGTGACTCGTATTTCGCCGGCTGCTCCAACGGCGGCAGAGAGGCGATGATGATCGCCGAGCGCTATCCGACGCTCTTCAACGGCATCGTGGCGGGCGATCCGGGATTCAACCTGACGCGGGCGGCGATTGCGGAGATGTGGAACGTCGCGCACCTGGATGCCGTGGCGCCGAAGGATCCCTCCGGCCGGCCGATCCTGAGCGAAGCGCTCACGGCGAGCGACCTGCGCCTGGTCTCGCACGCCGTGCTGCGGGCGTGCGATGCGCTCGATGGCCTGCGGGACGGCATGATCAACGACCTGGCCGCGTGCCGCACGGCATTCGATCCCAAGGCCCTCCTCTGCAGGCGCGGCGCCCACGGGGATTGCCTGAGCGCGGCGAAGCTCGGCGCGCTCGCGGCGCTCTTCGGGGGCCCGCGCGACTCCGGCGGGCGGCGCCTGTACGCGGGCTGGCCCTACGATGCCGGCATCGCCGCGCCGGGCTGGCGGCTCTGGAAGCTCGGCACCTCGCGCACCGCCGTGCCCAACGGGCTCGACGCCACGCTCGGCGTGGATGCCATGCGGTACTACTTCATGACGCCGCCCGACCCGGGTGTCACGCCCGCGACGTTCGACTTCGACCGCGCGCTTCGGCTCACGCAGCAGACCCGGGCCGTGAACGACGCCACGGGTACTTTTTTCTCGAGTTTCATCGCCCACGGCGGCAAGCTCATCATCTATCAGGGGGCAAGCGATCCGGTGTTCTCCCCGGACGCGATCGTCGCCTGGTACCGTGAGCTGATCGCCCAGTATGGCCGGCCGCAGCGCTGGGCGAGGCTGTTCCTGGTGCCCGGCATGAACCACTGCGCCGGCGGCCCGGCGACCGACGAATTCGACGCGCTGGGCGCGATCGTGCGCTGGACCGAGGCACGCCGGGCGCCGGCGCGCCTCATGGCCCACGGCGCGGCGTTCCCCGGCGTGACACGGCCGCTCTGCCCCTATCCGCAATACGCGCGCTACCGGCGCGGCGACCCGAAGAGTGGCACCAGCTTCGCCTGCCAAGTTCCAGTCCACCGGTCCGGCGGCTAGGAGGGCGCGCGCCGGACGACTACAATCGTGGCTACATGGCTGCGGACGATGTGCAATGAGCGAAGGTCGCGTGAGCGATGAGAGTCTGCGCGAGCTGCTGGCGCGCGTACACGAGCGGCTGGGCCAGGAGGGCTCGGTGGACGCGGAGTCGCGCAAGCTCCTCGCCGCTCTCGTGGGGGACATCGACCGCGCGCTCGGCCGGGGCGGGGCGAGCGGTACGCCCGGCAAGTCGCATGCGCCGAGGCTGGAGTCGCTCGCGGTGCGGTTCGAGGCGGATCACCCCGGCCTGGCCGAGGTGATCCGCGACGTGATCGATGCGCTGGTGCGCGTCGGGATCTGACGATCGGCGGACCGGAGGCCGGCCGGATCCGCCGGCAGCCCCGATCCGCAAGCCTCAATCCTCCATCAGGAAGCTGCGCAGCTGCTCGCTGCGGCTCGGGTGCCGCAGCTTGCGCAGGGCCTTCGCCTCGATCTGACGGATACGCTCGCGCGTGACGTCGAACTGCTTGCCGACCTCCTCCAGGGTGTGGTCGGTGTTCATGTCGATGCCGAAGCGCATGCGCAGCACCTTGGCCTCGCGCGGAGTGAGCTGCGCGAGCACGGAATGCGTGGTCTCCCGCAGCGACTCCATGGTCGCCTGATCGATCGGCGAGGCCACCGAGGTGTCCTCGATGAAATCGCCGAGGTGCGAGTCCTCGTCGTCGCCGATCGGCGTCTCCATGGAGATCGGCTCCTTGGCGATCTTCAGGACCTTGCGCACCTTGTCCTCGGGCATCTCCATGCGCACCGCCAGCTCCTCGGGCGTCGGCTCGCGGCCCATCTCCTGCAGCATCTGCCGCGAGATGCGGTTCAGCTTGTTGATGGTCTCGATCATGTGCACCGGAATGCGGATGGTGCGCGCCTGATCGGCGATGGAGCGGGTGATGGCCTGCCGGATCCACCACGTCGCGTAGGTGCTGAACTTGTAGCCGCGGCGGTATTCGAACTTGTCCACCGCCTTCATCAGGCCGATGTTGCCTTCCTGGATGAGGTCGAGGAACTGCAGGCCGCGGTTGGTGTACTTCTTGGCGATCGAGATGACGAGGCGCAGGTTGGCCTCGACCATCTCCTTCTTCGCCCGGCGGGCCTTCGCCTCGCCGATCGATACCTCGCGATTGACTTCCTTGATATCGTTGATCGTCAGGTGGAAATCGCTCTCCAGCTGCTCGAGCTTCTTCTGCCGCCGCTCGATCTCCTCCTTGAACTTCGCGAGCGGCGCGGAGTACTTCTTGCCCGCCTTGACGTGCTTGGCGAGCCAGCGCGGGCTGGTCTCGTTCTTCGGGAAGGTGGCGATGAAGTCCTTGCGCGGCATGCCGGCATCGCGCACCGCGATGATCATGATCTCCTTCTCGAGCTGGCGGACCTCGGCGACGTGAGTGCGCAGATTGAGGATGAGCGCATCGAACATCCGCGGCGAGAGCTTGAGCTCCATGAATTCGTCGGCGAGCTTCTTGCGCGACTTCAGGGTCTTCGGGTCGCGCGCGCCGTGCTTCTCGATCGCCGTCAGCACGTGGGCGAGCGACTTGGCGATGCTCGCGAAGCGAGCCGCCGCCTCCTGCGGATCCGGGCCCGTATCGACGGCCTCTTCCTCATCGTCTGAGCCGTCCTCCCCGTCCTCCTCGTCGTCGGACTTCTCTTCGTCCGCCGCCAGGTCCATCTTGGTCGGATTCTGCGGCTGCGCGATCACATCGGGCGCGTTGGGGTCGACGAACCCGACGATCAGATCGACCAGGCGCGCCTGGCCGCCCTTGACCGGCTCGTAGGCCTTCAGCAGGAAGTCGTGGGTCGGCGGATACAGCGACAGCGCCCGGCGCACGGCCTCGAGGCCCTCCTCGATGCGCCGCGCGATGCGGATCTCGCCCTCGCGCGTGAGCAGCTCCACCGTCCCCATCTCGCGCATGTACATGCGCACCGGGTCGGTGGTGCGGCCGAGCTCCGCATCGAGCGCCGCGAGCGCGGCCGCCGCTTCCTCGATGGCCTCCTCATCGGCGGGCGCGGAAGGCTCGCTCGCCAGCAACGACTCGGTATCCGGCGCCTTCTCGTAGACCGGAATGCCCATGTCGTTGATGGTGTTGACGATGTCCTCGATCTGCTCCGGATCGACGATCTCCGACGGCAGGTGATCGTTCACCTGGGCATAGGTGAGGTAGCCCTGCTCCTTGCCGCGGGCGATGAGCAGCTTCAGCTGCGATTGGCGATCTTCGGGCATTACCGGTGCGCGACGCTCGAGTCCCAGGGAACGCTTCTCGGGCGCTGCAGCAGCAGGAGTCGGACCATCCTTGTGAGTCTCCTTGTCTGCCTCCTTGTGGGAGGCGTGATGGCGGCCGGCGGGCTCGTGATGAGCGGACGCGGCCTTCTTCGATGCCGGCGCCGGCTTCGCATGTCCCGGGCGGGGTCGGGCGGCGGCCGCGGCTTTCTCGGCCGCCCTGGCGGGCTTGGCCGCGTGCGCGGCCGGCCGTTTCTTGCCCGCGGAGGACTTCTTGTGGTGTTCCCCTTCGCGAACGCGATTCTCAGACGACTTCTGCTTGGCTTTCATGAGTACCGGAGGGTTTGGCGGTAAGAGGGTCGATCCCCTATTTGCTGTCGACGGCGGGTCAACTCAAGGGGCGCCAAAGTAAAGCGTGCGATTGTATGGGACCTCCTGGCGAATTACCAAATTCCTCACTGGCCTAGGCCCGTGGCCCCGGCTTCCGGGCGCCCCGATTTGCTATAAGTAATTGAAATTCCGTTCTTTCCGCGTCACTGAGCCCGGCCAGGCCGGTCACCCGGATGCGCTCTTCCAGAAGCTCCAGGCGACGCTCCGTCGCCTGATCGGCCAGCTTGGCGAGAGCGGCCTTGAGCTCCAGGGCCGCGGCCTCGGCGTCGCCCAGCACTTCCTCGCGCTCCAGCAGCCGTCCCAGATGCTCTCCCCCGTTCCTGTCGGCCCAGCGCTGCAGGACTTGAGCGGGAACCGAGAGCGGGCGCACACGCAGGTCATCCAGCAGCGCTCGCAGCAGCTCGATGCCGGGCTCCCCGCAGGCGTCGAGCGCCGCTCGCTCGCTGTCGTCGACCGCGCCGGCGCTCGCCGGGAATCTCACCAGGCGAGCGATAGCCTGGCGCACCAGGCTGCCGCGCCCGGCGCTCGAGCGCGCGCGGGGCCTCTGCGCTCTCGCCACGGGCGCATCGCGCTCCGGGGAGCTGCCTGCGGGCGCTCCTGCGGCCGAGGCGTCGCCCTCCCAGAGCGCCTGCAGCCGCTCCGCCGGCAGCCCCACGACTGCCGCGATTCTCGCCGTGAGCAGCTCCCGGTACACCCCGGGAGCCACCTTGGCGATGAGCGGCCGGGCGCTCTCGGCGAAGCGCGCGCGGCCGTCGGCATGAGAGAGATCGGTCTGTGCGGACAGCTCCCTTACGAGGTACTCCGAGAGCGGCAGCGCCGAGTCGATGCGCCGCTCGAAGGCCTCGCGCCCCTCGGCGCCGACCAGCGTGTCGGGATCCTGCCCTTCGGGCAGGAAGAGGAAGCGGATCTCGCGGCCCTCGCGCGCTTCCGGCAGGGCATGCTGCAGGGCCCGCCAGGCCGCGGCGCGCCCGGCGCGGTCGCCATCGAAGGCGAACACCACTTCCCTGACGAGGCGGAAGATGCGCCGGAAGTGCTCGGCGGTGGTCGCCGTGCCGAGCGTCGCGACCGCGTACGGGATGCCGGACTGGTGCAGGCGCACGGCATCCATGTAGCCCTCGACGACCAGCAGCCGCTCGAGGGCGCCCCGCGTGCGCCGCGTCTCGTACAGGCCGTAGAGCTCGCGCCCCTTGTGGAAGAGGACCGTTTCGGGAGAGTTCAGGTACTTCGGCTCGCCGCGGTCGATGACCCGGCCGCCAAAGGCGATGACCCGGCCGCGCACGTCCCGGATGGGGAACATGATGCGATCGCGAAATCGGTCGTAATGCCGGTCGCCCTCCCGCACGGGGCCGCCCGAGGTCCTTCCCGCGTCGCGCTCGATGATGAGTCCGAGGTCGGCGAGGGCGCGGCGCTCGCCCTCGGCGGTGCCGAAGCGCTTCAGCACTGCGTTCCAGGAGTCGGGCGCATAGCCGATGCCGAACTGCTCGAGGGTCTGCGCAGTCAGGCCGCGGCGCTCCAGGTATTCGCGCGCGCGCCGGTCCCGGGTGAGGGTGTCGGCATAGAACCTCGCGACCCGCGCCATGAGGTCGTGGAGCCGCTCGGAATCGCGAGCGGGTGCGGCGGCGCCGCCGCCCTCGTGCGGCACGTCGAGCCCGAGCCGGCTCGCCAGCTCCTCGACCGCCTCGGGAAAGGCCATCCGGTCGTGCTCCATCAGGAAGCGCAGCACCGTGCCGTGCGCGCCGCAGCCGAAGCAGTGATAGAACTGCTTCTCCGGGCTCACCCAGAAGGAGGCGGTCTTCTCGTTGTGGAAGGGACAGCAGGCCTTGTACTCGCGGCCGGCCTTCTTCAGCTGCACGCGCGAGCCGATCACCTCCACGATGTCCGCGCGGGCGATCAGCTCGTCGATGAAGCTCTGGGGGATGATGGGGCGGATTGTAGTATGAAACGCTGGATCCGGGCATTCTGCCCGGCCCGACGTCGCCTCGGCCGCCTGCGGTGGCCGGGCATGTTCCTACGGCTGCATTGCGGTGCCGGACCGCTCCCGGCCTCGAGCGATCACAGGCGGCTACGGGGAGGCGAGCTTCGCTTTCACCCGCGCGCTCACCGCGCCCATGTCGGCGCGGCCCTGCGCCTGTGATTTCACGAGCGCCATGACCTTGCCCATGTCCTTGGCGGAGGTGGCGCCGCTGGCGGCGATCGCGCCGGCGATGAGCGCGTCGAGCTCCGCATCGCTCATGCGGGCGGGCAGATACGCCTCCAGGACGGAGACCTCGGCGCTCTCCTTGGCCACCAGATCGGCGCGTCCGCCGGCCTGGAACTGGCTGATCGCCTCCTTGCGCTGCTTGATCATCTTCTCCAGGACCGCGAGCACCTGCGCGTCATCGAGCGTGATGCGCTCGTCGACCTCGCGCTGCTTGATGGCGGCGAGCGTCAGCCGGATGGTGCCGAGACGCTCCTTCTCGCCCGCGCGCATGGCGCTCTTCATGTCTTCCGTGATGCGTTCCTTGAGGGTCATGGGCGCGGTCAGCGGGAGGCGCGCATGCCCTCGCGCGAGATGCGCTTCATGTGGCGCTTGATGGCGGCCGCCTTCTTGCGTTTCCGCTCCTGGGTCGGCTTCTCGTAGAATTCCCGCCGGCGCAGCTCGGTGAGGATGCCGGCCTTCTCGCACGCGCGTTTGAAACGCCGCAAGGCGGCATCGAAGTACTCATTCTCACGGATACGGACGCTCGGCATCGAAACCTCAGGGCCAGGGGCCAGGATATGGATCGGGAAATGGAGGACCAGGAATGACCGGAAAAACGGGCGCGCAATTCTAGTAGAGCTCCATGGCAAAGGCAAAAAATCCGCTCCAGGTGCTGGCGATCGAGTCCTCCTGCGATGAAAGCGCGGCGGCGGTCCTGGACGAGTCGCGGGGGCTGCTGGCGCACGAGCTCCATAGCCAGGTGCAGCTGCACCGGATCTATGGGGGGGTGGTGCCGGAGCTGGCCTCCCGGGATCACGTCCGCCGCCTCCTGCCCCTGGTGCGCACGGCGCTCGAGCGCGCCGGTACCACCCCGGAGCGGCTCGGGGGGGTCGCCTTCACCGCCGGACCGGGCCTCATCGGAGCCCTGCTCACGGGAGCGGCGCTGGCCCGCAGCCTGGCCTACGCCTGGCAACGGCCCGCGGTCGCGGTGCACCACCTCGAAGGCCATCTGCTGGCGCCCCTGCTCGAGCCTGAGCCGCCCCCCTTCCCGCACGTGGCGCTCCTCGTCTCCGGCGGCCATACCCAGCTGATCGAGGTGGCAGGCATCGGCCGCTACCACATCCTCGGCGAGACCCGTGACGATGCCGCCGGCGAGGCGTTCGACAAGACGGCCAAGCTGCTCGGGCTGCCCTACCCGGGCGGCCCGGAGCTGGCCCGCCTGGCGCAGGGCGGCACGCCGGGCGCCTTCCAGTACCCGCGGCCCATGCTGGATCGGCCCGGACTCGAGCTCAGCTTCTCGGGCCTGAAGACGGCGGTGCTGCATTCGCTGCGCGGGCGGGAGCTGACCGATCGGCTGCGGGCGGACGTCGCCCGCGGGGTCGAGGAAGCGATCGTCGGCACGCTCACCGCCAAGGCCGTGCGGGCGCTCGCGGCGAGCGGCCTCGACGCCCTGGTGGTTTCCGGCGGCGTGAGCGCCAATCGGCGCTTGCGCAGCGCCCTCGACGAAGCCGTCGGCGCCCGGGGCGGCCGCGTGTACTATCCGCGCATCGAGTTCTGCACCGACAACGCGGCGATGATCGCGGTGGCGGGCCTCGCGCGGCTGCGCGCGGGGCAGCGCGAGGGTCTGTCGATCCAGCCCCGCGCCCAGTGGCCGCTCGAGACGCTTACCGCCGTGCCGCCGCTGCCCGATGTCACCACCGAGTCCGCCTGAACTCCTCCCATGACGAGCTCCTCCCAGTCCGCCGACCGCATCTTCCTGCGGGGCCTGACGGCCGAATGCATCATCGGCTTCATCGAATGGGAGCGGCGCGTAAAGCAGACCGTCGTGGTCGATCTGGAGCTGCCGGTGGACTGCCGCCGCGCCTCGATCAGCGACGATGTCGCGGACACCGTGGACTACAAGCGAGTCGCCAAGCGGGTGCTGGCCTACATCGAGGCATCCGAGTTCAAGCTGGTCGAGACGCTGGCGCATCGTCTGGCCATGCTGCTGCTGGAGGAGTTCGGGCTCGAATGGGTGCGCATCTCGCTCAACAAGCCGGGCGCCATCCGCAGCTCGCGTGACGTCGGCGTCATCCTCGAGCGCAGCCGCGCCGATCTGACCGCGGCCGCCGCCGCGCGCATTTGACCGCCGCACCCATGCCGCAGGTCTACATCGCCGCCGGCAGCAACATCGAGCCCGAGCGGCACCTCGCGCTGGCGCAGCGCGAGCTCGAGCGGCGATTTCCGGGCGTGCGCTTCTCCCCCTGGTATCGCAACAAGGCGGTGGGGTTCGAGGGCGAGGATTTCATCAACCTGGTCGCCGGCTTCGCAACGGATCTGCCCGTGTCCGAGGTGCTGGCGCAGCTGCATGCCATCGAGGCGCTCTGCGGCCGTCCGCGGGCGGCGCCGCGCTGGGCGCCCCGGTCCATGGATCTGGACGTGCTCCTTTACGGCGACCTCGTCTGTCAGGAGCCGCACCTCACCTTGCCGCGCCCGGACCTCCTCAAGCGCGCCTACATGCTCGGCCCGATGGCGGCGTTGGCGCCCGAGCTGGTGCACCCGACCGAGCGGCGCACGATCGGGGAGCTCTGGCAGCGCTTCGATCGCGCGGCGCATGCGATGGTGGAAGTGCGTTCCGCGCCCCCCGGCTGACCGCCGGTCCCGTTTACCAGCCGATGCTCCGGCCACCGTCGACCGCCAGAACCTGTCCGGTGACGAACGGCGCCTCGCAGGCGAAGAAGAGCAGGGCGCGGGCGACGTCCGCGGCCGAGCCGGTGCGCTTCAGCGCCGTGCGGGCGACGATCTCCTCGCGCAGATGCGCATCGACGCCGCTCTCCGGCCACATGACCGGACCGGGCGCGATCGCATTGACGCGCACCTGCGGCCCGAGCTCCCGCGCCAGCGACTTCGTCAGCATGATGAGGCCGGCCTTGGCGACGCAGTACACCGGATGGCGCCGCAGGGGCCGCAGGCCGTGAATGTCGGCGAGATTGACGATGAGCCCGCGGCGCTCCCGCAGCGCACCCGCGGCCGCCTGGGCGAGGAAGAGCGGCGCCTTGAGATTGGTGCCGATGAGATCGTCCCACTGCGCCTCGCCAATGCTGCCGAGCGGCGTCGGATAGAAGGACGAGGCGTTGTTGACGAGAATGTCGAGACCGCCGAAAGCGTCCGCGGCGGTTTGCGCCAGCGCCGCCAGCGCGGCGCAGTCCAGCAGATCGCAGGCTGCGGTCGTGGCAGAGCCCGGCCGGATGCCGTTCAGTTGCCGCGCCAGGGCGAGCGCCTGCTCGGCGGAGCTGCGATAGTGCAGCACCACGTTGGCGCCGGCCCCGTGCAGCGCCTGCGCGATGGCGGCGCCGACGCGGCGCGCGGCGCCGGTGATCAGCGCGGCTTTGCCGCCAAGCGGAGCGGTACGGTCGGCGTCAGGGGCGGGTGACTGGGACATGAGGTGACTACATTATGATGCCGGCGCTCGCACCGGAAGAAGAAGCGCACTCCCGCGCCGTCGGCGCCCTCATCCGCGAGCGCATCCGCGCGGCCGGAGGCTGGATCCCGTTCGAGCAGTACATGGATCTGGCGCTGTACGCCCCGGGACTCGGCTACTACAGCGCCGGCAGCGCTAAGCTCGGCCCGGGCGGGGACTTCGTGACCGCGCCGGAGATTTCCGATCTCTTCAGCCGCTGTCTCGCGCGTCAATGCGCAGCGGCGCTCGCCGGCGGCGGCGAAATCCTGGAGCTGGGTGCGGGCACGGGCCGCATGGCGGCGGTGATCCTCGAGAGCCTGGACGCGGCCGAGGCGTTGCCGCAGCGGTACGCCATCCTGGAGGTCAGCGCGGACCTGGCCCAGCGGCAGCGCCAGAGGCTGGGGAAGCTCCCACCGCACATCAGGGACCGGGTGGTATGGCTCGAGCGGCTGCCAGAGCGGCCCATCCGCGGCGTGATCCTGGCGAACGAAGTGCTCGATGCGCTGCCCTGCCGCCGGTTCGTGACCGTCGCTGGGGGCGTGCGGGAGCTGGGGGTGGCGATCGAGCCCGATACCGCCTCGGGCGGTGACAGCGCGTGCGCGGACGGCAGGCTCGTCGAGCGTCAGGCGGCCGCGGATCCGTCGCTGGAGCTGGCCTGTGCCGCGCTGCTCGGGGGGTTGCCGGAGCCGCTGCCGGACGGCTATTCGTCCGAGATCTGCCTGGCGGTCGACCCGTGGATCGCCGGGGTTGCCGATTGCCTGGAACGCGGTCTCATGCTGCTCTTCGACTACGGGCTGCCGCGGACGCACTACTACCATCCGCAGAGAACTGCCGGAACGCTGCGGTGCCACTTCAAGCAGCGCGTACACGACGATCCCTATGTCAACGTCGGCGTCCAGGACATCACGGCGTGGGTTGATTTCACGCGTGTTGCCGAAGCCGCGGTCGCGTCGGGGCTGGACGTCAGAGGCTTCGCGACCCAGGCCGCGTTTCTCCTCGCCACCGGTATCGAGAGGCTCGTTGCCGAGGCGACGGACCCGGTGCGACGTGCGCGGCTGGCGGGCGAAGCCCGCAGGCTGCTGCTGCCCGGGGAAATGGGCGAAGCGTTCAAGGCCATGGCGCTGACGCGGGACCTGGATGAGCCGCTGGAAGGGTTCGCCTTGCAGGACCTGCGCCACTCACTGTGAAAGCCGTGGCGTGCCGCGCTGGCGGATGTCCAGTGTGGCGGCAGCGCGTGTGCCCCCGGGATTCGTGCAGAGCTGCGCATCGCGCCGCGCCCGCGGCTCGCGCGCCAGCTCCCGGGCGGCGGCATAGAAGCGCGGCAGATCCTCGTGCTGCTGCCGCAGGAGGCGCTCGAACCCCGGCACGCAGTCATAATAGGTGCCCACCGAGACCAGGTCCGCATTGTTGAGTCCCGAGGCGATCCACTTGTCATAGAGCGGCGAGCGAACTCCGAGATGGTGCTCCAGCATGCGGATCTCGGCGGTGAGATCGGCGAAGATCCGCCGCTTGCGCCGCAGCTTGCGCCGCCGTGAGGCCGAGGAGGCGTAGAGCGTCGCCAGCCGCTCGCGGGTGTGCCGCAGGAGGGCCACGAACTGCCGGTCTTGCGCGCGCAGCCGCGCGAGCTGCGCAATGCGCCCCGTCCTGCCCCGGTATTGCAGCCAGCGCTTCAGACCCTCGTCCTCCACGGTGACGGCGAACGCCTCGTCGAATCGCGAGTCGTCCTGCACGTAGAGCAGTTGATGGGCGAGCTCGTGAAAGATCATGGCCGCGAGCTCGTCGCTGCCGTAGCGCATCATGGTGCTCATCACCGGATCGGGAAGCCTGCCGAGCGTGGAGTATGCCGGCACCCCCTCCACGACCACGTCGTAGCCACGATGCTCGAGGCTCGCAGCGAAGGCCCGGGCCCGCCGCTCGCTGAAATAGCCCCGATAGGCGACACAGCCGGCGATCGGGAAGCACCATTGCTTCGGCTGCACCGAGAGCGCGGGTGCGGCGACCACGTTCCAGACGACGTAGGGCCGATCGATCCTGACGTAGCTGCGATAACTCTGGTTGTCCGGCAGCTTCAGGACGCGCGATGCGAAATCGCGCGCCTCCCGAACCGCGGCGAGCTCGCGGATCATCGGCGCCGGCGTCCGCGGATCGTCGATGACCTGCACGATCGGCTCGCGCGCGTGCATCACGTGCCACTCGCCACGAGCGGCCTGCAGCAGATACATCGTGCTGGTGCAGCCGCCGAGCGCCACGAGCAGCAGTGCTGCGAGCGTCAGCCGCGCAACCGCGCTTCGCGTCCCCATGCGGGGCGGGAGCACCTTCTCGGTTACCATGTGCGGATTATGCAGGTGTACTTGGTCGGTGGCGCCGTGCGGGATGCCTTGCTGGGCCGGCCCGTCCAGGAGCGCGACTGGGTCGTGGTCGGCGCCACGCCCGAGGCGCTCGAGCGGCAGGGCTTCGTCCCCGTCGGGCGCGAGTTTCCCGTCTTCCTGCACCCGCAGACCCACGAGGAGTACGCGCTCGCCCGTCTCGAGCGCAAGGTGGCGCCCGGCTATCGCGGCTTCACCACCCGGTTCTCACCGGACGTCACCCTGGAGGAGGACCTGCGCCGCCGCGACCTGACCATCAATGCGATGGCGCAGACCGCCTCCGGAGAGGTCGTGGATCCGTACGGCGGCCGCGCGGATCTACGAGCCCGGCTGTTGCGGCACGTGTCGGAGAGCTTCATCGAGGATCCCGTGCGGGTGCTGCGGGTGGCGCGGTTCGCCGCGCGCTACGCGGAGCTCGGGTTTCGGGTGGCTCCGGAAACCGTCGCGCTGATGCGCCGGATGACGGCGTCCGGCGAGCTCACTGCGCTGGTGGCGGAACGCGTCTGGCAGGAGACCGAGCGTGCGCTCGGCGAGTCGCGTCCGGACGTGTTCTTCGAGACGCTGCGCGAGTGCGGCGCTCTGCAGGTGATCTTCCCGGAGCTCGCGGCTCTCTACGGTGTGCCGCAGCCGCCGCGATGGCATCCGGAGGTGGATACGGGCGTGCACGTCATGCTGGCGCTGCGCTACGCGGCGTCGATCGCGGCCCCCACCACGGTCCGTTTCGCGGTCCTGATGCACGATCTCGGCAAGGCGCTGACGGCTCCGGAGCGCTGGCCGAGCCATCGGGGCCACGAAGAGGCCGGCGTGCCGCTGATCGACGACCTCTGTGCCAGGCTCAAAGTGCCGAACGGGTTCCGGGATCTCGCGGTGCTGACTGCCCGTCATCACGCCATCGTCCACCGCGCGGCGGAGCTGCGGCCGGCCACGGTGTTGCGGCTCCTGGAAGCGACGGACGCATTCCGCCGGCCGGAGCGGTTCGAGGAGATGCTGGCGGCGTGCGAGGCGGATGCGCGGGGGCGCTCGGGCCTGGAGACACAGCCCTACCCGCAGCGCGATGCCCTGCGCCGCGCGCGCGCGGCAGCCGCGGCGGTGACTCTGGAGGCCAGCGAGCGCCAGGGGCTGGCGGGCCCGGCGATCGGCGAGAAGATCCGGGAGAAGCGGCTGGCGGCGATCCGCGCGCTCTCCTAGACCCGTCATCAGTTGGTGTTGGTCTTGCGCGCGGCGTCGAGCTCGGTCGGGGCGGTGAAAGGCCCGAGGTAGAAGGGCAGCACCGACATCATGTGGCGAGGGGCGATCCCGAGGCGGGCGAAGCCATCCTCGCTGCAGATGCTGTCGACGGTGAGGGAGCGGAAGTTGTCGAGCGACAGCGGCTTGCCGGGGAGCAGGCCGAGGAGCGCGGCCTGCAGCCGCCCGAGCGTATCCGGAAGCCGCACGATCCGGCAGGGAAGCCGGGCCACGGCCGCCGTCATCCGCACGATCTGCTCCAGCGTCAGCACCTGCGGACCGCAGAGCGGGTAGATCTGGCCGCAGCTGTTGCGATCGTGCAGGGCGCGCACGAAGGCCTCCGCGACGTCGCCGACGAACGCGGGCGCGAAGCGCGCCTGCGAGCGCGCCAGCGGCAGGAAGCCGTCGGCGAGCCGCAGCAGCGTGGCGAAGCGGTTGGTGAGGGAGTCGCGCGGGCCAAAGATCACGGAAGGCCGGAAGAGGGTGAAGTCCAGATGCGGCGCCGCCTCGATGTACGCCTCGGCCTCGCCCTTGGAGCGCAGATAGCGGCTCGGTCCCCGCTCTCGGTCGGCGCCGACCGCGCTCATCTGCAGCAGCCGCCGGGTCCGGGTGCCGCGGGTGGCGGCGACCAGCTTCGCGGCCAGCTCCGCGTGCACCGCCTGGAAGGTCGAGCGGCCGCGCTCGTTGAGAATGCCGACGAGGTTGATCACCGCATCCATGCCGGCCAGGAGCTGGCCGAGCGCGCGCGGATCGTGCACGTTGGCGGTGACGAGCTCCACCGTCGGCAGCACGCGCAGATGCTGGCCCCCGCCGGGCCCGCGGGTCGGCACCCGGACCCAATGGCCCTCGCGTGCGAGTCGTGTCACGAGCTCGGTGCCGACGAAGCCGGTGCCGCCCAGTACGCAGATGTCCATCGGCGGCCCCATGTCAGTGAGCGAGTGTGGCCGGACGCGCGGTCGCGTCCGCCGCCAGGGTGTCGGCAAGGATCACGCGGCGGCGCTCGCGCCGGCCGTCGTGGAGCAGATCGACGGTGACCGCGTCGCCCACTCTGAGAAATCCGAGCGCCTGGCGCAGATCGGAGTTGGATGCGATCCGGTGCCCGGAAATGGCCGTGATCACGTCGCCGGCGCGGATGCCGGCCTTCTCGGCCGGGGAGCCGGGAGTCACCTGTGCGACCAGGCCGCCGGTTGCCCGGTGCAGCCCGAGCGGGCGGGCCATCTTCGTCGTGACCGCATAGAGGCTGACGCCGAGCTGGCCGCGCCTGACGGCGCCGTACTCGATCAGCTGCCGCATCACCCGCGCGGCGGTGTCGACCGGAATGGCGAAGCCGATGCCGATGTTGTCACCGCTGCCGGAGAGAAGGGCGGTATTGATGCCGACCAGATCGCCGCGCAGGTCGACGAGCGCGCCGCCGGAGTTGCCGGGGTTGATGGAAGCGTCCGTCTGAATGTAGTCCTCGAAGTCGTCGGGGCTGAATCCGGAGCGCTTCAGGCCGCTGACGATTCCCGCCGTGGCGGAGTGGGGCAGCCCGAACGGATTGCCGATGGCCACCACGAAGTCCCCGACGGACAAGCGCGCGGAGTCGCCGAGCCGGATCTGGGTGAGGCGCCGCGCTGCGACCTGGAGGACCGCGATGTCGGAGGGCGCATCGGCGCCGACCACGTGGGCCACGAGCCTGCGTCCATCCTGCAGCGCCACGGTGATCCCGGTGGCGTGATCCACCACGTGGGCGTTGGTCAGGACGTAGCCCCGCCGGGCATCGACGATCACGCCCGAGCCGGCGGCCTCGAATGGCTGCTCGTCGGGGCGCTCGCCGGGAATGCCGTGGAAGAAGCGCTGGAAGAATGGATCCTCGCGCGAGGATTCCGGCGTGTCGCTGTCGCGCTCGATGCCACGCGTGGAGATGGTGACGATCGCGGGGGAAACCCTGCGGATCATGGGTGCGAGCGACGGCACCCGGGCGTCGCCCACCGCGGCCGGGATGCCGGCTGCCGCGGGACGAAAGGGCGTCACTCCCGCAGCCGCGGCGAGGAGCAGCAGCGCGGTACAGGCAAGCTGCCGGGGCTTCATGGCACTTCCAGGCGATGGGGCTGGGATTCTACAAGCGCCGGGTCCCGGGACGAAGCGCGGCGCGGCGCGCCGCCGGGTGTGTATCGGAAACGGGCCGCCCCCGCCGCCGGCATCGGGCCGGCGGCGGGGGCGGGTGACCGACCGCGGGGGAGGCCCCGCCAGGTCAGGCCGCGGCGACCTCGATGCGGCGCGGCTGCAGCTTCGCCTGCTTCGGAATCGTCACTTCGAGCACCCCATGCGTGTGCCTGGCGGTGATCGAGTCGAGGTTGGCGCTCTCCGGCAGCGTGAAGCGTCGCAGGAACCTGCCGCTGCGGCGCTCGAGACGCCGGTAGGTGGTCGACGCCTCCTGGGTGGGCGCACGCCGCTCGCCACGGATGGTGAGGACGCCCTTCTCGGCGGTGATCTCGATGTCCTTCGGCTCCACGCCCGGGACATCGACCAACACCGCGAAGCGCTCCGGCTCCTCGTGCACGTCGACCTGCGGGATCCACCAGGCGCCATCGGACTCCGGCGCGTCAGTCGCGGCGCCGGAAAACGCCTCGTCCAGATGACGATGCAGACGGTTGACGAGTGTCCACGGCTCGTAGCGCAGAATGGTCATGTTACAAACCTCCAGGGTTGAGAGTGTCAGGCTGTTGCCAAAAATGTCGTTGCAGCCGATCTGCGGGCGGCCGTGGAAGTTTCAAGTGTTGGTTGGGCGAGGCGATGTCCGCATCGCGGGCGCGCCGCCGGATCCGGGCGGGCGCCCGCGCGCCTGCTCCGGGGCGGGGCGCGGCGGACCGTCACGTCCATGCCCCGCGCCGGGCTCGAGCGTGGCCTGAATCCTGGCCTGTGAGCATGCTGTGCAGAACGTGTGCGCCGCCTGGGCACAACATATTGGGGTTGCCGGACCCGGGAAAAGGGGCGGCCGGAAAAAACTTGTGTCCTGTCCAACACGGCGCGATACGCTGTAGCTCATTGGTTTGTAAGCGAAATTTTCGCCGTATGAAATATGTCCGGAAATCTTGACGCCTGCCGGGGTGCTCATTAGGCTCTGTACCCCGACACAAGATCTTGTGCCCGCCAGGCGGCTCCACCAGATCGCGCGTCGGGGAGGTTCAGGGGGTGCCGGCCGCGACAGCGGCGTGCGGGCAAATCCCGCCGGCATGTGCCGCTTCCCGCGGCCCGCGCAGGCCCGTATCCCCTGTGATCCGTAGGACAGGCGTGCTAAAGACAATCGGAGCGCCGCGGACACATGAATACCGTCGTGAAAATCGAGCCGAAGGATGTCGACGCCATTCCGTTCCAGGAGGCGTCGCATGACATCTGGGACAAGAAATACCGCCTGACCGCCAAAGACGGCACGCCCATCGACCGGACGATGGACGACACCTACAAGCGGGTGGCGCGGGCGCTCGCCGACGTCGAGCGCGAGGACCTCCGCGATCACTGGTACGAGCGCTTTCTGTGGGCGCTGCGCCGCGGCGCCATTCCCGCCGGCAGGGTGACTTCCAACGCCGGCGCGCTCGAGCACAAGCCCGCGACCTCCACGATCAACTGCACGGTGTCCGGCACCATCCGCGACTCGATGGACGACATCCTGCGCAAGGTGCACGAGGCTGGCCTGACGCTGAAGGCGGGCTGCGGCATCGGCTACGAGCATTCGACGCTGCGGCCGCGGGGCGCCTACGTGTCCGGGGCCGGCGCCTACACCTCCGGCCCGCTGTCGTTCATGGATATCTACGACAAGATGTGCTTCACGGTCTCCTCCGCAGGGGGCCGCCGCGGCGCGCAGATGGGCACGTTCGACGTCGGGCATCCCGACGTCATGGAATTCATCCGCGCCAAGCGCGAGAACGGCCGGCTGCGGCAATTCAATCTGTCGCTGCTCATCACCGACGAGTTCATGGCCGCGGTGCGGCAGAATCGGGAGTGGAAGCTGGCCTTCCCGATCACCCGGGCGGAGATCGAGGAGGGCGAGCCGCCCGACTTCGCCGACAGCGCCCGGTACGTCTGGCGCGAATGGCCGGTCCACGACGGCTATGTCGTGAACGAGGAAGGCCTGGTCGCCTGCAAGGTCTACAAGACCCTGCCGGCGCGGCGCATGTGGGACGTCATCATGACTTCCACTTACGACTTCGCGGAGCCGGGTTTCATTCTCATCGACCGCGTCAACGAGATGAACAACAACTGGTGGTGCGAGAACATCCGCGCCACCAACCCCTGCGGGGAACAGCCACTTCCGCCGTATGGGTCGTGCCTGTTGGGATCGGTCAATCTGACGCGCTTCGTGCGCGAGCCGTTCACCGAGCGCGCGAAGTTCGACTGGGACGAGTACCGCGAAGTGGTGAAGGTCTTCACCCGCATGCTCGACAACGTGGTGGAGATCAACGGGCTGCCGCTCGACAAGCAGCGCGATGAGATCCTGCGCAAGCGCCGCCACGGCATGGGCTATCTGGGGCTCGGCAGCACGATGACGCTGCTGCGCATGAAGTACGGCTCGCCGGAGTCGATCCGCTTCACCGAGGACGTCTCGCGCGAGATGGCGCTCGCCGGCTGGGAGGCGGGGCTCGAGCTGGCGCGCGAGAAGGGGCCGGCGCCGATCATGAACGAGGAATTCACGGTCACCCGGGAGATGCTGCGCAAGCGTCCCGAGATGGCGCGCGACGGCTGGAAGCCGGGCGACAGGATTTCCGGCCGCATCCTGCACGCGAAGTACAGCCGCTACATGCAACGTGTGGCGGCGGTCGCGCCGAGGCTTGTGGAGGAGCTGGCGGAGAGCGGCTGCCGGTTCACGCATCACACCTCGATCGCGCCGACCGGCACGATCTCGCTGTCGCTAGCCAACAATGCCTCGAACGGCATCGAGCCTTCGTTCGCCCACTATTACTTCCGCAACGTGATCCGGGGCGGCAAGAAGTCGAAGGAGAAGGTGGACGTCTACTCCTTCGAGCTGCTGGCCTATCGTGAGCTGGTCAATGCCAAGGCCAGGCCGGGCGCGACGACCGAGGCCGAGCGGCTGCCCGACTACTTCATCGCCTCCGAGGACGTCACGCCCAGGGAGCATGTCGATGTCCAGGCGGCGGCGCAGGTCTGGGTGGACTCCTCGATCTCCAAGACGGCCAACGTGCCGACGGATTTCGCGTTCGAGAAATTCAAGGACATCTACCTGTACGCGCACGAGAAGGGCCTGAAGGGCTGCACCACGTTCCGCTTCAATCCGGAGGCCTTCCAGGGCGTGCTGGTGAAGGAGCAGGACCTGAAGAACACGATCTACAAGTTCACGCTCGATGATGGAACGGTCGTGGAGGCGCGCGGCGACGAAGAGATCGAGTACGACGGGGAGCTGCACACCGCAGCTAACCTGTTTGACGCCATGAAGGACGGGTACTACGGACGGTACTGAAGACGTTGTAATGCAGCGTCTGTGGCCCCATCTATCGGAAGTCAGATCATGACCATCAAGATCGAGCGCAAAATCGTCAAGTACCACGTCCAGAAGCCCGAGGACAAGGCGGCGGCTGCGGCCACCGAGTCGCCGAAGGCGACCGCGGCGCCTGCCGAGGAGGTCGTGCGCGACAAGAACGGCCACATGGCGAAAGTCATCCGGATGCACGAGAAGCTCGAGCGTCCGGAGGTGCTGATCGGCTCGACGTATAAGATCAAGACGCCGATCTCGGACCATGCGATGTACGTGACGATCAACGACATCGTCCTCAACGAGGGCACGGAGTACGAGCAGCGGCGGCCGTTCGAGATCTTCATCAACTCGAAGAACCTCGACCACTTCCAGTGGATCGTGGCGCTGACGCGGATCATCTCGGCCGTGTTCCGCAAGGGTGGCGACGTCACCTTCCTGGTGGACGAGCTGAAGGCCGTCTTCGATCCGCGCGGCGGCTATTGGCAGCCCGGCGGCAAGTTCATGCCCTCGATCATCGCCGAACTGGGCTACGTCATCGAGAAGCACCTGCAGACCATCGGCCTGATGCGCAAGCCGCAGCTCGATGAGCACCAGCAGAAGCTGGTGGACGAGAAGCGGGCGGAATTCGAGGCGCGCGCCAAGCAGGCGGATGCGTTCGCCAAATCGCATTTTCCCGAAGGCGCGCAGCTCTGCGGCAAGTGCAGCACCGCCGCCGTCGTCATGATGGACGGCTGCATGACGTGCCTGAACTGCGGCGACTCCAAGTGCGGCTAGCAAGAGCGACGGGCGGCTGAGCCGCCCGGGGGTCCCCTCGCGCCACCGCCAAGGCTCAGCTCGCGCCTACGACGACATCGCTGATCTGAATGACCGGGGCCAGATCCGTGTAATGGGGGATATCGGCCAGGATCTCCTGCGCGTGCGGGCCGAACCCCGACTGGAACGCCTCGACCGAGTCGCAGAAGATGTGGCACATCGCGACATAGGTGGGCGGCTTGCCCGGTGCCTCGCCTCCCAGCCCCTTATCGACCGTGTAGTACCGGCACTTATCGCCCATCAGCCGCTTCACCAGCGGCATGTGCCGGTCCCGGTAGTAATCGTGATCGAAACGGGCTCCCGACTGGTTCGGGTACATCACGCTGACTTTGATCATCGTGCTCTCCGGGGTGAGCGGCGCCAGGCGCCGTCCGCGGATGCTACCACTCCCGCATCGCCCGGCCACCCGGGCCCTGATCGAAGCCGCGGCCCCGCACGTCCGTGAGGTGCGTGCTGGAGTCGTTCGCGGAGCCGCGGCCGCCGCATGCTCGCCCTGGCGTGCCCGGCGCATGAGCCGCGAAAGCGATGTCGGCCGGGCGCCGGCGAGGCCGAAGGATTTGCGCCCCAAAAAAAGAACCCCGCCAGAGGCGGGGTTGGTCTATGGTCGCTTGCTTGTGTGGAGGAGTGTCGTTCTTGTTGTCTGAGGGACACGGTACCGAGGTGCGCCATCCCGCGCCTGATCCGCCCGTGCTTTCTTCGTATTCCGCTAGCTCTTCCTTCCGGGCCGGCTGTCGGCCCCCGATGGTGTAGTACAAGCAACGCGCGTGCCAACCGGTCCGTGACGCGGATCGATGTGACATGTTGCATCTGCGACGCGGTTCAATTGTGACGCAGTGCCCGTTGTGAGAAGTTAGCGGCCATCCGGAAGGGCGCTCGCCATCTCCCGACCGCCGCCTGCCGGGCGGCGGCGGTGGGTCGAGTGTCAAGTTCACCGACACTTTGACGACCTCGAGGGTGGGCCGGTCCGGGCGTGAAACTCACAAGCTTTTGAATATCATTGCGATTCTGCGACGGGACGGGGTGTAAATGAACTCGACACGGGGGGCGGCGGCCCTGCGGGGCAGGCGCTGGCTGTGGGTGATCCTCTGGCTGCCGCTCGCGATCGCGCGCGCGCCGGCGGCCGACCCGGCATTGCCCTATCCCCCGCAGCTGCAGCGGGATGTGAATTTCTGGGTGCGCGTGTACACCCAGATCGACACCAACTCCGGCTATCTGCACGACCAGTACAATCTCGCGGTCGTCTACGACACGCTGCGCTTCGCGCCGGACAGCCCGCCGCGGGCCCGCCAGCGGCGCGTGAACCGCGCGCGCGATCACTACGTCGCGGAGCTGCGGCGGATCGCCGGCGGCAAAGGGCCGCTGACGCCGGAGGACCAGCGCATCAAGGCCCTCTGGGGCGCCGAGGCGACGCCGCAGCGGCTGCTGCGGGCGGCCGACGACATCCGCTTCCAGCTCGGGCAGTCGAACCGCTTCAAGGCCGGGCTGATCCGCTCCGGCGCCTGGCAGAAGGTCATCGCCAGTGCGCTGCGCGAGGAGGGGCTGCCTCCCGAGCTCGCGGCGCTGCCGCTCGTGGAGTCCTCCTATAACCCGAGCGCCTATTCGAAGGTCGGCGCCGCGGGCCTGTGGCAATTCATGCCCTCGACCGGCCGGCGCTTCATGCGCATCGACCGGGCCGTCGACGATCGCATGGACCCGTTCTTCGCCACCGAGGCGGCCGCTCAGCTCCTGGCCTACAACCATCGCATCCTCGGCACCTGGCCGCTCGCGCTCACTGCGTACAACCACGGCGTCGCGGGGATGCGCCGCGCGGTGGCTACCATGGGCACGACGGACATCGCTACGATCGTGCGCCACTACCATACCCGCACGTTCGGCTTCGCCTCGCGGAACTTCTACGTCTCCTTCCTGGCCGCCCTGAAGATCGATCGGGACCCGCAGAAGTACTTCGGCACCCTCGTGCCGCTGCGGGAGGAGCGCTTCCATGAGGTCAGGATGCCGGCCTCCGTCGGCATCCGGCCGCTCGAGCGCGCGCTGAGCATCAGCCCGATGCAGCTGCGCGACCTGAATCCGGCGCTGCGGCCGGCGGTCTGGCGCGGCCGGCTCGCGGTGCCGCGCGGCTACGAGCTGCGCCTGCCGGAAAGCGGGCCCGCGCTGACGACGGCGATGCTCGCCTCGAAATTGGGCTCGCGAGTCCTGCTGGCGCGGGCCGCGGCGCCGCATCGGGCCGCGGCCGGCGAGCATCCGACATCGACGGGGCACCCCGGGCTGGTGGCCGCGGTGATGAAGTCCGCCCGCGCCGAAGGCGCCGCGCCGGTGGTCGCCTCGGCGGCCCCGGCGTACTACGCGCGGGTGGCATTCGATCCGTCATCACCGGCCCTCGCCGGACATGGAGCGCCGATCCCCGACGGGGACGCGCTGCCCGACTTCGGCAAGCGGCTCGGGTTGGCGGGTCAGAGGCTGCTCGGCTTCGGGGGCGTCGCCGCGCCGGTCGCAGGCGCGGATGACGGCGCTCAACCCGTATCCGCCGCTCAGGCCGATGCGCTCGGCCCCTCGCTCGGGCCCGCTGATGGCTCCAGCCAGAGCGCCGATCCCACCGACTATGCCGTGGCGCCGAACGGCACCATCGTGGTCGCGGCCGCGGAGACGCTCGGCCACTATGCGGAGTGGCTTGGCGTCACCGCCTGGGATCTGCGCCGGCTCAATCATCTGACGTTCCGCCGCCCGGTGCGGGTCGGCGAGCGGATCCGGCTCGACTTCAGGCGCGTGCCGCGGGAGGAATTCGTGGCGCGGCGGCGCGACTACCATCGTGACCTGGAGGCGGCCTACTTCAGCGCGCATCGCATCGTCGGCACGCAGCCGTACGTCGCGCAGAGCGGCGATTCGCTGTGGACGCTGACGCGGCGGTTCTCCCAGCTGCCGCCATGGCTGCTGCGCGAATACAACCCCGATACCGATTTCGCCGATCTTCGGCCGGGAACGCGGCTGATCGTGCCGCGTATCGAGGAGGTGTCCGCCGGCGGCGACTGAATCCGCGCCGGGCGAAGCTTGACCGTGCAGCGCTCGCCGCCGCGCGCATCCCGTACGAAAGCCTCATGGAATCCCTATAATCCTGCCATGTCCTCCTCGAGAGCCCTCTTCGCCGCCATCGTGCTGGGCTGCGCGCTGACCGTGGCGCGGGCCAACACGGCGATGGCGCCCACCGTCTCCGCGACCATCGCCACCTCCGGTGCCGCCATCCCGGGGGCGCGGGCGCTGCCGGCGCCGCGCGTGCCGCTGCTGCGGTCCCCCAGCCTGCCGTACGTCGATCACATTATCGTGCGCAAGGCCCAGCGCCGGCTCTATCTGATGGACGGCGACAAGATCGTGCGCTCCTACAAGGTCGCCCTCGGGCTCGAGCCCAAGGGTGCGAAGGAGCGCGACGGGGATTTCCGCACGCCGGAGGGCTGGTACCGCCTGGCGCGCCGCAATCCGCGCAGCGAGTTCTTCCTCTCCATTCAGATCTCCTACCCCAACGCGCGGGACCTGCAGCGCGCGCGCCTGCACCACTGGCAGCCGGGTGGATCGATCATGATCCACGGGCTGCCCAATCGCCTCAAGAACCCGCTCTCGTACTACCGCCACAATGACTGGACGGACGGCTGCATCGCCGTCTCCGATGCCAGCATGGTGGAGATCTGGCTGCTGACCCGCGACGGCATGCCCATCGACATCCTGCCGTAGACATGGAGAGCGGCGTAGTCGTCCCGGAGTTCATCGACGCCCGTGTCGGTCCGCGGGGCAGCCTGGAGAATCTCTCGCAGGCGGAGATCGAGAAGCTGCTCGACTCGGGGCAGGGCGGCCTGTACGCGCTCTTCCGCAAATGCGCGCTGGCGGTGCTGAACAGCGGTGCCAACACCGACGACGCCAAGGAGATCTTCGACCGCTACCGCGACTTCGACATCCGCATCGTGCGGCACGCATGGGGCATCAAGCTCGAGGTGCACAATGCGCCGGGCTCCGCCTTCGTCGACGGGCAGATGATCCGGGGCATCAAGGAGCACCTGTTCGCGGTGCTGCGCGACGTGGTCTTCATCGCCAACGAGATCATGGCGAGCGGCCGCTTCGATCTCGACAGCTCCTCGGCCGTCACCAACGCGGTCTTCCACGTGCTGCGCAACTCCCGCCTGCTCGACTACAAGGCGCGCCCGAACCTGGTCGTGTGCTGGGGCGGACACTCCATCGGCACCGAGGAGTACCAGTACAGCAAGCGCGTCGGCTACGAGATGGGCCTGCGCGGGCTCGATGTCTGCACCGGCTGCGGGCCGGGCGCCATGAAGGGCCCGATGAAGGGCGCCACCATCGGCCATTCCAAGCAGCGCATCGAGCACGGCCGCTACGTCGGCATCACCGAGCCGGGGATCATCGCCGCCGAGCCGCCGAACCCGATCGTCAACCAGCTGGTGATCATGCCGGACATCGAGAAGCGCCTGGAGGCGTTCGTGCGCTTCGCCCACGGCATCGTCGTCTTCCCGGGAGGCGCCGGCACCGCCGAGGAGATCCTCTATCTGGTGGGGATCCTCATGGAGCCGGCGAACCAGGATCAGCCGCTGCCGGTCGTGCTGACCGGCCCGCGGGAGAGCGCCGCGTATTTCGAGCACATCAGCCGCTTCATCGGCGGCACGCTCGGCGAGGCCGCGGTCAAGCGCCTCACGGTCATCGTCGACGATCCCGCCGAGGTCGGCCGGCTCATGGTGCGCGGCATCGAAGCCGTGCGCGAGTTTCGCCGCCAGCGCAGCGATTCATACAACTTCAACTGGCTGCTCTCGATCCAGCCGGAGTTTCAGCGGCCTTTCGAGGTCACGCACGAGTCGATGCGCGCGCTGGCACTCGATCGCGGCCAGCCGGTGCATGAGCTCGCCGCGAACTTACGCCGTGCCTTCTCGGGCATCGTCACCGGCAACGTCAA
>Ga0187809_10000380_pt1 | contig 24338 bp, 29 predicted proteins | sample NC_wetland_sal_i_8_FD_132415 | JGI IMG/M metagenome (GOLD analysis project Ga0187809, IMG submission 132415) | Wetland sediment microbial communities from Neuse River Estuary, North Carolina, USA - ASW_4 | ecosystem: Environmental > Aquatic > Freshwater > Wetlands > Sediment | place: USA: North...
CTGACATAAGCGTATTGTACCAGTTCTTATACTAACAGGTGGTGCCCCCGAGAGGATTCGAACCTCTAGCTTCTCCTTAGGACGGAGTTGTTTTATCCATTGAACTACAGGGGCGCGTGCCGAGCACTGCTCGGCTTGGAAAACTAGCTCCTCTCGAACGCTTCGTAGATGTGCATGTATTCGGATTTTTCGTACTTGAAGAGCTCACCCTCCTTGAAGAACAAGGCTACTTCGCGCTCGCCGCTCTCTTTGCCATCCGAAGCATGGATGAGGTTACGGCCGGTACCCATCGAAAAGTCACCGCGGACTGTGCCAGCAGCCGCCTCGCGGGGGTTGGTTGCTCCGACCAAAATGCGCACAGAATTTACACACTCAAAACCTTCCCAGGCCATGACCACCACCGGAGAGCTTTTCATGAACTCTTCAAGACCGGCATAAAACGGCTTCTCCAGATGTTCGGCGTAATGTTCTTGCAGCAGCTCACTCTTGAGCGCCATCATCTTCAGGCCGATGAGCTTCAGCCCTTTGCGTTCCAGGCGAGAGATGATTTCGCCGACGAGGCCGCGTTGCACGGCATCGGGTTTTGCAATGACTAATGTTCGTTCCATAGTTTCCTTTGTTTAATTGCTATGGCTGCATTGTAACAGATACGGGGCGCCTACTCCATCCCCCTCTGCTACAATAAAGGATATGCAGTTTGCTAAGGCTAAAACCGACTTTCTGGAGTATTTGGAAATCGAGCAGAACCGCTCGCAGAAGACGATTGCCAATTATGACCATTATCTAACGCGCCTCGTCGACTTTGCTGGCGATATAAAAGTAAGCGATGTCGACCCGGAACTCATCCGTAAATGGCGACTATGGCTGGCTCGGCTCGGGACGAACACCTCCGACGAACTCCAGAAAGTAACACAGAATTACCACCTGATTGCCCTACGCGCCTTCCTACGTTTCTGTGCCAAGCGTGATATTCCGGCGCTCGCCGCGGATAAAATTGAACTGGCGCACACGAAACGCAAACAGGTTACATTTTTGAACGAGAATGAGCTCGAGCGACTTTTCAAGCAAGCTGATACAACCAAATTGTCAGGCTTACGCGATCGTGCCATTTTGGAATTACTGTTCAGTTCGGGCCTGCGTGTCAGCGAGTTGGTCGGACTCGACCGCGACCATATAAACCTGAAGCGCCGTGAGTTCATGGTGCGCGGTAAGGGCCAGAAAGACCGCCCCATATTTATAAGCCCTGAGGCCGCTAAATGGATCGAACATTACCTGAACAAGCGCGAAGATAACACTCGGCCACTATTCGTACGCTACAGCGGCAGCCGAAAGGTTGACCTGACTGGCAACTTCCACCGCCTGACCGCACGCAGCGTACAGCGTATGGTCAGCCGCTACGCCCTACTCGCCGGCATCACGAAACACGTATCGCCACATACACTCCGTCATTCGTTTGCGACAGACCTACTCATGAATGGTGCCGACCTTCGCTCCGTGCAAGCAATGCTCGGCCATAGCAACATATCGACCACACAAATTTATACGCATGTCACCGACCCACATCTCAAACAAATACACGAACGTTTTCATCATAAAACGAGCGCCGAATAGCCTTGGCGCTCGTTTTGAGACGTATTCGTTAGTCTAGCCACCAGAACTTGGCGTGCCAGAAGTAACCGATTGGCACATTGCGTTGCTCGGGTCAGGATTTACGATGTCGCTCGGAATATGGAAGTAGCCTGGCGTTACCTCGAAACGCTTACAAAGCGCGCCGTTGGTTTCAACCGCTTCATCTGGAATAAGATTACTCGACTCCGTTGCTGGAATTCGCACCTGGATACGGCGCAGAACACCGTTGGCGTTGCCTGTTACATCGACAGTTACCTGCGTGCCAATGAACGAAACGGGGCCGCCAACGCCAGTAGCAGTGATCGTCACGTTGCTTGGTTGGTATAGCGAATTGACACGAAGCCCGAAGTTACTGGAGCCAAGCGTCGCCAAGCCCGTGATCGTCGCTGTGCACTTTGTATATGACCCCGTTCCGCATTGTGCAGCGACCAGGTTTGCTTTTCCGTTGTGCGACGAGTAAGCCAAACTACCCCCGCCTGCACTCTTTTGCGGTTCAAAGAATGCCACCAACTCATTTCCTTCAAGGCCCGCACGTGTGATTACGCCTCCGACCGGCTTGGTTGATACCAAATCCGCCTCCATCAATCCGTATCCACACGTCCACTTCGCCGCCGTAGTAAGCGTGTGTGATGTCGAGCCCGGGCACTGCGCTGGCGTGCCACCCGGCTTATTCGTCGGCGTCCAGGTAACCGTAATCTTATCTATGGTATTTGATGCGGTAATCGGTATGACTTTCGACTGGCTACCCACACCGTCGTAGACCAGCGACGTTTCGGTCGGATCAACGAGCAAACAGCTATATGAAACGTTGTCTGTACTATCGAGCGTCGTCGCATTACCGGTCGGATAATTCGGCACATAACCTCCACCATCGGTGTTTGTCGTACAGGCTGTTTTGCCCGGCACCGTTTTACCAGCCTTTACTGCTGCCGAAACGACATTCCGTGCATCTTCGACACCACTCTCTGCCGCATAGAAGGCCTGTGTGCTCAACTGCTGATCAAGCGTATTACCCTGCTCGCGCCGCGAAATCGCCGCGAACCCAAGGACGATCAGGCTAACGACAATCATCGTAATCATCGTAATCATGATAGAGGCCATCCCAGCTTGGCGGTTTTTCTTGGCTATCAGGCGAATCATGTCTTTATGATACCTCATTCCGCTTTAGTTTATACGTTTTTGTACCACTGTGCTGAGCTCTGAAACTGCGCAAAATTGATCGCCAGCACCATTCTGGCATACCACGTCACTCGCCGTCGGCCCACCGCCGGACGGGCTATGGAGTAAATCGTCGTCGCCATATACGACACGGACATCGATCTCATATAAATCAGTGCTCCCTGGTACCTGTTTCACCTTCACCTTACTGACACGCATGTGCGGACTTAGTAGCTCCGTGCTGCCACCTGCAAGCGGCTTGCTGAAGTCTTGTGCGCTCAAGCCGCTGCAATCGCCCGGTGTGTCCATCACGACTGCGTGGTTCGCCTGGTGCTTAGATACATCAGGCGTGCCATCCACAAGTTGCCATCCTAAGTGGTAGCTGTACCGATCATTACCGATACAAAAGCCATTTTCACCACCCGCACTGGCTATCGGCGAGGTAACCTGCTCACCACTGAACTGTATCGCTTGCGATACATTTTCTAGGATTGCACGTGCGGTATTCTGTGTGTTCGACTGATTTATACCGGCATAATACGCATGGTTAAACTGCATCACGCCGACCGCGATAACAAGCAATACTACCGAAAATACCAACGTTGCCACCATGAGTTCGATAATAGTGAACCCGGCATCGAATTTGTCTTTGGCAAACTTAAGACCGGTTCGTAGTGAATGCTGCGCCATTTAATACAACCTGTACACCATACTTTCTTCCGCCTGACCGTTGGACACACTAGCCCACTGCGCTTTCAACGTGAATAAATATCCGCCACTACTATTAACCCTGCCAACGGTCAAGTTGAACACTGGCTGCGTGGTGGTGGGCGCGCCAGTGTTGTCCTGCTTACAGTCGGCAGATGTCGGTGGACTGGTCGCAGATACGGGCTGCTCATTGTACATGCAGAACGGCGTACCAAACGTCTTGACCTTGCCGTCACTGGCGGCATCAGCGCGAAGTTGTTCGAGCTGGCTCTCCAGCAGCTTCAACGCTTCCGCGTGCTCCTGTGAGTCGCGTACACCAAGCTGACTGTTACGTGTCGTCACGAATGCTCCGCCGAGTATCATGCTGACTATTGCTATACAGATTAGAACCTCTACTATAGTGTCGCCAGCTTCAGTAAGACGCCTCATTAACAGTTCCTCCCATCCTTGATTTCCACAGTCACCGACAAGTTGCGACCGCCGCTGCCGATAGTCATAAGCCCCGATTGCTGCGTACCGCCGCTTGCAAAGCAGATTTGTACGCCGCCACTCGGGTTTTGCGTCGACGTTGCCAAGTTCTTGTTGATGGCATCGACCGTCTCGCGAGACGTTTTATCCCAGTAACTCCCGGTCACTGGAATCAGGCTGATCTGCTGTGAGCCCGACAACAACGAGCCGCCACTATATTGGCCCAGATTACTAATAAACGCGACTGCACCGATATTGTTACCGCCGCTCGTCATCTTCACGACCGTGAGCCCGTTGTGCAATATGTTCGTCACGCTGGCATTCGGGAAACTGCCGCCTACGTTGGTAGTAATGCCTGGCGCGATGGCCGTAGGTTTAGCTGCAGTCAGGCTGCCATTATTATCCTGGAGCCCGGCGATGGTATATGAAATGTACTGCTGCGGGCTCGCGCCATTGCCATGTACGCCGAACTGCAAGACCTTGCCCAGATATACACAGCCGTCGTTTGAGCCCTGCTTATTGGTGCCTGGCAGGATTTTGAGCGTGCCAAGCGTGCCGTTACAGGTAAAGTTGTTCGTGTTCGGATAATCACCTGCTGCCACTTGGTCGATTTCCTGCTGGACTTGCGATCGGATGTCATTGATCGCCTGGTTGAATTCGGCTTGGTTCTGCTTACCATTGATTGCAACTACCGCCAATAGAAACATTAGGCCAGTCACAGCCAACACGATCAGTGTCTCAACGATAGTAAAACCACGCTGTTTGCGTGCTCGCCTCATGGGTTTCAGTATACCATAAGCGCTACCGCGTTCACCCGACAATAAAAGCGTTGAGCCAATCGATGAAATGGCTGCCAAATAGTACGACGATAATGGTGGCCGCGATAAGAAACGGGCCGAATGGGATGAGCGTCTTCCTGCCCGCCCTGCCCAGCATGAGCATTGGCAGGCTTACTAACGTCCCTAACAACGATGCAATAAAAAGTAACATCAGGCTATTCAGCGGGCCACCCACAAGAATCCCAAGTACCAACCCAAGCTTTACGTCACCGCCACCTATCCACGTTCCGCGCGACACTTGGTACAGCACGAAGAATATGCCGCTCGCAATCAATACCCCCCACACACTTGCCCAAAACGCTGGTCGGCCGGCATGGAAGAAGATTAGTGACACGAGCAGCTCGGCAACAGCCAGCCCGACGAACGGAAATACAATCTTATCCGGCAACAAAAACCACTTCAAGTCATATACGGCGAGCGCAACAAATCCGACGATAAAAGCCAGGAAGAAGTAGAGCTCCACGAGCCCAAGGCCGTGTAACTCTTTCGGCCAGGCAACGTACGATATGACGAATAGTGCTGCCACGACAAGCTCTACTACCGGGTACTGCCACGAGATTGGCTTGCTGCAATAACGGCACTTGCCGCGGAGAAACAGCCAGCTGAATACCGGCACCAGATCTTTCGCAGCAAGTTCATGATGGCACTCTGGGCACATCGAGCGCCCGCGCAAAATGGATAGCTTCTGAAGCTCCGCCTTTTTAGATCTCTTCCCTTTTTTCTCTGCTAGTTCCGCCTGTTCGTGCAACCGCCACACGAGCGCATTCACGAAGCTCCCGAAAATCAGCCCTACTGCGGCAAGCAAAAGCACAATCAACATGCGCTTATCGTATCATAAAAACAGACCCCTTTGCGGGGTCTGTCTTAGTTGTACTTGACCTTTTGGGTTTATGAGCCCTGCTGGCACTCCTTAGCTCCACCTTCAAGCAAGAAGAGAGCAACGTAGTTCCGTGCCGTTCCAGCCGCGGTTCCAGTATTCGTAGAGTTACAGGTCACCCCTGGAACTACATCCACTGTTCCGACTACCGTCGGCATTGTGGTACTAGTAGTCCAGTTAACTGCAGAAACATAGCCTACGTTCGCTGTTGCGGAGTTCGTGGTGCCACCCGAGTGTGATACCGTTACCTTTTGGCCACTGATAGCAAGTGTGTCAGGCAGTGTGCCATTGTTGTTGTTAACATACTCATTCACTCCGCCCAAGATGTTTGAAACGTCGTTCTTGATGCTTGTGTTGTGTGCGTTGCGCTGCAAGGCCGGAACAGCCAAGAACACGATAAGCATGATCAACCCGGCAATAGCCAAAACAATCAGTACTTCGATAATCGTAAATCCGTCGGTCGGCTTTGTCTTTTTGTTTGTCATGAGCAAATGCCCCCTTTGCTGATTAAAAGACGATGCTTATGCTTCAAATGGTACCTGCTTGTTTCGCAAAAATCAAGCATTTTATAGTCAGGAACTACACTTGAATAAACGACTTGCCGGCAAGCCCGTAAATCGGCAATAAGACAGCCGCCACGATGATAAACGCGACAACACCAAGAATCACCATAAGTACCGGCTCGATGATAGTCGATATAGACTTGATCTGGTCATCAACTTCCCGCTCGTAATAGTCGGCCGTTTTATTAAGCATCTTTTCGAGTGAGCCAGATTCCTCACCGATACGGACCATGTTCGGTACTAGCTGCAAAAAGTTAGGGTCGCCCTGCAACGAATCCGACAACGCTTTACCACCTTTTACCTTCTCTGCGGCCCTGCGGATAGATGCCTGAATGTGCACGTTGTTAACCGCGTCAGAGGTAATCTGCAACACCTGTAGGAGGGGCACGCCACTCGCAACAAGCGTAGTGCCGGTTCGGGCAAAACGCGCCATGTACATCTTCATGAATAACGGACCGAATGGCGGCATACGCATCTTCACTTTGTCGAAGAAACTCTTGCCGCCAATCGTACGCGCCCAGCGCGTACCGAACACGACAAGTATGACCAGAATGATAAGTACAACCCACCAGTCGTGGATGACAAAGTCTGAGATGGCAAGTAGTATTTTCGTGATAAGAGGCAGGCTGCCAGCGCCACCCAGCCCCTGGTAGAGCTGCTTTACCTGTGGCAACACCTTGACGATCATGAAACCTAGCACCGCGACCATCACTAAAAGCACGATGATCGGATAAATCATGGCGCCGCGAACCTTGCTGATGAGGTCGGCATCCTTTTCCTGTTGGATGGCAAGTCGCTCCAACGCCTTATCAAGCGTACCGGAAGCTTCGCCAGCCGCGACAAGGCTGATGTACACCTGGTTGAATACGTCTGGGTGCTTGGCCATGGCCACAGACAGCGCCGACCCGCCTTCGACATCAGCGATAATCTGGTTGATTACGAGCCGGAACTTCTTGTTTGCCGTTTGCTCGGCGACGTTGCGCAAAGATTGGACGAGTGGCAAGCCGGCATTGATGAGCGTGGAAAGCTGGCGCGAGAATAGCACCTTGTCTTTGATAGCGACCCGGTTGAAGCGCTCCATTAACTTGTTGGACCCACCTCCGCCGAGCGTGATTTCAATCGGTACAAAGCCTTCTTTGTGAATCAGCTTGGCGGCGGACTGTTCGTTCTCTGCCTGAACAGTCGCTTTGATCTTCTGCCCCGTGGCCGGATCCCGTGCTACGTAATCAAAGGTTAGCATTCAATAGTTCCCTGTTAGCCTCGCATTAATCTGTCTAGTTCTTCGAGATCCACTGCGACATTACGGGCTTCGTCATACGTAATCGTGCCATTGTGGATGAGGCTGACCAGTGTCTTGTCCATCGATTGCATGCCGAACTCGGCGCCGGTCTGGATGACGGCCTCGAGCTGGTGTGTCTTGCCCTCGCGGATGATATTGCGGACTGCCGGCGTCGCGATCAAAATTTCGGCAGACGCGATACGGCCGCCACCGATTGCCGGAACGAGACGTTGCGAAGCGATTGCCATCAGAATGTTCGACAATTGTGAACGGATTTGTGGCTGCTGATGCGGCGGGAATACGTCGATCATACGGTCGATACTCTGTGCCGCACTGTTCGTGTGCAACGTTGCGAGCACTAAGTGCCCAGTTTCGGCAATGGTAATCGCGCTAGCAATCGTTTCAAGGTCGCGCATCTCACCGATAAGCACCACATCCGGGTCTTCGCGGAGTGCCGAACGAAGTGCCGCGCTAAAGCTATACGTATCGTAGTGAACTTCGCGCTGTACGATAACCGACTTCTTAGAGCGGTGCGTATATTCAATTGGGTCTTCGATAGTGATGATGTGCGCTGCCCGCTCCTGGTTTATCTTGTGGATCATGGCTGCGAGCGTAGTCGACTTCCCCGAACCGGTCGGACCAGTCACGAGTACAAGCCCACGCGGATAGTCAGCAAACTTATTCACGATCGGTGGCAAACCGAGCTGCTCGATGGTCAAAATTTCGTTCGGGATAAGGCGCATGGCTGCTGCCAAGTTGCCGCGCTCGTGGAAGGCGTTCACACGGAAGCGCCCCAGGTCACCAAAGGCGAAACTGAAGTCGAACTCTTTGTCCTTAAGAAGAATCTGCTTCTGGTCTTCGTCGAGGATGGCAAAGATCAGCGTCTCAACCGCTTCATCGGTCAGCGCTTCGGCACCGGCAACCGGAACCAGAGAGCCATCGACACGCAGCATCGGCGGCAAACCCACCTGCAAGTGTAAGTCGGAACCCTTTTTCTTAACGACTTCTTCCAGTAATATTTCGATTCTCGGTTGACCAGACATTGCCATATACTCACCCCCTTCTTTAAGCGCTATCAGCAGACGCCACCCGGTTGACTTCAGCCAGCGTCGTTTCGCCAGCAAGCGCCTTCAGGTACCCGTCTTCACGCATCGTTATCATGCCTTGTTCCTGAGCCTTTTTTTGAATTTCACTACTTGTAGCTCTCTTTAGGATTAACTCCTGGATCTCTTGGCTGATACTGAATACTTCGTATACGCCCAGGCGACCTTTGTACCCACCAGGGGTGTCTGGAGTGTCTTTACCCTTGACTAAAGTATAAGCTTTATCGGTACGAAGTGGCAAGGTTTTATAACCGAGATCGTTGGCTACCTTTTCGCGCTCGGCATCGTTTGCCGGCAACAGGTGGCCGATATTCGCCTTGATAGCCGCCGTCTCTGTTACATCAGACTGGTATATCTCCTTTTCTGACCCAACCCGGCGCACTAAGCGCTGGCCGATAACGGTATGCACAGTGCTGGCGATCAGGAACGGCTCCACGTCCATATCGAGCAAACGCGGTAAGATACCGGCAGCGCTGTTGGTGTGCAGCGTGCTAAACACCAAGTGCCCAGTAAGACTCGCCTGCACTGCCAGTTCGGCTGTTTCTTGGTCACGAATCTCACCCACCATCACGACATCGGGGTCCTGACGCAAGATAGAACGCAGACCGGTCGCGAAGGTCAGACCCACGTCCGCGTTCACCTGAATCTGGTTAATACCCTCCATTTTGTATTCGACCGGGTCTTCGAGCGTGACGATATTGACTGTGTCGTTCTTGATCTCTTGCAACAGTGCGTACAAACTCGTCGACTTACCCGAACCGGTCGGGCCAGAGGTAAGAATCATGCCGTTGCTGCGCTTCAACCCTTCGCGGATCGACCTGAGCGCCCGGCCACGATAGCCCATGTCTTCGAGCTTCAAGCTAGTGCCGGTCTTATCGAGTAAACGGATGACCACTTGCTCGCCCCAGACAACGGGAGAAATAGCGATACGCAAGTCGATGGCTTTATCACCGACTTTGATAGTGAACTCGCCATCCTGCGGGATGCGATGTTCGTCGATCTTCAGGTTCGCCAAAATCTTGATGCGCGACACTAACGGCGGTTCGGTGCTTTTCGGCAATTTCATAACTTCGCGTAGCACGCCGTCAATACGGCACCTGATTTTCAGCCCGTCTTCAAGCGGTTCGATATGTACGTCGCTTGCGCGGTTGCGTGCCGCAAATTCAAGGATAGTCGACAACGCCTTGCTTATCGGCGAATCTTGGACAATAGTTTTAATATTCTTGTTCCCCGGCACCGCTTGATCCGCGCCGGCTTTTGCCTTCTTGCCACCGTTATTGGGGGCTTCGCCCATTTCGCCGCCGATGGCGCTGATGGCGCCGACTACATCACTCGATATATTCGCCTGATACTGCTTGAGTACGTTGCGAATGCCTGCCTCGCTCGCAGCATACACTTTCAGCGGCCGCCCGACTTTGTTGCTTAAAAAGTCGACCGCTTGCACGTTGTCTGCATCGAGCATAGCAACGACCAGCCGGTGCTGCATCTCGCCCAAAGGAACGGCCATATAGCGTTCAGCTAGGTCTTGCGGCAATAGGTCAAGGATTTTCGGTTCAACATGCGTGTTCGTCAGGTTCACATACGGAATCTTGGCGACTTGCGCGGTAGCCTTGGCCAAATCCTCTTCGGTAACGCCACCGTCACTCACCAACAAACTGAAGAACGGTGTGTGGCTATCCTCGGCTTTTTTCTTCAGCTCATCAAGCTTGGACTGCGAAAGCAGCCCGTTATGAACCAACGCCTCTTCGACTTGTTCCTGAGTGGTCGCGGACAAGACGCTCATGGTCCGCCCCCTGACTATTGACCACTACCGTTGAACGGGTTGGTGTTGTTATTGTTGCCGATTTGGATTAGCTGAGTCGGATCGATGGAATTATTGTTGAAGTAACGGCCGTCAGGCGACGGGAAGTTTGCCGTGATCGCCGGCACCACCTGCACTTCTTGTTGCTGGCTCTGTGGCGAAGCAAAAAGCAAGCGCGACACAACCAGTGATACGACAGCACTGATAAATACGATAACGATGATAAGAGCTACATCTTTTTGCTTCATCGAACCACCTGCTTTGTTATATCAAATACCTTCTCCGGTTGGTAAAACGTCTGTGCTGTAATAGTGAGCGTCATATTACTTTCGTTACCAGAAAGTTCCATCGTTTGGACCTGGAACGGACGGATAGACGCGTTGAATGTATTCACCAAGTTCTGGATTGACTGGTAGTTACCAGTTACCGAGATTTGGAACGGCATGGCGACCGGCTGCGGATTGCTGCTCGACTGGTCGCTCGACTGCGCTACTTCGTCGTCAGTACCCGTAATGCTCTGGATCTGTACATTCTGGCTGGTCAGCATTTTCTCGAGGCTCGTAGCTAATGCCGGGAAGTCGTATTTACTTGGTAGCGCGTCAAGGGTGACCTTCGCGTTATCGCCGTCTTTCGGTCCGGTACCATTCGGATCACCGCCAATCACGTTCTGCGGCGTATCTACGAACGCCTTGTACGCGGTCACCAGGTTAGAAGTCGACTGGATGTCCGTCTTGAGCTGGCTGACAGCTTGCTTTTTGGCGCCGATCACGCGATTCTGATACGCTGCTTGGCTGATGAGTGTCTTGGATGCTACCAACGTAAACACAACCATAAATGCAGCAATAGCCGTATACGCGACGATCCTGCTGTTCGTCTTGTCGATCAGTACCCGCTTGGTAGAAAGTTGCATCTTCGCCATAGCCTTTTCCTATTGCCCGCCTGAGTTATTTTGGAACAGATCGGTCGGCTGCTCGACCACCGATCGGGTACTGATGATGTTCGGGACAGTCAGCGTGACATTGTTCTTGCTGTTGAAAATCGTCGGGTCAAAGCTGGCGGTTATCGTGTACGTCGCTCCCGATGAATTGCGGCTAAACTGCGATAATACGACGTTCGAAAATGCCGGAGTCGCCGTGCCACCCGACTGGTTGTACGTCGTGAACTTCAAAGTGTCCGTAAACGCGTTTACGTCGTCGAGTGATTTGGCATTACCGGTTATTGAGGCCGTATTCTGTGTGTAGTCTATGTCGAACTGAGATATGCTTGCGGTCGATGGCGTCAACTGCTTCAAGTAGCCAAACAGCCTCGTTGCAGCGGGCTTTTGATCGTGCAGGCTCGTTAATACCTGCAACTGATTCTGCACGGTCAGAATCTTATTGAGGTTGGGCGTATTCTGCAATTGACTCGTGTACGTGCTGATGTCACGATTGAGATCGTTCAAGTTCTTTTTCTGAAATACATCGACAGTTCCGATGAGTAGCACGAATACGACTAACGAAGCTACGATGAGAACCGTCGAGACGCTCACGACAAGCCGCTGCGTGCGACGCACCTTGAGGTACTGCATTTTTACATCTGGTAGTAGGTTAAGCTGAATCATGCTGCACGCTCCGCCAAGCCTACGGCTACGCCAAACTGGTTAGAGATTGCCAGCAGCTCATTCTGCCTGTCAGGAGCAAACGCGACATTGCGCCATGCATTGCCAATTTCTACGTTAACGGCAAATTTGTTTGCCAGATACAGCGGGAATTCCGGCAATACCGAAGCGCCGCCGGTCACTACCATGCGGTCGACTTTCGTGTCGGTGTATCGAGCCTGGAAGAATTTGATCGATTTCTCTATTTCCGACGTAAGCAAATCAACCGTACCGATGATAGCCTGGTAAATCTGCCCTTCCAACTTGTCCTTGCTTAGGCCAAACTTGAACACGAACTGTTCAGCCTGCTTGTCGTCGATGTTCAGGTTCTGCGCGGCTCCACGAATGATCGTTTCAACGCCTGTTGGGATGGCGCGCGTGAGGCGCGGAGCTCCGTTCATGGCAATGACAAGGTCAGTACTCTTGTGACCGATGTCCAGCACTAACTGTGGCGTCGTAGCGTCCGGAGGCAAAAGTGCACGGGTAATCGCCAGGTTGTCCGGTTCAAATGCGATTACGTTCAGCCCGATTGACTCTAACGCGTCCAAGCGCTGTTCGATAAAAGTATTCGGCACACTCGAAAGCAATACCTCGACTTTCGTCTTATCTACGGGCGAATCGCCAAGCACCGCCCAGTCGAGTTTCGACTCTGCGAGCGGTGTCGGAATAAGCGAGTCTGCCTGGTAACGGATAGCTTGCGCCAGTTCGCCGGCGGGCAACCGGTCGAAGTCCGCCAATGTCGTGAACACTCGTTGCGACTGTATACCTACCGCTACGTTCTTGGTTGTCATGCGAGCTTGCATCAGCAGTTCACTAACAGTCTGAACGACCTTCTGCTGATCGGTCTTGGAGTCACTCATCACAATACGCGGGTCAATCGGCACATATGCGTATTTCACGAGCGAACGGGTCGGTCCACTGCCCCGTAACTCAACTAAACGGATTGCCGTTGTACCAATGTCCAGCCCGAAAAATTCGGAAACCCCGGTCAATAAGCTCATTCCTTTGAGACTCCGTTCTGGCTGGTACTTTTGTATGTTTTGCGTCTCATTTGCCCACTCTTTTGGTGCCCCATCTATGCTTAGATGAGAGCACGCATTGCCTCGATTATATCATAAGCATTACGGAATACTACAAGCATAAAGTACGGTGGCAGCAGGCTACAGTACCGGCGGCAAGCTCGTTATCGCGTCGTATGTGTCACCCACTCCGCCCGAGCCGGAAACAGCGTCTGGCGGCGTACCAAGCCAGACTTCGGGCGAGAAAGTTATCGATTCTGCCGGGGTTCCCTTATCGACGCTCCCGCCCGCACGAAGGAGCCATACCTGCCTGGCGACAAATGAACCATCAACTGCCAGCGAATTGCCGCTGCATTGGCCATACAAACTCGAGTTAAGCCGCTGATACGTAAACGGTGCTTGGGTGCAGGTATAGATGACCCCGCCATTGGTAGCGCTCGTCGGCTCCGCCACATACAACCCATCCAATTGGGTTACGTTCGGAGCGATATAAATATTACCCTCTACGATAAGGCTGAACGAGGGGATCTGCCCTACGTTCGCGTACGACCCGCTGAACTTGATATTGCCGTTTATGTACACATTACCTTTGACATACACCGCCAGCTGACTGCCGTTCCCGATGTTAGTCGAAACAGTTTGGTCACCGATAGCCCCGGGAAGTGTGAAGTTGCCAGTGTGCACATCAGTGGCATCGGCAAAGTAATCACGCGTACATGCCGAACCGCCATACAAACCGCCGAATAGCTGCTGGCCCAAGTTAATGCCGGCATCGGGTGTAGTGTTGGCAAAGGCAAGCTTAGTCGGGTCTGAGGAAGTACCACCGGCACCATCCTGCGCTGTCGCAAAGCCTTGCAGATGGTTGAGCGCGAGCGCTGCATATTGCGTGCCCGCCCCGGCATAACCGCCCGTGGATCCCTTGTTCCAGCCTACCAATCCGCCGTATTTATCAGCCGGCACCGCGCAGTCTACGCCGCCGATGCTCATGCCCGAGCCCGAGCCGCCACTTGTCGTAATGATGATCGGCTGATCGTCAATCTGGAAATTGTATGTACACGTTATCGGCTTAGTCGTCCCCGATATACCGTACTTAATCGTATAATTCCCGGTGTTATTTGAAGCTCCCGGCTTCACATTCGCCGCAATCCAGTTACTGCCACTGGTTGTCGTCGGTACATTACCGTTGTTGTAGTTGACACTCGGGCCAGACACATCGATGAAGAACTTTCCCCCTTCGCTCTTTGCGGCCGCCACCTCTGCGCTACTGTTATACCTGATTGTGGCATTCGTAATGGTATATACGGTTTTCGGATCAGGCGTGCCTGGATCGACACTTACACCGGCACAGTTCGGATGAAGCGTTATGGATGGTTTTTTCGTGAGTGGTTGGAGAGCACCAATCAAGTTGGCGCATTCGCGACGGATTTCAAACGGTTGGGTCCCTGGCTTTTGGAATATTATTATGTGACTGTACTCGGAACTCGGGTTTCTGAAGAATGAAAGATCCTTTCCATCGTGACTAACGATATCACTCTGGGAACAGTTGTAGTTCTTGGAGCAGTTATGCATGCTGTTGATGGTACCTGCAGGCAGCGTAGTGGTTTTGTTCCACGTTATCCAACCGTTGCTAGCATAGTAGTCGACATAGTTGACCTTCCAGTTATTGAAGTTGGCAATCGCGTAGTTGATACCTGCGGTCGTACTACCGAATGATGAGCCTGAACGACCGAGCATGGCGTCGATAATAAATGCCGCGCCGGCGTGATTATATGAGTAGCCGGAGCTTAAGTAATATCCTATCTCATTCTCAAACTCGGTTGCCGTATTGATATTGCCTGGCAGTGCGTTGCTGGGTGATTCGCCGTTAACACAGCCGCGGGCTGAGAAACTGCAGTTTAGTACGTTCTGACCCACAACAAAGGTAGTGTAGAAGTTCGTATTCGTGAAGTAGCCGTGACAACCGGCACGACCGAACCTTGTAAAGCCACCGCAAATCGAAGCGTAACTGGCACCGGCAGTACTCGTATACGAGAAGGTGGCGAATGTACCCACGAACAGAATGAGCAAGAAACTGGTAAGTACCCGGTGCAACTTCGCCTTCATCAGAATGTAATCTCCTGCCCGTGTTGTATCGCCTGGATGTCATCCTGATACTGTGCGGCCTCGCTGCTTCGCATAGGATTCTGGCTGTTGTTCTCAAGCTGTACCAGTTGTTGTAACAACGGTATCAACTGCTGTCGCTCCCCCGTTGCGTATCGTGACTGGAATTCACCTTGCATGGCGGGTAGTTTCAGGCTGCTATCTAGCTGGGCAGCCGCTTCGTAATCAGGTACCGCCTGCTTGTTATTATTCAGGTTCACGTAAGCATTCGCCCTATCCATGTGGTACCAGCCAAGCTTCGAGTTGCTAATTTGGAACTTGCCGGATTGCGCACCGTTGATAAGATTCGTCGTCGCATATACGACCGTCTGGTCGCCATTGCTGCTATCAAGCGCCGTAGAAAGGTCCGACTCCAAACCGTGCTGCAGTATGGCGTTGTTGGCGGCCACGTTATGCTTGTGCCGCGCATACGCGAAATATCCCCCTGCACCGACAGCTACCAGAACAATAATCGCTACGATAAGAACAAGGTGTCGCTTTCGCCTGGGCTTAGCGTCAACCACGGTTACATCAGTTTTGGTCGTCTGGTTGTCTTTCGCCATTTGTCTAAAAGTATAGCAAAAGCGCAAGCGGTATGATAATAGTTTTTGGGGTCACCCTTCTCTTGATATAATGAACAGCAATGGCTGGATTATCAATCGCTATTGTCGGCTTGCCGAATGTCGGTAAGTCTACGCTTTTTAATGCTCTGACCGACAGCAACGCGCTGGCGGCTAACTACCCGTTTGCGACCATCGAGCCGAACACCGGCATTGTACCGGTTCCCGACGGACGCTTGGACAAGCTGGCAGAGATGTACCATACCCAGAAAGTCGTACCAGCTACAGTAACCTTCGTAGATGTGGCCGGGTTGGTTGCGGGCGCGTCCAAGGGTGAAGGCTTGGGCAATCAATTCCTAAGCCACATCCGCAGTACGAACGCCATCGTGCAAGTCGTGCGCGCATTCGACGATGCCAACGTCACGCATGTCGACAACGAGCATAACCCACAGAAAGACATCGATGTCATCAACACCGAGTTAGTACTCGCAGATTTACAAACCGTCGAAAAACGTCTGCCGAAATTTGAAAAAGAGGCGCGCGCGAACCCAAAGCTTGGAGCACAGCTCGAAACGCTCAAAAATGTCCAGGCATTGCTCAATGACGGCAAACCATTGTGGGCACAAGCAGACATCAACCGAGAACACATCGCCGATCTCTTCCTTATCACCACCAAGCCGATCATTTATGTATTCAACGTTGACGAAAACGGCCTTGCCGACCCGGATAAACAGCGGTCACTTAAGGAAATGGTCACACCCAACAACGCGCTATTTATTTGCGCGAAATTAGAGGACGAGCTACGCGGGCTTGATGTATCCGACCGACAAGAACTGCTCGAGAGTTACGGACAAAAAGAATCCGGCCTGGTCCAACTTATTCATGCCGCGTACGACACGCTAGGACTACAGAGCTACCTGACGGCTGGCGAAAAAGAGGTTCGCGCATGGACTGTTCCAAAAGGTGCGACCGCCCCGCAAGCCGCCGGCGTCATCCATGGCGATTTCGAAAAAGGTTTTATCGCCGCACAGATCGTGAGTTACCCTGACCTTGTCAGCGCCGGTTCGGAAACAGCAGCAAAAGCGGCCGGTAAAATGCGCACCGAGGGCAAAGAGTACATCATGCAACCAGATGATGTTGTCGAGTTCAGATTCAACGTTTCTAAGTAGTCGACTTGTCAACTACTGGCTGGCGGAAGGATATCATCCGGCATAGCATACTCGCCTAGGTGCTTCGTCCCCCGAACCCTAAAGTGTGGCAGCTTGGCGTACGTGTATGCGCCGAGCGTCCGGGCAGCGTCAGTTAAACCCGAACCTGCGCCTTGCTCGCCGCCAGTACCTTCTGTCTGCGCCAGGTTCGGCACATACGTCGGCTGCCCGCGTCCACCGGACTGCTGCTGTTGCATCGCCTCGATAGCCTGTTGCTGGAACTGCTGCGCCAAGTATTGATACTGCCTTATCTCAATGACCCGTTGTTGCACGTAGCTTAAGAGCGCACGCAGGCGGTGCATATTCCAGCTCGTAAATGTCATAGTTTTGGTCGGCGTGCAGATACGCACCGTGGCATTCAGCATACGGTGACTATAGTCAAATTCGCTAATCATCTCGAAACGTATATCTTCGACGTTCAGAAAGTTCATCGGTTTTTTGTCGATGAGCAAGACACGGTGGTCAGTAGCGCACAGCATGGCAAAGCCGTTCGCGTACTGCCCGTTCACACAGTGGGCTATATTCTCGTCATCCATGAGGATACGGCATAACTCCCGTGCCTCGGAGCGCCCCCACCACTGGAAGTTACAACCTACGCGTTCGAGTTGTTCCTCTACTTTGCTCCAATGTACCATGGCGACCTCCTTTACTCCTGTACTACACAGCTTATCTGAAGCACAGCTTGGGGTCGGTGAGGTTACTCACAGTTTGCCTGAGATATTTGTCACACGCCCTAGGTGTGTCATAATGGAAGTATGCTTGCTACGGTTAAGCAGACGGAGGAATTCATCAACCTCTTCCGCCGAGAAGGCAAAAAGCACACCTATTCCAAGGGACAGTTCATAATTCGCCCGGGGGACATTCCCTCGGGCGTTTTTTTTATAGAATCCGGACTCGTCAAAGCCTACGACATTACGAAGTACGGCGAAGAAAATATGCTGATTGTTCGCAAGGACGGCGAGATATTTCCGCTCATATGGGCAATTACGGGCCAGGAGCGGCAAGTCATCTACGAGACTTTGAGCCCAACGGTGGTATGGCGCATGCCGCGTGAGACATTTGATACATTGATGCGCGAACATCCTACTGCCGTATATCCACTGCTTAGCATGACGGTCGAAATGTATCGTATCCATTCGGAACGGATTATCAATCTCGAATACCGGAGCGTGCGTGAGCGGCTCATCTCGTTCCTGCTCACCATGGCTGCGCGATTCGGCAAACGATCCGACGGCGGCGTGCTTATCAAAGTACCGCTCCGACATCAAGACATCGCGAGCTCCATAAATTCCAGCCGCGAAACCACCAGCCGCGAGATGATCGCACTCGAGCGCAAAGGTCTGCTCGTCAACGAACAAACGTACATCACACTTAAGGACACGAAGAAACTCCGCAGCTTTTTGTAACTACTTCCAGTGTTGCGTTATCTGTTCTATCGTTTTGACGATCATGTCGTGGCTCGGCACGTCACGCGTATCATAATAATGGTCAACACTGATGAAGTCCTCGATAACATTCAAACAATAGATATCATCCGCAAGTACGTGCATGCGATCGACTGCCGGCACGCTCGCGAGCGTCGTAGCAACAACCAGCTTCTTGTAGTGGACCGTCTTCAGGAATTCCGCGGCGACATCGAGTGAAAAGCCGCTACTCAGCCCATCGGATACCAAGATGACAACCTTGTTTTCAAGCAAATCCTTACGAATCAGCCCACCGCCACCGAGCAAACGATGCATTTCACTCAAACGGTTTTCTTTCTCTTGCTCGATATAGCCGCGATACTCGGATACCAAATCTTCAATCTCGCCCGGGCTGTACAGCCCGTTGTACGCGAACGATCCGTCTTCGGCGATACCGCCGATCGGCATCCCCTCACGCGGCAGTTCGATTGGCTGTACCAACAGCATGCACAGAAGTGCCTGGAGCCGAACTGCAACCTGCGCGGCAACCATGACGCTGCCATCACTTAAAGCCACGACGGCACACTGTTCGTCTTTGTAACGCTGAACGATTTTTTCGGCCAGAATCTTGCCGGCAGCCACCCGGCTTGCAAAATACATATGGTTAAGTTTAGCAGCTGTAACCCTTACGGGACAAACTGGTCGCTATAACGTATGCAGTTTATAAAAACGTTCTTGGTTACCCTTCGCCCCTGACACACTTGAGTCTGCTTTGTCGATAATTACACAATAATCCGTCACCCATGATTCGAAGGATTTGAGGATATCACGGCGCATGCGATCGTTCTTGATTACGCCTTTATGCTTGAGGTTTGCTTGTCCTGCCTCGAATTGCGGCTTGACCATGGCGATAATTTCAGTTGCCGGCGAACAGAGCCGTACGACATACGGGATGATCTCGCGTAAGGATATGAACGACACGTCCATCACGACAACATCCGGCGCTTCAGAAAGTTCATGCACATCACGAATATCGGTCTGTTCGTGCAGTTCAATTCGTGGATCATCGCGCAACGATGGGTGCAGCTGATTCGTGCCGACCTCCACGTCTATCGCTTTGCGTGCGCCGTGTTGCAACGCGTAGTCTGTAAATCCACCAGTCGAACTACCGACGTCGAGCAGGACTTTGCCTTTGAAATCAAGCCGAAGCGCCTGACTCACCGATGCTAGTTTGAGCGCCGCCCGCGAAACGTACTGCTCCACTGCGGTAAGCTTCACGTCCGTGTCGTCACCAACAAAGTGTCCAGGCTTTGTCACGACTTCCCCATTCACGAGTACGTCGCCAAGTTTGATGTAACTCTCTGCTTGGCTGCGTGTCGGCACCAGGCCGCGCACCACGAGCGTTTGATCGAGTCGTTGTTTTGTCATGTCCCTAATATGATCTCTCCGGCAACCTGCTTGAAGTCGCCCTTCTGTTCAACAATATACACCCGGTCGCACATGAACGTATTGCCCGGCTGCATTTGTTTGTCGCCTTGAGCAGTTACGTGCGGGAGGAATTCACGCCTAACCTTGGTCGTCTCATCGACTAGCCAGGCCCTTTTTTTATGGAAGTAGTTCCTGGCTCGGCGCTCTATATCCGCAAATGGCGTCGGCAGCCGTACCAATGCCGCAGGCCGGTTACGGCGCGGGCCGAATACCGCCTGACCATCCATTACGACCTCGAACGGATTGACGGGTTGCAGCGCTTTTACTAGACCACTGGCAATAGTATCCGACGAGCTCTCCAAACGGAGCCACGGCAGAATAGTCACGTGCAGCGGCCATGTTCTGAATGTGCCACGCACATCCGTGCGCTCGACAAAGGCGCAGATCAGTCTGTCGCCTGGTTGCATAGGCTAAACTATTTCTCCAAGTAGAGCCACGGCGCCAAGTACGGCTGCAATCGCTGCCAAGTTCCAGAAAAGCTCACTCGTCTTTGCTTGTTCACCTTTTGCCATATTCCAATTGTATACCGCCGTACGCGGAGCGCTCTGTTCGCTATTTTACGCGCTCACGGTATGCGCCGGTACTCGTGTCGACAGAAATAATGTCACCCTGCTTGACGAAAGCTGGGACCCTAACGTGAATGCCGGTTTCCAGTTCCGCATCTTTGAGCACCGAGCTGGTCGTGTCACCCTTGACTACATCTTCGGCGTATACGACTTTCAGCGGCACGTTCTTCGGCAGGTCTACGTTAATCGGACGGCCATCGAAAAACTGCAATGTGACACCATCGCCTTCTTTCAGGTAGCCGGCACCGTCGCCAACCAAGTCGCCTGAGACTTCGAACTGTTCGAATGTGTCTTCGTTCATGAAATAGAACGTCGTGCCATCGTTGTACAGGTACTGCACGTTCTGGTTGGTCACGTCGGCGCTATCAAGTTGTTCGTTACCTTTGAACGTCTTCTCCAGTACTTTGCCGTCGATCAGACTTTTGATACGTACGTTCACGATAGAGCCGCCGCGGCCCATAACTTTCTGGGCGTACTCCACCACACGGTACGGCTCGCCTTCCCACTGGAACAGCGTACCCTTCTTAAGGTCAGTAATACTTAATGCCATCACTTCTCCTTCTTAACTTTATTCTAGGTTGGAAATCAGTTGTTCGATATGAGCCGACGCCATCGCGACGTCTACGGCACCGAACAAGTTGAATTCGCTAGCTTTCAGGATGTTCGCCCGAAGCTTTTCGAGACTTTCCTTTGCAACACTTGCATTGCGTTGCTGCTCTGCCCGCGTCTCAGCAAAGTCGTAATCCCGCGCGTCGAGACGTACATCTTCCAGTTGCCGCTTGATCGTTGCCACGAGCCGCTGCTCATCGCGCGGTAATACGTCGACATCAAGTTGCGACAGAATGCGTATGAGTTGATTCGACAGCTCCTTCGCCTGATCGAACGGTGTTTTAGCTGCCACCCTGCTTTCGCCCCCCTAGTTATTCGCTACGAACGGCAACAGTGCGATGTGGCGGGCACGCTTGATCGAACGTGACAGCTGACGCTGCTGACTCTCTGTCAGACCAGTCTTCTTGCGGGTCTCAATTTGCCCGTACTGGTTTACGTAGCTCTGCAACGTCTTAACATCTTTGTAGTCAAAATAGGCTACATCTGTTCTGTGCTTAAAAATCTTTGCCATAAATACTCCTTGGTAATGGGATAACCCTACGGTTTCTCTCTCGCTGCCTAAGCGCCGGAATAAATCCGTCGCGTGGGCTGCTTTTCCCTTTCTTACTATGTAAGTCCGTCTTAGAACGGAATATCATCTAAGTTAATTGGTTCGTCGCCGATATCTTCGATAACGACGTCGTCCTTCTTCCCCCCGGCTTTGCTCGCACCCGATGTGCTCGGTGCGGGCCGGCTGGCCATACCACCAGCACTGTCGCCGGCACCGCCGACAAAGTTGAAGTCTTCAACGATAACTTCTACCTTGCTGCGCTTCTGGCCATCCTGTTCCCAGCTGCGCTGGTCAAGGCGTCCACTGACAAGCAATGAGCGACCCTTCTGCATGTACTGAGCGATGATCTCGCCGGTTTTGCCCCACGCGACACAATCAATGTAGCTGACGCTCTCTTGGTTTGTGCCATCGGCACCACGCCACGTGCGGTTCACTGCCAGCGAAAAGTTCGCTACACTCTGGCCACTGGGCGTCGTGCGGACTTCGGGGTCCCGTGTCAGGTTCCCCATCAGAATTACTTTGTTAAACCCCTTTGCCATCTAGCTCCCCTCACTTCGTTATGGTTCTATTGTACCCCTACTCTTCAGTCTTATCTTCGTCTTCGTCGTCAGACTTTACGCCACGAGCTTCAGCCCGCTTGGCCTTTTCAGCACGAAGTGCTTCGGCCTTGGCGATCTTCTTCAGATCAGGACGAACGATCAAGAAACGAACTACCTCGTCGGTAATGTTCAGTATGCTTTCGATCTTTCGCACGCTTTCAGCCGGCAATTCTACGGTGTAGAACACATACACGGCCGACTCGTTCTTCTTGATCGGGTAAGCAAGCTTGCGCTTGCCCCAGTTGTCGACATTAGCGACTTTACCGCCGTTATCGGTGAAGATTTTCTCCACCTTAGTAGTTGCTTTCCCCAGATCAATTTCCAGATCCGGATGATACAATACGGCAATTTCGTATTGGTTCACGAGTTTGACCTCCTCTGGTTAACGCCCATGCGCACATTTACGGCCATGAGCTGAGTTAATAACGAGTATATTGTACCGTAACTACCTCTGTTAGTCAACTATGCGGTCGCCGCCAGTACATCACGGAAATACCTATGGCGGGAAAAGACTTGGGAGCTATCGCGAAAGATCGTAAGCGTCCGCCTTGCTGCCAGCCCGCCGAGCGCCGGACCCGCACAATAATCATGGAGCATGCTGGCAAATTGTTCAGTGGCCATATCAGCCTGTATCTGCTCGTCGTCTGTCGCGACTCCTCTATACGTCGCTTCAATAGCCGCTAGTGTTGGCTCTGGCGACCGCTCATCATCCGCGGATAAGTGCATCCTACCCTCTAGTACCAACGCCTTGTAACGATCTATAAGGAACGGCCACGCAGTCGTTTTTATCTCAACGGGCGCCGCACTCTTTATCAGTCCGAACTTTTGCCGTATAACCAATAGGTCGTGCGTTTGATCCCTGTGATGGTACCCGGAGTCAGCGCGGGCCGGCGCTGGCATAGCAAACCACGTCGGGGAGAAAGTCCGGTTAACCGCAAGCAGCGCATTACACTCATTGCCAAATCCTAAATGCTCTCTGTAACCGATTTCATTTCCCGCCGCTTCCATGGCTCGCAAGTACTGAACGTTCGAGTTAGCTACATCTAGACAGCTTTCGAAGACTTGCCGGCACGTAGCCGGTCTGACGTTGCCTTGTACGATATCACGCAGCAGCGGCGCAACCGCGATATCAAGCGCAATACGATGCCCCTGTTCTTGCTCTAGCTTGTCGCCCGAAACATACTGTCTGACGACCAACTCGTTATCAAAAGCCCGTCGCCAGGTGCTCGTGGCAGCATCCATGAGTCCCAGCCGATATGCAATAGGTTGGTCAACCCCAACGAGGGCCGCCTCGGCCGCAGCCCAGCCAGCCGAGATTAAATACCGCGGCGCGTGCTCATCCCTCAGCCCGCCGTATATCGCCTCAAGCTGCCGAAACCCTGTGGTCAACAAACCCTTGTCCATCTGCATGTACTCGGCATACGCCGGCTGTTGCAAATAGTCACGATGCTCAAACTGCTCGACCTGCTCAACCATCGGGAATAGATCGGGAGCTAACTCAGCAGCCATTAGCACTACTCCGATAACCCTGCGTAGCGGCAACAAAAAAGCCCCTGCGACTACGCAAGGGCTTTACATGCTTCACAAAAGCTTGGAGGATGCCAGGCGGTGAACACACTGCAACGATGTTGCAGAAGTCTCTCGTTCTCACCACTGGGCACCCTCCTATTGGCTTTGTTTGTTTAAGCTTATGGTAACGTAAGCCCTGCTTGGAGGCAAGACTTGACTAGTGTGAGATATATCACACTAGTCGGCAACCGCTTCTTCGGCCGCGAGACTGCCACCACCGAAGACTTCGTCGACACTGCCAACAAGCACTTCACGGGGCTTGTTGCCTGTTGCCGGGCTGATGATACCCTGTTCTTCCATGATGTCGATAAGTTTCGCGGCGCGGCCATAGCCCAGGCCAAGACGGCGCTGCAATAAACTAGTACTAGCCTTGCCACTGTCCACGACTACACGAACGGCATCGTGGTAAATCGGCTCGTCGGCAGATGAATTCAAGTCGGCAACAACACTACCCTTACCGTTAAGCTGTACCGGCTGGCTGACAACTTCGTCATCGTACTGCGGTGGACGTTGCATACGGATAAAGTCGGTAACCTTAGCCGTTTCGTCATCGCTGATGAATGCACC
>Ga0187809_10000381_pt1 | contig 24334 bp, 24 predicted proteins | sample NC_wetland_sal_i_8_FD_132415 | JGI IMG/M metagenome (GOLD analysis project Ga0187809, IMG submission 132415) | Wetland sediment microbial communities from Neuse River Estuary, North Carolina, USA - ASW_4 | ecosystem: Environmental > Aquatic > Freshwater > Wetlands > Sediment | place: USA: North...
CATGGCCCGGCCGCGGTCTGGCTGGCCTGCAGCCACGGCGACGTGATCAAGGCGATCCTGGCCGATGCCCTCGGCATGCACCTGGACCTGTTCCAGCGGATCGTCGTCGACCCGTGCTCGATCTCGGCCATCCGGTACAGCGCCGGGCGGCCGTTCGTGCTGTTCAGCAACAGCGTCACCGGCGACCTCGACCGGTTCGTGCCGCCGGCCCGCGGCAAGGGGCGCTCCCGCAAACCGGTCCAGGCGACGGTCGGCGGCGGAGCCGGCGACGGCACCGTCTGAGCGAATCCGGCAAGTCGGTTCTGCCACCGGTTACCGTCCCATTGCTATGTTGAGGGACACACGATGCGCCATTGCCCACCGGCGGCACGACCGACATAAGCGCTGCAACCGGCCGCTGCTGGGGCCAATGACTCGTCGTACCAGGCCCGAACGTCACAGGGGGTACGAATGAGCGCAGTCACCGATCGATCCGTGGCCAACCAGCAGGGGACCAACATGCGCCGGCACATCGGCACGGTCGGGCTGCTGTTCGCCAGCGTGGGTTCCATCATCGGCTCGGGCTGGCTGTTCGGCGCCCTGAACGCGGCCCAGCTGGCCGGGCCGGCCGCGATCTTCTCCTGGGCCATCGGCGCGGCCATGATCCTGGTCATCGGCCTGGTCTACGCGGAGCTGGGCACGATGTTTCCGGTCTCCGGGGGGGTGATCCGGTTCCCACACCTGTCGTACGGCTCGTTCGCCAGCTACACGATGGGTTGGGTCAACTGGATCGCGGCCGCCGCGGTGGCCCCGATCGAGGTCGAGGGGGCGTTGCAGTACGCCACCAAGTACGTCGGGTTCACCCACGAGCACACCGTGCACGGCGAGACCGTGCACACCCTGACCGGTCTCGGCTACCTGGTCGCGGTGCTGGCGATGGCCTTCTTCGTGGTCGTCAACTACTTCGGCGTGCGCTGGTTCGCCCGGGTCAACAACGTGGCGGTGTGGTGGAAGCTGGCCATCATCACCCTGGTCGTGATCGCCTTCCTGATCACCGAGTTCCACAGCTCGAACTTCAACAGCCATGGCTTCAGCACCGACGGCCTGCACGGCGTGCTGACCGCCATCGCCACCGGCGGGATCGTGTTCTCCTTCCTCGGCTTCCGGCAGGGCGTCGAGCTGGCCGGCGAGACCGGCAACCCCCGGCGCAACGTGCCGATCGCCGTGGTCGGCTCGGTCCTGATCACCGGCCTGATCTACGTGCTGCTGCAGATCGCCTTCATCGCCGCGGTGAAACCGAGCGCCCTGTCCAACGGCTGGTCCGGTGTGTCCGGCCAGCTGGCCAACAGCGCCGGTCCGCTCGCCTCGATCGCGACCACGATCGGGTTGGGCTGGCTGGCCACCCTGCTCTACATCGACGCCGTGGTCAGCCCGGCCGACACCGGCCTGATCTACACCACGGTCACCGGCCGGATTTCCTACGCGATGGGACGAAACGGCAACGCCCCGCGAGCTCTGGCCCGCACCACGCCGCGCGGCGTGCCGTTGATCAGCCTGTTCCTGACCTTCATCGTCGGCCTGATCGTGTTCCTGCCGTTCCCGAGCTGGCAGCAGCTGGTCGGGTTCATCACCTCGGCCACCGTGCTCTCCTTCGGCTCGGGCCCGCTGGTGATGGCGGCGATGCGGCGCCAGATCCCTCGGCACGAGCGACCGGTGCGGCTGCCCGGTGGCGACGCACTGCCGTTCCTGGCGTTCTACTTCTCCAACCTGATCGTGTTCTGGGCCGGCTGGGACACCAACTGGAAGCTGTTCGTCGCGGTCGCCATCGGCTTCGTGTTGCTGGCGGTATTCCACCTGCTCGACAACGCCAACATGCCCGAGCTCGACTGGAAGGCCGGCGCAACCTGGTCGCTGCCGTGGCTGGGCGGATTGTGCCTGATCAGCTACCTCGGTGACTACCCGGCCAAGTCCAAGCACGCCGGCAACACCGCTTGGATCAGCTTCGGCTGGGGCTTCCTGGTCATCCTCGTCCTCTCGGCCGTCGTCTACGGGCTGGCCCTGCAGTTCCGGCTCGCGCCGGCCCAGGTCGAACGCAACATCGAAGCCACCCACGCCGAGTCCGAATCCGAGTCGGACGAGCTCGCGGCCGGGCACTGAGCCAGGTCGCGGCGGCCGGGTCGCGCACCCACTATTCTGAAAGGTGATGAGCCGCCAGATCTTCTTCTTCGACCAGCCCCGCCGATTCGTCGTCGGCACCGTCGGTCAGCCCGGCGACCGCACCTTCTTCCTGCAGGCCAGTGACGGTGCCCGCATCGTCAGTGTTGCCCTGGAGAAGGCTCAGGTAGCCGTGCTGGCCGACCGGATCGAGCAGCTGCTGGGCGAGGTGGCTGATCAGGGCGGCGTTGCCGTGCCGGCCGAGATCATCACCGACAGCGACCCGCTGGAGAACCCGATCGATGAAGAGTTCCGGGTCGCGGCGATGGGGCTGGCCTATGACGCCGAGTCGAACATGATCGTGATCGAGGCCCAGGCGCCGGCCGACTCGGCCGAGGAGGCCGAGGCGACCCTGCTCGAGGACACCGAGGACGGCCCGGACTCGCTCCGGGTCCGCATCGCGCACCAGGCCGCGGCCGGGTTCGTCGAGCGGGCTCGCCGGGTGGTGGAGGCCGGCCGGCCACCGTGTCCGCTCTGCAACCAACCTCTCGACCCGCAGGGCCACGTCTGCCCGCGCAGCAACGGCTACCGCCGCCAAGTCCGGCTGGGAACGAGTGAGTGAGGAGCTGACCGCTCCGCTCGCCCTGCCCCCGGCGGAGGCGGTGACGCTGCTCGAGTGCGGCGAGATCACGGTCGAGGGACGCGTCACCCGCGCCTCCAACGCCACGCTCTACTGCCGGATCGAGGCCGACGGCGTGGCCGCGGCCTGCGTCTACAAGCCGATCTCGGGGGAGCGGCCGCTCTGGGACTATCCGGACGGCACCTTGGCCGAGCGGGAGGTGGCCTGCTTCGTGATCAGCGAGGCGACCGGATGGGACATCGTGCCGCCGACGGTGCTGCGGGCAGGGCCGCTCGGCACCGGCATGGTGCAGCTGTGGATCGCCGAGGACGACCAGTTCGATCTGATCGAGGCGATCAACGCCGGCCGGTCGGCGGCGCTGCGCCGGGTCGCGCTGCTGGATGCCGTGCTCAACAACTCCGACCGCAAGGTTTCGCACCTGCTGCCGGTGCCCGGCGAGCACGTCTACGGCGTCGACCACGGGGTCAGCCTCGGTGTGGAGAACAAGTTGCGGACCGTGCTGTGGCAGTGGGCCGGCGATCCGATCCCGGCCGAAGGCATCGAGATGCTGCAGCGGCTCGACACCGACTGGGAGCGGGCCGGGCCGGACCGGCCCAGCCTGGCCGAGCTCCTCGGCGAGCTGCTCACCACGGCCGAGGTGCGTGCGGTCCGGCGCCGGGTGCAACGGTTGCTGCGCAAGCAGCTGTTCCCGCTGCCACCGACCGACTGGCCGGCGATCCCGTACCCGCCGTACTGACCTCGTCCTACCCCCGGTCGCGGGCGACCTGCTCCAGCCGGGCCAGCGTGGCCTGCATCCCCTTGCGGTTGCGACCGGCGAACCCGGTCAGCAGCAGCAGCCAGCGGTTCTTGGCCGGCCGGGCATCCCATTCCTCGATCACCTCGGTGCCGCCGTCGACCGGCGTGAAGCGGTACCGCCAGATGTGGCCGTTGAAATGCCGCCAGCCGATCAGCGACGGCTCGGCGAACTCGACCACGGTGTTGAGGATCTTGTAGCTGGCGCCCAGCTGCATGTCCATGCCGAACTTCGCGCCCAGGCTGAGCCGGGACGGGCCACCGGTGCGAGCCGCCTTGACCGAGCCCGAGCCGTCGATCACCGGATGCTGGGCCGGGTCGGCGACGATGTCGAACAGGGTCTGCGGCTCGGCCGCGATGACCCGGCGCACCGAGACCAGGTACTTCGAGGTCGAATCCGAGGTGGAGGTCGTCATGCTTGCATTGTCCCTGCAGCGCCGAGGCCCCGCAGACCCGCCCGCGCCGCCCGCTAGCGTGGGACCATGCGTTCCTGGCCCCGCCCTCACCTACCGATGCTGCCCGGAGCCGCGCTGCCGCTTCGCCTCTACGACACCGCGCGGGACGAGATAGCTCCGACCGCACCCAGCGACCCGGCCCGGATCTACGTCTGTGGCATCACGCCCTACGACGCGACCCACCTCGGCCACGCCGCGACCTACGTCGCGTTCGACCTGGTGCAGCGGATGTGGCTCGATGCCGGCAAGGCAGTCCACTTCGTGCAGAACGTGACCGATGTCGACGATCCGCTGCTCGAACGGGCCGCCGCCACCGGCGTCGAGTGGCAGGAACTTGCCGGCGAGCAGATCGAGCTGTTCCGCGAGGACATGACCTCACTGGCCGTGCTGCCCCCGCAGGAATACGTCGGCGTGGTCGAGTCGGTGTCCGAGATCGCCGAGGGCGTGGCCAAGCTGTTGGCCGACGGCAAGGCCTACCGGTTGGATCAGGACATCTATGCCACCCTCGACGGCAGCGGGCATTTCGGCTACGAGTCCCGCTATCCCGAAGCCGAGATGCTGGCGCTGTTCGCCGAGCGCGGCGGCGATCCGGACCGGCCGGGCAAGCAGCATCCGCTGGACGCGCTGCTCTGGCGCGGGGCGCGACCGGGGGAGCCGTCCTGGGCCTCGGAGCTGGGCGCGGGCCGGCCCGGCTGGCACATCGAGTGCGCGGTGATCGCATCCAACCGGCTCGGCATGAGCATCGACGTTCAGGGCGGGGCCAACGATCTGCGCTTCCCGCACCACGAGCATTCGGCCGCGCACGCCGAGGCGTTGTGCGGGCAGTGGCCGTTCGCCCGCCACTACGTGCACGCCGGGTTGATCGGGCTCGACGGCGAGAAGATGAGCAAGTCCCGGGGCAACCTGGTGTTCGCTTCCAAGCTGACCGGGGCCGGTGTCGATCCGATGGCAATCCGGTTGGCCCTGCTCGACGGCCACTACCGGGCCGATCGGGAGTGGACCGGCGGCCGGCTGCCGCTGGCCGAGCGCCGGCTGGCCCGGTGGCGGGCCGCGGTCAAGCTACCGGCGGGGCCACCGGCGCTGGAGCTGCTGCAGCGGGTGCGGCAATGCCTGGCCGACGATCTCGACACGGTGGCCGCCATCAACGCCGTCGACCGGTGGTCCGACGCCGCCCTGGAACACCCCGGGTCGTCCGCCGAGCCGGACGCCGGCGCCCTCGTCGCCGACACCGTCGATGCGTTGCTGGGGCTGCGGCTCTGATCGACCGCCGCGGCTCAGTGCTGGCCCGGGTCGGCCTCGATCAGCAGCACGAGCACCGTGACATTGTCCCGGCCACCGGCATCCACCGCCGCGGCGACCAGCTGGTCGGCGGCGGCCTGCGGTTCGGGCTGGGCCCGCAGTACCGCGGCGATCTCGGCGTCACTCAGCTCGTTGGTCAAACCGTCGGAGCAGATCAGGTAGCGCTCCCCGGCCCTGGCCGCCCGCAGCCAGATGTCGGGGACCGGCGGCGGCCGGGTGCCGAGCGAGCGGGTGACAATGTTGCGGCGCGGATGGTGCAGCGCGCTGACCGGGTCGAGCAAGCCGGCATCGACGGCCTCCTGGACCGCGGAGTGGTCGGTGGTCAGCTGGACCAGCTTGCCGTCGGCGAACCGGTACACCCGGGAGTCTCCGACGTTGAAGATCGCCAGTTGCCGCCCGGTCCGGGCCACGCCGGTCGCGGTCGTCCCCAGTCCCCAGTGCTCCAGATGGGATCGGCCCTCGTCGAGCAACCGCTGGTTCGCCCGCTGCAGCCCGAGTTCGATCGCCCGGTCGGACAACTGCGGTTCCTCGTCGAGGCCGGCCAGCTCGGCCGCGGCCAGTCGGCTGGCCAGCCCGCCGGCGGCCTGCCCACCCATCCCGTCGGCCACCAGCCAGAGTTGACGGCCGGCGAAGAAACTGTCCTGGTTCTCGGTCCGCAGCCGGCCGACATCGGTGGCGGCACCCGCTCGCACCACCGTCACGGCGTCACATCGGTCCTGACGGGCCGCCACCGGAGTCGCGCCGCCGCAGGTAGCGCTCGAACTCGCGCGCGATCGAATCGCCGGAGGCCTCCCGCAACTGGCCGTCCTCGTCCCGCTCCTCGAGGTTGCGGATGTACTCCCGCACGTCCTCGTCCTCGTCGGCCATCTCGTTGACCAGCTTCTGCCAGTCGTCGGCCTGGGTCGGCAGCTCACCGAGCGGGACCGCGATGTCGAGCACCTCCTCGACCCGGTGCAGCAGGGCCAGCGTCGCCTTGGGGTTCGGCGGCTGCGACACGTAGTGCGGCACCGCCGCCCAGAATGTGATCGCCGGGATACCGGCCATCACGCAGGATTCCTGCAGCACCCCGACGATGCCGGTCGGCCCTTCGTAGCGGGAGCGTTCCAGCCCGTAGCGGGCGGCGCTGGGCGCGTCGTAGGACGTGCCGGTGACCGGCGTCGGCCGGGTGTGCGGGGAGTCGGCCAGCAGCGCGCCCAAGGTGACCACCGTTCGGACGCCCAGCTCGCGGATCGCCTCCAGCAGCTCCTCGCAGAAAGCCCGCCAGCGCATGTTGGGTTCGATGCCGCGGACGAGCACCAGGTCGAACTCGGCGCCCTGCGGCCGGCACACCGACAGCCGGGTGGTGGGCCAGGTGATCCGCCGGCTCACGCCGTCGATCTGGGACACCGTTGGCCGGTTGACCTGGAAGTCGTAGTAGTCATCCGGGTCGATCTCGGCCAGCAGGGTCGCGTCCCAGATCAACTCCAGATGCTCGATCGCGCCGGTCGCGGCATCACCGGCGTCATTCCAGCCCTCGAAGGCAGCCACGAGAACCGGGTTGCGCAACTCGGGCCAGTTCTCGAACTCCATCACCAGCCCAGCTTAAGTGCTGCTCCCGCACTCGTGGCGCCGACGCAGCCGCTCCGGCCGCGTGTCCGCGCTGGGCGAAATCGTCGTCGTTAGGCTGGTCCGGTGAACGCCGACGCTGCGCTGCAGGCCGTGCTCTGGGACATGGACGGGACCCTGGTCGACACCGAGCCGTACTGGATCGCGGCTGAATACCGCCTGGTCGAGTCCTACGGGCATCACTGGAGCGACGAGCACGCCCATGCCCTGATCGGGCAGCCGCTGCTCGTCTCGGCGGCCTACATCCGTGACCAGGGTGGGGTGCCGCTCACCCCGCCCGAGATCGTCGACCGGCTGCTGCTCGAGGTGATTGCCGACGTACGCCGGCAGGTGGAATGGCGCCCGGGCGCCCTGAGCCTGCTGGCCGAGATGGCCGAAGCCGGTCTGCCGCTGGGCCTGGTCACCATGTCCTACCGCGAGTTGGCCACCGAGGTCGCCCGCCAGCTGCCGTTCGGTCAGTTCGACGTGCTGGTCTGCGGGGACGACGTGACACGCGGCAAGCCCGACCCGGAGCCCTACCTGCAGGCCGCGGCCCGGCTCGGCGTCGCCCCGCAACGCTGCCTGGCCATCGAGGACTCGCCGACCGGAGTGGCCTCGGCCGAGGCCGCCGGCTGCGTGACCCTGGGCGTGCCCAACCAGGTCCCGCTGGCCGCCGGGCCCCGGCGCACCCTGCTGCCGAGCCTGCACGGGGTGTCGCTCACCCAGCTCCGCCGCATCGTCGAGGATCGGGTCGGGGTGTAGCCACCGCGGTCAGACCGCGGGCTCGACCGAGCACCGGCCCGGCGCGCCGGGGTTGCTGGCGGTGCGCAGCGCGTCGGCCGGGAACGGCGGTGGCGTTCCGCCCTTGGCCGGGCAGAGCGCGTGGTGGGAGCACCAGTCGCACAGCCGGGACGGGTTGGGGCGGAAGTCGCCGGTCAGGCTGGCCTGGGCGATCGCCCGCCAGATCGCCTGCAGCGTCTTTTCGAACCGGGCCAGTTCCTCCGCGTCCGCGACATAACTGAGGGTCTCGGCATCGGCGAGGTAGATCAAACGCAACTGCCGGGGCACCACACCGCGGGTTCGCCACAGCACCAGCGCGTAGAACTTCATCTGGAACAGCGCCTTGGCCTCATAGGCCTCGCGCGGCACCGCTCCGGTCTTGTAGTCGACCACCCGCAGGTCGCCGGCCGGCGACACATCGAGCCGGTCGATGTAGCCCCGCAGTCGCAAACCATCGAGCACGACCTCGACGAATTCCTCCCGCGCAGCCGGCTCCAGCCGGGTCGGGTCCTCCAGCCGGAAGTAGTTGGCTACCAGCTGCCGGGCCGAATCGAGCCATGCGACCAGTTCTTCCGGGTCTGCAGCCGGGTCGAACAGCTCGGCCAGCTCCGGTTCCTGCTCCAGCAGCCGGTCCCAGGCCGGCGTCACCGCAGCCTGAGCCGCGGTGACCGTCCGCTCGGCCGCCGGCAGGTCGTACAACCGCTGCAGCACGGCGTGCACCACGGTGCCGCGGGCCGCGTCCCGGGTCGGCGTCTCCGGCAGCCGGTCGATGCTGCGGAATCGGTACAGCAGCGGGCAGTTCTTGAAATCAGCGGCCCGCGACGGCGACAGCGAACCGACCACCGCCACCGGCAATGGCTCTCCGGCCGAGACGGGACCGGCCGGGCGGGTGGGCGAGTCGGCGATCGTGGTCATGCCGGCGACCCTAGGCCGGGCGACCGACAGAATCCGGGCCCGCCACGCCACCAGAGCCGATCTCAGCGCCATCTCTCACCTGCCCCCACCTGGTGGTCCGGCCCGCGCCCGCTCAGAGCCAGCGCAGGTGCTTGACCGGCCACATCACCGCGAAGGCGCGCCCGACGATGGCCGAGCGGGCCACCGTGCCGAACATCCGCGAGTCGAAGGAATCGCAGCGGTTGTCACCCATCATGAAATACCGGCCGGGCGGCACCGTGACGGCGGCGAAGTCGGCCGTGCCGTGACAGGCCGGGGCGACGTAGGGCTCGACCAGCTGCTTGCCGTTGACGAAGACGTGGCCGTCGTGCCCGCTGACGGTGTCACCCGGCAACCCGATGACGCGCTTGATCAGCTGCTTGTCCTCGGGCGGAGCCAGCGGCGGCCGGTCGAAGACCACGACATCCTTGCGGCCGATCGGGGAGAACCGGTAGCTGAGCTTGTCCACCAGCACGAGGTCGGGCTCGCAGCCGGTGCAGCCGTGCAGCGTCGGCTCCATCGAGCCGGAAGGGATGTAGTAGGAGGCGACCACGAACGCGCGCAGGCCGTAGACGACGGCCATGGTCACGAGCAGCAAGGCCAGCAACCGGAGCGCGATCGCGGCCGGACCGCGGGCCGTCGGGGGGGCGCCGTGCCGGCCACCGCGGGCCTGACGCTGCGCCCGGGCATCGGCCGCGGCGCGCTCGGCCCGCGCCAGCTCACTGCGCCGCTCGGCCTGCCCCCGGGCTCGACCCGGCTTCGTGGCCTGATCGGTCGAGCCGGGACCGCCCGCGGCCGGTGCCGGCACGCTCGACCGCAGGTGCGCGACCCGCAACTCGGCCACCGAGATCTGGTGCCGGCTCCGGTCGGCCGCGCCCCGCCGCTGCGCCACCCGGGCGCGGATCTGGGCGCTCAGCTCGGTGCCGGCGTCCCCGGCCGGTGGCTGGTCCAGATCGGTCACCGGCAAAGGCTATGCGCTCGGACCACCCATGGGGGACGAACCCGGCCGGGATCACCCCGGAACAATCATTCATCGCTCGCTCTCAGCCCGCTGCCAACCGCGGCCCGGGCGACGGAAAGACGGCGTCCGTAGCATCTACGGGCATGAGCACACCCCAGCCGACGTCGGCGCCGCCCGGTGGTGCCACCGGCGGCCGGCGCCTGGTACGGCTGGGTTCGGTGGCCGGGGTCGGCATCTTCGTCGCGCCGAGTTGGCTGTTCATCCTGGCCTTCGTCACCCTGACCTACGGCGATTTCCTGCATCAGCTCGTCGACGGCAGCTCCGAGACGGCCGGTTACGCCCTGGCCCTGGCATTCGGGCTGATCATCGGCGCCTCGATCGTGCTGCACGAACTCGGGCACACTCTGGTCAGCCTGCTGGTCGGTGTCCGGGTCAAGCGAATAGTGGTGTTCCTGCTGGTCGGAGTGTCCGAACTCGACGGCGAGCCGCGCCGGCCCCGGGACGAGTTCGCCATCGCCGCCGCCGGTCCGCTGACCTCGTTCGTGCTGGCCGCGGTGTGCTGGCTGCTCAGCCTGCTCGCCCCGGACGGCAGTGCCCCCGCGGTGCTGCTGTTGATGACCGCCTGGAGCAACCTGACCATCGCCGTGTTCAACGCCCTGCCCGGCCTGCCGCTGGACGGCGGCCGGCTGCTCCAGGCCGCGGTATGGCGGATCAGCCACAACCGGCTGACCGGGATCAGGATCGGCGCGCAGGCCGGACGGGTGCTGGCCGGGCTGCTGACCCTCGGCGTCCTTTTCGGGGGCGCGGCCGTACGGCGGAGCAACGCCGACTCGTTCACCTTCACCGTGCTCGGTCTGATGGTGGCCGGGTTCCTGTGGTTCGGGGCCGGCCAGAGCCTGCGCTCGGCCGAGCTGGCCGACCGGACCGGGCAGCTGCACCTGAGCCAACTGATCCGTCCCGCGGTCTACCTACCCGGCCCGACCCCGGTATCGGAGGCCTTGCGCTACGCCGGCCAACTCCGGGCCACCGGGATTGTGGTCATCGATTCGGACGGGCGCAGCCGGGCCATCGTCGACGAATCCCAGGTGGCCGGGCTGCGTTCGGACCAGCGGCCCTGGACGAGCGTGGCCGACGTCGCCCGGCCGCTGCAACCCGGCCTGATCCTGCGCGAGGACCTGCCGGGCGAGCAGGTGCTGGCCGCGGTCCGCCGGCTGCCGGCGAATGAGTACCTGGTGATCGGCTCGGACGGCGTCAGCCGCGGGGTGCTGGCAGCCAGCGACCTGGCCCGCGCACTCGGGCTGCGATTTCGCACCAACTAGTGTTGTCGGCCGTGCCCGCAGACCCGCGCTTCCAGATCGGTGACCGCGTCCAGCTGACCGACCCGAAAGGCCGGCTACACACGGTGACCCTGGCCGCGGGCCGGGAGTTTCACACCCACCGGGGCGCAATCCGGCATGACGAGCTGATCGGCGCTCCCGAAGGGTCGGTGGTCCAGTCCAGCGCCGGCACCTCCTACCTGGCGCTGCGGCCGCTGCTGAGCGATTACGTCCTGTCGATGCCGCGCGGTGCCGCGGTGATCTATCCGAAGGATTCGGCCCAGATCATCGCCCAGGCCGATATCCACCCCGGAGCCCGGGTGATCGAGGCCGGGGCTGGGTCGGGCGCGCTGACCTGCTCGCTGCTGCGGGCCGTCGGCCCGCACGGTTCGGTGCTGTCCTACGAGGTCCGGGCCGATCACGCCGAGCATGCCGAGCGCAACGTGGTGACGTTCTTCGGCGAGCACCCGTCGAACTGGGAGCTGCGGTTGGCCGACGTCGCCGACCATCCGGCGTCCGAAGTCGCGGATCGGGTGATTCTGGACATGCTCTCCCCGTGGGACGTGCTGCCCTCGGTGGCGGCGGCCCTGCGCCCGGGCGGGGTGCTGCTGGGCTACGTCGCCACCACCACCCAGCTGTCCCGCCTGGTCGAGGCGCTGCGGGCCGACGGGGGCTGGACCGAGCCGCACGCCTGGGAATGCCTGCTCCGGAACTGGCACGTGGTGGGTCTGGCCGTGCGCCCGGATCACAAGATGCAGGGGCATACCGCATTCCTGGTCACCGCGCGCCGGCTGGCGCCGGGCGTGGTCGCCCCGACCCGCCAGCGCCGGCCGGCCAAGGCCGCCGAGTTGGCCGAAGCCTTCGGGCTGCCGGCCGAACCGGCCGACGCGCCCGCCCCGCCCCGGCCCCGCCGGCCGCTGCCCTGACCCGGCCGCGGCGGCGGTGGGCCGATCCGGCTACTCCGGCTCGGGTCCGGCGACCACGGCGCCGTCGGCGGCGCGAGCCACGTGAATGCAGTTGCCCGGGCACTCCTTGGCCGAGTCGATCACGTCCAGCCGCAGGTTGGCCGGCACCGACACCTGGTCGCCCGGCGCCTGCTTGAGGTCACCGGCTGCGTCCTTGACGTAGGCCAGACCGTCCACGTCGAACTCGAACACCTCCGGGGCGTACTGCACGCACAGACCGTCGCCGGTGCACAGTTCCTGATCGATCCAGACCGTCAGCTCCGCCTGGACTTCGGACGTGGTCTCGCTCACTCGGTGCTCTCTCCTCACCTCGGCCGCCGGATTGGCTCCGGTCAACCCCTTGTCTGGGGCCGCTCGCGTCCGATTGTCCTCACAACACCGGGCAGCCAGCCAGGAGGGCGGCCGCTTGCGCACCGGCGTAACAGACGCGTAACCAGTTGTCAGAGTAGATGACTCGCGGATTCATGCCGCGTGTGTAGGGTGAAACTCAAGCGGGGAGAGGTACGGCACCGATCGACCGAGGAGCACGCAATGGCGGAAGAGTTCAGCGAGAAACGGGCCGCCGCGACACCGACCGCGGCCGAGTTGGCGGGCGAGGTCGAACTGCTTCGGGCTCGGCTCTCGGAGTCGCCTCGACAGCTGCGCACCCTGGAAGACCGACTTCTGGAGGCCCAGGCGCGGATCGCCTCCCTGACCGACCGCAACGAACGGCTGGCCGACACCCTGCGTGACGCTCGGGATCAGCTCGTCGCGCTCAAGGAGGAGATCGATCGGCTGGCCCAGCCACCGTCGGGCTACGGCGTGTTCCTGGACAAGGTCGACGAGCACTCGGTGGACATCTTCACCGGCGGGCGCAAGCTACGGGTCGCGGTCTCGCCCGAGGTGGGCATCGACACGCTGCGGCACGGCCAGGAGGTCATGCTCAACGAGGCCATGAACGTCGTCGAGGCGCGCGGGTTCGAGCGGGCCGGCGAGGTCGTGATGCTCAAGGAACTGCTCGACGGCGGCGACCGGGCCCTGGTGATCGGGCACACCGACGAAGAACGCGTCGTCCACATCGCCGACATCCTCCGCGGCGGCCTGATGCGCTCCGGCGACTCGTTGCTGCTCGAACCGCGCTCGGGTTACGTCTACGAGCGGATCCCCAAGAGCGAGGTCGAGGAACTGGTCCTGGAGGAAGTGCCGGACATCGACTACACCGACATCGGCGGTCTCAGCTCGCAGATCGAGCAGATCCGCGACGCCGTGGAGTTGCCGTTCCTGCACGCCGACCTGTTCAAGGAACACCAGCTGCGCCCGCCCAAGGGCATCCTGCTCTACGGGCCTCCCGGCTGCGGCAAGACACTGATCGCCAAGGCGGTGGCCAACTCGCTGGCCAAGCAGGTGGCCAAGGTCCGCGGCGAGGACGAGAAGGCCCGTTCCTACTTCCTCAACATCAAGGGCCCGGAGCTGCTCAACAAGTACGTCGGCGAAACCGAGCGGCACATCCGGCTGGTGTTCCAGCGGGCTCGGGAAAAGGCCAGCGAAGGCACCCCGGTGATCGTGTTCTTCGACGAGATGGACTCGATCTTCCGGACCCGGGGCTCCGGGGTTTCCTCCGATGTGGAAAACACAATCGTGCCGCAGCTGCTCTCCGAGATCGACGGCGTCGAGGGCCTGGAAAACGTCATCGTCATCGGCGCGTCCAACCGCGAGGACATGATCGACCCGGCCATCCTGCGACCGGGCCGGCTCGACGTCAAGATCAAGATCGAGCGGCCGGACGCCGAAGCGGCACGCGACATCTTCGGCAAGTACATCCTCACCGGCTTGCCGATCCACAGCGACGATCTGGCCGAACACGGCGGTTCGGCCGACGCCACGGTGACGGCGATGATCCAGCACGTGGTCGAGCGGATGTACACCGAGAGCGAGGAAAACCGGTTCCTCGAGGTCACCTACGCCAACGGCGACAAGGAGATCCTGTACTTCAAGGACTTCAACTCCGGGGCGATGATCCAGAACATCGTCGACCGGGCCAAGAAGATGGCGATCAAGGATCTGTTGACCACCGGCCAGCGCGGACTCCGGGTCCAGCATCTGTTGGCGGCCTGCGTCGACGAGTTCCGCGAGAACGAGGACCTGCCCAACACCACCAACCCGGACGACTGGGCCCGGATTTCCGGCAAGAAGGGCGAGCGGATCGTCTACATCCGGACCCTGGTGTCCGGCGGCAAGGGTTCGGAAGCCGGACGGGCCATCGACACCATCTCCAACACCGGCCAGTACCTGTAACGGTTCGCGGTACCGGCGCTCGAGCCGGGAAAATCGGGTGCGCCCGGCTGCCATCATGGGTGGGTGTTGCTGACCGACCGGCTGCGCACGCTAGCGATCGACCTGTCGCCGCTGCGCCGCTACCGGGACTTCCGGCTGCGCACGATCGCGGCCAGCGTGTCGGCCTTCGGCGGCTTTTTCACCATGATCGCGGTACCGATCCAGATCAAGCAACTGACCGGTTCCACCGCGGCGGTCGGCCTGGTCGGCGCGGTGGAGTTCCTGCCGATCGTGGTGCTCGGCCTGCTCGGCGGTGGGCTGGCCGACCGGTTCGACCGGCGGGTCGTGGTCATCTGCTCGGAACTGGCCGCGCTGGTCTGCACCCTGACCCTGCTGGTGAACACCCTGCTGCCGGCCCCGCAACTCTGGCTGATCTACCTCGTCGCCGCCGGTGCGGTGTCGGCCGATTCCATGCAACGGCCGAGCCTGGACGCGATGCTGCCCCGTTACGTCGCGCACGCCGACATCCCGGCGGCCAGCATGGTCAACAACCAGTGCTGGGGGCTGGCCAATATCGCGGGCACGGTCGCCGGGGGCGTGCTGGCCAGCACCGACCTGCGGCTGGCCTACGGCGTCGACCTGGCCAGTTTCGGCCTGTCGCTGCTGGTCTTCCTGCGCCTGACGCCGCTCGCGCCCACCGTGGCCGGCGAGACGACCGGGGTGCGGGCCACGCTGGCCAGCGTGGGGGCCGGCATCCGCTACGCGGCCGGCCGGCGGGACCTGCTGGGCACCTACCTGATCGACACCATCGCCATGACCACGGCGATGCCGACGGCCCTCTTCCCGTTCCTGGCGGTCGAGCTGAACGCCCCGCATGCGGTCGGCCTGCTCTACGCCGCCGATTCGGTCGGCGGTCTGGCGGCCGGTCTGTTCTCCGGCTGGGTGCGGCGAGTCCACCGGCACGGGCTGGCGATCATCGTGGCCGCCGCCGGCTGGGGGCTGGCGATGGGGCTGGCCGGGCTGATGCCCAACCTCGTCCTGGTCCTGCTGCTGCTGGCCGCCGCCGGTGCGGCCGACATGGTCTCGGGCACCTTCCGTGGCGTTATCTGGGATCAGACCATTCCCGATGAACTCCGGGGCCGGCTGGCCGGGGTCGAGCACCTCTCGTACTCCATCGGCCCGACGCTGGGCAACGCCCGGGCCGGGTTCATGGCCATCCGGGGGGTGCGGTTCTCGATCGCCGCCGGTGGCGCGCTGTGCCTGGCCGGGGTGGCCCTGGCCGGCGCCGTGCTGCCGGGATTCCGTCGCTACGACAACCGGACGGATGAGCACGCCGTGGCCGAGCGGGAACGGCGCCGGGACGGGCTTGCTCACGATTGCCCGCCGGCACCCGGGCCGACCCCGTAGCCTGAACCGCATGAGCGCGGTACGGGTCATGGGCACCGAGGTCGAGTACGGGGTCAGCCTGCCCGGCAGCCCGAACGCCAACGCCATGCTGCTCTCGGCCCAGGTGGTCAACGGTTACGCCTCGACTCTTCCCGGCGGCCGCCGGCGCCGCCCGGGCTGGGACTTCGAGGAGGAGTCCCCGCTGCGCGATGCCCGCGGCTTCGACCTGTCCGGGCCGAACAGCGTGGCCGAGCAGTTCCTGGACGACGAGGAGGACGCCGGCCTGGCCAACGTCGTGCTGCCCAACGGGGCCCGCCTCTACGTCGACCACGCCCACCCGGAGTACTCGACGCCCGAGGTCACCACCCCGCTCGACGTGGTGCGCTTCGACAAGGCCGGCGAGCTGGTGATGGCGGCCGCGGCCCGGCAGGCCGAGCAGCTGGCCGGGGCCGTGATCACGCTCTACAAGAACAACACTGACAACAAGGGCGTGTCCTACGGAGCGCACGAGAACTACCTGATGCGCCGGCAGACCCCGTTCACCGCCATCGTCGGCCAGCTCACGCCGTTCTTCGTGACCCGGCAAGTGATCTGCGGCGCCGGCCGGGTCGGTATCGGCCAGGACGGGCATCAGAACGGCTTCCAGATCAGCCAGCGGGCGGACTTCTTCGAGGTCGAGGTCGGACTGGAGACCACGCTCAAGCGGCCGATCATCAACACCCGGGACGAGCCGCACGCCGATCCGGAGAAATACCGCCGGTTGCACGTCATCCTCGGCGATGCGAATCTGGCCGAGCTGTCGACCTTCCTCAAGGTCGGCACCACCGCGCTGGTGCTGGCGATGATCGAGGACGGCTGGCTGAACGACGAGCTACGGATTGCCGAGCCGGTCCGCGAACTGCACGCGGTCAGTCACGACCCCTCGCTGCGCCATGCGGTGACCCTGGCCGACGGTCGCACGCTGACCGCTCTGGAATTGCAGCGTGAGTACTTCGAGCGGGCTCGCAAGTACGTCGACAACCGCCTGGGCGCCGATGTGGACGCCCAGACCGAGCAGGTCCTGATCGAATGGGACTCGGTGCTCACCCGGCTGGCCGACGAGCCGATGTCACTGGCCGGCGAGCTGGACTGGGTCGCCAAACTGCGGCTGCTCGAGGGCTTTCGGGAACGCGACGGCCTGGACTGGTCCTCGCCCCGGCTGCACGCGGTCGACCTGCAGTACGCCGACGTGCGGCCCGACCGCGGCCTGTACCACCGGCTGGTGCAGCGCGGTTCGATGCGCACCTTGATCGACCCCGACTCGATCCGGGCCGCGGTGTCCGAGCCACCGGCCGAGACCCGGGCCTACTTCCGCGGCGAGTGCCTGCGCCGCTACCCGGAGGCGGTGGCGGCTGCGTCCTGGGACTCGGTGATCTTCGACGTGGGGCAGCAGTCCCTGGTCCGGGTGCCGATGCTCGAGCCGCTGCGGGGCTCCAAGGCCCACGTCGCGGAGTTACTGGACCGCTGCCCGACCGCGAAATCCCTGGTGGACGAGCTGCTGGGCCACTGAGCCCGCCGTTCGGACCGGATGTGTCGTAAAACGCCGGTCCTTGGCCCACCTCGTCGGACCGGCCTACTAGTGTCGTGAGTACCCCTCAACCGGGCGTGCAGCGGAGGTAATCATGGCAACTCAGGAAGGCGGACAGACCCGCCCGACCAAGCAGCGCGAGGATGTCGACGAGGTCGAGGCCGAGGCCGGCTCCGATGTCACCGAACGGCACGAAAAGCTCACCGACGACGTCGACGCCATCCTCGACGACATCGACGAGGTGCTGGAGACCAATCCCGAGGACTTCGTGCGCAGCTTCGTGCAGAAGGGCGGCCAGTGATCTTGCCCGGTCAACCGGCCGACCACCTGCTCCGCCTGGCGTCAGCGCCCGGCTCGTCCTCGTTCCTGGACTTCCTGGCTGCCGCCGGTCCGGAGCTGCTCCCGACTCGATCGTCCGGACCGGCCGGCGACGGCGCCCCGGTGTTGACCCACGCGACGACCATCGTGGCCGCGCTGTTCCGCGGCGGTGTGATGATGGCCGGCGACCGGCGCGCGACCATGGGCAACCTGATCGCCCAGCGCGACATCGAAAAGGTGTTTCCGGCTGACGAGTACAGCCTGGTCGGCTTCGCCGGTACCGCCGGCATCGCGATCGAGCTGGTCCGGCTGTTCCAGGTCGAGCTCGAGCACTACGAGAAGATCGAGGGAACCTCGCTCACCCTCGACGGCAAGTCCAACCGACTGGCCACGATGATCCGGGGCAACCTCGGCGCAGCCATGCAGGGTCTGGCCGTAGTGCCGTTGTTCGCCGGCTTCGACCCGGACGCACTGGACGGCGAGCGGGCGGCCAAGATCTACAGCTACGACGTGACCGGTGGCCGGTACCCGGAGCAGTACTACCACGCGGTGGGTTCCGGATCGGTTTTTGCCAAGTCTTCGCTGAAGAAACTCTGGCGACCGGAACTGTCCGAGGACGAGACCCTGGCCGTGGTGATCGAAGCGCTCTACGACGCCGCCGACGACGACTCGGCGACCGGAGGCCCGGACCTCACCCGGCGGATCTACCCGCTGGTGTGGTCGGCCACCGCCGACGGAACCCGACGCATCCCGGAGGCCACCATCGACCCGGTGGTGCGCGACCTGGTGGCGCGCCGGGCCGCCAATCCCGGCGCCTGAGCCGACGGCCAGCCCAGAATCAGCCTGAGCAGAAAGAGGATCCGGCCATGTCGATGCCGTTCTACGCTTCGGCCGAGCAGATCATGCGCGATCGCTCGGAATTCGCGCGCAAGGGGATCGCGCGGGGGCGGAGCGTGGTCGTGCTGCTCTACGACGACGGCGTGCTGTTCGTGACCGAGAGCATTAGCCCGGCCCTGCACAAGGTGTCCGAGATCTATGACCGGATCGGATTCGCTGCGGTCGGCAAGTACAACGAGTTCGAGAACCTGCGGGTCGCCGGCATCCGGCTCGCCGACCTGCGGGGTTACTCCTACGACCGGCGTGACGTCACCGCGCGGGCCCTGGCCAATGCTTACGCGCAAACCCTCGGCACCATCTTCACCGAGCAGCAGAAGCCGTACGAGGTCGAGATCTGCGTGGCCGAGGTCGGCCCGACCGGGGCCGAGGACCAGCTGTACCGGCTGTCCTACGACGGCACCATCGCCAACGAGCCGAACTATGTCGTGATGGGTGGCCAGGCCGACACCGTCACGGCCTCGGTCCGGGACGCCTACCGGGCCGGGCTGCCGCTGGCCGAGGCGCTGTCCATCGCCGTCAGGGCGCTGGGAGTGGTCGGCAGCGACGGCGGTTCGGGCCGGACCCTGACCGCTGACGGGCTCGAGGTGGCGGTGCTCGACCGCAACCGGGGCAAGCGCAAGTTCCGCCGGATTACCGGACCGGCCCTGGCCAGCCTGCTGCCCGCGCCCGAGGTCAGCCAGACGTCCCCGGCCGACAGCGCCCCGACGCACCCGGAGATCCAGCCCGACACCGACTGACCCCCGCGGGAACTCGGTAGAACCCGATCACCGCGCCGGTAAACCCCGGTGGCCGATTTCGGCCGTCGGCTGGCAAGAAATGACAGCCGACCCGGCTCGGGTTGGGCCGCCTGATCGGCTTATTCCTTTCTGGATAGGGTGAATCTGGCTCAAGGTTGCGGTCGAGTGCTGCCGGCCGGCCGGTTTACCAGCTACCCTGCCGTGCACTAGCTTTCCCGACTGTCCGTCCCAATCAGACAGAACGGGGCGTTTTATGCCACGTCCAGCTATTCGGGCCCTGGCCGCAGCGGTGTTGTCCGCTGCGGCGCCAGGGCTGGTCCCGCCGCTTCGGCAACCCGACCGCCGGTTGGAACCACGAGGTGAGCCACGGATGGTGGTAAGTCGACGAGGCTGGTCCCTGAACTGGCGGCTCGCCCCCGGGTCCGCGGCATGACCCCGGCCGTGCGCCGCACCCGGCTGGTGCTGGTCGCCATCGTGAGCGTGGTCCTGGCCGTGGCCGCGGCCGTGGCGGTCAACCCGATCAGGGCGTCGGCCCTGACCAGGCAGGAGGCCATTGCGACCCTGGCCTTCGACAACGTCGGCAAGAAGGCGTGCTCGACGAACTCCAAGGGTGGCAAGGGTTTCGAGACCAGCTGTACCGGCTACACCGGTCACGGTCCGCCGCAGTACTGGTGCGCCGACTTCGCCAAGTGGGTGTGGGCCAAGAACGGCGTCAAGGACACCGGCGTGCTCAACGCCGCGGCCTACAGCTTCTACACCTACGCCCAGAAGCACGGCGGGGTGCACGCCAAGCCGCGGTTGGGTGACGTCGCGATCTTCTCCAACTCCAAGGGCAACCGCAGTTCCGGCAGCAGCGGGATTAACCACGTTGCGATCGTCGGGGGCTGGAGTGCCAGCGGGGCCAAGGTGCACACGGTCTCCGGCGACTGGATCAACAACCCGCCGTCCGGACTGACCGAGGCCCAGTTCGCCAGCCGCTCCCACGTCGTCGACAACGGTCCGGACTATCCCTCGGCGCCGGGCAGCCATCCGGCGGCGATGGACATGTGGATCATCGGCTACGTCTCACCGGTGCTGTAAGCAGGACCCGATTCAGTTGGCGGCCTGAGCGCCGGTGGGGTAGCCCAACCGGCGCTCAGGCGGTCACCACGTTGCCGCCGTCGACTTTGACCGCAACCGCGGCCAGCGGGCGGCTGGCCGGGCCGTTGATCACCGCTCCGGTGGTCGCGCTGAACACCGACCCGTGACACGGGCAGTCGAGTTCGCCGCCGGCTGGGGCGACCGTGCACCCGAGATGGGTGCAGACAGCACTGAATGCGGCCGCTGTGGTGCTGGTCGGGCGGGCCACGATGAGGTTGTCGCCGTTGCTGTCCGTGACCGCGATGGCGCTGCCGACCTTGATCGCGTCGAGTTTGGCCAGGACCTGCCCCGGGGCGCCCGAGCTCGAGCCGCCGGCCGAAGGCTTCGAGCCGGTTCCCGGCGCGCTGGCCTGCCCACACGCGGTGAGAACCAGCGCCGAGCCGCCGAGCGCGCCGGCCGCCATCACGCTGCGCCGGCTCGGTTCGGCGCTGGCCGCCGCGGGGTCAACCTGCTGCATCGTCGATGCCTCTCCCTGTTCGGATCGGGACTGCTTCACCGTGGTCTGACGTTAGCCGGGCGGCAACGGTTCGATCGAAGCGATAGATCGATGCACAGCCGAAGGGTAACTTCGGCGAACCGCAATCGAGCCGGCGCCGTAGGGCATGCTGAGACAACTTTGCGGCGACAGGACGGCCATGCCGGTTACCGATGCACTCGGCGACGATCAGGAACTGCTGCGAGCCCTGCACGAGGCGCATGCGGCGGCGCTGTGGAGCTTCGCGCTGCGCCTGACCGGCGGCGACCGGCAGGCCGCCGAGGACGTGGTGCAGGAGACGCTGTTGCGGGCCTGGCGGCACCCCGACACCCCGGCCCTGACCTCACCGGAGCCGGCCGCGGCCCGAAGCTGGCTCTACACCGTGGCTCGCCGGATCGTCATCGACGAGTGGCGACACCGCAACCTGCGTCCGGAACGGCTGATGGCCGAGTTGCCGGAGCCGCCCAGCGACGACCAGGCCGAGGCCATCGTCGAGTCCCGGCTGGTGGTGACGGCCCTGTCCCGGTTGAGCGTGGAGCATCGGGCGGTGCTGGCCGAGATGTACTTCCGGCGGTCCTCGGTCCGCGAGACCGCGCAGCGGCTGGGCATCGCCGAGGGGACAGTGAAGTCGCGGACCCACTATGCGCTGCGGGCGCTGAAGCTCGCGCTGGCCGAGCTGGGGGTGGAGCAGTGACCGGGTCCGGTGAACATGAGCGCTTCGCCCACGACGACGCGGCCTACCTGCTGGGCGGGCTGTCCGAGGCCGACCGCACGGCCTACGAGCAGCACCTGCTGGACTGTCCGACCTGCCGGTCCGCGGTGGCCGAGCTGGCCGGGCTGCCCAGGCTGCTGGCCCAGGTCGAGTTGCCCGAGCCGCCACCGGCCGACCTGCTGCCTCGACTGCTCCACGCCACCGGCCGGCAGCGGCGCCGGCAACGCACTCGCTTCGTGCTCGTGGGTTTCGCCGCGGCGTGCCTGGTGGTGTTGCTGATCGGGGCGGGCATCGCCGGTGTCCGGGCCCGCCACCAGCCGAGCCCGCAGTCGCTGCAACCGGTGGCCGCGACCGCCGGGCGGCTGCAGGCCGCGGTGACGATCACCGGCGGGGGAACCGCACCCCGGATCGAGCTGGTGTGCGGCTACCAGCCGGGCGGTCCCAGCTATCCCGGGGCGCAGACCTACGGCATGGTTGTGCTCAACCGTGCCGGCGACGCCCGCGAGTTGGGCACCTGGCAGGCCCGGAGCGGCTCCGACATCCGGTTCAGCGCGCCCAGCCCGTGGCCGCGCAGCGCGCTGGCCGAGGTCGAGGTGGTCGACGCCGCCGGAGTCGCGGTGCTCCGGCTGCGGCTCTGACCCCGGCCGGCCGGGCGGATAACAATGCGAACTGGTTCGGCCCGTCCCGGGCCGGCCGGCCCGCTCCCGATTAGGCTAAGCAGGGTGCAGCGACGTATCTACGGGATCGAGAACGAGTACGGAGTGACCTGCACGTTCGAGGGTCAACGCCGGCTCAGCCCCGACGAGGTGGCGCGCTACCTCTTCCGGCGGGTGGTCAGCTGGGGCCGCTCCTCCAACGTCTTCCTGCGCAACGGGGCCCGGCTCTACCTCGACGTCGGGAGCCACCCGGAGTACGCGACGCCGGAATGCGATTCGCTGATCAGCCTGGTCACCCACGACAAGGCCGGCGAGCGGATTCTCGAGGGGCTGCTCATCGACGCCGAGCGGCGGCTGAACGACGAGGGCATCGCCGGAGACATCTACCTGTTCAAGAACAACACCGACTCGGCCGGTAACTCCTACGGCTGCCACGAGAACTACCTGGTCGCCCGGCACGGCGAGTTCAGCCGGATGGCCGACGTGTTGATCCCGTTCCTGGTCACCCGCCAGCTCATCTGCGGCGCCGGCAAGGTGCTGCAGACGCCCCGCGGTGCGGTGTACTGCCTCAGCCAGCGGGCCGAGCACATCTGGGAGGGCGTCTCCTCGGCCACCACCCGATCCCGGCCGATCATCAACACCCGCGACGAGCCGCATGCCGACGCCGAGCGCTACCGGCGCCTGCACGTGATCGTCGGCGATTCGAACATGAATGAGGCCACCACGCTGCTCAAGGTCGGCAGCGCCGATCTGGTGCTGCGGATGATGGAGCAGGGCATCACCTTCCTCGACCTGAGCCTGGAGAACCCGATCCGGGCCATCCGCGAGATCAGCCACGATCTGACCGGGACCCGGCCGGTCCGGCTGGCCAACGGCCGGATGGCCAGTGCCAGTGAGATCCAGCGCGAGTACTACGAGAAGGCCCGGGCCTTCGTCGATTCGAGCGGAAGCGACCCGGTGACCGAGCGGGTATTGGATCTGTGGGGCCGGACCCTGAAGGCCGTCGAGTCGCAGGATCTGTCGCTGATCGACCGCGAGATCGATTGGGCCACCAAGTACCAGCTGATCGAGCGGTACCGGGGCAAGCACGAGCTGCCGCTGTCCTCGCCTCGCGTGGCCCAGCTCGACCTGGCCTATCACGACATCCGTCGCGACCGGGGGCTGTTCTACCTGCTGACCCGACGCGGCGCGGTGACTCGCGTGACCAACGACCTGGCCGTGTTCGAGGCCAAGAACGTGCCACCGCAGACCACCCGGGCCAAGCTGCGGGGCGAGTTCATCAAGCGGGCCCAGGAGACCCGGCGCGACTTCACGGTGGACTGGGTCCACCTCAAGCTCAATGACCAGGCCCAGCGGACCGTACTGTGCAAGGACCCGTTCCGGTCGGTCGACGACCGCGTCGAAAAGCTGATTGCCTCGATGTGAGCATGGCCGCCCAACGCACCGGGCAGCAACGCAGCAGACCACCGGGTACCGGTACCGGCCGACATCGAGGAATGGCTCTAGCGGATATGGCAGCACGACGGCAGCAACGTCTGGTCTCGCTGGTGCTGTGCCTGCTCTCCACCCGCCAGTTCATCACCGCCGAGCGCATCCGCGACACCGTCGAGGGCTATCAGGCCTCCGACGACGCGGCCAACCCCGACGAGGCGTTCAAGCGGGCCTTCGAACGGGACAAAGCCGAGCTGCGCGAGCTCGGCGTGCCGCTGGAAACCGGGCGCAACTCAGTCTTCGACACCGAGGACGGCTACCGCATCGCCCGCAAAGATTTCGAACTGCCGCCGATCGAGTTCACCGCCGATGAGGCGGCCGCGGTCGGGTTGGCGGTACGGCTGTGGAGTACGGCCTCACTGGCCACCGAGGCCCGCACCGCGCTGCTCAAGCTGCGGGCAGCCGGCGTGGAGATCGACGAGCCCGACAGCGAGGGCCTGATCCCGCTCGGCGGCAACGAGCCGGCCCTGCCCGACCTGGTCGCCGCCGTCTCGCAGGCCCGGGTAGTGCAGTTCCGCCACCTCAAGCCGTACGCCGACGCCCCGGAACGGCGCACGGTCGAGCCGTGGGGCGTGCTGTCCTGGCGCGGTCGGTGGTACGTGGTCGGCTACGACCGGACCCGGGCCGACGTGCGCAGCTTCCGGCTGGACCGGATCGTCGGCGAGGTCAAGACGGTGCCGGGACCGGCCCGCACCGCCCGGCCAGCCGACCTGGACATGCTGGCCCTGGTCCGAGGCGCCAACCCGCAGCCGGATCGGCGCGCGGTGGTCGCGGTGCGCCCGAACCGGGCCGGCCGGCTGCGGCGGATGGCCACGGCCGTGACCGCCGACCCCGAGCGCGAGGG
>Ga0187809_10000382_pt1 | contig 24334 bp, 23 predicted proteins | sample NC_wetland_sal_i_8_FD_132415 | JGI IMG/M metagenome (GOLD analysis project Ga0187809, IMG submission 132415) | Wetland sediment microbial communities from Neuse River Estuary, North Carolina, USA - ASW_4 | ecosystem: Environmental > Aquatic > Freshwater > Wetlands > Sediment | place: USA: North...
ACACAGCCGTACGGGTCGACCACCGGGCGCAGCCAGCCCAGCGCGCGGCGTCGGGTCAGGTTGCGCGCCCACGCCGGCCGCCGCTGCCCTCCGACCAGTCGCTGGGCGAGGCCGCGGACGTACAAGCCCACCCCGAAGGCAACGACAAGGACGACGAAAGACAGCGGGAAGCGCAGCGCGTAAAGCACAGATCAGCGCCCACGCAGCCGACGAACGAGGATGCTCGCGTCACCCTTCGCCTCAAGATCGGCGAGGACGACGGCGACCGCTTCGCGCACGATCCGCCCGCGGTCGACCGCGAGGCCGTGCGACGCCCGCAGCGCGAGGCGGGCGTGCTCGAGTTGCAGCAATTCTTCCGGCGAGCAGTACACGGTGATCTTCTCGTCGTGCCGCTCGCGACCGGTCGGGCGCGCGTCGCCGCGGCGGGCGATCCGAACCGGCCGACCCCTCGAACCGGCGTCGGCGGGCTGATCGTCGAGCAACTCGGACGGCGCGGCGCCTTCGGCGCCATCGGCGTGGTCGTCCCAGTCTGCGGCCGGCTCCAGCGCCCGGCTGACCCGCGGGGCCCGGGCCGGGGCGGCAAGCGCGGCGCTGCCCCGAGTGGCTGGCCCGGCCGGGGCTGGCGTCGCCGAGGCGCTGCCAGCGGCGGAGTGCGCGGCGCCCGCGGTGGCCCGGAACAGCTCGTCGGCGCCCGGCAGGCGGGGTCGGCGGTTCATCGGGCCAGCACCTCCTTGGCAAGCTCGCGGTAGGCCCGAGCACCCGCCGAGCTTGACGCGTACGTGGTGATCGGCTCGCCGACCACCGTCGTCTCGGGAAAACGTACCGTGCGGCCGATGACCGTGTGGAACACCCGGTCGCCGAACGCCTCGACGACACGAGCCAACACCTCGCGGCTGTGCAGCGTCCTGGGATCGAACATGGTCGCCAAAATTCCCTCAACCTCTAGTCGAGGGTTCAACCGTTCCTGGACCTTCTCTATTGTCTGCATCAGCAGCGCCACACCTCGCAGGGCGAAGAACTCACATTCCAAGGGGATGATCACGCCGGCCGCGGCGGTGAGCGCGTTGACCGTGAGCAGGCCCAGCGACGGTTGGCAGTCGATGAGCACCACGTCGTAGTCGGGCAACAACGGGTCGAGGGCGCGGGCGAGCACCTGCTCGCGCGCCACCTCGTTGACCAGTTGCACCTCGGCCGCTGACAGGTCGATGTTGCTTGGCAGCAGATCCATGCCAGGGGTGTTCGTCTTGAGCAACACGTCGTCGACCGAGACGCCGCGTTCGACGAGGACGTTGTAGACCGTGCGGTCGAGGTCGTGCGGGTTCACGCCGAGGCCGACCGACAGCGCGCCCTGCGGGTCGAAGTCGACAAGCAGCACCCGCCTGCCCCACTCGGCCAGCGCGGCGCCCAGGTTGATGGTGCTCGTCGTCTTGCCGACGCCGCCTTTCTGGTTGCACATCGCGACCACCCAGGCCGGGCCGTGCCGGTCAAGCGGCTCGGGATCGGCGTACACCGGCATCGGCCGGCCGGCCGCGTCGAGACCGTCCCGCGCGAGCTTCGCCTCGACGACGTCCGACTCGAGCGCGTCTCTCGGAGCCCCCGTTGTCGACGTTGGATTTGTCGACTTAGCCATCTATCGCTGTGCCTCTCTGGCGATGAGCCGCCATGCCGTCATGACGACGAGTCGAGACACTAAAGCCCAACTCACTCCCCCGGCAAGCCGAGCGCTCGCGGGTGCGCCGACGCGTACACCTCGCGCAACCGGTCGACGGTCACCAGCGTGTAGATCTGGGTGGTGGTCACCGACGCGTGGCCAAGTAACTCCTGCACCACGCGCACATCTGCGCCACCGTCCAACAAGTGGGTGGCGAACGAGTGCCGCAACGTGTGGGGGGAGATCGCCCCGGTCAGGCCGGCCCGATCGGCCGCCGCGCGCAACACGGTCCAGGCGCTTTGCCGCGACAGCCGTCCCCCGCGGACGTTCACGAAGACCGCCCCGCGAGCGGCCGACGACGCCGCAGCGGTGGCGAGCAAGCTGGGTCTTCCGGCGCGCAGGTACTCCTCAAGCGCCCGCCGCGCGAAGCTGCCGAGCGGGACGACCCGCTGCCGCGAGCCCTTGCCGAACAGCCGCACCACGCCCGCGTCGAAGTCGACGTCGTCGACGACCAGCCCGACCGCCTCGGAGATGCGCGCACCGGTGCCGTAGAGCAGCTCGAGCAACGCCCGGTCGCGCAGCTCCCTCGGCGACCCGCCAGACCCAGCCGCGGCGAGCAGCCGCTCGACGTCCGAGACCGAGATGGCCTTGGGCAACCGCCGCGCGGGCGACGGCGGACGCACCGCGACCGCGGCGTCCGTCTCGACGCTGCCTTCGCGGACGGCGAACTTGTGCAGTCCGCGCACCGCGACGATGGTGCGCGCCGCGGAGGTCACCGACAACGGCGGATGCACCTCGTCACCCCGCCGCAGCGCGGCGAGAAACTCCGCGACGTCACCCTCGCCGACGTCCGCCAGCGACGCTCGCCCGCACCCGGCCAAGAACTCGCCGTAACGGCGCAGGTCGCGGCGATACGAGCTCAGCGTGTTCTTCGCCAGCCCGCGCTCGACCGCCAAGTGGTCGAGGTAGCCGCGAATCTGCGCGTCGAGCGTTCGCGAAGCCATGTCACCGTGCGCTCGCGAAGCCATGTCGGCGTACCTCCAGCGGACGGATCCGCCACCGCGGAACCGACGAGAAACGCGTTCAGGCTAGGACGTCGGCCAGCGCCGCGACGTCGAGCCCGTGCGCTTCGCCCACGGGAGCGCTCACGACCTGGCCGTCATGCGTGTTCAGCCCCAGCGCCAACGCCGGGTCGGAGCGGCACGCCTCTCGCCAGCCCTGGTCGGCGATCGACAGAATGTAGGGCAACGTGACGTTGGTCAGCGCGTACGTCGACGTGTGCGGCACCGCGCCCGGCATGTTCGCCACGCAGTAGAACAACGTGTCGTGAACGCGATAGGTCGGCGCGTCGTGCGTGGTGGGCCGCGACCCCTCGAAGCAGCCGCCCTGGTCGATCGCGATGTCGACGAGCACCGCGCCTGGCTTCATCCGGGCGACCAGGTCGTCGCGCACCAGCCTGGGCGCCTTCGCCCCTGCGACCAGCACCGCCCCGATCACCAGGTCGGCGTCGAGGCAGGCCTTCTCGATCTCGTAGGAGTTCGACGCGACCGTCTGCAGGTGGCCCTGGTAGATCCGGTCGGCCTGTCGCAACTTCTCGATGTTGTTGTCGAGCAGCAGCACCTCGGCCTGCATGCCGAGCGCGATCGCGGCCGCGTTCATGCCCGCGACGCCGGCGCCCAGCACCACGACCTTGGCGGCGTAAACGCCGGAGACGCCGCCCATCAAGACGCCGCGGCCGCCCGCCTCGCGCTCAAGACAGCGGGCGCCGACCTGCGGCGCCATGCGACCGGCGACCTCCGACATCGGGGCGAGCAGCGGCAACGAGCGGTCGGGCAGCTGCACGGTCTCGTAGGCGATCGCGGTGGCGCCTGACGACAACAAGGCGTCGGTGCACTCTTTCGAGGCGGCCAGATGCAGGTAGGTGAACAGCACCTGTCCCTTGCGGAGCCGGTGATACTCCTCCGCGATCGGCTCTTTCACCTTCAACACGAGGTCGGCGAACGCCCACACGTCGTCCGCGGTCGGCAGCACCCCTGCGCCGGCGGCTTGAAAGTCCTCGTCGGGTATCGACGACCCGACACCGGCATGTCGCTCCACCACGACCTCGTGGCCTTGGCGCACCAACTCGTGGACGCCCGCGGGTGTGATGGCCACCCGGTACTCGTGGTTCTTTACCTCGCGCGGTACGCCGATCTTCACGACGCGTCGCCTTCCGCCGGTGTTGGGGCGGTCGCCGACCTGGTTGTCGGCGACCTGACAAACCACGGTGTTGCCGCGGTTCGGTCGAGTGTAAGCCCGCGGAGTCGGCGAAAGTGATCAGGACGGCGCGGTCAGGACGGCGCGGAGTCGGCGACCCGCCGGGCCGCCCGAAACCACGGCGCGTCGGCGTCGCGCTCGGTCGCGACTCCGTCAAGCAGAACGGCAGACGCGGCGAGGATTCCCATGATGGCCAACGCGTTGTGGAACCGCCCGTCGAGCACCGCCGCCCGGGCGTCGGCCAACGGCATCCAGTCGATTGGCATCTCGCGTTCTTCGTCCTCGCCGACGTGCCGCTCCTCGGCCGGCACTTCGGTCAAGTCGCGCGCGAGGTAGACGCGCGCCGCTTCGTCCGACCCTCCAGGTGAGGTGAAGGTGTCGACCAGCACCGACCACGTGCCGGCCCGATAGCCACCCTCCTCGAAGAGTTCGCGGGCGGCCGCGTCGGCGGGGTCCTCCCCTTCGACGTCGAGCAGCCCTGCGGGCACCTCCCACAGCATCGCGCCGACCGGGTGGCGGTACTGGTGCACCAACAGCACCCGCATCTGGTCGTCGACCGCGACGACGCCGACCGCGCCGGGATGCACGACGATGTCGCGCTCCACCTGCTGGCCGTCACCGAGGTCGACCCGGTCGGTGCGCACGCTGAGAACCCGACCGTCGAATCGCTGCTCGCTGCGCAAGACCGCTCGGTCGACCGCCTCGTCAGCATGCCGCCGGCCGCTCACGCGGTGCCAAGCGGTTCGGGCACCCGGACCGCGTGATTTCGCTCCGCGACGCGGGCGAGCGCCGCGGCCACCAAACCGCGAAACAGCGGGTGCGGCCGGGCCGGCCGCGAGCGCAGCTCGGGGTGCGCCTGCGTCGCCACGAAGTACGGGTGCACGTCGCGGGGAAGTTCGACAAACTCCACCAGCCGGCCGTCCGGCGAGGTGCCGGAGATGACCAGCCCGGCGGCTTCCAACGCCGTCCGGTATTCGTTGTTGACCTCGTAACGATGCCGGTGCCGCTCTTTGACGTACGGCTCGCCGTACATCTCTCGCACGATCGAGCCGTCGAGCAACTCCGCGGGATACAACCCGAGCCGCATGGTGCCGCCCATGTCGCGCTCACCGGCGACGACGTCACGTTGGTCGGCCATGGTCGCGATGACCGGATGCGGGGTGGCCGGGTCGAACTCCGCCGAGTTCGCGTCAGCCAGCCCGGCAAGGTCGCGGGCCGCCTCGATGACCAGGCACTGCAGCCCGAGGCACAATCCCAGCGTCGGCAGCAGGTTCTCGCGGGCGTACCGCAACGCGCCGACCTTGCCCTCGATACCCCGCACGCCGAATCCGCCGGGAATGACGACACCGTCGACACCCGACAGCGCGCGGGCCGCGCCCTCGGGAGTGGCGCAGTCGTCGGACGGCACCCATCGGATGTTCACCCGCGCGTCGTTGGCGAAGCCGCCGGCGCGCAACGCCTCGGTGACCGACAAATAGGCGTCGGGCAGGTCGATGTACTTGCCGACCAGGGCTATGTCGACCTCGTGCTTGGGGTGGTGCACGCGACGAAGCAGGTCGTCCCAGTCGGTCCAGTCGACGTCGCGAAACGCCAAGCCGAGCCGCCGCACGACGTACGCGTCGAGCCCTTCTGAGTGCAACACCTTCGGGATGTCGTAAATGCTCGGCGCGTCGACCGCGGCGATGACCGCCTCTTCGTCGACGTCGCACATCAGGCTGATCTTGCGCTTCACGTTTTGCGGGATCGGCCGGTCGGCGCGGCACACCACGGCGTCGGGCTGGATGCCGACCTGGCGCAACGCGGCGACCGAGTGCTGCGTGGGCTTGGTCTTCAACTCCCCCGACGGGCCGATGTAGGGCACCAGCGACACGTGCAGGAAGAAGACGTTGTCACGGCCGACCTCGTGCCGGACCTGGCGGGCCGCCTCCAAGAACGGGAGCGACTCGATGTCACCGACCGTGCCACCGATCTCGGTGATCACGATGTCGACGTCCGGGCCGCCCATGCGACGGATGCGCGACTTGATCTCGTTGGTGATGTGCGGAATGACCTGCACGGTGTCGCCCAGGTACTCGCCCCGGCGCTCTTTGGCGATGACGGTCGAGTAGACCTGGCCGGTGGTGACGTTCGCCGAGCCGTGCAGGTCGGTGTCGAGGAAGCGCTCGTAGTGACCGATGTCGAGGTCGGTCTCGGCGCCGTCGTCTGTGACGAAAACTTCGCCGTGCTGGAACGGGTTCATCGTGCCGGGGTCGACGTTGAGATAGGGGTCGAGCTTTTGCATGGTGACCCGCAAGCCACGCGCCTTCAGCAGGTTGCCGAGACTCGAAGCGGTGAGCCCCTTGCCGAGCGAGGAGGCGACGCCCCCCGTGACGAACACGTGCCTGGTCTGGTGCGGCGATGCCAAAGGGGCTCCCGTGGTCTGATGCTGACCGAAACTCGATCAGACAGCCGAACGGCCGGCACTCGAGCGACTCTCGAGACCGGCCGGCGTTGCGTTGTCCACGGGCTATCAGCGTAACAGGCTCGGCGGTGGCTGCGTCGACTCCGTCGCTGGCCTGTCGGCGGCCGAGCTCGCCACGATCACCGTCATGGTCGCGGGCAGCACGACGAGGACGGCGAGGGCGGGGATCACCACACCTGAGTCGTTGAGCACCGCGCCGATCACCGACAAGACGAGCCAGCCGATCAGCGCCGGTCGCAGCGCCGCGGCGCCGGTGAACGCCCGTCGCAGGACCGCCGGCGGTCGGCGCACCAGCAGCACGGCGACGACGACCATCAGCGGGATCAGCAAGGTCAGCACGCTGTAGAACAGCAGCCGGACGTCGGCCACCGCCTTGCGGCGCAGGATCGTCCACGCGCCGCCGTGCAGCAGGTCGCCGACAAACCGCCCGAGATGCGTCTGATCGCGCGCCGGCCGGGCGTAATCGGCGACCGCGAAGACCGCGATGGCGCCCAGCGCGATCACCACGACGGCGATGAGCCGACGCCACGACACCCGCACGCCGGTCATCAGCCAGGCGAGCACGCAAAACGTCGGCGCGAGCGCCAGCACGCCACCGACGTCGCTGCCCCACAGCGGCGCCCCGTCGATCGCGACCGCGAGCACGCCGATCGCGGCGATGGCGAGAGCTGGACGGCGAGCCACGGTCGCGACGCCCGCCGCCGCGAGCACCGCGCCGGCCGCGTAGACGCCGAAGCCGACGTTGCCGATGCCGGCGAATCGGCCGGCCACCAGCGGTGAGTAGCCGGCCATCGTGAAGATCTGCAGATGCGCCCCGGTGAGCAGGTCAAGCCCGATCACCGCGAACGTGATGAGCCCGGTGGCGGCTGCGAGCCCAAAGGCGCCGCGCCGGAAGATGACGGCCTCCAGCCAGCTGGCGAAGGCGGTGAGGCCGGCGGCGGCGACCGCCGTGGCGACGAGCAAAACCGCCAAGGCGGAGGGCGCGCGCCACCACGAGATGACGCCGGCGAGAAACGACGACGCGGGCAGCAGCGCGCACCACACGCAGACCAGCGACACGTACCGCCGAAGCTTCTCTGAATGTCGTGGGGTGAAGTGCGCGATCGCCCATGCGACGCCGCTGCCCACGAGCATCAACGCGACCAGCGTCACCCAGAACGGGACCACGGCGGCGCGCTGATGCTGCGCCGCGATGTCGAGGTCGGCGAGTTTCGCGATGTGGTCGACGGTGCTCAAGTCGCGCGAGTGTCCCGGCTCGGCACGCCACGGTTGGCCGATCATCGAGCTGGGCTGCGCCGTCCCACGCAGGTGCAGGATGGTCGGCGCGACGTCGACCAACTGCACGAATGGCGAACGACGCGTCGACGCGCTCACCAACTCGCCGCCGCCGAAGCCGGGACCGCTGGCGATGGCGACGTGCAGGTGGGCGGTGACCGGTTGGCTTTCCGACACGCCGACGATCAGCACGTCGGCGCCGGCTGGCGCGCTCGCCTCGACGAGCGCGACGAGATGGTCGACGTTGTCGGTGGTCGCGGCCACCAGCGTCACCGCGCACCGCTGAAGGAAGCCCCGGTCGCCAGCCGCCGCCACCGCGTCGTCACGGTAGACCCCGACGTGGCCGGTGTGGTCGGCCGCCGCGAGCGCTGCGGGCGCCCCGGCGGCGGCCAGGCATTCGCCCGGCGATTTCGACAAGCCGTCCGACAGCGCGCCGAGCTTCGCGGCGTCAGCCGACTTCGCGTTCTTGCGGTAGGCCGCGGCGAACCCGTCGACGGTCGCGCCTGCGCCATCGGGCCGCACGCGCAGCGGCGAGGCCACGCAGTGGCCGCCCGACCGATCGTCAGCCCGTGCCCGATTACCGGCGCCGAGCGTGAGCCACCCGTCGTCCGGGCAGCTGACCGGGTCAGCGGCTTTCACGGACAGCGACCCCAGCGCCGACGTCCGGGCCAACGCGAAGAGCGACGGCGCCGTCGTCGCGTTGACGTCTGCCCAGGTGAGTTGCGGCACGCCGACCACGATGACGTGCGGCTGGGCGGCCGCCGTCGCGGCCGTCGCGGACGTCGCGGACGTCGCGGACGTCGCGGACGGCGCGACGGCGAGCGCGGTGAGCGCAGCGCCGAGGACGAGCACAAAACGTCGTATCACGATGCGCTGGCCAGGCCGCGGTAGCACGTGAGCAGTTGTCGCGTGACGTCGTCATCGGTCGGCAGCTCGCGGGCGCGGTCAGCGGCCCGAAGCCGGTAGATGCCGGCGGTTTCGGCGTCCTGAATCAGCGACCCGACCGCGCCAGCCAACGCGGCGACGTCGTCCGGGGGCACGAGCACGGCGGCGTCGGCGACCAACTCCGGCAGTCCCCCGACAGCGGTGGCGACCAACGGACGCCCGGCCGCGAAGACCTCGCCCGCGGTCAACGGCCAGCCCTCCCAACGGCTGGGCATGGCGACCACATCGGCCACCTGCAGCAAGTCTGCGACGTCGGCGCGATCTCCGAGAAGCCGGACGTCGACACGAAGCGCGTCAATCAACGCCGACAGCTCAGTTCGCTGCGGACCGTCGCCAGCGATGACGACGACCACGTTCCGCGCGTCCGGCAACAACGCCGTGGCCCGAACGAGGAGGTCGAAGCCCTTTTGGGGATGGAGGCGTCCGACGGCCAGCACCACCGTCGCGCGGTCAGAGATGTCGAGCGCGCGACGCACCTCGTCGGCCGCGCGCGTGGGCGTCGAAACCGCGGCGGCGATGAGCGCACGCTGTGAATTCTCGATCCTGGAAGCCAAATCCGGGCTCACCACGAAGACAGTGTCGGCGATTCGGCCAAGCCGGCGCATCATCCGCCCCAGCATGCGGCGGCGGAATTCGCCACCCGACATGGCGTTGTGAAACGTGATGACAAACGCCGGACGACGGCCTCGCCGGCCGCGCAGTCGACCTAGCGCGAGCGAGGTCACCAGCGCGGCCCGAAACCCGTGGGCGTGCACGACGTCGGCGCCGCGCGCAAATCGGCGCAACCGCAGCAACCCGCCGAGCGTTTTCAGCAATTCCAGCGGGCGCAATCCGGCGCCGATCTCGACGGCTCGGAACGGGACGTTGAATCGGAACCGCTCGTCGGTCGCCCGCGGACCGAGCACCGCGACTCGGACGTCACGCGCCGCCAGCCCTCGCGCGACGGCGTTGACGTGCCGGCCGACGCCGCCTGTGCTCGTCGCCAACACGAGCGCGATCCGCAACTCAGCCAACGGATTCGCCCCCGCGCAGCCGCATCGGCCCGAGCAGCTGCGCGCGCAGCCGAGCACGCTCGCTGGCCGGCTCAACGGCCATCGCCACGAGAACGGACACCGCGATGGCGACCGCTCCGGCGACGAGCGCCACCAGCACCGAGACTCCTGCGGAGTGCGGCCCGATCGCCCACACGACGAGCAGACCGACCGCCAACCCGGCGCCGGCGCCCGCCAGTGAGCCGACCGTCGTTCTGCGCAATCCCTCGAGCGCGTCGCGGCGCGTCGCGCGTGCGACGCCGGCGATCAGCGCGACGCCGGCGACCGTCATGCCGACCGAGTTCCCGATGGCGAGCGCGACAACCCGCCACCGCGCGGCGAACACCGGCACGAGCACGACGTCAGCCAGGATGACCACGATCCATCCCGCGCAAATCGCCGCCGCAGCGAAGCGCCAGCGCTCAAGCGCGTACAGCGCGCGGCCCAGGTAGGCGATCAGCCCGTACCCCAGCAGACCAGGCGCGAACGCGGCCAGCGTCCAGGCCAGCGCGGTGGTGTCGCCGTTGCCCGGCACCCTCAGGACCAAGACCCGGGCGGCGGGCGCGCTCGTCACCGCCAAGCCGGCGGCGGCCGCGGCGGTGGCGACTGTCACCACGCGCAATCCCAACGCGGCGACGGCGGCGTAGCCGGCGTGATCGCCGCCGTCGACCCGTGCCGACAACCGGGGAAACGCGCTGGTGGCGATGGGAACCGCGACCACCGACCACGGCACCAGATAGACCGCCCACGCGAGGTTGTAGAGCACCAGGGCGCCCGCGTCGCCGCGATGCGCGAGCCGCAACACGACAGCGACCGAAAGTTGTTGTGCCGCAAGGGTCAACGCACCCGCGACCGCGAGGCCGGCCACCCGTCGTCCGACCGAATGTGGAAACCGAAGGGTCGGACGCAACCGCAAACCCAGCTTCGCGGCGGGCAACAGCATCGGCACGACCAGCGCGGCGACACCGAGGGTCGTGCCGACGGACAGCACCAACTCGGCGTTCAAGCTGACGCTTGCGATGTCGGCGCCACCGCCGTGCACGGAGTGAAACAGCAGATAGGCGCCGATGACGACGACGCTAGACGTCAGCGGCGCCGCGGCCGGCGCCAAGAAACGCCGATGCGCCTGCAAAACGCCGGTCAACACAACAGCAAGCGCGTACAACACGACCTGCGGCATGAACACCAGCAGCATGCGGGTGCCCACCACGAGTTCGGTGTGCCGGTCGCATCCGGGGTTCGACGACCCGATGAGCAGTCCAACCAGCGGTCGCGCGAGCAGCAAACCGAGCAAGGTAACCGGAACCGCGATGACCAACGCCCAGGACAGCAGCGCCGAAGTCGTGCGGCTCACCTCGTCGCGATCGCCCCGGACGACCGGCCCGGCGAGCACCGGAACCACCAGGCTCGCCAGCGCGCCGCCGGCCACGATCTCGAAGACGATGTTCGGCACCGTGTTCGACGTGACGTACGTGTCGCCAAGGCAGGTGGCGCCGACGGTCCGCGCGAACGTCACCGTGCGACCGAAGCCGACGATGCGGCTGACCGCCGCCACCCCCGCGATCGAGACCGCCGCGCCGACGGCGCCAGCGAGCCAGCCGCGGCCGCCCGCCACCCGCAATCGGGTCATCCGCCTGCCTCGCTTCGGCCGACCCGGTCGATGGCGCGCAACACCGAGTTCTTCTCGATGACGCTGGAAAAGCTGACGTATTCACTCGCCACGGTCAACGCCGTGAGGCCGGCGAGCGCGACGGCGATCCGGCGACGTGACGCGTCAGCCATCGCGGCGGCGCCGAGCAACGCGCCAAGGCAGTTCGCCCCCGCGTCGCCGAGCATCGTCCGCTCACCCAAATCCACCGGCAGCAACCCAGCGGACGCGCCTACCGCCAACCCTCCGATCCGTCGTGCCGCGATTGATTTGGACGTCGCAAGCGGCACGCCGACGAGCATCGCCGCTTTCAGCGCGCGTCCGGGCCGCAGGTCGAGCAGGTTGACCAGATTGGCCGACAACGCGACGACGGCGCCCGCGGCGGCCCGCCGCGCAAGACCACCACGCACCGCGAGCAGGCCGGAAGCCGCGCCACCGGCGCCGATGACCGCGATCTTCACCGCGCCGGTGGTCAACTCACCTGACCGCAACGCGCCAAGATGCCCGCGAAACCCGCGGGCGGCCGCCGTTCCAACCGCGTCGTCCAGGGCCCCGGCGGACGCCCCGGCCGCGGCGGCGATGGCCGCGGCGGCGCGCAGCCGCACCGGCAAGCCACCGTCGGTGAGCGCCCCCGCGACGACGACGACACCGAGCGCGGGGCCGCCGAGGACGTCGACGGAACGTCCGCGGTAGTTGCCGCGAACCACGCCGGGCCGCGACCCTGCCACGGCCCGCGCGCATTGATATAGCGCGCGCGTGGTCGCGGCGACCGCGACCGCGCGACCGACCGGGGTGGACGAGAACCGCCGCGGCCGCGTCACGGGTTGTCGGTGCCTGGCGGCTGGGAGTTGCTTTCCGGCGGACCAGCAGAGCCGCCCAAGACCGCGGTCGGCAACCCGGCCTGGGCGCCCTGGCCGTTGCCATACTGACCGGTCGCTGAGTCGCCACCGGCGAGCGCGAAGACCATCGCGATGCGCCCGTTTGCGGTGTCGGCGTTGTCGACGCTGGAGACCACCTTGGTCAACGAGTCGTTGCCGCGCACCTGCGCCACCACGCCGCCGGCGTCGGCCGAGCCGGCCGGGCCGACCACGACGGTGCGCGAACCGGCTCGCTGCAGCGCGGCGACCAAGTCAAGCAACGCGGTGTCAGGAGACGGCGTCGGAGTGGCGGCCTTCGCAGGGGCGGCCGCGGTCACCACCACCGCCATGTCGGCGAACAACGACGGCTGCTCGTCGACCTTCACAAACCCCGCCTTTGCCAGGCCGGCGAGCACCTCGACGCTCGTCCCGTCGACGTAGCGCGGATCGGTCGGGACGCTTTTCGCCACGGTTTCGCTCGCGGCGGAGGCGACCGTCGCGCCCGGCGTCGGTTTCACGCTGGGGGTCGATGTCGCCTTCGCGTCGGCCTTCGAGGTCGCCTTAGAAGTCGCCTTGGACGTCGCCTTCGACGTCGCCTTCGATGTCGGCTTGGAGGTCGCGGACGCCGGGGCGGACGCGGGCGGCTCGGCGGTCGCCGATCCGCTCGGGTTGCCGACCAGCGCGGCCGCGAGAATCGCCGCCGCCCGCGCCGGCACGTCGTCTGGCGCCGTCGGGGCGTACTGCGGCGCGGCCAATGTCTTCAGCAACTCGTCGAGCGACTGAGCCTGCTGCGGGTCGGAGTAGCTCGCGGTCACGTCGACTTGCGCGGTCACCGTCGCGCCAGCCTCGCTCAGCGTCTTGACCGCGGCGTCACGCACGGATTTAGGCGCGCTCGGCACGGTGATGACGACGACGTGTCGGCCGGTCAACCGACCCGCCACGACCGTCGGCTCGAGCGCCTGCGCGAAGTTCTCGTCGTCCGACAACTGGTTTTGCTGTTGCTGGTTTTGGTCGCGCAACGTCTGCGCTTCCTTGCGCAGGTCGCTGGTCTGCGTCTTGAGATTGCTCAACACGTCACCGGAAAGCACGTTCGTGCCGAGCACAATGCCGACGGCCAACGCGAGAAAGACGGCCACGATGGAGACCACGTGGTACTTGAAGTCGATCACCGCTGATCACCGTTAGCCAAAGCTGTCGCCGACCTTCAGAACAATCTGCTGAGCCACGACACGAACGCGTCCCACTTCGCGCCGATGATGGTCATGTACACCTGGCCGACCGGCGACAACGCGATGACGACGCCCAGGGTGAGCAGCGCGGCCAACACAAGAACGAAAAGCGAGGACGTCGAGATGCGGCTGCGGTACAGCCGGCTGACGCCCTTCGCGTCAACCAACTTGCCGCCGACTCGGAGCCTGGTCAAAAACGTGCTCGCCATGCCGGACCGGCCTTTGTCGAGAAACTCGACCAACGTGGCGTGTGTGCCGACGGCCACGATCAGGCTCGCGCCCTTGTCGTCGGCCAGCAGCAGCGCGACGTCCTCGCTGGTTCCGGCGGCCGGGAACACCACCGCCGGCAAGCCGAGTTTCTCCACCCGTTCAAGGCCGGGCGCGCGACCGTCGCGGTAGGCGTGGACCACGATCTCGGCGCCGCAACACAGCGCGGCGTCCGACACGGAGTCCATGTCTCCGACGATGAGCGACGGCGTGTACCCCGCTTCGAGCAAGGCGTCGGCGCCCCCGTCGACGCCGACGAGCACCGGCCGATACTCGCGGATGTAGGGCCGCAGCACCTGGAGGTCTTCGCGGTAGTGATAGCCGCGAACCACCACAAGAACCTGCTTGCCGTCCAGGTCGGTCTTGATGCCGGGCACGCCGACGCCGTCGAGCAGCAGGTCGCGCTCGCGTCGCAAAAACTCCATCGTGTTGGCGGCGAACGACTCCAGTTGCACCGCGAGGCCGGCTCGCGCCTCCGTCATCGCGGCCTGCACGGTCTCGACCGTCTGCAGCACGCCCTTGGCCACGAGCTGGTCGCCGAGGTAGACGCACTCGCCGTCGACTCGGACGACGTCGCCCTCGCGAATGTCTCCGAGCACCGCCACACCCGCGTCGTCGATCAGCGGAACTCCCGCGGCGACCAGGATCTCTGGGCCAAGATTCGGGTAGCGGCCGCTGATGCTCATCGCCGCGTTGACCACGGCGGCCACCCCGCGCTCGATCAAGCTCTCGGCCGCGACCCGGTCGAGGTCGACGTGGTCGATGATCGCGATGTCACCAGGGTGCAGCCGCTTGGTGAGGTTCTTCGTCCGGACGTCGACCTTGGCCACGCCGCTGATCCCGGGCAGCGTCGGCTGCCGGGGTCGCCGCAACGTCGCGATCCTCATCGGGTCCATCGTGCCAGACATGCCGGAGACGGCCGCGCTTCAAACGCCGCGCTCGACACCCGAGAGATGAGATCCTTCTTGGGTCCTTGGTTTTGGCTGGCCAGGGCGATCCACCGGCCGCAGGAGGTCAGCACGAGGTGACGATCGAGCCGCCCGCCCGACGCCGCGTCACGATCAGTGAAATCGCGCGCGAGGCCGGCGTGTCGCTGCCGACTGTGTCGCGGGTGGTCAACCGCAGGGGCGACGTCGCGCCACACACCCGGGAGCGGATCGAGGAGCTGCTGCGCCGGCACGGGTACCGCGCGCGATCGGCCGCCGGGCGTCAGGCGAGGCTTGTCGACCTCGTCTTCAACGACCTCGACAGCCCGTGGGCGGTGGAGATCATCCGCGGGGTCGAGGACGTCACTCACGCGTCCGGCGTCGGCACCGTGGTCTCCGCGATCCACCGGCGCACCGCGTCGGCGCGGCAGTGGCTCGACAACCTGCAGGCGCGTGCGTCCGACGGCGTCATCTTGGTCACCTCGCAGCTGACCACCGCGATGCAGCTTCAGTTGAAGCGGCTCAACGTGCCGCTCGTCGTGGTCGACCCGGTCGGCCGACCCGCGCCTGACGTGCCGACCATCGGCGCCACCAACTGGGCTGGCGGCTTGAGCGCCGCCGAGCATCTGACCGCGCTCGGCCACCAGCGGATCGGCTTCATCGGCGGACCGCCCGAGATGCAGTGCTCGCGAGCCCGCTTCGACGGCTATCGGGCGGCCCTCGAGACTGCTGGCCTGCCGTTCGACGAGACCCTGGTCCGCCCCGGCGACTTTTACCACTCCTCCGGCTACGCCGGCGCCCTCGCGCTGCTCGACCTGGTCGACCCGCCCACCGCCATCTTCGCGGCCAGCGATCAGATGGCGCTCGGAGCGTACGAAGCCGCCCGCAGCCGCCACGTGCGCATTCCGGACGACGTGAGCATCGTCGGCTTCGACGACCTGCCCAACGCGCGGTGGGCGTCGCCGCCGCTGACCACGGTGCGCCAACCGCTCGCCGAGATGGGCACCATCGCCGCGCGCACCGTGCTCGGCCTGGCCAGCGGCGACGCCGTCATGGGCGCTTTGGAACTGGCCACCGAACTGATCGTCCGCGCCAGCACCGCCCCACCCGGGCAGCCGGCCGTGCGCGCGACGGCGCCCGCGCGTCGGCCGCGCGGCGGATCGCGCGCGACCTCGTCGTCCTAGCGGCGGCGTTTCTTCGGGCCGCTGAATTCGGCCTTGAAGCTCGCCGCCGCCTCGAGCAGTTCGCCGGCGTGACCTTGGGCGAGCGCGGAACCGTCAAGGCCGGCGAGCATCCGCGACAACTCCTCCACCCGAGCCTGCTCCTCGAGCGCGACGACGCCGGAACTGGTCACCGCGCCGTCGTCCGACTTGACCACGACGAGGTGCCGATCGGCGAACGCCGCGACCTGGGGAAGGTGGGTCACGACGATCACCTGGGCGGTGCGCGCGAGCCGCGCGAGCCGGCGTCCGACTTCGACCGCGGCGCGCCCTCCGACTCCCGCGTCGACCTCGTCGAACACGAATGTCGGTGTGCCGCTGCGCCCGGCGAATACCACCTCGACCGCGAGCATCACCCGCGAGAGTTCGCCGCCGCTCGCGCCTTTCGCGATCGGGCGGGCGGGCGCGCCCGGATGTGGCACCAGCAACAGCTCGACCTCGTCGGCGCCATGAGGCCCGAGATCGTCGCCGGTGGTCACCTCCGCGGTCACGCAGGCGTGCGGCATGGCCAGATCGCGAAGCTCTGTGGTGACCGCCTCGCCAAAGACCACGGCAGCGCGCCGCCGCGCGGCGCTCAGCGCGGCGGCGGCCTCGGTCAACTGGACGCGAAGTAGCGTCGAGCGCGCCGTCAGCGCCTCGATCTGGCTGTCGTCGGTGTCGAGCGTCTCGAGCCGCTGCGCGGCGTCGCTAGCCCAGGCGAGCACGCCGTCAGGACCGTCGCCGTACTTGCGGCCGAGCGCGCGCAGCACCGCCAGCCGCTCTTGCGCCGCGGCCAGCCGCTGTGGGTCGGCCTCGAGAGCGTCGGCGTACGAGGCAAGCTCGGCGGCGACGTCAGACAGCAGATACCCCGCCTCGGCGAGGCGTTTCGCCGCGTCGGCGAGCGCGGGGTCGTGTTCGCCGGCTCGGTCAAGCGACGATCGGGCCGCCGCCACCAGACCGAGCGCGTCAACGCTGTCGGACTCCGCCGGATCGCCCGCGAGCAGCGCGTGCGCCCCGGTCGCCGCCGTGCGCAACGTGTCGGCGTACGACAATCTCTCGATGTCGGTGGCGAGCGACGCCTCTTCACCTGGCAATGGATTGGCGGCTTCGATCTCGGCGAGGCCGAACCGCAACATCTCAGCTTCGCGCGCGCGCTCGTGCGCGTGCTGCGTCAGCGTCGTGAGTGTTGTCTCGACGTCGAGATACTCCCGGTAGAGGGTCTCGTAGCGAGCCAGCGGCTCGCCGACTTCGGCGCCGCCGAATTGATCGATCGCTTCACGCTGGCGCGACGACGAGCGGAGCCGCAGTTGGTCTGACTGCCCGTGTACCGCCACCAGATCGTCGGCCAGCTCGCCCAACACCCCGACCGGGGCGGACCGGCCGCCCACTTGCGCGCGCGAACGCCCGTCGGCGCCGACGACACGGCTGACCAGCAGCGTGTCGTCGTCGACGTCGGCGCCGATCTCGTCAAGTCGCGACCGCAACTCCGCAAGCTGCGCGGGTATTCGCAGCCGTCCGTCGACCGCCGCGCGCGACGCGCCCACCCGCACCAAACCGCTGTCGGCGCGGCCGCCGAACAACAAACCGAGCCCGGTGACCACCATCGTCTTGCCCGCGCCGGTCTCACCGGTGACAACGGTGAAGCCGGCGTCGAGTTCGAGCACCGCCTCTTCGATGACCCCGAGTTGGCTGATGCGCAGTTCCTCAATCATCGAGCGGCTCCTGCGGACCACCCCGCCAGCCGCGCACCGGCAAGCCGAACTTCGCCACCAGCCGGTCGGTGAACGGGCGGGTGTGCAACCGGGCGAGCCGCAGCGGCCGCTCGCTCCCCCGCGCTTGCACCCGTGCCCCAACGGGCGCGTCCGCGCCGCGACGACCGTCGCACCACACCACGCCCACGTCGTCCGTGCCGACCACCTCGACCACGAGGGTGGAGCGAGGGGTGACGACGACCGGCCGAGAGAACAACGCGTGCGCGTTCAGCGGCACGAGGAGCATCGCCTCGACGTCGGGCCACACGATCGGGCCGCCCGCCGAGAACGCGTACGCGGTCGACCCGGTGGCGGTCGACAGCACCACGCCGTCGCAGCCGAAGCGCGACAGCGGCCGGCCGTCGACCTCAAGCACGACCTCCATCATCCGTTCGCGCGCGGACTTCTCGATCGACGCCTCGTTGAGCGCCCAGTCGCGCCAGACCACCTTGCCGTCTTGGCAAATCTCCACGTCGAGGGTGAGTCGCTCCTCCACTTGGTAGTCGCGGTCGACCACCCGGCGGACGGTGGCCGCCAGATCCGCCGGCTCGGCCTCGGCGAGGAAGCCGACGTGACCGAGGTTCACGCCCAGCACCGGCGCGCCCGCTTCGCGCGCCAGATCGGCCGCCCGCAGCAGCGTGCCGTCACCGCCGAGCACGATCACCATCTCGACGCCGACCGCGCTTTGCGGCTTGGCCGGCACCGGAACCGCGTCGGGTGAGTCAATGCTGGCCGCCTCGCTGTCGAGCACCCGCACCTCAATACCCGCGCCGGTGAGAAAACCCAGCACTTCGCGGGCGGCGCGGATCGCGTCGGCGCGCCCGGTGTGGCACACCAGCAACACGCTGCGCCCGCGACTCATGCTGGTGCTCACGAGGGACCCTCCGCCATGGCGCGCGAGAGATCGGCTTCAGCCAGCGGCGGCGCGCCAGCCGCCAACCAAAGGAAATACTCCACGTTGCCGGCCGGTCCGGGCAAAGGACTCGCCACCACTCCACGCGTCCCGTACCCAAGTTGAGCGGCGGCGCCAGCCACCGATCGCACCGCGTCGGCCCGGTGCTCAGTTTCTCGGACGACGCCTCCGGCGCCCACCCGCTCGCGGCCCACCTCAAACTGCGGTTTCACCATCAACACGAGGTCGGCGTCAGCGACGCAGACCGCGACGAGCGCCGGCAGCACGAGGCGAAGCGAGATGAACGACAGGTCGCCGACGACGACGTCAACCGGACCACCGATCAGCTCCGTCGTCAGCTCGCGAACGTTGGTGCGCTCGACGACCACGACCCGCTCGTCAACCCGAAGGGACCAGGCGAGCTGGCCGTACCCCACGTCGACCGCGATCACCTTGGCCGCGCCTTCCCTCAACAGCACGTCGGTGAACCCGCCGGTCGAGGCGCCCGCGTCGAGACATCGTCGATCCCGGACGACGAGACCGCGGGGCTTGAACGCGGCGAGCGCGCCGGCCAGCTTGTGGCCGCCCCGAGAGACGTAGTGCGGACCGTCGTCGTCGACCAGTTCGTCGACGATCACCGGCTCGTCGGCGGCGACGGCGGTGGCCGCCTTGGTCGCCACCTGGCCGGCCACGCGGACCCTGCCGGCGGCCACCAACTCGGCCGCCTGCCCGCGCGAACGCGCCAAGCCGCGGCGCACCAGCTCGGCGTCCAACCGCGCCCGTCGCACCCAACCGGCCTTAGGCGGAGTCGAGGTCGGCGAGCGCGTCTTGCAGCCTGCGATGAACGGCCTCGTAGTACGCGACGTGCTCCCCGGTGGGCAGGTCGTCAAGCTCGGCGAGGGGCGCGACCGCGTCGTCGACGGCGGCGACGCCGGTCGGGCCAGGCAACTCCCAGCGAAGGGGCCCGAGCTCGGCCGGGTCGAGCGCCGCGTCGGGCGCCGGCTCGTCTTCGATCAGGTCGTCTTCGATCAGCTCGTCGATGGGCTCGTCGACCGGCATGTCGTCGCTCACGACGACCACGTTACCGGTCTGGTCAGCCGCCACGCTCCGCCGACGCACAGGGCTGCGATAGCCTCCGCCGAAGACGCCGACGAGAAGGGGTTGACGTGGCCACCGTTGAGGAATGCGATCAGGCCATCAGGGTGCTCGCCACCCGGTTTGGGTCGGACGGCGGGAACAAGTCCGGCGGGCTTGACCGCAGCGTCAGCGCCACGATCACCGATCTCGGCCTGCGGTACCGCGGCCACATGCACGACGGCGTGCTCGACGACATTCAGGCGGCCGGCGAAGACGACAGCCCCGCGCAGATCCGGTTGACCATGACGAGCGACGACCTGCTCGCGCTCGCCGGCGGCGAGGTCTCGTTGGGCTCGGCCTGGATGTCCGGCCGGCTGAAGGTGCAAGCGTCCTTCCCAGACATGCTGCGGCTCCGCTCGATGTTGTAGCGCCACGCGCCGGGCTTAGCCGACCTCGAGACGGGCGAGCGACCGCGCGGCGTCCGCCAACTCCTCGCCCGCGTCGTCCGCGGCCCACGCCAGGGCGAGCAGCGCGCGTAGCCCGTCGACCGACGGCCCTTGGCCGCCGAGCTCCACCTCGGCGCGCTTCCCGTCGCCGGCGCGGCGGGCGAACCACTCTCCGCAGCGCGCGCCCTGTTCGTCGAGCACCACCTCGGGTTGCGGCTCGAGCAACGCGCTCAGGTCACAGCCGAGATACGTCGGCCGGTGCTCTGCGGACGCGTTCAGCAACTCGACTCCGGTGGTCACGCCGGTCATGACGAGCAAGCTGTCGGTGGCCGCCGCGTTCGCCCCCTCGATGTCGGTGTCGAGACGGTCGCCGACCACCAATGGGTTCTTCGCGCCAAGCCTGCGCACCCCTTCGGCGTGCAATGGCAGCTCTGGCTTGCCTGCGACGATCGGCTTGTGAGCGCTGGCGGTGGCCACCACGCCCACCAACGAACCGTTGCCGGGCAACAACCCGCGTTGGCTTGGCAGCGTCGCGTCGACGTTCGTCGCCACCCACAGCGCCCCGCCGCGGACCGCGACGGCCGCCTCCGCGAGGTCGGCGTAACACAACCGATCCCAAAACCCTTGGACCACCGCGTCCGGCCGGTCGTCCGCCGACGACACCGGTCGCAGTCCGGCCGCCTCGACGATCTCGCGCAACTCGGGGCTGCCGGTGACGAGCACGGACGCGCCATCCCCAAGCCGCTCTCGAATGACGGACGCGGCGGCCTGCGCGGAGGTCACCACCTCGTCGGCGTCCGCCGGCACCCCGAGCTCGGACAGGTGCGCGGCGACCGTCGCCGGGCTGCGCGACGCGTTGTTCGTGACGAACGCGAGGCGCATGCCGGCCGCGCGGGCCTTCGCGAGCGCGGGCGCCGCCCCGGTGACCGGCTGCGGGCCGATGTAGACGACGCCGTCCAGATCAAGCAACGCCACGTCGTAGCGGGTCGCGAGCGGCTGCCCGCAGGGCCGCAGCCACGGGCGATTCGAACTGTCGTCGGTCACGAGCTCCCCTCGAGTCGGGCGCGCACCATCCGCAGTTCTCGACCGTAGTGGGCGACATCCGGGCGCATCGCGTTGGCCAGGGCGAGATGCTCGACCGCGGTCTGCAAATCTCCGGTGCGCGCAGCGCTCAATCCCAGTGCGAACTGGGCGTAATCGTCGGCGGGATTCGACTCGATGATCCGCGCGAAGCTGTCCTTCGCCTGGCCGTACCGGCCAGCCTGGAACTGCGCGCGACCAAGGGCCTCCAAAATGCTGCGCGACCCCGGTTCGGCGGCCGCGGCCCGCGCCAGCAGCTGCTCCGCGGCGGCCGGGCTGCGCGACTTCAACAGCTCCAGCCCACGCTGATACCAGTCGTACGGACCCTCGCGGGATAACCCGCCGCTGGCCGACGTCTCGCCCATCCGCTCTCCTTGCCAACCCGTCCCTGCATCAGCGGATGACCCTTCGGCGCCGCCGTCAACCGTCCCCATTAGCATCGGGCGCACCAGCCCGAAGCCGTAACAGCCGTCGCTCCCAGGAGCCCCATGCCAACGCCCGCCCGGCCGCCAGCGCAGCTTCGGCTACTCCCGTTTCGCGCCGTCCGGTTCACCGCCACCGGTGAGCTGGGCGACCTGGTCTGTCCACCGTACGACGTCATCGACGACGCGCAGCGGCACGAGCTACTCGACCGGCACCCGCACAACGCCGTCCGGATCGTTCTTCCCGAGACCTCGGCCGTCAGTGCAAACGCCCCGGACGACGATCGGTATGCCCGAACGGCCGCCTTGTTCGACGAGTGGCTGGCCAGCGGGGTGCTCGCCGCGGACGACGTGCCGGCGCTCTACGTCTACCAGCAGCGCCGTGGCGATCACGTGCTGCAGCGAGGACTGCTCGGCGCGGTCGTGTGGCAGCCGCTTGACGCCGGCGTGATCTTGCCGCACGAGAACGTGCGCTCCGGCCCGGTGCAGGACCGGCTCGCGTTGATGACGGCGACACAGGCCAACCCGGAGCCGATCTTCCTGCTCTACGGCGGGGGTGGGGCGGCGAGCCGGATCTGTGCCGCGACGGTCAGCTCGCCGGCATTGGCGGTCGCCGGCACGCCCGACGGGATCACCCACGAACTGTGGGCGATCACCGACGCCGCGCAGCTGACCGAGATCGAGCAAGACTTGGCGGCGAGAACCGCGATGATCGCCGACGGCCATCACCGCTACACCACCTACGGCTACCTGCGCGATCAGTTGGGCGGCTCTGACGGCACCCCCGGGCCGTGGGACGCCGGACTCACCTTGCTGGTCGACGAGAGCGCCGGCATGCCCGACATCCGGGCGATCCATCGGGTGATCCCCGGGCTGGCGTTGTCGACCGCTGTCGAGCGGGCGGCAGGGGTCTTCGACGTGCGGCCGCTCCCCGGCGCCGACCTGTCGTCGGCGCTCGACGAGTTAGCACAGACCACCGGGCCCGCGTACGTCGTCAGCGACGGCGCCGAGTTCACCTTGCTCTTCGCACCGGACGCCGCGCGGCTCGCCGCCGCGAAGCCCGTCGATCACGGCCACGCGTGGTGGCAGCTCGACGCGAGCGTGGCCAGCGTCTTGCTGATGGAGCAACTGTGGGAGGTCAGCGACACCGCGGGCCAGGTCGAGGCTGAGCACGACCCGGCCGCCGCCCTGCGGCTGGCCAAGGAGAGCGCCGGCGTCGCCTTGTTGCTCAACCCCGCCCCGCTCGCCGGCATCGTCGCGGTCGCCGAGGCGGGCGAGGCGATGCCGCGAAAGTCGACGCTGTTCTTGCCCAAGCCGTGTTCGGGATTCGCGATGCGGGCGTTCCGGTTTGAGCGCTGACGTCGCAGGCTCGGCCTGCCGTTAATCGCGGGCCTTCTTCGCGGCGCTCACCTCGACCTCGCACCGGCTGGCGGTGCCGCCCGCACCGCGCCAGAACCGCCGGCGCAACGCGCCCTGTATCTCGAGCGTGTCGCCCGCCGACCATCGGGCGGCCATCCGCTGAATGCTCTTTCTGTGCGCCACGCAATCGATGGTGTCGACGCTCGGCGACCGGGGCGCTGACTTGTCGACCTCGCGATCGACCACCAGCCGCCACACGGTCAGCTCGTCACCGCTGGGCAGCACCCGCACCGCCGGCTCGCCGGACAGCCGGCCAACCAAGCGCACCTCGTTCACCGATTCAACCGCCATCCGCAACCTCCAGCGCATCGAAGATGGCTTGAGCGTCGCAGCGGCAGCGAGCGCGTCGTTGCGACGCGGCGCGCCCTGTTGATGAATCGGAGTCCTTGGCAGGGTTGGGGAAACCCCGACTCAGTGGTCCGGCGGTTCCTCGAAGAGGAGAAGTAGCTGCCCTTCCGACGACCTTTCCGGCGTCGCAGCCGAAGCTCGAGCCAGATCCGGGGCGGCGACCGGCTGTTCGGCAGCGCCGCCTGCGTCGAGATCCTCGAGCCGATCGGCGGCGTCGGTGTCTCCCTCGTCGTCCGCCAGCACGGCGGCGACAAACCAGTCCCGCGCCTCATCGGGACGCGCCGCCGCAAGGAGGGCGTCGGCGTAGGCGTAAAACAAGCGGGCCGACCACGGATCACGACGATCGCGATTCAGCTGCGGGCCCTGCAGCGCCACGACCGCCGCGTCGAGTTGACCGAGGTCACGGCGCGCGCCTGACACGACGATCTTCATCTCCACCGTCGCTGCTGCGTCGAGACGAGCGGCGTCCGGGCCGCTGGCCAGGGCCAGCGCGCGCTCGGCCCGACCGAGTCCGCGCTCGCAGTCAGCCATCACCGGCAAATGCTCGACGGATCCGGTGAGTCGCTTGTATGTGCGCAAATCATTCAGCGCCTCCGCCCAGTTGCCGACCGCGTACGCGCACAGGCCGGCCGCTTCGCGAACACACGCCAACCGGGGCAGAATTCGACGAGCATAGGCGGCGTGCTCGTACGCCAGCTCTGGGTCCTCGTCGATCAGCCGGCCCGCCATCACCAGATGCTGCGCCACGGCGTCCGCCGCCGACTTTGACGCGGTGCGCAACTCGGCCCGCACATCACGGGGCAACTCCGCGCCGGTGACGTCGTCGTCAACGGGCGGAGCAGCGACCTCGCGCAACGACGGGCGCCGTCGATCGGCCTCATGCCCCGGACGGTCCTGACGCCGCGGTTCACGGACTTCACGCTCGACGCGCGAACGATGCGGACGCTCGCCGACCCCGCCAGGACGGCGCTCGGGCCGCCGGGGTTCAGCGCCGCCACGCGCGCGTGGGCCGCCAGCAGAGGGAGTCGACCGGCGCGGCCCGCCACGCTCTTCGCCGCGTTCGCCGCCGGTGCGAGATCCCCCGGGACGAGGCGGCCGACCGTCACGATCACCCCGAGCGTCGGGTCGACCGCGGTCAGCGCCGCCACGCGCGC
>Ga0187809_10000383_pt1 | contig 24315 bp, 21 predicted proteins | sample NC_wetland_sal_i_8_FD_132415 | JGI IMG/M metagenome (GOLD analysis project Ga0187809, IMG submission 132415) | Wetland sediment microbial communities from Neuse River Estuary, North Carolina, USA - ASW_4 | ecosystem: Environmental > Aquatic > Freshwater > Wetlands > Sediment | place: USA: North...
GACCTTGGCGACCATACGGTGGCAGCGCTGCCGGTTGACCGAGATCACTGCCTCCACGATTGTCGCGGGGCTGAGCGCCCTTTCGCCGATATGGACCATGGCGAGCGTATCTTTCGGGAAGCATGAGCCGCCATAGCCCGGGCCGGGCTGGAGGAAGGCGCGGCCGATGCGCCGGTCCGTGCCCATGCCGCGCGAGACATCCTCGATGTTCCCGCCCACCCTCTCGCAGATATCGGCCATCTCGTTGATGAAGCTGACCTTGGTGGCGAGAAAGGTGTTGGCGGCGTATTTGATGAGTTCGGAGGAAACGACATCCGTGCTGACGAACTCGACGCCATCGTCGATGAAGGGCTGGTAAAGGCGCTCCAGCATTTCCCGCGCACGGTCGCTTTCGGTGCCGATCACAATGCGGTCAGGATGCATGAAATCGTAGATGGCGTTGCCTTCGCGCAGGAATTCCGGATTGGAGGCGATTTCGAAATCGAGCTCCGGATTGGCCTCGGAAACGATGCGCCTCACCTGGAAGCCCGTCCCGGCGGGAACGGTCGATTTCGTCACGATGACCGCGAAATGATCGAGCGCCCGCCCGATCTCCTCAGCCGCGGCATAGACATATTGCAGGTCGGCATTGCCATCGAGCTTCCGTGTCGGCGTGCCGACCGCGATAAGGACGATCGCGGCATCGCGGACCGCTTCGGCGGTATCGGTTGTGAAGTGAAGGCGGCCGGCCCTGATATTGCTCTCAACCAGTTCTGGAAGACCGGGCTCGTAAATGGGCGTGATGCCCTTCTTCAGCTTCTCGATCTTGTCGGAAGCCCGGTCGACACAGGTGACGTCCCAACCGATATCGGCGAGACAGGTTCCACTGACGAGACCGACATAGCCGGTTCCGATAATCGCGACCTTCATTCTGAGATCCTTCAATCGATGGACACAAATGGCGGAACAGTCTGGGGTTGAACCTAGTTGTTGCGGTGCAGCACGTAAAGGAACGCTCGTGCGGAGAAGCCGTCCGTTTCAAAGCCGCCGGGCCGGAGTTGAACCTTATGGAAACCCGGAAAAGCAGTCCAATCCCGGAAAAACGTCCGGTTTTGATGGAATATCTCCGCTTGATAATCGCATCTTTGGCGAGCCGCGAGGAGGCTTCAATAATGGTTACGCGGAGACATACTCCTATTGATGCAGGTGATCAGAAACCGATTCTCCCAGCAGCGGCCTTGTACAATGGTTCCAGGCTTTGACCCTTCGGCATCGCCCCTCATCGCCCTGCCGGGCGCTTCTCCCCGCAAGCGGGGCGAAGGACGCCTTCATCAATGGTTTTGCCAATCGGCAACATTGCCGGTTGATCGACCCCATTGCGGCCATCGGTCTTCTCCCGTTTAGCAGGGAGAAGCGCCCGGCAGGGCGATGAGGGGCGGCGCGTCGCCGGAAGGCAAGAAACGTCTCCCGAAACGATTTGTGATCGCCCGGAAGGTTCTCATATGGCCAGCGATCCCCACTATGCCGCTCTTCCAACCGTCACCATGCCGAAGCCGATATGACGAAGCCGATCCTTGCATTGAAGCCGCTGAAAGCCGAAGGCAACAGCTTTTCAGGCCTTTTCTCCAGCCATATCGACGGCGAGACTTTCGAGCGCGTCGGCTTCGAATGGGAAAAGCTCGGGCGCGGCGTCTATGATGTGGTTCTCTTCCATTGGCCGACCGAATTCTTCCGTCCCGAAAGCCGTAAGGCGACGCTGAAACTGCTCGGCCGGATGCTCAGGGACAAGCTCCGCCGCGGGACGAAATTCGTCTGGGTTGCGCATAATCTGGAGCCGCATGATGGCGGCGGCATGAGATCGGCGCTGACGGCGCGGCTTTTCCTCGGGCTGCTCGACGGCGTGATCCTGCTTTCCAGCCATTCACGCGACGAGTTGCACCGCCTTCATCCTGCGAGCAGGCGCATACCCTCGCTGGCGACGGTGCATGGCCGCTATATGCCGCTTGCCGCCGAGCCGAAAGACGCCGTCCCCGCCGAGAGGCGAAACCGGCTTCTCTTCTTCGGCATGGTCCGCGCCTACAAGAATGTCGAGCGGCTGGTTGCCGAGGCCCATAAGGTGAACACGACGCCGTTTTCCCTCACCATCACCGGGGTCTGTTTCGATGCGGCGCTCAAGGAGAGGATATATGCGGCCGCGGCGGGCGACCCGCGCATCGCGCTCGACCTGCGCGACAGCTTCGTGCCCGACGACGAACTAGAGCAAACGATCGACGCCCATGACGCGGTCGTCCTGCCCTACCGCAATATATTGAACAGCGGCGTCGCGCTCCATGCGCTGGGGCGCAACAAGCCGATCCTGGCGCCGGCGATCGGCAGCCTGCCGGAATTGCAGGCCATGATCGGGAGCGACTGGGTGCATCTGTTCGAGGGGGAAATCTCGACTTCCACGCTCGAAGGCTTCTTCGCCGATCTGGAGCGTTGTACGGCCCCGCGCCCAGATCTCGGCGCCTTCGACTGGCAACGCGTCGGCGCCGACGTCACGTGCTTCCTGCGATCACTGAAGCCGGACCAGAGCGCTCCCGAACCTCAAAACTCCCACAGATCATAGGGAAAACTCGCCTTCAGCTTCGAGATATCGGGCTTGACGGGGTCCAGAGGCGTGGCGCGGATTGCTTCCTCTCGCGAATGCGTGACGCGCAGCTTCCGCCGGCCGACGCCGAAGGCATAGTCCTCATATTTGAAGAGCTTTTCCTCTTCCGACAGCCTGAGATAGGTGCAGGGCACGCCGAACGCATCGGCCACCACGAGGCCATGAAGCGATGTGGAAATAACGTGGCCCGCCTCGGAAATGCGGCGGATAACGGACCACCACGGATCGAGCGGCGAGACGACATTTTCCCAGTCCCGCATCCTGTCGAGGTCGTGCAGGTTGGGCACGAAGACAACCTTGTCGCCGCGCTCTTTTGGTTTTGGGAAGCGGTTCTTCAAGAGGTCGGCGACCAGAATTCCGGGATCGCCGAATATCTCAGGCACCTCGATTCCCCGGCGGCGAAGGAAGTCGCGGGTCAGCGGTCCCCTCACGGCGCGAACATCGAGGCTGGTGAACCGATGACGCTCGGCCGGCACTTTGCCGTTCACGCCGGAGCCCCAGATCATATCGCCGTCGCGGGCGAAATGCAGGATCGAGCCGATCGCCAGCAGTCTCGCCTCCGACGGGCGCTCTTCATCGAGAAAGCAGCCCTTGGCGGCCGCCATCTTGGTGACGATCACTGACGAGAGATAGTCGCCGAAATTCACCGCTTGCGACGGCTTCCAGTAGAACAGTTCGACAACGTTCGGCTGAAAATGCGGCGGCTGACGCGCTTCGGGCCTTATCGGTGCTGCGAACGTTTTCACTTTCCGAACCAGCTTTCGAACCTTTTTTCGTGGAGTCGGCCCTAGCTTCATCGAATGGCTCCCAGGAATTTGCGAATGACGATCCAGGACATCACCCTGGACTTCGGAACGAGCAGTGTGACAATCGCGGCGAAGAGATAGGAGAGCGCTACCGCGACAATGATGGCGAGGAGATCGTTCGATCGCGCCAACGAGGCCGGAAGGGACCTGAAAACAAGCCAGGCCAGGATCGAAGACCCGACATAAAGCGCCTGCGCCAGAAGAAAATCGAAGGCGGAGACGGGTCCGATCCGCTGAACAATAGCAGTGAGGACGGGTAGCCTGAGGACATAACCGCTGATCGCATAGGCCGCCGCGACACCGGCCACGCCCCAGGGAAGACCAACGAAGAACGCGGCGATTGTCGTCGCCGAACCATAGAGACCCCACCGGAACATGGTTTTGGTTCGTCCTTGGCAGATCAGGATCCAGCTTGCCGTGTTGTTGGTCGACTGGATCAGTCCGGCCAGCCCGAGCCAGACGAAAATCGGCGACACCGCCGCCCATTTCGGCCCGAACAGGAGGTCGACCAGCTGATCGGAAACGCAGGTCAGCGCCGCTACCCCCGGAATGGTCACGAAGGCGAGCGCCCAAAGCACTTGCAGGTAAAGTTCGCGGAAACGCGGCTTGTCGTCCTGCACCCGCGCCAAAAGCGGGATCATGATGCGCGAGAGCGGCGTGACGATGTTCTGGATCGGGAACAGGAGAAGCTTGTAGGCGCGATCGTAATAACCAAGTTCGATCGCGCCCGAATAGCGCCCGATGAGGATATTATCGAGATTGCGCGAGAAGAAGTTGACGATGTTAAAGCCCGTCAGATTGGCGCCGAAGGACAGGATCTCGCGATCGATGCCGAAATCGGGCCGGCATGGCGTCCAGCGGCACCATTTCCACGCCGCTGCAAGGGAAACGATGGCCGAAGCGGCGGAGCCGATCAACAGCGACCAATAGCTGAGGCCCCACCATGCCGAACCAGCGGCGGCGAGGAAGCCGAAAAGGGCGCTCAACACATCGGCAAGCGCCAATTTTCCGAAGCGGAGATTCCGGTTGAGCAGACTGAAAGGCACGCCAGACATGCTGCCGATAAGGAGAGGAAGGGCGGCCACCACGGCAATGTTCCGCATGCGCGGGTCGCCATAGAACCAGGCGACGAGAGGGCTGATCGCGATCACGATCACGGTGCAACCGAGGCCGACCATCGCCATGATCCAGAAACTGCGGTTGAGTTCCGCATCGCTGATCGTACGGCGCTGGACGATCGCCTGCTGCAGGCCGAGATTCTGGAAAAGCGCAACGAAAGCGACGATCGGCCCGACCGCGGCGACGAGGCCGAAATCCTCCGGCAGCAGGAGCCGCGCCATGACCACCACGGACAGGAATTGCAGCCCGATCTTGATGCCCTGCGAAACGCCGGTGACGAGGCTGCCGCGCACGGCGACCTTGCCGAACTGCAAGGGTGCGTCCATTTCAGGCGTCTCCCTCGGCGCGACCGCACTGCCTCCCTGCCGGACGGCGGCGGCGCCCGTCGGAACCATGGCTCCCCGTTCTGGCCGCGAGAATTCCAAGGTCAGGCCGCTATCGCTGCCTTGCCGCGCGCGGCTTCGCGCAAAACCTCGAGGAAAGTCGCGAACTGCTGCTCAGGCTTCATCTCGGGCCGCTCGGAATAGCGCCGGGCGGCGGCGGAAAGCGTTTCGTAATGCGCTTCATCGGTCCAAAGCCGTTTCAACGCGGCGACCCATTCCTCGGCCGGCGCGTCATAGTCGAGAATGATACCGCCTTCTCCGATCGCCTCGGGCAGCCCTCCCCGGCGGGAACCGAGCACCGGAATGCCGCTGCAATGCGCCTCTGAAGCGACGCGGCCCCAGGCTTCCTCCCATTTGCTCGGCGCAAGCAGGATTCTGGTGCGGCCATAGACCGTCTTCATGTCGTCTGTCCGGCCTTCCAGCGTCACATTTCTCAACCGCGACACGGTCCTTTCCACCTCGATCTTGCGATCGCCATCGAGTTTCCAGCTTTCGACGAACAGGAAGGGTATTTCGGGGCAGCGTTCCGCAATTTGGACCGCTTTCTCGAAGCCCTTTTCGCTGTAGGGATTGATGAACGTGACGTACTCTTTCGATGACGCCGTGCGGTAGCGGGCCGGATCGATCGACGGCGGTATGACGGTCGACTCGATGCCGAAGCGGACCTTGTAGGCGCGCGCGGTGAATTGCGAATTGGCGATGTAGCGGGCCGTTTTCAGTTCCGAGAGATCGCCGGCCAATTCACGAAATTCGACATTCCTCAGATAGACCACGATCGGCACGCCCTGGGCTTCGAGCGCCTTGCCGAGCGGAACGGATTTATGGCACTGGACCACCGCGACATCGGGCCTTTGCCGGGCTACCGCGAAGGGCACGGCCTCCCAGGGAAACCATGCCCGCACCACCGGGTAGCCGGGGAAATGATCGATGGCGGCGCCTTGCCGAAGCAGTTTGAGCTTCACGCGCGCGGTGATGCCGAAAATGCCGTCGCCAAAGAGCGCCGCCAGAACGGCGGCCTCGTGACCAGCCCGCCTCAACTGTTGCACAAGATGGTGCGTGCTCGATTGCACGCCGCCATGGAACTGCGGAAGATAGCCGTTGCCGCCTGCAAAAAGAACTTTCATTTTATTCCAACCCATTTTCCGCCATGAGCATTCACCCGGAATTCGCCCTCTCCCCGCCGCATTGCGCATTCATTGCGGTAGCGATTGCTTGACCTGGACCGCATGATGCAAACGCTCCTTTCGGGCCTGCGCCGGAAACCCGCGCCGAAACCCCGCGCGAGGCTGAAGCTCGCGGCGGACACGGTCGTGTATGCGGTCGGCGACGTGCACGGCTGTCTCGACGAACTCGTCGCGCTGGAGCGCGCGATCGTCGCGGATGCGGCGGGGTTTTCGTCTCGCAAGCTGATCGTCATGCTCGGCGACTATATCGACAGGGGACCGGCCTCGTCGCAGGTCCTCGACCATTTGATCGCTCCTCCTCCTGCCGGCTTCGAGCGCATCTGCCTTGCCGGCAACCACGAATTGCTCATGCTCGACTATCTCGAGGAGAGAGCCGCGCTTGCCAAATGGATAGGGTTGGGCGGCGCCGCTACGCTGCTCTCCTACGGCATCGATCATGACCGGCTGCAGATGATCTATCGCGATCAGGCGGCGATCGACAGGATGATCAGGGAATCCATCCCTCTCTCGCATCGCAGGTTTCTCAAGCAGCTGCCCATACTGGTCGAAATCGCCGATTTCATTCTCGTCCATGCCGGTATCCGGCCAGGCATTGCCATCGAAAAGCAGAGCGACGCCGATCTGGTGACTATTCGTTCCGCCTTCTACGACGAGGCGCATCTGCTCGATCGCTATGTCGTCCATGGTCATACGCCCGTCAAAGAACCGGCGCGCGACGGGCGACGCGTCAATATCGACACCGGCGCGTATTTCAGCGGGCGCCTGACGGCCTTGCGCATCCGCAATCACAAAGGCCGCTATCTGACCAGTTGAGGCGTTGCGATTCATACCTTCACATCCCGTCGGCCGGAGCGGTGTAATAAGGCGAATAGCGGTCGAGATATTGCTCGGAGCCGCCAAATTTTCCATAGCGCGCAAGCTTCTTCATGTCCGTCTTGTTGAGGATGATGCCGAGCACCTTCTCGGCGATCTGCGGCTCCTCGTTCAATGTGGTGCGCACGAGGGCGCGGGGCGTCGCGCCCCATTCCGCAACCATGACGAACCCATCGGCAAGCGGCTCGAACGCCTTGGCGTCAACGACCGGGCCGATCGGCGGGAGATCGATGACGATATAGTCATAGACCTTCCTGGCCTCCGAAATGAGTTCGCGCATGCTCGGCCCCGAGAGCAGTTCGCTGGTGTGCGAGACACGGCCCCGCACGACAGCCGGGATGATGGCCAGTCCCGTCTTGCGGCTCACCATGATCACGTCCTGCCAGCGCGCCTCGCCGACGATGACTTCCACCAGCCCCTTCTGCGATGTGAGCGACAGGCTGCGGCTGAGGCTCGGATTGCGCAGATCGCCGTCGATGAGGAGCGTCCTGACGCCGCTGGCCGCAAGCAGTTCGGCGAAATTCGCGGCGACCGTCGTCTTGCCTTCCCTCGGCAAGACGGAAAGGAAGCTCAGGACCTTGCTTTCCTTGCCTTGGAGGACGATGTCGCTCGCCAGCTTGGCGTTGCGGAGCGTCTCGGCGAAGGAGGAAGACGGCGCGTTGGCGGCGATGCGCAAGATGCGCGGCATATCGGGCAATTGCTCGGGGCCGCTGTCAGCCGGCAATTCGGCGGGAATGCTCCCCTGGCTCCGTTTCGACTTGCCGCCGATGCGCGGAAGATAGCCGAAAAAGCTCAAATCGAGGCCTGCCCGCACATCCTCGCCGGTACGGAAGAACCTTTCCCGGAATTCCTGCAGACCGCCAAAGCCGACCCCGGCGAAAATGCCGAGAACGAGCGACAGCCCGAGAACAAGCGATTTGCGCGGCCTCGAGGGCGAGGTGGGCTCCATCGCCTTCGAGATCACCCGCGCTTTCGCGATCGGGAATGAACTCTGTTGCAGCGCCTGCGCATGCCGGGAAAGGAACGACTGGTAGAGCGCCGAAAGAGCATCGGCCTTCTGCTCCAATTCGTGCAGATGCACCATGGACTGGCTGTTTTTTGAATTCCTACCGGTCATCTGATCGACATTGTTGCGCAGCGAATCCTCGCGCGCCTTGGCGACCTGATATTGATTCCGATAGCTCTCGGTGAGTTGCTTCAACTCCTGGAAGATCTGCTTTTCCAGCTCCGCCTGCTGCGCACGCAACGCGACGGCCTGCGGGTGATCCTTGCCGAAACGGCTCTCTATTTCCTGTTCGCGCCGCGTCACGTCGAGATAGCGGGACCTGAGATCGTTGATAATGGAATTGTTGCTCGAATTGGCGCTGTCCTTGTCGGTCGGGATCGTCGCGTTCTTCACCGCATTGTCCGGCCCGCTGTCGACGATCGCCTTGAACTGCATGTAACGCGCGCGGGCATTGGCCGTATCGGCCTGCGCCAGGATCAGCTGCTTGTTGAGATCGGAGAGCTGCTGGTCGGAGAGCAGTTGCCCGCTCGTCGAATTCAGCCCGTTGGCCGCCCGGTAACGTTCGACTTCGAGCGCCGCGGCCTGCGAATTGGTGCGAAGCTCCGCGATCCTTCCCTGAAGCCACGTAGCGGCGCGCTCGGTAGCGTCGAAATTGGCGTTCAACTGATCGGTCAGGTAGGCCTGGGCATAGGCTTGCGCGATGCTGGTGGCGAGTTCCTTGTCGTTCGCGTCATAGGACAGCGTTATGACGAAGCTGCGCCCGACCCGCTCCACGTCGAGATTGGTCTGGAGAATTTCGATCGCCCTACGGATCTGCTGCTCCTGTGCCGAAAGGGCGGGCCCGCCCGTCTGGCTTGGCGCGAAATAGCTGAGGACGCTCCTCACCTCGCCTTTCACCCATTCGATAGGAGATTGCGGCGGATTGAGGAAAGCCTGGTTCTGGTCGAGTTTCTCGGCGGCGACGACGGTGCGGGCAAGCCGTTCCGACTTCAGCACCTCCACCTCGCTCAGCACGAGCGAATCCATCTCCATCGCCGGCGTGGTATCCTGGGTGTCGCCGGAATATTTGGCGAGGTCGTTGTCGAGCAGGATGGTGGTCGTCGCGGTATATTCCGACGGCGTGAAAAGAAGATAGGCGACGCCGAGAAGAAGGCCCACCGCCGCGCAGAGCGCGATGATCCTTGCCCGCCGCAAACCCATGGCCAGCAATTTCTCCAGATCGATGAAATCGTCGGACTTCTCCGGCGTTTCCTCGGTCAGGAATCGTTCCGCCAATATGTGATTCTTTTGATGCATATGGGTCAGGACAAGTCTTGCGTTGCGTTGAATGGAGAGGGGGCGATCAGTTCATGATCCTTTGTACCCTCGCCCCGATCGGCATGCTGAGATGCTTGAGCGCGAGCGGATCGCGAAGCGCGGTGGCCAGCGCCTTTGCCGCCGACCTCTTTTTCAGATGCTTCACCAGGGTAAGGAAGGACGCACCCTGTTCCAGGCTTCGCGTCCGCTTCGACTGCGCCGCAAGCGCCGCCTTGTCGAGCACGTGGTCGCGCAGAAATTCCTTGTCGGCTTCGAGCATGGCCTCGATATGGCGGAGTTCCAGAACCCGCGAGATCGAGCCTTCACGGATATGATAGGCGTAACCGGCCGTCGGCTCGACCACGCAGCGGGCGCCTTTCGCCAGCGCGCTTGCCAGGAAGATGTAATCCTCGCCGACGGATAGCCCTTCGACGTAGCGCATCCGGTTCTCGATCAGGAAACGCCGCTCGAAGACCGGCTTCATATAGCCGAGGGAAAACGGCCATTTGAACAGAAGGTTGCCGGCGATGAAGCGGTCGAGCGTCAGTTCACGCAATCCGCCGATCAGCACCGGCCCGAACATCGGCCGGCTCTCCCCTTTCTGAGCGACGACGTCGAGATTGTCGACCACGATCCGGCCGTTCTTTTCTTCCGCAAGGGAGACGAGCCGGCGGAGGCGATCCGGGTAAACGGCGTCATCCGCGTCCAGCATGGCGATCCACCGTCCGCGTGCCGCCGCAATGCCCGCGTTTCGGGCCCCGCCCGGGCCTCTGTTTCGCGCCAGCGCCACGATGCGCACATCGGCGAAGGATCGCGCGATCTCGATCGTGCGATCGGTCGAGCAATCGTCCACCACGACGACTTCGACCGTCACTCCCTCTTGCGCCAGCGCACTGCCGATGGCGCGGGCGATAGTTTCTTCCGCGTTGAAGGCGGGGATGAGGAAGGTCACGTCAACCGGCATTGCCGCGCGCCTCCCTCGTTTCCTCGCCATAAAGGCGGAGTTCGCTCACGCCGAGAAGGCCACCGATTACGCCGGCATGCATGACGAGCCGGAGAATGGCGCGGTTGCGGCGGATCGGAAAGGCTGCAAAAAGGATCGAAGCTATCATGCAATAGCCGACCTTCGCCGCAGCGACGCCGGTCTTTCGCGCCATCCCCCCCGCAATCTTCTTCTCCTCCAGCAACCGGGCATGGGTCTGGCCCATGCGAAAGCGGCGTTTCAGGAGCCAGGGGAAAGAGGCCCGGCTCTCGGGCACCGGTTCAAGCACGAGCGCCCCCGGCGCATAGGCGATCACGCCCCCATCCCGATGCAGGCGCGAAAAGAATTCCGTGTCCTCGCCACCGGTACGGCCGAGTGCGAGGTTGAAGCGGCGCCGGCCGATAAGAGGAGAGGAACGGCGCAGAAGCACGTTACAAGTATAGCCGGTCAGGACTTTTCCCCTCACCCAAACGGGAAAGGTGGAATGAAAGTCGCCTTTTCGCATCCAGCGCGGCGCATCTTTCGGATAGATGGCGCGAACAGGACCAAGCACAGCTTCCGCGCCCGTTTCCAGCGTGGTCGCCATGAGTTCGGAGAGCCATCCGGGAGTAACCGTCTCGTCATCATCGATAAAGGCCAGGAAATCCCCGCCGCCCGCGTCGAGGCAGGCATTGCGCGCGATCGAAATGTTCGATGCCGGCGCGTGGAGATAAAGGATATCGAACGGTATCTGCGGTCGCAGCCTCTCCACCAGATTTCGCGCGCTCGGTGTAAGGTCGTTATCGGCGATGACGATGCGGACCGACGCACGATCCGGCACGGTAAGGGCGGCAATGGATCGCAGCGTGTTTTCGAGTTCTGGCCGTCGATAGGTGCAGACACAGAGGTCCACGCGCGTTTTCCGATGTTCCATATCGCTCATTCGCGCACCTCCGGCCTGCGGAAGTCGAGAAGTTGCAGCCAGAAACCCGCAGACCAGGCGAGATGCATCACCATGGCGGAAAACCCCGCCAGAGGGCCATAGGGATTGCGCTGGCGCACCGTCATCCACGCGCCATAGCCGAGGCAGGTCCCGGCCCACAGCCCGGCCGGCACCAGCGCCATCCAGTCGAGCATCGCCAACGAGGACCCGGCGACGACTGGGAATACCGCGAGCGGGATCATCTGGCGGATTTTCGGAATGGCGCGATGCTTGAGGATGTTCTTGGCGCGGCCCCGTCCGTAACCGAGATACTGGCGAAAAAGGCCCGGCACGGATGCGCGCGGATAATAGACCATGCTGGTCTTGTCGGTCATCCAGATGCGATAGCCGGTATTGCGCAGCCGATAATCGAATTCGGCGTCTTCATTATGGCTGAAGCTTTCATCGTAGCCGCCGATAGCCTCGAAGGCCGCGATTCGCATCCAGGCATGGTGCCCGTGATCCGTCCAGTGTCCCCTCGTTCCGACGCGGTGAACCGAGCCGCCATTGCCGAGGCGCGAATTCTGCGCCGCCGCCGTCGCCTTCTGGAACGTGCCGACCCCGCGCGTTTCCATTGACACGACGACGGCGTCGGCGCCGGTAGCCTCGGCTTCTTCGAGGAGCCTGTCGCAATAGGTCGGCGGATATTCCCCATGCGCGTCGATGCGGATCAGGCTTTGGAAATCCTGCCCTAATTGCCGGACGGCAAGATTGACCGCCGCGCTCTGCAGGCGCCTTTCATTCTCCAGCACGCACACGCGCGGGTTGGATGCGGCGATCCTGCCGATGATGTCGCGCGTGCCGTCGGTGCTGCCGCCATCGACAATCGCAATCGTCATGTCGAGCCTCTCGGCGGGCGGGCCCAGCCTGTCGACGACCGCTTCGATATGCGCCGCTTCGTTAAGGCACGGAATGACGGCCAGGACCGGGCGCAATGCCCGCCTGCCGGTCGCATCCTGTCTCTTCGAGGCCATATCTGTCATGATACCGCCTGAAGGAGCATGTCGTTCATCCGTCGCGGCGAAAGCGAGGCGAGGCGCTCGACGAGAGCACGGCAATCCCTGAGATCGCACACCCAGGTCGTCTGGTCCTGCACCAGGATCTTGTTGCGCGCCGCCGTATAGGCCTTGCGATCCATTCCGCCGAGACGATCTGCAAGCGCCCCTTCCGACACCTCGTCCAGCACGATCCCGATATGCCGCTCACTGAGGAAATTGCCCGTCTCCGTCCTGGCCGCGGCGATTGGCACGGCGCCATAACGGCAGCCTTCGAAAAGCCTGTTCGGTAGCAGCCAGCGCGAATTCAGCCCCTCCTCGAAGAAGTCGATAGCCCAGGAGAAATGCACCGCCCCGTAGATCGACGCGAGGTCCTCGGGATTCCTGTAAGGCCCCTCGAACCGCATGAAGGGTTCGGCCGCGGCGCGACGGTCGAAATCGTCGAATTCGGAATAGGCCGGGCGGCCCCGCAGCACCACTTCGAAGCCCCCCTCCATGCGCCGGGTGAAGGAAGCGAGAAGATCGAGCGACTTCTTGCAGCGAAGCGCGCCGAACCAGCCTATGACCCATGGCTCTTTCGCCTCAGGGGCGGCCAGCCGTCCATTGAAAGCTTCAGGCTTTTCGACGAGTTCCAATACCTTGTTGTAAAGAAGCGCGATCGGCGCACGCGTCTGGCCGAAACTTTTGAAGTAGTCGCGCACGAAGGCTGGCGAACTGGTCAGGAGCAGGGCCGCATTGCGTCCCAGCATCCGCTCGGCGCTCCGCATCGCCCAAGAGATGCCGTTCTGCCCTATGAGGAGCCGATGAATATCGAGACATTCATAAACGATCGGCACGTCGGCCGAAAACAGCTGACGTGCGCGGGAGGCAAGCGCCAGCATCTCCAGATTACGGCCGATGATGACGTCGGGTCTCGTCAAATGACGGAGTTTGTTGCCCAGCGTCGCCGCAGCGCGCGCCACCGCCGCGAGACGTTGCCCGAACTTTCCGTCCCGGGTGCGCCCTAGTTCGATCGGCGACAGGGCGATGATGTCCGGCGCCACGTCCGCCGCACGCCGGAAACCCGCCAGCGCCACTTCGGCGCCGCCGGCCCGCAGCATCATCACGCGCCGGCGAACGGCGGGATCGGAAAGATCGTGCACGAAATAGAGGACGCGCAGCATCAATGCCCCTCTTGTCAATCAGATGAGGTTAAAGACGAGGACGTCACACGAAGTCAGCGGGCCGACGTCGATCCTCAATTCGGTGCTGGTCAATTTTTGCGGTAATCCGGGCGCATTGGATACCGTGAACGCGATCCGCGTCTCGCCGTTCGGGCCTGCCATCATTCCCCGTTCCTTGCCTGGGCCGCGCCTCCCATCGCCGCCTGTATGTCCCTATGTCCAGAACGATATGTTGCGTCGCACCTATAGTGAGCGCAGGGAAAGAGAATGTGGCGCCCGGCGCATTTTGCGAGCCCGGAACGGTCACTTTTTGTGGGCGTGCGTTAAGAAGAAAATGGGCTGGTCGCCGCGACAGCCGCGCCATCTTCCTCGTTTTCCTTGAAAAACCGGACAGCCTTCCGATCAGGATCGGTAACAAAGGCGATCCGGGATTCGAGCGGCGTGATGCGCTCATTGCAGCGGATCAACGTCTCGGTCAGGTCGTTGATCCCGGAGATGGCTGCGTCGGCGCGATCGCGCCTAGCGCCTTCTATCCTGCCGCTCAATCGGCGGTTTGGCCCTGCAGCAGGTAGCGGGGGATCGGGCCGACGGCATGTGGAGCCCCCCTTCCCGTGAACGCTTCGATCTTGTCGGCAGCGATGCCGCCAACGATCGCCGGCAAGGCGGAAGGGTTCCTCAGCGCATGAAAACCGGCCCGGCCGATACCGTTTGCCTTCTTCACGTCGAGAAAGCGGCGCAAGGCATGACGGCTCGCGACGTTGCGTTCATGCTGCCGCAACGCATTGCGGGCGTCTTCTGTAAGATCCGGTAGTCCCTTGAGCGCATGATCGGCTTCAAAGAGACGCCTCAAATCCTCCGTCCGGTGCTGACCGCTGAGCGAATCGGGCCGGATGACGGCGGCATAGCCGCAATCGTGGATGATCTTGTAGCGCGCTCCCTTCGCCAGAGCCCTCACGTAAAGTTCATAATCCTCGCCCAGCCGCATCTCCTCATTGTAGCGCAGGGCTGCCCGCTCGAGGAAATCCCGCCGGATCACAGGCTTCAGGAAACCGAGTTCGCCGCGCCTGGCTCCGCGTTTCGAAATGTTCCCCAGGATGAATTCGGCCAGCCCCAACATGCGCGGGGCCGCCTCGAAAGAGCGGACGTCCGGTTCGGAATGCTCGTCCTGCCCGTCGACGAAGACAATATTGTCAGCGATCAGATCCCATTCCCCATGTTGGAAGAGCCTGCCGAAACGTCCTTTCAGGAAAAAATCGTCCGCATCGAGGATGGCCAGAAAGGGCGCGGTCGAATGGGCGATGGCATAATTGCGGGCGAAGGCCGGCCCACGGTTCCTCTCCAGTTTCAGGACGCGGAGCCTGCCGGTTCCGTCGTCCTGCGCCATCGCCTTACCGGACGTGTCGTCGGAGGAACCGTCATCCACCACGACCACCTCCGCGACCATCTCATCCTTCAGGGCCGAGCCGATCGCGCGCGAAATCGTGGCGGAGGCGTCTTTTGCCGCGATCATGACGCAGACTGTTGCCGCCGTGGATATCATGATGCCTCGATTAGCATTGATGCGGAAAGCGTCGCAAATCTACATGAACGGAATCAAGCCTTGCCCCAAAGCGAAGGCATTTTCATGTCAGGAGGCGTTTCCTATCAGGGATGGCGCGAGCGCGACGCATTCGGCAGGCGGGAGGCAGCGGTCTTGGCCGAACTCTTCTCGGCAACCTCAGGCTTCCGCCATCCGGGTTTCTCGCCGGCGTCCTTCCTTCCGGTGGAACGCCAGACGAGAAGAAGCACCACAGCGAAATAACCGATCTGGATAAGAACACCGCAAACGGCGGTATTAATGAATGTCGTCCACCAAGAACCGGTAACAAAAAAGGTGACGATGGCGAAGGTTATCAGAACAAGGACCAGACCGCGAAAGAATAAAAGGAAGGACATCTCTAGCCTTCCCCGGCAATTGCATGCGGCTGCCGCCCGACAACCATGTTGATCGCCTCCTTTCCCGGATATTCCAACGGAACATCAAGGTTTCGCGACCACTTTACCACGTCTGCAACGGAGCCCAAACCCTGCAAGACCCAATTTACCCACATATAGCGTATATTGGACAACCCGGGAACACGCAAGAGAGCATCGGATAGTGTCGCAAAGCGCGACATTTTAAGCACTTTCCACAATTGGATCACGATAACAAAGAAACGACCGCTTCTCTGCTCTGCTGAGCGATTTGAAAATCCGCCTGATATTTTTTTCGTATAATCGATATATTTCAGAAATATATTCCTTATTTTAGCAGAAGATTTACATAAAAATACTTGTCGAGGACAAGCGCATATCGACAAGGATCATGATATTTCGTTAAATCTAACAAATTGTCACAAAATATGATGGCATCCGCCCCATTTTTCCGGATTTTGGCTCTCATCAAATGCGGAACGCGCGGTATGTCTGCCATATTGCAATGCAACATTCCGATTGCCGATCTTCTCCCCAAAACGGAGTAGCAAATGAGGTACGCCGCCAGACTATCGATTTGGTCCTTACGCCTGCGGTCCGCAGGCAGCGAGCACGTTCCGATAGGAGGGATTTCCAAGCGCGGCTTCGACATTGTTGCCGCGGTGACGGCGCTGTTGGTTCTTGGTCCGCTCCTTCTGATGCTCGCTCTGCTGGTCAAACTGTCCGACGGTGGCTCTGTCTTCTATGGCCATCGGCGCGTCGGACGCAGCGGCAACGATTTCTTATGCCTGAAGTTCAGGACGATGGTCGAAAATGGCGACGAAGTGCTGATGGCGCATTTCGCTCGCAATCCCGATGCCTGGCAGGAATGGCTGGCCACCAGGAAGCTGCAGTGGGACCCGCGCGTGACGCGGGTCGGTCTGGTGCTGAGGAAGCTCAGCCTCGACGAACTGCCGCAACTGATCAACATATTGCGTGGCGACATGAGTTTCGTTGGCCCGCGCCCGGTGGTGGAGGACGAACTGCAACTCTACGGAAACGCCGTGGAATGTTATCTCAAGTCACGGCCGGGCCTCACGGGCCTCTGGCAGATCAGCGGCCGGAACAACGTCTCCTATGACACGCGGGTCGAATTCGACCGGCATTATGTCGAGAATTGGTCGTTTACCCGGGACATCGTCATCATCGTGAAGACGTTTCCGGCAGTTCTATCCTCACGCGGAAGCTATTGAGGCTTCGCCGATCGGATAATCGAATGAAGGCAACAGCTGTGGTGACAAGATCGAACAGGATCGTCCATTCAGGCCGGAGGGCAACCCAGGCATGCGCCGGAGCGCTGCTTGCCCTTTTGTTCCTGGTGTTCTGTATTCCCGCGCAAGCGGACGCATACCGTTTGGGAACGATGGACAAGCTGACCATTCGCGTCGCCGAATGGCAGACGGCGCAAGGATCGGTCCGCAACTGGCAATCGATCAACGGCGCCTATACGGTCGGCCCGTCCGGCGACATATCCCTCCCCTTCCTTGGCCAGATGCCCGTCGCCGGCAAGACCACGGGAGAGGTCGCGGCGGAGATCGGGCAGCAATTGCAGCAGAAATTCGGTCTCATCGACAAGCCTGCGGCGTCGGTGGAGATCGCGGAATACCGGCCCGTCTTCGTTTCGGGCGATGTCCAGACGCCGGGCCGTTATCCCTATCTTCCCGGCCTGACCGTGTTGAAGAGTGTCAGTCTGGCGGGAGGGCTACGCCACTCGGATGCTCTCAGCCAGCGCTTCCTGCGCGATTTCATCAATGCGCGCGGCAATTACCAGGTGCTCATCGCGCAGCGCAACAGCCTGCTGGCGGCGCGGGCCCGTCTCGTCGCCGAAGCGCAGCGCCAGGATGACATCGATTTCCCGAAAGAGGTCAAGAACAGTCCCGACGGCCAGAAGCTGATGGCCGACGAAACCGCTTTCAAACAGGCGCGGGAGAAGAAGCTCTCGACCCAGTTGAAATCGCTCACCGACCTCAAGGGCCTTCTCCAGAAGGAGGTCGACTCGCTCGCGGAGAAGATGGACAACCAGAACCATCAGATCGATCTGACGCAGAAGGAACTCTCGAATGTCAGCGCCCTCGCCAAGAAGGGCCTTGCCGTCAACCAGCGGTCGCTCACTCTCGAGGAGCAGATCGCCGAACTGCAGGGAAAGCTCCTCGACATGGAAACCGCGCAGCTTCGGGCGAAGCAGGGCATAAGCCAGGCGGAGCAGGACGCGGCGAACCTCCAGAACGATCGCGAATCGGAGATTGCCCAGGACCGTCAGCAGGACGAGGCAGAACTGCGGGCAGTCGCCCTGAAACTTTCCATGTATAAGGATCTCATGGCGGAGGCGGTGGAGAGCAGCCCTGCAACCGTCGACGAATCCGTGGCCGGCAACACGCTCGCGGTGAGCTATTCCATCGTGCGGACGGAGAACGGCAAGAGCCAGAATATAGCCGCGAACGAGAACACGCCCGTTCAGCCGGGTGACGTCGTCAAGGTGGCGATGAAATCGGTCCCGCTCGGATCGGACTGACCGCGCCGTTATCAATGAGGATTCCCAAGGCGATATTCATCGATCCCGAGCGCAATTCTCTCTACGGGTCATTTGCGATCGCCGTGTCGATGTTCGTCTTCGCCTATTCGACGAATTTCGGCAAACCTCCGATTCTCGTCTACTACGCCTTATGGCTTCCGCTGCTCGCGATCGATTACAGGAGATCTCTCGGGAATTTCTCGCGATATTACTGGATCGTGCCGTTCGGCGTTCTTGCCTGTCTATCGGTCTTCTGGTCGAACGCGCCGGGGGTGAGCGCCCGTGCCGCTGTCCAATACGCCACTCACATCCTCTGCGCCTTGGTCGCCGCGAGAACCGTGAGCGTGAAAACCCTGGCGCGGGGCGCCCTCGCCGGCGTCTTCATCGTCGTTCTCTATTCGCTCGCCAGGGGCTCCTACCAATTTGATCCGTTCGACGGCGACTACAGCTTCGTCGGCGCGTTCGCGTCCAAGAACCAGTTGGGCTTCTTCTGCACGATCGGCATCTATTTCGGCTTCGCCAGCCTGTTCATCCTTCGCGAGAACCGCCTCTGGCGCATTTTTGCCGTCCTGTGCGGCGCGATTTCGGCTGCAACGCTTCTCAAGGCCCATTCGGCGACGGCGCTGATAACGATCGTCGCCGCGCTGGCGACATTGATCGGGCTCGGCGCGATCGCGCCCTTCGCCCCGCGCACACGCAGGATCTTGCTGGCGGCAGCGATCGTGCTCGGCGGCGGCGCGGCGCTTGCGGCGCTGAGCGCCGGCGGCTACGACCTGCTGCTCAACGCGTTCGGGAAGGACACGACGCTGACCGGAAGGACGTATCTCTGGTCGCAAGGACTCGCGGCGGCGGCGCGCAATCCCGTCCTTGGCGTCGGCTACCAGGCTTACTGGGTCCAGGGCTTTCCCGACGCCGAAAGGCTGTGGCGCGAGTTTTATATCGCCTCACGCACCGGCTTCCATTTCCATGATACCTATATCGAGGTGCTGGTCGAACTCGGATTGGTGGGCGCGCTCCTCCTCACTTTCGTCTTCATCGGCGTCGAGGCGAAATTGCTCAGGCGCTTTCTCGACAACCGCAACGATCGCGCCGCCCGAATCATGTTCGGCCTCATCACCATGCTGGTGCTCCGCTCCTTCGTCGAAGTCGACGTGATCACGCCCTATGTGGTCGGGTCGTTCCTGCTTTATTACGCGGCGGGGCTGGTGGCCGCCCGGCAGACGGAACCGGCGGCTCGCGAATCGCACGTTTTGATCCGAAGTCCATCCTAAAGCCTTTGATGGTTGGCGGCTCCAGGTTTTCGCAAAAGATCATATTGAAGTACTTTCCGGGCCTCCCGCCCGGTCGGGAACATCAGCATCGTGACAATCGTTCGCCCGATCGACGTGCCGTCCAAAGAACGCTTGCACACGGTTGCAAAACAGGCAAGTCTCTTTGCCGACTAATTCTCTATCGAGTCGTTTCCGTCTAAAACTGACCCTCATGAGCGACAAGAAAAAAGCAGTGGAGCGAGCGGAGAAGGGCAAGGCTGTCCACCAGATCGCCGCCCTTCCCTTCAGGATCGGAGAGGACGGAAAAATAGAGGTGATGTTGGTCACATCGCGCGAAACGAGGCGCTTCACGCTGCCGAAGGGATGGCGCATGAAAGGAAAGAGCGACCGCCAGGCGGCGGCGATCGAAGCGAGGCAGGAGGCCGGCGTGAAGGGGAGGATGCTCAAGCAGTCGCCCGGCTCCTACCACTATTGGAAGCGGCTTCCCACCGCCTTCGTCAGGGTGGATGTCGATGTCTATCTGCTTGCCGTCGAGGAGGAGCAGAAGCGCTGGAAGGAGAAAGTCGAGCGCTCGCGGGCATGGCTCTCGCCCGAAGACGCCGCGCTTCTGGTTGACGAGCCGGAACTCGCCACCTTGCTGCGGTCGCTCAACGTGGAAAGTCTGTCGTAGCGCCTGTAGACGGCCACTTCAGCGTCGCCTCGATCTTTTGGCGGATGTCGCAAATGTCGCTGACCCAGTCACGCCGCAAAGGCTGACCCAGTCACACCGCAAAGAATGAACAGGTCACGACGCCGTCTCCTTCTTCGCGGCGCTGTCGGACTTGCCCGAGCGCTCGGCCTCTCGGGCCGCATCGTCACGGCGCACGCGCTCGCCCGCCACCAGCACGATCGGGGAAGCGCACCCGGCAAGGACAGCGCCCGCCGTTTCTCCGAAGAAGAGGTCGTCGCCGGACCGCTTCGACACGCCCATCACGACGAGCGCGGCGCCTTTCGCAGCCTCGCGGATGATGGCGTCGGCGGGAGCGCCGTGTGTCCGCATGGCCGTTTTGATCGGCACGCCATAGCGGTCGGCAAGATTGACCACGTCCTTCAGCGCGGCTTCCTCGCGCCTGTGCGAAAGCGATATACGCGTGCCCGCATTCCTGGCCCGTGGCGATACATAGAGCGCCTTGACGCGAGCCCGCTGCGGCCGCGCGATGGCGAACGCCAGATCGGCCGCGCGGCGCGCGACTTCGGTTCCGTTGACCGGCACGAGAATGGTCGCGCCCGGCGCAAGGACCGGAAGTTTCTCCGCCTTTCCGCCCTTGACGACCAGACAAAGCGGACCGTCGAAGCCGCGCGTGATGTCGTTCAGCCGCCGTGTGAACGCGCCTTTGGGCGTCAGCGCGCGGCCGATGCCGGCAAGAAGCAGATCGTAGCCCTTGCGCGCTTCCTCGGCGATGCTTTCGCCCGGCTCCCCCGACTCGGTGCGCGCGGTGAGACGGACCTTGTCGACTGAGGTTTTTTCGGCCTTCTCGACGGCGCTGGCGCCCGCCTTGGCCCCTTTCTTCACAGCAGCGAGATGCCGTTCCTCGCCTTTCGACTTTTCGGCTTCCCCGTCGTCCTTTTCCAGCCGGAGCACCGTCGTCGGCATGCCGCTCGAACCGCCGATCAGGCCCGCCAGATAGGCGGTCAGCCTGCCGGTGGCGCTGTCGTCCACCGCGAGCAGGAGACGTTCCAGTTGCGAGACGAAACCGCGTTCGTCGAGCGTTTCGCGCTCGACGCGCTCCTTCTCCTCGTCGCCCATGGGCAGGCGTCTCAGCGCCCAGCGCAGCATGGGCGGCATGGCGAGCGTCGTCAGCACCGCCATCGTCACGATCATGGTGAAGAGATTGTGGGAAAGGATGTTCATCGACAGGCCGATCGAGGCGACGATGACCTCGGTCGAGCCGCGCGCGTTCATGGCGCAGCCGACGGCGGTGGCCTCCTTGCGGTGCATGCCGGCGATTTCGCCGCCGATGAAGGCGCCGGCGAATTTGCCAACGCTGGCGATCAGCACGAGACTGGCGGTGAGCAAGGCGAGCGTCGGATCGGCAAGCACGGTGAGGTTTGCCGAAAGGCCGGCCACGCCGAAGAAGACCGGCATGAAGAGCCCTGTGATGATGCCGCGCAGTTGCGCCTCGATATGGTCGGAAAGGATCGGCGATTCACCAACGAGGATGCCGGCGACGAAGGCGCCGAGCACCGTGTGGACGCCGATCAGATTCGTCGTCATCGCCATCACGCCCATGATGACGAGGATGACGGTGATGACGGCGAACTCGCTCTTCAGCGTGTCGTTCGCCCAGCGGATCAGTTCGAACACGATGCGCCGGCCGAGCGTCAGACTGAACGCCATGAAGGCCGCCACCTCGACGACCGTCAAGGCGAGCGGGACGATTTCCAGCCTGCCATGGGTGGCGATGCCGAAGGTGATGGCCATGATGAGCCAGCCCACCGTATCCTCGATGATCGCGGAGGAGACGATGATCTGACCGAGATCGCGGCGCATGAAACCCATCTCGCGGATGATGATGGCGACGATCTTCACCGAGGAAATGGAAAGCGCCGTGCCGAGGAAGAGACCGGCCACGACGCGCTCCGACGGTTCAGGAAGGAGGGAATCGGGCAGGAATTGCGCCAGCGCGAAGCCGCAGACGAAGGGCACCGCGATGCCCGCCGCGGAGATCGAGAAGCAGGCGGCGCCGACGCGGCGCACCAGCCTGAGATCGGTTTCCATGCCGGTCAGGAGCAGGAGGAGCAGGATGCCGAGTTGCGAGACCGCGTCGATCATGCTCTTTTGCTCGGGATTGCTGGGGAAGACGAGATGTTGCGCCGAGGGCCACAGCCAGCCGAAGAGCGAGGGACCGAGCAGGATACCGCCGATCAGTTGGCCCATGACCGCGGGCTGGCCGATGCGCTCCATTAACTCGCCGAGACCGCGCCCGACGATGAGCAGCAGGATGATTTCGGCAACGAAAATGCCCTCCCGGGAGCCGCCTATGCCGGAGGCCGCCCCCCCTGCCCCTCCCGATGCGGCGAGCGCCTCGTTCAAGCCAGCCAACAGGAAAATGGATACCAGGATAACGAGACGGAGGGGGAGCCGTACCCGGTCGCTCTTGCGCTTCATGAAGTCCCTTCACAATCGACGCCGTCGCCAACAACGCGGCCGGGCAGCTTTCCGTTGCGTTCCCCGGTAACGAATTCGGGAAGCTACCGCTTATCTTTCGATGAACGTCATGTGCGTCTATTCAACTTGGCATGAAGCTCTATGGTAGCGTGTTGGGCCTGCCGCCGAATGACATTCGCCGACATTCGGCAACGGCGGTTCGATCGCAGCGGTTCTTTCTGGAAAGGCGCATGCAGCAATCCGTCATCACCCTGCCGACGTCGGGCGCGGGCCTTTACGAATTCACGCGCGAGGCAAAACATTTCGTCGATCACTCGGGCATGGAAACCGGATTGCTGACGCTCTTCGTGCGCCACACCTCCTGCTCCCTTCTCATCCAGGAGAACGCCGATCCCGATGTCCGCCGCGACCTCGAGCGGTTCTTCCGTCGTCTCGTGCCGCCGGCCGACGATCCCTCGATGGACTATCTCGTCCATCGCCTCGAAGGCCCCGACGACATGCCCGCCCATATCAAGGCTGCGCTGACGGCGGTTTCGCTCTCGGTTCCGGTGATGGAGGGCAAGATGGCGCTCGGCGCCTGGCAGGGTCTTTATCTCTTCGAGCATCGCGACCGGCCGCACAGGCGCGAGATCGTCCTGCATCTCGCATGATGCCTCCTATGCGCCTGGCGGCATCCGCGCTAAAATAATTTTGATCAGGTTAGAAGACGAGAAGACCAATGTCTCTTTTCAGCAAACTCTTCGGCGGCGGCGGACAGGCCGGCGCGGACGCCCGGCCCGAAACGACGGCCGCCACGCAGGAAATCGAGCACAAGGGGTTTACGATCCGCGCCACGCCCTTCAAGGCGGAAGGCCAATTCCAGACCGCCGGCGCCATCACGAAGGAAATCGACGGCGAGGTGAAAGAGCACAAATTCCTCCGCGCCGACCGCTTCGCCTCGCTCGACGACGCCACCAGCCTCTCGCTTCGCAAGGGCCGGCAGCTGGTCGACGAACAGGGCGAGCGCATCTTCAACTAAGGCGTGGGCGGATCGCCCTCACCCCAAGAGCCTCACGCCGCCTTCACGTCGACGATCTCGATGTCGAAGACGAGGTCGCGCCCGGCGAGCGGGTGGTTCGCATCGACGGTGACGGAGGAATCGTCTAGATCGACGACGGTGAGGTTCACCGTGCGGCCATCGGCGGTATTGGCCTGCAACCGGCTGCCGACATCGACATCGACGCCTTCGGGAATGGCCGTGCGCGGAATGGCCTGCACCTGCGCGTCGTCGCGCGGGCCGTAGGCTTCCGCGGCGGGGACCGTCACCGTCTCCTTGTCGCCGACATCCATGCCCTCGATGCTGCGTTCGAGGCCGGGGATGATCTGCCCGGCGCCCATCTCGAATTCAAGTGGCTCACGCCCGTCGGAACTGTCGAAGGGCGTACCGTCCATGAACTTGCCGGTGTAGTGGATGCGCACGACATCTCCGTTCTTGATCTCGGTCATGTCTGGATCCTTGTTTTGCTTGGCTGATAAATCGTGACGCCCGCGATCCCGCATCGGCGTCGGCGAAAAGGGCCGCAAGATCGGAAGGCGGCCTCCTCCGCAGATAGGTCGAAACAAGGCGATGTAAACCCCCGGAGAAAGGGCGTGACCCGCCCCTTCCCGGCCGGGTCAGCGCCCGTATTGCTCGTCTGTCACATGCTCCATCCAGGTGACGGGCGAGCCGTCCAGCTTTTCCTGGATGGCGATGTGGGTCATCGCGGTGGTTGGCGTCGCGCCATGCCAATGCTTTTCGCCGGGCGCGAACCAGACGACATCGCCGGGGCGGATTTCCTCGATAGGGCCGCCCTCGCGCTGCGCCCGGCCGCAGCCGGCCGTCACGATCAGCGTCTGGCCGAGCGGGTGGGTATGCCAGGCGGTGCGCGCGCCGGGCTCGAAGGTAACGCTGGCGCCCGCCACGCGCGCCGGTTCGGGCGGGCTCATCAGAGGGTCGATGCGCACCGTGCCGGTGAA
>Ga0187809_10000384_pt1 | contig 24288 bp, 17 predicted proteins | sample NC_wetland_sal_i_8_FD_132415 | JGI IMG/M metagenome (GOLD analysis project Ga0187809, IMG submission 132415) | Wetland sediment microbial communities from Neuse River Estuary, North Carolina, USA - ASW_4 | ecosystem: Environmental > Aquatic > Freshwater > Wetlands > Sediment | place: USA: North...
ACGACGAAGAAGTACCGCGACGTGCAGGCCAATCCGTGGGCCGCGATCGTCATCGACGACCTGGTTTCCGTCGATCCCTGGACTCCGCGGATGTTGGAAATCCGCGGCCGAGCCGAGGCGATCCCGGTGGGCGGCGCGCACCTCGGGCCTGGGTTTGGCGACGCCTTCATTCGCATCTTCCCGGAGAAGGTGAACAGCTACGGCATCGGCTGACAGCGCCTTCGGTCGCGGCAAACTCGTGGTTTAGCGTGTGGCGCATGCCGCTCCCGCTTTACGAGGCCGCGCCTGACACCCACCCGCTCGGCGCCGTCATCGTCATCCAAGAGATCTACGGCGTGAACGACCACATCGAGGACGTCGCCCGACGGTTGGCCGCGGCCGGATTTCACGCGGTCGCGCCGCAGCTTTTCCACCGCGACGCAGTCAACGCGTTGCCGTACGACTTCGCGGTCGCCAAGCCGCACATGGAGAACCTGACGGCCGACAACATGAGCGCCGACGTCGCCGAGACCGTGGAACACCTGACTGGCAAGGGGTTCGCCATGTCATCCGTCGGCATCGTCGGGTTCTGCCTCGGCGGGTCGGTGTCGCTGCTCGCGGCGACCCAGCACCCGTTCGGCGCCGCCGTCACCTTCTACGGGGGCGGGGTCACGCAGGGCCGGCTCGGAATTCCGCCGCTCATCGACATCGCCGGGTCGCTTCGCTCGCCGTGGCTGGGGTTGTTCGGCGACCTCGACCCGTCGATTCCGGTCGACGACGTCGAGCGGTTGCGCGTGGAGGCGGCAAAAGCCGAGGTGCCGACCTCGATCGTGCGCTACCCAGAAGCGGGGCACGCCTTCCACTGCGACGCGCGCCCGGAGAATTACCACGAGACGTCGGCGAAGGACGCGTGGGGCAAGGCGCTCGAGTGGTTCGGACGCTACCTGCGACCGGCGCACTGACCCGGCGCTTGAGACCGACTAGCGCAGACCCAGGATCTCGACCAGCGCCCGCGCGGCCGAACCGCCTTCTTCCAAAGCGATGTCCAGCGCGCCGCGCACATCAAGGTCGTCGCGTAGCGCGGCCAGAACCGCCTCGGACGACGTCGCTGCCGCGGCTGGCAGGCCGCGGTCGGGCCGCGCCGCCGCGCCGAACAACCGCTCGACGTCGTTCTCGACGCTGGCCAGTTCAGCGGCGTCGAAGTCCCACGAATCCGACCACGGCCGACGCAGCAACAGCAGGCGCAGCGCGGCCGGGCTGTGCTCGTGCAAGAGGTCTGACACCAGCACCAGGTTGTGCGCCGACTTCGCCATCTTCTCGCCACGCACCCGCACGATGCCGACGTGCATCCACGCCCGTGCGAACGGCCGCACGCCGGAAAACGCCTCCGCCTGCGCGGATTCGTACGCGTGATGCGGGAAGCGCAGGTCGGCGCCGCCCGCGTGCAGGTCGAGCGACGAGCCGAAGGCCGACACCGCCATCGCGGTGCACTCGGCGTGCCAGCCCGGTCGGCCGGGGCCCCACGGGCTCGGCCAGGCGGGCTGCCCCTGGTCGGTGGCCCGCCACACCGCGACGTCGAACGGGTCTTCCTTCGCGGGGTCGTCCGGCTCGTCGTGGTATTCGGTCGACAGCGCGAGCGCCTCGTCGCGGGAAAGCCCGACACTGGCCGGGATGTCCGCGCCGCGGAAGTAAACCGAGCCGTCGCGGACATACGCGCGGCCGTTGTCAAGCAGGGCGGCGGCGAGAGAGACAACGTGCCGCACGAAGTTGTGCGCTCTCGGCTCATGGGTCGGACGGCGCACGCCGAGCGCCGCCATGTCTTGGTCGAACTGGAACTGCTGCACCGCGGCGAACGCGTCATAGGGTGAACCCGCGCGCCGCGCGGCGGCGAGCAGCACGTCGTCGACGTCGGTGACGTTGCGGCACAGCTCGACGTCGACCCCGAGGTAACGCAGCAGCCGGCTCGCGACGTCAACCCAGACGTAAGTGGCCGCGTGGCCGAGATGGGTGACGTCGTACGGCGTCACTCCGCACACGTAGATGCGGGCCTTGCCGACAAGCGGGAGCGAACGGCCGCCGACACGCACCGGCCGCAGCTGCTGATCCAACGCGACGGGCACGTGCTGCCTCCTGCCAAGTCTCGACGCCGCCTGCCCGCCCGCTCACCGAGGGGCGAGGGCAGGCAGCACGAGACTACGCGGAAGCGCCGGACGCCGAGGTCGAGGGCGCAGGCGCAGGCGCGCCGGGCCGGTGACCGAAGCCAGGCCAGCCCTTGCCGTCCTTGGCCGTGGGCAAGCCGTCGACCACCGACTTCGCGGTGCGGGTGTCGCCGCTGCGGATCGCCATGATCTCGACCGTGTCGCCCTGCTTCAGATCGGCGAACGTCGCCTGCGCCGGCTTCGACGCGCTGAACACGATGAAGCGGGTGTTCGCGTCGGTGACGTAGGTGAACGACACCTTGTCGCTGCTGGTCACCGTGACGGACTTCTTGCCGCTGTCGAGCGAGCTGATGGCGCCGCGCTGCATGTCGACGACCTGGGTCTTGCCGTCAGGTGTCTGCACGGTCGACTCGCCGTGCAGCAGCTGCCCGCCCGCTCCAGGGCCGCCGAACACACCGAGGCCACCGAGCGGACCGCGCATCATCGGGCCGCCGATGCCGCCGTGCCGCCGCTGGTCGTCGTTGGGCTTGGGCTGCGCCGAGGAGTTCGGGCTCGGCGACGTGGTCGCCGCGGCGAGTTGGGCCGCCGCGCCCGTCGAGGGCGTGCCGCCACCGCCCCCGCGGGTCAGCGCGTAGGCACCGCCGCCGAAGGCCGCCGCGCCGAGCACCGCCAGGGTCGCCCATGCGACGGCACGATGCCCGGGCCGCTGCGGCCCGCCCGAGATCTCGTCAGTGAACTGCTCGCTCATGTGGGTCCCTTCCTGGTCCTGCCTCCACTATCGGCTCCTCGGCTGGCACAAATCTGGCCACCGGCTGGGAATCCGATGGGAGTTCCAAGGCGGGCAGTTCGACGCGAAACCGGGCGCCGGCGCCGGCCACGTTCAAAACGCCGACCCGGCCGCCGTGCGCCTGCACGATGGCGGCCACGATCGACAGCCCTAAGCCGGCACCGCCTTGATGCCGGCCGCGCGAGGTGTCGGCCCGATAGAAGCGATCGAAGACGTGGGAAAGGTCACCCGGCGGCAGGCCGGGACCGTGGTCGGTGACCTCCAAGACGACGGTCGCGCCCTCGACGGCGACCCGCACGTCGACCGCGGCGCCCGGCGGCGTGTGCACCCGCGCGTTGCCCAGCAGGTTGGCCAGCACCTGGCGCAACTGCAGCTCGTCGCCGCTCACAAGCGCGTCAGGGTCGGCGTCGAGGGTGACCACGCGATCGGGCGCGGCGGTGCGCAGGTCGTCGCACGCGTCGGCAGCGAGCTCGGCGATCAGCACCGGTTCGCTGGCCGGCTCCCGGCCCTGGTCGAGCCGGGCGAGCAGCAACAGTTCGTCGACGAGGGCGCTCATGCGCGACGACTCGTCCTCGATCCGCCGCATCGCTTTTTCCAAGTCGTCCGGACGACGCGACGCTCCGCGTCGGAACAGCTCGGCGTAACCGCGGATCGAGGTAAGCGGTGTGCGCAGCTCGTGTGACGCGTCGGCGAGGAACCGGCGCAGCCGTTCCTCCGACGCGGCGCGTGCCGCGAACGCCTCCTCGATGCGGCCGAGCATGGTGTTCAACGACAGCCCCAGCCGGCCCACTTCGGTTCGCGGATCGGGATGCTCGACCCGGCGGGAGAGGTCGCCCGCGGCGATGGCGTCGGCGCTCTGCTCCATCTTGCGCAACGGCCGCAACCCGACTCCGACCGCGAACCAGGCGACCGCGCCGAGCACGACGAGCACGCCCGCGGTGACACCGATTTCCACCTTGGTGAGCCGGCCCAGCGTCTGGTCGACGTCCCGCAGTGGCGTGGCGAACACGGCCACCGCGGGCGCGCCCGTGCTGCGCACGGTGAGCGCGTCGTTGGGGTCGTGGTCGACAAGCACCCGGTAGCGGTTACCGCTCTTGTCGGTGACCGTGAACGGCTTCTCGCGGCTGAACGTCGTCTTCGGCAGCTGAGGCACCGACGTCGCGGCCGGCGCCACCCACGTCCCGTCGTCCGCGTTGTAGCTCCACTGGCCGATGACGTCGCCACTGTTGTCGACGACGGCGACGTAGGAGTTAGTCGGCAGCAACCGGCCTGGCTGCACCGGGCCGCGCGCGTCGAACACCCGGCCGCCGCCGCCGCGCACCACGACCGGATAGACAAACCGGCTGGTGCCGGCCTGTTGCGCGTCGAACCGCTTGAGCAGGAACGACGCCAGCAGGGCGTGCGTGACAAATGCCGCCACCACGAGTCCGATGGCGGCGAGGGCGATGAGCGCCGTGACCAGCCGGGCGCGCATTGACAGCGCGACCAAGCGGGCGCGGGTCGCGACGGCGAGTTTCCGGATCAACGTGCCGGGTCATTCCTTCGGCAGTCGAAGCGTGTACCCGACGCCGCGCACGGTGTGGATCAGTGGTGGCGCCTCCACGTCGATTTTCTTGCGCAGGTAGGAAATGTAGGTCTCGAGGACGCCGGAGTCGCCACCGAAGTCGTAATCCCACACGTGGTCGAGCAGTTGCGCGCGGGTCAACACCTTGCGGGCGTTCGCGAGCAGGTAGCGCAGCAGCCGGTACTCGGTCGCGGTGAGCTCGATCGAGCGGGCGCCGCGGGTGACCTCGCGGGTGTCGTCGTCCATCTCAAGGTCGGCGAAGCTGAGCCGCGAACTGCCGTGACCGTTGGCCTTCGACCGCCGCAACACGGCGTGCACCCGCGCGACCAACTCGGCGAGCGAGAACGGCTTGGTGACGTAGTCGTCGCCGCCGATCGTCAGGCCGCGCACCTTGTCGTCGGTGGTGTCGCGGGCGGTGAGGAAGAGCACCGGCATGTTGCGCGCCTGGCTTCGCGCCTGGGTGCCGAGCCGGCGGGCGACCTCGAAACCGTCGACGTCGGGAAGCATGACGTCTAGCACGACGAGGTCTGGCTTGGCGGACGACGCGAGCTCGAGGGCCTGCTCACCCGAGCTGGCGGTGGTGACCTGAAAGCCCTCGTAGCGCAACGCGGTGGCCACCAGGTCGGTGATGTTGGCCTCGTCGTCGACGACGAGGACGCGGGTTGGCGCGGGCACGGATCGGCCTCCTTCGGCGGAAACTGAACCCCACTGTTTGCGAGCAGGCTGCATGTTGGCTGAGAGCTGCCTGTGAAACACCTGAGATTCCCGGACGGCGGCAGGTCCCAGGTCGCTCTCGGCCGTTTCCCAGCGCCCTCCAAGGTTGCGCTGGTGCCCTGTGGTCGCACGGATTGACAGCGAGCCCTCCGGAAGCGAAACGATGCCGTCGACTAAGTTGAAATTGCTCAACGCCGGGTTGGTCGCCGTGGCGGCGGCGGGCGGGGCGTTCGCCTACACCTCCCTTGGCCAGCCGAGCGTCGCGAACACCGCGTCGGCCGCGACTCGGACGACCACCGTCGCGGTCGGCACGGTGATGACCACCGTGAGTTCGAGCGGCAACGTGACCGCGCCGAACGACATCACGGTCAACTTCGCCACCAGTGGAAAGCTCACCGAACTCGACGTCAATGTCGGCGACAAGGTGAAGGAAGGCCAGCTGCTGGCCCGCGTCGACTCAACCGCGGCGCAAGCCAATCTCGACGCCGCGAAGGCACAACTCGCGTCGGCGCAAGCGAAGCTCACGACGCTGGAGCAGGGCGCGACGTCGTTGGTCAAACAAGGAATTCAAATCTCCGAGACGCAGTCGCAGCAACAGGTCAACTCAGCGCAGGCGTCGCTCGACAACGCCAAGCAGAACCTCTCGCTCGACCAGACCCAGCAAGCGGCGGCGCTGCTGCAAGCCCAACAACAACTCGCGAACGACGAGGCGACGTACACCCAGGACGACAACACGCTGTCCGCTGCGTACAACCAGGCGGTCACAAAGCAGCAGCAGGACGCGAGCGCTTTGAACGCGCAGCTGGCGGCCGACCAGCTACAACTGCAGATAGATCAGAACAAGTTGACGGCTGACGAATCGGCGAAGAGCTGCGCGAACCCACCGGTCGCCACCGACGACCCAAGCTGTGTCGCTGACCAAAAGGCCGTCGTGGCGGATCAGAAGGCGATCTCGCAAGACCAGGCCAACATCACCTCCGACGCCAACGCGGTGACCAACGCGTACAACAACCGGGTCGCTGGATTGGCGCGAGATCAAGCCACCATTGCCAAGGACCAGACCGCGGTCACCAACGCGACGAACAACCAAGCCGCGGTTCTGGCCAAAGACAATCAGGCGATCAACAACGCGCAGCAGCAGCTGACGAACGCGCAGCTCTCCCTTCAATCGCTGCAAAACAGCGACGCGCAGAAGACCGCTCCCCCGCAGTCGTCGGACGTCGAGAGCGCGCAGGCCACCATCGAGCAAGCCCAGGCGCAGGTCGACACCGCGCAGCAGACGCTTGACGCCACGTCCCTGACCGCACCGGCCGACGGCACAGTCGGCGCGGTCAACGCAACCGTCGGCCAAACGGTGAGCGCGTCGTCCGGCTCGAACGCGGCGAACTCCTCAAACAGCTCGTCGTCCGGCTTCATCACGTTGACCAACCTCACCGAGCTGCAGGTGGTCGCCGACGTCGACGAGGCCGACGCGTCTAAGGTCGCCGTCGGCGCGCCGGCGACGGTGACGCTGAACGCCATCAGCGGCAAGGAGTTCGCCGCGCATGTGATCGCGGTCGCCGACAGCTCGACCGTGTCGAGCAACGTCGTGCAGTACCAGGTGACCTTCTCCCTCGACAACAGCGACCCGACGATCAAGCCCGGCATGACCGCGAACGTCAGCGTGACGACGGCGAAGGTGGACGGCGTGCTCAACGTCGCCTCGGCGGCGGTCCGGACGTCGGGTGGCTCGTCCTACCTGATGGTCATGCAGCCGGACGGCACTCAAAAGCAGGTCGACGTCGTCGTCGGATTGAAGGGCGACTCGACGACGGAGGTCACCGGCCCGGTGAAGGCTGGCGACGAGGTGGTGCTGCCCGCGTCGACCGTCAGCCGGAGCAGCACGTCGACGACGTCCAACAACAACGGACGAGTCGGTGGCGGCCTCGGCGGCGGCGTGTTCATCGGCGGCGGCGGTTTCGGCGGCCGCGGGTGACGGCCGACGAACCGGTCATCCGGCTCTGGCAACTCACCAAGACCTACGGCGAGGGCGAGGCGGCGGTGCAGGCGCTGCGCGGCGTCACGCTTTCGGTCCACCGCGGCGACTACGTCGCCATCATGGGCGCGTCGGGCTCAGGAAAGAGCACGTTGATGAGCATCCTGGGTTGTCTCGACGTGCAGACGACCGGTCGCTACCTGCTTGACGGCATCGACGTCGAGATGCTGTACGAGGACGAGCTTTCGGAGATCCGGAATCGGAGAATCGGCTTCGTCTTTCAAAGCTTCAACCTGCTGCCTGGCTCGACGGCGCTGCAAAACGTGGAGCTGCCGCTGACGTACGCCAAGGTGCGGTCGCACGAGCGGCGGGCGCGAGCGCTTGCCGCCCTGCAGGCCGTCGGCTTGGAGCAGCGCGCCTCACATCGACCGGCGATGATGTCGGGCGGCGAGCGGCAACGAGTCGCGGTCGCGCGCGCGATCGCGGTCGACCCGTCGCTGATCCTCGCCGACGAGCCGACCGGAAATCTCGACTCAGTCGCCACCGCCGACGTGCTTGGCATCTTCGCCGAGCTCAATCGCCAGGGCCGCACGATCGTGCTCATCACCCACGAGGGCGACGTCGCGCAGCACGCCAAACGGGTGGTGCGGGTTCGCGACGGGCGGCTGGTCGAAGACAGTCGATTGGCGCCGATCGACGGACCACCTCCAATGCCCGGGCTCGCGGGTCACGACTTGTCAGGCGTCCGATGATCCGTGCGGAGAGCGTGCGAATCGCGCTGAGCGGCATCCTGCACAATCGGCTGCGTTCCGCGCTGACCATGCTTGGCATGCTGATCGGCGTCGGCTCGGTCATCATGCTGGTCGCGGTCGGCACCGGGTCGTCGCGCGCCGTGCAAAAGACGATCGAAGGTCTCGGCACCAACCTCCTGCAGATCAGCCCACAGCGTGGCGGCTTTGGAGTGGTTGGCCGCGGAGGAGGCGGTCGGGCCACCCTCGGCACGCTCTCCCGCGGCGCGTCGTTGACGGCCACCGACGTCACCGCGTTGCGCGACGAGACGCAGAACCCGGACGTCGTCGCCGTGGCGCCCGTCGCCAACGCGTCGGTGACCGCGGTGTATCAGGGCGCGTCGTACACGCCGGCCTCCTTCGTCGGCACCACCCCGGAGTACCAGCAGGTCAAGGACTATCAGCTCGCCGAAGGCAGCTTCTTCGGCGCCGTCGACATCTCCCAGCACAATCGGGTGGCCGTGATCGGCGAGACGGTGGCGTCGAATCTATTCGGCACCGCAGACCCGATCGGCAACAACGTTCAGTTCAACGGCTCCAACTTCCAAATCATCGGACTGCTGAAGCAGAAGGGCACCAACGGCGCCCAAGACCAGGACGACGTGGTCATCGCGCCGCTGACCGCCGTCCAGGACACCATCACCGGGTACGGCTCGTATCAAAACATCGACGTCGAGGCGGCGTCTCCGTCGAAGGAGTCGGCCGCCGAGGCCGAGGTCACCGCCACCCTTGAGACGACGCACAAAATCGCGGCGGGCGGCACTGACGACTTCCGGATTCTCAATCAGGCCAGCCTCTTACAGAGTTCGCAGTCGTCGAACAAGGTGTTCACGACGCTACTTGGCGCGGTGGCCGCGATCAGCCTGCTGGTCGGAGGCATCGGCGTCATGAACATCATGCTGGTGACGGTGACCGAACGCACCCGCGAGATCGGCATTCGCAAGGCGATCGGCGCGAAACGCTCCGACATCATGGGCCAGTTCGTCGTCGAGGCGGTGCTGTTGTCGGCCATCGGCGGCCTGATCGGCGTCGCGGTCGGCCTCATTGGCAGCCATTTCAAGGTGGTCGGCATTCAGCCCGAGGTGGCCGACTACTCGGTGTTCTTGGCGTTCGGCGTCGCCGTCGTCACCGGACTGTTCTTCGGCCTGTACCCGGCCAGCCGCGCCGCGCGGCTGCTGCCCATCGAAGCATTGCGTTACGAGTGAGCGGACGGAGACCACAGATGACCAGCGCAGACACCCAAGAACTTGGTCTTGCCGAGGAGCCGCCGCCCCCGCCGATGCGCCTGCGGCGACGCAAGCTTCCGGTGCTGACCCTGTGCCTGGCCCTGGCGGCCGCGGCCGGCGCGGGGTTCTTCGCCGGGGTGCGGGTGGAGAAAGCGCAGCTGAAGCCCACGTCGTCCGCGAGCAGCGCGGCGGCGGCGCTCGCCGCACTGCGCCAGGGCGCCGGCGCGAACACCGGCACCACCGGCGGCGGCAACGCCCGCAACACCGGCACTCGCGCCACTCCAGCGCCAACCGCCAGCACGGCCGACACGTCAGGTGCGGCGAACATCGTCGGCACCGTCGCCGTCGTCCAAGGCGACACGCTGTACGTCACCGAAGCCAGTGGCGACACCGTGAAAGTGACCACGTCAGACGGCACCACGGTCACCAAGACCGTCACCGGCGCGGTGAAGGACCTCGCCCCCGGCGAGACCGTGGTAGTGCGCGGCGTTCAATCGTCGGAGGGCGTATACGCGGCGCAGTCGGTGACCCAGGGCAACGTGGGCGGCGGCGGCTTTGGCGGGTTCGGCGGCCGCAACTTCGGCCAGGGCCGAGGCACAACTGGAACCGCGCAGCCGACCCAGTCGCCGAAGGCCGGCGGCTGAGCCGGCCGGCTAGAGCCGGACGACGACGCCGTCTCGGTGGGAGCGCTGCGCTGCCTCAATGACGCGCAGACCCGCCACCGAGTCTGCGGGGTCGACGGGCAGTGCTCCCCCGCCGCGCAACGCGGCGGCGACGTCCGAGTAAAAGCGTTGATAGCAACCGGGTTCGGTGGCGACCGGACTGCTGTCACCGGGCGTGCCGACCTGGCCCCACATCGACTCCGGCTCGGCGCCCCAATCGGGCTCGAGGTCGGGACGGCGACCGTCGCGCAGCCGGTCCTCTTGCACGTCGAGGCCGTACTTGACGTACGACGCGCGATCGCCGAGCACCCGCATGCGCGGGCCGAGGTTCGACGCGAGCGCGCTGGCCCACAGATGGCTGCGCACACCGCCGGTGTGCGTGAGCGCGACGAAGGTGTCGTCGTCGTTCAGCACGCCTGGACGGCGGGTGTCGACCTGCGCGTACACCTGCTCGACCGGGCCGAACAGTTGCAACGCCTGGTCGATGAGATGCGCGCACAGGTCGTACAGCAATCCGCCCGCCTCGCCCTCGCCGCCCAACTCGCGCCAGCCGCCTTTGAGCACCGGCCGCCACCGCTCGAAACGCGATTCAAAGCGCGTCACGTTGCCAAGCACGCCCTCGTCGATCAGCCGGCGCAGGGTGAGGAAGTCGCCGTCCCACCGGCGGTTTTGAAACACCGTCAACGGCACGCCGGCGGCGCGCGCCGCGTCCAGCACCCGCTCGGCTTGTGCCGCGTCGATGGCGAATGGCTTGTCGACGACGACCGGCAGGCCGGCGTCGATCGCCGCCAGCGCCTGCGGCGCGTGCGCCTGGTTCGGGCTGGTGATTACGACCAGGTCGATCGAGTCGGCCCGTCTCCACAAGTCGTCGGCAGACGCGACGACGGAGACGCCGTCGTGCACCCGTTTCGCCGCGGCTGCGCGCTCGTCGTTCGCGGTGACGACGTACCCGACGCGCAACCCGGGAGTCGCCTCGACCAGCGGCCCGTGAAAAACCGCGCCGCCGATGCCGTAACCGATGATCGCGACGTTCAGATCGCCCATCACTTCCCCTGCCCAGTTGATGCCGTCGTCTCGACGACCATTCCATCAGCCAACCGCACCTGGGTTGCGCACCGCGCCGCGACCTCCGTGTCGTGTGACGCGATCACGACGACGGCGCCGCGCTGCGCCGCGGCGAGCAACCCGTCGAGCACGATCGCGCGGTTCTCGGCGTCGAGTTCGGCGGTCGGCTCGTCGGCCAACACCAGAGCCGGCTCGGTGACGAGCGCGCGAGCGACCGCGACGCGTTGCCGCTGGCCGCCCGACAGCGCCGCCGCGGAGTGTTCGGCGACGTCGGCGAGGCCGACGGCGGCGAGTTGGGCCGAGGTCCGCGTGACCACCTCGGCGCGGTCACACCCGCGCGCTTGCAGCGCGACCGCGACGTTCTCCCAAGCGGTGAAGAGATCGACCAACCCGTAGTTCTGCAGCACGAAGCCGATCCGGCCACGCACCGCGTCGGCTCGGACCGGCTCGTCGTCGAGTGTCACGAGTCCGGCGTCGGGGACGAGCAAGCCGCCGAGGATCGCCAGCAGGCTCGACTTTCCGGCGCCGGAGGAACCCACCACCGCGAGCGGTTCCCCGGCGACCGCGTCGAGGCAGACGTCGGTCAGCACCGCACGTCGGTCGACGCGATAGCCCACGCCGCGGGCAACCAAGGTCGACGGAGTCACGACGTCTCCTCATCGGGGCGCACCGGCTCGGCGGCCCGGAACTCCACGACATCGCCGTGGTGAGTGACCCGAAGCAGCGTGCCGGCCGGGAACTGGTCGAGGACCTCGGGCGGCAACTGCACCGCGCCGTCGCGACCAACCACCGCGAATTCCTCGCCGCTATGGCCTTCCGCGCCAACACGACCATCGCGGATGGTCACGGTGCGCGGCAACGCGGCCGCCACCGCAGCGTCATGCGTGACCATCATGACGGTGGAGCCGACACGCTCTCGCACGTCGCGCAACAACGACACGACAGCGGCGCGCGACTCGGCGTCGAGTTGACTGGTGGGCTCGTCGGCGAGCAGCAACGCGGGCGCCGCGGCGACCGCCACCGCGATCGCGACCCGTTGCTGCTCACCGCCGGAGAGCCGGCCGCACACCTGGTGAGAGAGCGCGCCGACGCCAAGCGAGTCCAACAACCGGGCCGCCGTCGGCAGGTTTTTCCGCAGCGCTCGAGGGCAGGCGGCGCGAGCGAATTCGACGTTGTCGAGCGCCGTCGAATACGGCAAGAGATTGCGCACCGGTTCTTGCAACACCACGCCGACCGCCCGCCCGCGCAACTCTGCCACTTGGCGCGCACCCAACCGGTTGAGCTCGTGTGGTCCGACGAGGATTCGACCCGCGCTCGGCCGCAAAATCCCCGCGACCAGACTCAGCACCGTCGACTTTCCCGAGCCTGACGGTCCAAGCAGCGCCACCATCTCGCCAGGGTCGACGTCCAGATCGACGCCGCGCAGCGCCACCACCTCCGTCTCGGGCAGGTGGTACAGGTGCACTACTCCTTCAAGGTGCACGCCGACCGCGCGATCCATCGCCATCAGCGGCCCGCTCTGAGCAGGCCGACGTTCGCCTCGCGTCGAACGACGCCGACCACGACGACGCAAATCAATCCCAGGGCGAGGAGCAGCGCGCCGCACAAGACGAGAACGGGAGGCCACGGAATGCTCGACACCCTGGGAAATCCCACGTCAGGGCGCACGAACAGCGGCAGGGCGCCCGTGGCAAGCGCGACGCCGCCAACCCCGGCGCCGACCCCGACCGCGAGGCCGACGCACAGCGCGGCCGCCAACTCGGCGGAGGCTGCTGCGCGCAACACTCGCTCGGCGACACCGACGACCCGCAACGACTCGTAGTCGTACGCGCGGCGGCGCGCGGAGAGCAGGCCAAGCGCCAGGACGACGCCAGCGCCCAATGCGCCGGCCGCGACGGCCATCACCAAGAACATCTGGATGCCGTATGTCGGACCCGAATGGTCGTACGCGCGCTGCCGCGCCCGCGCCGTCTCGTCGTCCACGATTGTCAGACCCGCGGCTTGCAGGCGATGCACCAGCGATGTCGGGACACCGCGCGCCAACCAGACCTGCGAGACCGTCCCGGCACTCACGACGTCGGTTTGCGCTCGGCGCGCGAGGGTGAGGTCGACCATCACACCGCTGCGGCCCAGCCCCGGCAGGCTCACCGCCGGAATGGTCGCGTCGACGGTGACTTCGTTGCCGTCCAGGCCACCGACGTCAAGAGTGGACGTCGGCGACAGAAACGATTGCGACACCGAGCCAGACGCGATGACGGCTGGCAAGACGAGTGGCAGGTCGGTCGGAACCGCGATTCCCCACGACGCGGTAGATGGGTCGAAAAGAAACGTGACACGAAGCCCGTCGGCGCCAGCGACCGGCGTGTCGGCTGACTTGCCCTGCCATCGACCCGCTTTCGTGAAGCCGGCGTCGATCGTGTTGTAGTCGTTGCCGTCGGCGGATGTCTCGATATCGAGATACCTGACGGTCGCGACCAGCCGCGAGCCTTGACGCGCGGCGTCGGCGGTGTCCGGAAGCTCCAGCGTCAGGCCGGCCAGCCGGCAACCGCGTGCGCAGTCGGGCGAGAGCTCCCCCTCATAGGTCGCGCTGCCGGCGACCGCCGCGCCCAGGTCGACGCGCACCTGCCGGCGCTCCGGATCTGACGCCACCAACACCAAGTGGACGGGCACGCTCGGCAGCGACTCGGCGACCGCCCGCACCCGCACCCGCGTTTGCGTCAGCAGCACCGGGGCGCTGACCTTGGGGCTCAACCAGCCCGCGATCTGGGCCAATGAGTATTGCGAGTTTTTGGTGACCCAGCCCGCAATTCCCGGCAGCCTGGCGCTGTCGACCGCCAGGATCGGCGTCGCCGCGCCAGCGCGTGCCTCGACGGCCATCGCGTCGTGGCCTGACGGGTCGGCTGATCGGACAGCCGACACGAGATCGACGCCCGGCGTCGGGTCGACTGTCAACACTCGCGCCGCGCCGACGTCGCCCAGGGCGCGAAGCTGCCTATTGCGCGCGGCGTTCGACCAACTGGCAGCGGCGAAGACCGCGACGCTGGTGGCCACCGCCACGACCGCCGACAGCCGCAGCGCGGTGTCACGCCGCACGAGCTGCCGGACGGCGATGAAGCTCGCCACCCGCCGCCGGTCGCGGGTCAACCCGAGCAGCGGCCGCGCCGCCCAGGGCCCAAGATGCAGCAGCGCTATCGCGGCAGCCACCGCCAGCAAGGTCGGGACCACCACGGCCAGCGCGTCGGGCTGGCCGCCGGAGGCCGACGTCAACCCGCCGGCGTTCAGCTCGACGACGCCGGCGATGGCCGCGGTGAACGCGACCGCCTCGGCGGCCAGGCGCGCGGCCGGAGCGCGCGGCGAGGGCGGCGCCCGATGAAACAGCGACGCCACGCTGCTGAGCAACGCGCGACCTGCCGCCAGCACGCACACCACCACACCGGCAACCGCCACCGCGACGGCGACCCAGAGCGCGTTCGCGGTCACCGTCACGGCGCCGCCAGGCCCGATCAGGACGGGAGACAACACCCCGGCGGCCACCCGCGCGACCAGCAGCCCGACCGGCAAGCCGACGACGACCGCCACCGCGGGCTGTCCCACCGCGAGCGCGACGACGCTACCCAGCCGTCGTCCGCGCAGCCGCGCGAGCGCCGCCTCGTCGACCTGGGTCTCGGCGGTGCTCCACACGATCGCGCCCAACACGATCAAGGCCAGCAACGCGAGCTGCACGCACGCGACGACGACCAGCGTCCGCGGCACGCGCTGCTCGGCGCGGACGTCGTCGAGCAGGCTGGGCAACGCGGTGCCGACTGACCCGCCGTCGGCCTGGTAGACGGTGGCCAGCGAGCTTGTCGCGGCGACCAGCCGATCGATCTGGTCCAGATCCCCCGCCCGCACCGCCGCCACCACCAGCCGCGCGTCGCCGCCGAAGGTCAGCGCCACCCGCCGCTGCAGATCGCCCATCGTGTCCGCCGAGACGACGAAGGAGTCGAGCCGCGGCAGCACCTTGTCGCTCGTCGTCGGCGCCGCGTCGAAGAAGTGGGCCCCGCCCCAGAAGTCCCCGGTCGGGTCAACCGGTTGGTAGACGCCGACGACCCGCAGCGGTTGTGTCTCGTCGTCCGACAATGTGACGGCGAGGTCGGAGCCGACGACGACGCCCGCGTCGCGCGTCGTCGAGCTGACCGCCGCTTCCCCCGACGCGCTCGGACATCGCCCGGCGACGAAGCGCAGGTGCGCGCAATCGCCGTCCGCGTGCAGCAGCCGTGAGCTGTAGGCGCCGCGTTGTGGCAGAGCGACCTTGACGTCGGTGGTTTCGAACGCGACCGCGGGGGCGAACCATCGGCTGCCCAGCACCGGGGCGAGCATGCGGTCAACCGCGCCGCGCCCGTCGAGTTCTTCGGCCGGCGTGCTGCTGAGGCTCACCGCGACGTCGCGGTCGGCCCGCGGCGCGGCGGCCAAGGTTTGTCGCAGCACGCCGCCGTCGACGGCGCGCAGGTACATCGGGCCGAGGGCGGCCGCCGCGACGGCGATGGCGGCGACGGCAAGGACGCACCCGGCCGCGCCCGCCCGCCAGCGCAACGCGCGAAGGACCAGCCGCGCCGTCAGCATGCTGGTCAAGCTATCGGGACGGCCGGCGCGGCGCTTTCCGGTTCGCAGGTTTGCGAAACCACGAATCAGAGCACGATCAGGTCACAAATCCGTGAAGGACGTGACGCCATGAACGTCTAAGCGGTGACCCGGGTGGTGATCGTCGCCGTCGCCGTCGTGCTCGCCGTCGCGCTGCTCATGATCGGGCCGTCGTCCATGCCGCGTCGGCATCGCAGCGCCGCGCGCCGGCGCGGGCCGGGCGTCCACGTGCGGGTCGACGCCACGAACCTGATGTCGTATCTCGCGGCGTCGATGGCGGTGTTGCTCGGCGGCGCGCTCGCGATCACCCACTGACCGCATGCGGCGGGTGTCCGGTCAGGCCAGCACGCGGGAGATCCCCACGCCGCCCTCGGTCGTCGCGCCGTAGCGCGCCTTTTCCTTCTCCAGGTCAAGCGGGGCGATCCGCCGGCGGGAGTCGCGCGCCGCGTCGTCCAACAACTCGGCGGGGATCAGCCAGACGATCTCGAACTCAAGGCCGTTCGGGTCGCGGCCGTAGAGGCTCTTCGTGGTGCCGTGGTCGGCGGTGCCGACCAGCGCGTCGGCGGCGAGCAGCCGGCTGGCGACGCGTTCGAGCTCGTCGAGGGTGTCGACCTCCCACGCCAGGTGGTAGAGACCGACGGTCGTCCGGCCGGCGGCTGAGGGGCCGGCGGCCGGCCCGAGCTCGAAGAGCCCGAGGTCGTGGTCGTTGGTCGAGCCGGGGGCCTGCAAGAAGGCCGCGCCGCGAAAGCCGTCAGGCGTCATGTCGACCCGCCGAAACCCGAGCACGTCGGCGTAGAACGCGACGCTCTCCTGCAGGTCACGCACGTACAAGACCGCGTGGTTCAGCCGGTGAATCCCCATGGCGACGCCTCCAGGTGTCAAGCGACAAGCATGTCGCGCGATGTTCAGCCGATTCAATGGACTCAATGAAGTTGAGCTCTCAACTATTCCAGTTGATCACGTTAGGGACGTGTACCGGTCCGAAGGCGCCTCCACAGACCGGTCCTCGGGCTGGTTCAGCGCAGGAGGGCTCGACTCGCCACGTCTCGGCCAAGCCGGTCCGGCCCTCCGGCCGTCAGCAGCCGATGGCGGTCTTGAGCAGGCTCGCGTACGGAACCCGGCCGGCCGGCGTGAGGTGCACGCCGTCCTGCGTCAGCCACTCCGGATGAGCGGCGGCGGCGGCGTCCCAGTCGGCGACCACCACGTTCGGGTGCGCCTTCGCCGCCTGAGGGAAGAGCGCGTTGTTCGGCGCCGCCCAGGCCCGATCCATGTGGTCGTTGACCAGCACCACGCGTTGCCGATCTGCGAGCGAGGTCAGCACCGTGTCGAGTTCTTGCGGGCTGACCAAGCCGTTGGTGCCGGTGGCGATGACGACGGTCGCGCCGAGGTGGTTCGCCGCCCGCAGCGCGGCCAGCTGGGCGAACACCGCCTTGGCCTGCCACCCGACCACCGCGTAGACCTCGGTGCTTGGGCAATCGTGCTGCAAGGCGACCGAGCCGTCGATGAGCACCGAGTCGCCGACCGCGCTGATCGCCGGCGGTGGTCCGGCCGGGATCGCCGGTGGCGTCGCGCTCGCCTTGCCCGCCGGCGGCGGAGGCGCTGTCGTCGGCTTGGTCACGACGCGATGCGTGGGCGTCGACGTGTGCTGCGCCGGCGGTTTGGACGACGAGGCGGACGCGGCCGGGCTGGTCTTGGTCGCGGACGGCGACGCCGGCGGCGTGGTGGCTGTCGTCGGCGCGGGCGCCGTCGACGGCGCCACGGCCGGAACCGCCACCGGAGCGGACCCGCCGGTCCGGGCGCTGGTCTGGCGGTCGCCGAGGTTGGCCGCGAAGGTGGTGGCGCCGACGACCAGCACGATTCCGGCGATCGCGCCGAAGACCGGCGCGGCCACCCGCCACGACTCAGACAGCCGGGGCGCCCGGAATCGCAACTGCGGACCGTTGCGCAGATATCCGGCGAAGCCCTGCTCGCGAATCGGCCGCTCGACCAGCAGGTAGCTGGCCTCGGTCAGCGCGAGGGTGATCGCCAGCCGGGCGGCGATGTCAGCCCAGCCTTGCAGCGGCCAATCGAGCCCCGGGCGGGTGTAGACGAATACCGGCCAGTGCCACAGGTAAAGCGCGTACGAGCGGGTGCCCACCCAGCGCAGCGGCGGGAGGTCAAGCACCGCCCCAAGCGCGCTGCCAGGAAGCGAGACCGTCACGACGGCGACGAGCGCGATCACCGCGAAGACGAAGAAGCCGGACTGGAACAGCTGGGCGCTCGCCTCGAGCTGGCGGTTCATGACTCGGCACATCGCGACGAGCGCGACCAGGCCGGCCAGGTCGGCGATGACGGTGGTCGCGGTGCCGACGTCACGGCCCAGCCGCGCGCGACGACGCGCGAGCGCGGCCATCACCGCGGCGCCCGCGGCGCCAAGCAACAAGGCGCTGGCGTGGGTGTCAGTGCCGAAATACAGCCGCGAGGAGTCGGTGTCGTACGGCACGTTGCCGCGGATCGCGAGGTACCGCATCCACCATGCAGAGGCGAGGGCGCCCGTCAGCGCCACCGCGAAAACCCAGCGCAGCCGCACTCGCGCGAGCAACAGCAGCACGATCACAACCGGCCAGACCAGGTAGAACTGCTCTTCGACCGCGAGCGACCACAGGTGCTGCAGCGGCGGCTGCCGCCCGACCGCGACGAAGTACGAGCGATGGTGCAGCACGTACCACCAGTTGGAGAAGTAGCCGGCCGCCGCGCCGATGTCGCCGCGGGCCTGCTTGAAGTCGCCGCGCGCGAACAGCGCCATGAACAATGCGGTCGCGGCCACCATCGTGAACAGCGCCGGCAGCAGCCGGCGCGCGCGGCGCAGGTAGAAGCGGCCGATCGAGATCGCGCCGGAGCGTTGCCGCTCGGAGATGAGCAGCGTGGTGATCAGGAACCCGGAGATGACGAAGAAGAGGTCGACGCCGAGGAAACCGCCGGGAACCCACTTAACGCCAGCGTGATAAAGCAGCACCCCACCGACGGCCAGTGCGCGCAAACCATCGAGCCCGGCCATCCGGGCGTTGCGCGAGGTGTCGACGCGAGCCGCGACGACGCCCTCGCGTCGCGCGGTCATCGCCATTGGCGCCGCCTTCTCCATCGGTCTCGCTCAGGCCCCTGATTCTGACATCGGCACGTGTTCAATCAAGCCAAAGCGCGTGTCGTTTCGCTGAATTTCCCTACAGGTTCAGCCACATCGACGCCGGACTGGCTTCGTTGGTTGCGTCAGAAGTTCGCGAGTTTGCCGACCCGCGCAGGCGTCACGTCGTGATGGATTGCGTCGCCGGCCTGCCAACCGCGGGCGCGTCGGCGTCAAGAACCGCGTTCAAGGAGTTCGTGGCGTCGACGAGTTCGTCGGTTTCCGCGACCACAAGGGCGGCCGCCGGATCGGTGTGTCCGGTCGCGCTGGTGGCCAGCATGACCGACGTCAACAACGCCCGATGCCGGTCGCGCAACGGTTCGTGACGTCGAGTCACCCGCCCGAACCTCAACCGCGCCGCGGCGCCGGCGAGTTCGATGTCGACGCTCTTGGTGAACGCGGCGAGCTCCCGACCCGACGTCGTGCGCAGCGTGCTCGCGTCGTCCGGACGGCGCAGCCGCATGGTGTGCGCGGTGATCGAGATACGGCGGAGCGCGGCGAGCAGCCGAGCGCTGGTCTGCGGGTCGAGCTGGCGCGCACCCGGGTCAGCCAGCGAGCGGTCGAGCGCGGCCTCGCTGTTGGTGCGGGCGAGCCGGACGCCGCGGCTCAGCGCGGACAGCGCAGCCGCGCTGGCGGCCTCGGACGTCGGGTCGAGGTAGGAGCGCAGCACGGCGGTGGCGTAACGGTGGGTGGCGTCGGCCAGGTCGGCGAGCGCGTCGGCGGCGGGCCGTCGTCCCCATGTCGGCCACACCACGTAAGAGAGCAGCGCGAGCACCGCCCCGAGAACGGTCGAGAGCAGCCGGTCCTCGCCGGTGGCGACCGGACTTCGGTCGATGCCCTCGAGCAAGAACACCACCACGCCGGTGATCGCGATGCTGAACAGCGCGTAACTCGCGCTGAACAACGCGCCGGACAGCCAGATCGACACGGCGACGAACCCGACCAACAGCCAGCCGTGTGGGTTGGTCAGCACGGCGACGCCGGTGGCGAGCGCCACGCCGAGCAAGGTGCCGGTGGCGCGGGCGACGCCGCGGGTGAACGTGATCGCGAACTCCGGTCGCAAGATCAGCACGGTGGTCAGCGCCAACCAATAGCCACGACCGAGGTCGACCATGTGGGCCAGCGCGGTCGCGATCGTCACGACGACGGCGAGCCGCAGGGCATGGGTGAAGGCGTCGGACCGAGGCGTGATGTTGGCGATCATGCGCTGGGCGATCACCTCCGCGCCGCGAACGCCGCGCCGCGACACGCGGGTCGCCGAGCGAAGCGCCGCGATCGGCCGCAGGCCCTGTGCCGACGCGCTGACCGCGTCGGGCACCCGGGCGAAGATGGCCCGAAGCTGGCCGGCGAGCGCTTGTGCCGCCGTCCCGGCGCGGACGGCGGCGAATCCGCTCCCGTCGCGACCGTCCCCGGACGGCGGCACGCGGGTGCTCGCCTGCGTGGCGTCGAGGGACCCGACGGCGTCCTCGACGCGGTCAAGCGCCTCGTCGCACTCGGGCGAGAGCGCGACACTGGCCAAGCTGTCAGCGACGCAGTCCAAAAACCGCGCGGTGCGTTCGCCGAGGTCGGCCAACCGGGCGGCTCTGTCGTCGTCCGCTCGCTCGAAGCTTGATCGCGCGCTGGCCAGACTCAACAACTCGAGTCGTACCCGATGCGCTTCGGCGGCGAGGCTGGTCCAGGCTTCGCCTGCGGTGGTGTGGAACGAGAAGTCGAGGTCGATGCCGGCCGCGTCAATGGCTTGCGCCGCGGGCAGCGAAGACCGGTCGACCCGCAGGTCGCGGGCGAGAGCGGCGAGCTCGCGGTACGCCAGCGACAGCCCGTGCAGCGCACGACCCGCGCGTGGTCGGCGCCGAGACGCGACGACGAGGGCGAGCTGCAGCAGCCCGCCGGCGGCGACGAATCCGGCGGTGCGCAACGAGATCAGCGGTGGAGATGAGAAGCGTCCGTAGACGAGGAACGCGACCAACATGTTGACGCCGGTGCCGGTGAAATTCGGTTGGACGGCGACGAGCAGCCCACCGACAAAGGCCAGGATCGCGCCGGCGACAACGTGGACGACGGGATGCGCGCTCGTCGCGCAGCCGACGAAGGTGCCGACCGCCATGCCCGCGGCGGTCGAGGCCAGCAACGCGTAGCGGGGACGCGGGCTCGGGATCACCGACGCGATCCCGACCGAGAGCGCCCCGCCCGCCGCGGCGGCGCCGGTCGCCCACGAGCCGGCGAGGTAGCCGATGATCAACGGGATGATCGCGCCGACCGTCATCCGCAGCGGGTCGACGAGGACCACGCCCTTGGCGTCGAACCGCAGCGCGTCGCCGACGACTCGCCGCCAGGTCGGCGACGTCCGGGCCGACGGCGTCGTCTCCTTCGGCCAGCTCATGGAACCGCCGTACCCAATCGTCACGATCCTTCGCGAAGCGGTGCTGCCGGGAGCGGTGTCGCGGTGCTTTTGTGTCGCGGTGCCCTTGAGTCGCGGTGCCCTTGAGTCGCGGTGCCCTTGAGTCGCGGTGCCCTTGAGTCGCGGTGCCCTTGAGTCATCGTGAACTGTGTCGATCGGCGTCCGCAATTCGGGCTAGTCAGTTTGCGCATCGCTGCGGCGACTGGATGAAGTCTCGCGCGGCGATGGGAAAATCACGCGTGCAGGCATTAGTCTGCTCATCGCGCCACTCGCATCGTCGCGGCCAGCGCTGTGCCTTAGCGCACGTCTTCTCAACCCAGAGCATTCGGGGGACGTCAATGCGTCGATTCATGCAGTCCGCCCTGACCGCGGTCGCCGCGTTGGCGCTGCTTGCGCCGGCGGCGCCCGCGCTCGCGTCGTCCGGCGGGAGCGGCGGACTGGCGCCCGTTGGATCAGCGGCAGCGGTGCCTTCGACCGCGACGGCGCTAGGCGCGCTGCCCGGCGATCAAACGATCTCGTTCGATGTGGTGCTTAAGCCGCGCAATCAAGCGGCGCTCGATCAGTTCGTGCGCGACGTGTCGACGCCGGGGTCGGCGCACTACCACCAGTTCTTGAGGACCGGTGAATACGCGCAGCGGTTTGGCCCGACGCCGCAAGCGATCGGCGCTGTGACGGCGCAGATGAAGCAGCTCGGTCTCAACGTCGATTCGATGTCGGGATCGGTCGTGCACGTGTCGGGCTCGACGACGAAAGTCGCCGCTGATCTGCACACCTCGTTCAAGCAATACCGGCTGGCGTCCGGGCGAGTCGCGCGTGCGAACGTCGCCGCACCACAGCTATCGACCACCATTTCCCCTTACGTGCAAGGAATTGTCGGCCTCGACACCGTCATGCAGGCGGATCACCCAACACCCACCGTCAAGGCAAACGTGGCACGCGCTGGTGTGGCACAACCGAACACAACGGCACCAACGCAGTGCATCATTGAGAGAAGTTCCAAGTACTACAGCGCTCAACAGATCGCGTTCTACTACGGCCTTAAGCCATTCTGGGACGCGGGTTCGTTCGGCGATGGCGTGACGATCGCGATGTTCGAACTCGAAGACTATGACCCTGCCGACATCGCCTATTACCAAGGTTGTTACGGCACGAGCGTGTCGGTAACGAACGTCCAGGTCGACGGTGGAGCGGTTCCAGATCCAACGGACCCGTATCCCCGGATCGAAGCCACACTCGACATAGAGGGAGCGATCGGGCTCGCGCCCGGGGCCGCGATCCAGGTCTACGAAGGGCCAAATACATACGAGGGGATCTTCGACCAATACAGCGCAATTGCCGACGACAACACAGCCCAAGTTGTCAGCACCAGCTGGGGGATTTGCGAGGCGGTAGCGGCGGGCGCCAGTGTCGTTTCGGGCGTTCAGACGCCGTTCGTGCAGGCAGAGCGTCAGGTGTTCCAGCAGATGGCGGCGCAGGGGCAAACCATATTTGCAGCCTCGGGGGATCACGGTTCGACAGATTGTGACAACGCTCCGCACGAGACACCGACCCTGTCTGTCGACGACCCCGCGAGCCAACCCGAGGTCACCGGGGTAGGCGGTACCAACCTCACGTCCAGCGCTGGTCCCGAAACGACCTGGAACGAAGGCCTAGATTCGAGTTCCGTCCCCATCGGAGGCGGTGGCGGCGTTTCGTCGATCTGGCCGATGCCCGCGTGGCAACGGCCACTTGGGATAGTTGGCGGCAGTAGCGGGACACCTTGCACTGCTGCTCCTGGCTCGTATTGCCGCGAGGTGCCCGACGTCAGCGCATCGGCCGATCCGAACAACGGATACGTGATCGCGTACGACGTGATCAACAATCCGGATGCTCCACTGACTGTCGTTGGTGGAACAAGCGCCGCCGCGCCGATGTGGGCGTCACTTCTCGCCCTCGCTGAGTCGTCTTGCGGCACTCGCCTCGGCCTAATCAATCCTGCGTTGTACGCTCTTCGCGCAAGTGACGGCACCGCGTTCCACGACGTGACTCGCGGCAGCAACGACGCCACCGGTAGCCACTCTGGCCTCTACACCGCCCGGACTGGCTACGACATGGCGACCGGGCTCGGGACGCCGGTCGGAGCGAAGATTGGCGCCGGGCTTTGCCCGGCCGCCGCGAGCGACGGCGCCGGCACGATGACGGTGAATCCCACGACAGTCGCGTCGTCGTCGCACGACACGCTGACCTTCACCTTCACGGCGCCCGCAGGTCACGCGCTGACGGACGGCACGCTTAGCGTTGACGTGCCGGCCACGTGGACTGACGCACCGCAGACAGCGACCCCGACCGGCGCCGGTTACGTCACGGCGTCAGCTGGCGTGGTGAGCACCTTGGGCTCGACGATCACGGTCAGTGGCGTGACGACGATCGCAGGCGGCACGGTCACCATCGTGTACGGCGACAAGTCACAAGGCGGTCCAGGAGCGACCGCGCCGACCGGTATTGACGCGTCTCAGTTCAGCGCCGAGTCGGCAGGTGGCGCCGGCGGGACCCTCACCGCGCTGTCCTCGTCGCCTTGGGTCACCGTCAACGTGGCAGCCGACGGATCAGGCACGATCGCGCCAGCACTGACGACCCTGAACGCCGGTCAATCCACCACCCTGACGTTCACGTACACCGCGCCGGCGAGCGGTGGACTGTCAAACGGCGAAATCGACATCGTGGTGCCCGCCGGCTGGACGAAGCCGACGCCGTCGAGTGGCGCGGGTTACGTCAAGGTGACCGGAGGGTCCGGCGCGAACACCGTGAATGTCTCCGGCGCCGGCCCATGGACCGTCGCAATCACCAGCGTGTCACTCAACCCCAGCGCCACTCTGCAAATCACCTATGGCGACGCCACTGGCAGCGGCCTGCAAGCGACCGCGCCCGCTAACGGACAGACATTCGCCTTCACAACGAGCCAAAAGGCCTTTGCCGGCGGAACATTGAAGGCACTTGCGAATTCGCCGTCGGTTCAGGTGAACGGTCCGGCGGCTGACGGCAGCGGCACGATGTCCGTGAATCCGTCGTCCGCGACCACTGGCGCCGCCCAGACCCTCACCTTCACCTACACCCCACCGACCGGCGGCACCGTCACCAACGGTGAGGTAACCGTCGCGGTCCCCACAACGTGGACCACCCCCTCGGCTACGCCCGCGGCGGGTTACGTCACA
>Ga0187809_10000385_pt1 | contig 24256 bp, 22 predicted proteins | sample NC_wetland_sal_i_8_FD_132415 | JGI IMG/M metagenome (GOLD analysis project Ga0187809, IMG submission 132415) | Wetland sediment microbial communities from Neuse River Estuary, North Carolina, USA - ASW_4 | ecosystem: Environmental > Aquatic > Freshwater > Wetlands > Sediment | place: USA: North...
ACTCGCGCGCTGGCCGCAATACGCCTTCGCTTTCACGCTGATGGCGGTCGTCGCTGGCTGCACGGCCGTGCCGGCCTATCTGATCAGCGATTTCGTCAACACCGCCTATCTCAGCCACAGCTTCGACACCGTGGTCTTCCTCGGCGTCGTGACGATGCTCACCTTCGTCGTGAAGGGCCTCGCCGACTACGGCCAGCGCGTCATCCTCTCGCGCATCGGCAACAGCATCGTCGCCGAGAACCAGCGCAAGCTGTTCGATAAGCTCCTCAGCGAGCGCATCGGCTTCTTCGACGACCGCCATTCGTCGGAATTCGCCGCGCGGCTGCAGACCGGCGCCGCCGCCGCCAACCAGGTGCTCAACCAGCTCATCACCACGCTCGGCCGCGACCTGCTCACGGTCATCGGCCTCGTCATCGTGATGTTCATCCAGGACTGGAAGATGGCGACGGTCTGCTTCGTCGTCGTCCCGCCGGCGATGCTCCTGCTGCGCAAGATGATCCGCCGCATCCGCTCCATCGCCAAGGCGCAGTTCACCGGCGGCACGCGCATCCTGGAGACGATGCAGGAGACGATCCAGGGCATCGCCGTGGTCAAGGCGTTCACGCTGGAAGACCAGATGCACGCGCGCTTCGATGCCAACGTGCGCGAGGTCGAGCGCGAGTCAAACAAGATGGCGCGTGTCTCGGCGCGGTCGAGCCCGGTCATGGAGACGCTCGGCGGCATCGCGGTGGCGCTGGGCGTCGTCTACGGCGGCTACCGCACCATCGTGCTCGGCGCCGCGCCCGGTGCGCTCATCTCCTTCATCACCGCCTTCCTGCTCGCCAATCAGCCGGCCAAGCGCCTCGCCCGCCTCAACATCGAGCTCAACAGCGCGCTGGTGAACGTCCGCACTTTGTTCGATGTGCTCGACTCGCCGGCGACCGAGCCGCGCGACGACGACAAGCCGCCGCTGAAGGTCTCACAGGCGGGCATCGAATTCTCCGACGTCTATTTTGCCTACCGGACCGAGGAGCCGGTGCTGCGTGGGCTGACGCTCACCGCCGAGCCCGGAAAGGTCACCGCGCTGGTCGGCCCGTCCGGCGGCGGCAAATCGACGACGCTCAATCTGCTGCTGCGTTTCAACGAGACCGATCGCGGCAGCATCCGCATCGACGGCCAGAGCATCTCCGGGGTGTCGCGGCAATCCCTGCGACAGGCGATCGGTTACGTCGGCCAGCACGTCTTCCTGTTCCGCGGCACGATCCGCGACAACATCGCGTTCGGCAAGCCGCAGGCGACGGAGGACGAGATCGTCGCCGCGGCCAGGGCCGCCTTCGCCCACGACTTCATCATGTCGTTCCCGCAGGGCTACGACACGCCGGTCGGCGAGCACGGCCTGCAGCTCTCCGGCGGCCAGCGCCAGCGCATCGCCATCGCCCGCGCGCTGATCCGGAACGCGCCGATCATCCTGCTCGACGAGGCGACTGCCGCCCTCGACACCGAGTCGGAAAGACAGGTGCAGGAGGCGCTCGATCGCCTGACGCAGAACCGTACCACGATCGTGATCGCACATCGCTTACACACGATCATGCACGCAGACTGCATCCATGTGATCGAGGACGGCGTCGTTGTGGAGTCCGGTTTGCACGAGGACCTGCTACGCCGCGGCGGACGCTACACTTCATTTTACCGGCTGCAGTTCAAGAACCAGGACGTGGCTGAGCAGGTCATCGCCATGGCTTCGGCGGGCTGACGCCACACCCCTTCCACAGAATCTGGGGCCCGCTGGCTAAAATAAAAAATGTATATAATTGGGTCGATCCTCGAACCGGCCTGGCGTTCGCGCGCCTGTTTCAATTCAACTGCCGGGCATACGACAAAACAGCGAATACCTTTTTCGCATAGGCACTTGAGATTCCGATATTCGCCCGCAGGAACGCTCGCGCATGCGCACATCTTTCTGAAACATCGAGTAAACGCGCGGATTGACCGCCGGATCGAGCCGGTCCATCCGTTTATTGTGTGGGGCGACGCAGGAGGTCCGGTTGACCGACCATGTTGGGCTGCCCGCAATTCTTTCGCCGCACCGTCCGTTTTCACGCCCGCCGTCAGGTCGCCCACTGGAAGGCAACGAGGAGCGTTTCCCGCGATCAGCCCGCGTTGCGCTTCTACCGAGGAATACGGGATCACGGTTTTGATCTGGACACTTGGATCGACGTTTTACCGCGGCACAAGCTGATCTACGTCTGCGTGCCGAAGGCCGCATCGACGAGCATTCGAACCGTCCTCAGCGCCCTCGAGACGGGCGCGAGGCCGCCCGACGAGCATGTGCTCCACAAGCGGAGATGCTCGGGCCTCATGTCGCCGAGCCTGGCAGGCTTCGACGTCTTCCATGACATGGCAAAAAGCTCGGAGACGCTGCGCTTCACGTTCGTCCGCAACCCTTACGCTAGACTGGTATCCGCGTGGGCCAACAAGATCGATGGCAAGCCTTTGCGTCGCGGCGACCCCTACGTCGACCTATATCTGGACAACTCGCCTCACCCGAGACAGTCAGCGTCAATCCTGTCCCTGTCTTTCGAGGCTTTCGTTCACTTCGTCCGCGAGACGGTAGAAGAAATACCCGATCCGCATTGGAATCGGCAGGTGGCGCACACCTCGGTGCCAGGACTAGAGCTCGACCTGATCGGCCGCGTCGAGAGCTTCGATAGCGACTTTACGACGGTGCTCCAGCACGCCCGCAAGTCGTCGATCAAGATACCGCGGCTGAACGAATCCCGATTGTCGGGTTGGGCGAACTACTACTCGACGGAACTGGCGAACATTGTCTATCGACTCTACGAAGAGGATTTCGACACTTTTCGTTACCCCCGCTGCATCGTATAGCGCTCGAGCGGCATCGAAATTTTCCTAGACCGCAAAGTCAGGGGCACGGCCGGGCGGTCAACCACCCTGACGGCGGGCGACCGACCCGTCGCTCAATATCTCGAAATTCCATTGAGCTAGAAGAGCGGCTGCGGAGACGTTGATCGTTGCCGAATTTCCCGCTTAATCGGCACCCGCGATTTTATAATTGGACCAGCAGCCGCGCAACGGCCGCAAGTGGCCCGTCGCCCGGGCCGTGTCCCGGTTGACGGCCGCGCCCGTCTCCTGTTAACCCCAGCCCGCTCCTACAAAATCCGGCCCGCCGAGGCCCGGGTTCTCAACAACAGTCGAGAGAGACGGCCAGTCACCATGACCGACGCCCGCTATGTCATTCCACCGCCGCCGCAAGCGACCATCGCCGTCGCGGGCACGGACAAGACCTTCCCCGTCCGCCGCATCTGGTGCGTCGGCCGCAACTACATCGAGCACATCCGGGAAATGGGCCAGGACGAACGCCTGCCGCCGTTCTACTTCGCCAAGCACCCGGACACGATCGTGCCGGACGGCGGCACGGTTCCTTACCCGTCGCTGACCAAGGATATGCACCACGAGGTCGAGTTGGTGGTGGCGTTGAAGTCGGGCGGCCGCAACATCCCGGTCGCCAAGGCCAATGACTGCATCTACGGCTACTGCGTCGGCATCGACCTGACCCGCCGTGACCTGCAGATCGCCTCGCGCGACCTCAAGCGGCCGTGGGAAATCGGCAAGGCCTTCGACCATTCGGCGCCGTGCGGTGCCATTGTGCCGGCCGAGAAGAGCGGCCACCCGACCAAGGGCAAGATTACGCTCAAGTGCAACGGCCAGATCCGCCAGGACGGCGATCTCAACCAGTTGATCTGGAACGTTCCGGAGATCATCTCCAACCTGTCGGAGATGGTCGCGCTGGAGCCGGGCGACATCATCATGACCGGCACGCCGGCGGGCGTTGCCGCCACCGTCGCCGGCGACAAGCTGGAATGTGCGATCGAGGGCGTCGGCACGCTGACGGTCACCATCGGCCAGCCGCTGAAGTAAGGCGGTCGGCTGGCGCAAGAGCTCGGGGCGCGCCGGCAGGCCCGGCGCGCCTTTTTTGTGTGCTCGACGATCAAAGGCGGCGCGCTCAGGCGCGCAGGCGCTCTTCCGGGCGGCGGTATTCGGGGAAAAGGTCGAGGCCATACTTCATCGCTGCGTCGTACCAGACGCTCGAAGACTGCACGATGCTTCGGTAGGCGTCGAAGTGGGCGCGCACCTTGTCCGCATCCGCGCCCATCCGCTGCAGAGATTGGCCGAGGAAATACTGCGCGAACGGCTGCCCGGGATGCCGCTCGATCACCTCGCGGAAAGATTGGCTCGCGAGGTCTAGGTTGCCGCGGCGCAGATTACCGTTGTTGACGAAATTGAGGTCGAGATTCATGTCGAACACGGTCTGCTTTATCTCGTCCCGGTCCATGCCCGGCGCTGTGATCACGTATTCGGTCATGTCGATCGCGCCGATCGGCAGGTACTTCTCGTCGATCCAGCCGTTCTGCTTGCACATCCGGAACAATTCGCTGCCGCGCAGCGGTGTCGCGTAGTTGAAGAAGGCCCAGTCAAGCCCCCAATCGTAAATCGCGTCGCGCGTTTCCCGCCGTTCGGCACGGGTCTCCCCCGGCAGACCGATGACGAAGAACGCGCACGTGAAGATGCCTGCGCGCTGCAACAGTTGGACGGTCGGCTTGATCCGGTCGAAGGCGATCGGCTTGCGGATGATGTCCTTGAGCACGCGCTTCGAGCCGTGCTCGATCGCGAGAAAAATCGTGTCTACGCCGCCCTGCTTCATCAGGCCGGCGAGCTCCTCGTCGATATAGGAGAGCGTGACGCCGTTCGGCATTTCGACGCGGATATCGAGAGGCGCCAGCTTCGTGAACAGCTCCTTGGCGCGCGCGCGATTCATCAGGATCTGGTCGTCGTAGATGGTGAGGACGCTGAGGCCGTATTTCTCCTTGAGCTCGGCGACGTGGTCGATGACACGATCGACGCTGGCGTAGCGCATGTTGGCGCCGTGGAAGGATGGCTCGGCGCAGAACACGCATTTGAACGGACAGCCGCGCGACGTCACGATGAAGAACTGCCGCGAGGTCTCGGTGAAGCGCGTGAAGGGCGAGAACGCCTCTTTCATGCTGTAGGCCTCGACGTCGACCAGCGAATAGTCGACGCCGACGATCTTATCGAGGTCGTCGTACAGCGGCGACGTGACGAGCTTGCTGTCCAGCTTGGCCTTCGTCACCCAGGGGTCCTGCGCCAAAGCTTGGCCGAAATCGTCCGCCTCGATGAGGCTCTTCAGCCCGACCTCACCTTCCGAATAACAGGCGGCGTCGAGATGCGGGCAGTCGCCGAGGATTTCTGCGAAGGCGGTGGTGATGGCGGGCCCGCCGGCGACGACGCACGTGTCGGCATCCTGCGTCTTGACGACCTCGGCCAATCCCTTCAGCCATGGGTAAGACACGTCGTAGGACATCGAGAAGCCGACGATGTCGGGACGCGTGTGGACGAGCACCCGGCGCAGGCGCGTATCGGGGCTTTCGTCGGAGGCGAGATTGAGATCGAGCACCTCGACGTGGGCGAGGTTGTCCGCATAACGCCGGACGTAGGAGGCGAGCGTCAGGACCCCGTAGGGGAAGGCGAGAAAGCTGCGGATCGCCTTCTTCGATGTGTCCGTCGTGGCGTCGCCTAACCGGTACGGCAGCACGACAAGAAGGAGGCTCCGACCTTTGACGGCAGTGGGTGTCAATGTGCGGCCTTCGTGGTCCGCGAGGACGTCGCGACCTCGCCAATGTCTCTCACTAGGAGAGATCTCTTAAGATTCAGCTAACCATATCCGTAGCGTGCCCGCGCCCGGCGGCGATCGACGCCCTGCCGCTTTCGCGCGGCGGAACCCGGGGCGCCGGGGCATCGTTAACCGCCCGTTAAGCCGGTCGCCGCATCCTGAAAGCGCCGGGCCAGCCTGACGAGGGGATATCACCCATGGGCGAAGCCTTCCGACCCGACCGACTGACCGCCGCCACGGCGCCGGAAAGCATGGCCAGCTGGGTGATGGCTTACGGGCCGGCCAGCGACGCGGAAGCGCTCAAGCTGCTTCGCGGGAGGTACCCCGACAGTCCGCTCAGCGTGCGCGTCGCGGCGCTCGACTTCGCGATGCGGCGCGGCGGTTTCGGCACCGATCGCCGGGCCTGAAGTCCACAGCCGCCCCTCCTGCTCGCCAAAAGCCGCTACACTCCTTCCTAGCGAATCAGAACGCCGTCGCCTGACGGCTGGTACGGCTGCTGACCCGATGAAAGTCGTCCTTCTCGCCGGCGGACTCGGCACACGCATTTCCGAGGAAACCTATCTGCGTCCGAAACCGATGGTCGAGATCGGCGGCAAGCCCATCCTCTGGCACATCATGAAGCTTTATTCGGCCCATGGTGCGAACGAGTTCGTGATCTGCTGCGGTTACAAAGGCTATTTGATCAAGGAGTATTTCGCCAATTACTTCCTTCACATGTCGGACGTGACCTTCGACATGGCCGACAACAGCGTGATCGTGCATCAGCAAAAGGCTGAGCCGTGGCGGGTGACCCTGGTGGATACCGGCGAGACGACACAGACAGGCGGCCGCTTGAAGCGAATTGGAGCGCATCTAGCGGGCGAGCACGCGTTCTGTTTCACGTACGGGGACGGCATCAGCAACGTGGACATCGGGAATTTGATCGATTTCCACCGAAGCCACGGCAAGCTCGCGACCGTCACTGCAGTGCGCCCCCCAGGGCGCTACGGCGCACTCGAGCGGAACGGTGATGTCGTCACCGGCTTTACCGAAAAGCCTCCAGGCGACGGCGGGCTAATCAATGGTGGCTTCTTCGTACTCTCTCCGAAATGCCTAGACCTGATCGAGGGCGACGACACAAGTTGGGAGGGTTCGCCGCTCATTCGACTGGCAGCCATGGGCCAGATGATGGCCTATGAGCATCGTGGCTTCTGGCAACCCATGGATACGCTTCGCGAGAAGAACGTGCTTGAGGATCTCTGGTCTTCCGGTCGGGCGCCGTGGAAGATCTGGCAATGACGCCTGCCCGCGACGCCTTCTGGCGTGGCAAGCGGGTCCTGCTGACCGGACACACCGGCTTCAAGGGGGCGTGGCTGGCAATCTGGCTCGACCGACTAGGCGCCAAAATCACGGGCCTGGGCCTCCCGCCGCTGACGCAACCGAGCTTGTTCTTGGAAGCGGACGTTGCAACGCTTTGCGACAGCCGTATCTGCGACGTCCGCGACCGCGACGCTGTGGCGGCGATCGTCGCCGACGCCCGTCCGGAAATCGTCTTTCATCTCGCGGCGCAGCCATTAGTGCGGGCGAGCTTTCGGGAGCCGCAAGCGACCTTCGCCACCAACGTCATGGGCACCGTGAACGTGCTTGACGCACTGCACGCGAGCGACCACGTGCGCGTCGCAGTCATGATCACGACAGACAAGGTATACCGCGACGACAACACTAGGCGCGCCTATCGCGAGGATGATCCGCTCGGCGGGCACGATCCTTACAGCGCCAGCAAGGCGGCGTGCGAGATTGCGATTTCGAGTTATCGAGAGGCCTTCCTCTCCGCTAGAGACGTGGCCGTCGCCAGCGCACGCGCAGGAAACGTCATCGGCGGCGGCGACTGGTCGGACGACCGACTCATCCCAGATGCGGTTCGCGCGTGGCAAGCCGGTCAGCCGCTAGCCGTACGCCGGCCCGACGCCGTCCGGCCGTGGCAGCATGTGCTCGAACCACTCCACGGCTATCTTACGCTCGCCCGGCGGTTATGGCAGGAGAAGCCGCTCGCCGGGGCTTACAATTTCGGGCCGCAGGCCGATGACGCCGTCCCGGTCCGCGACCTCGTCGATATGGCGCGGGCCGCCTATGGCAGCGGCGAAGCACGCTTCAACGGGATGGCGGAAGGCCCGCACGAGTCGCCCTGGCTCACCCTGGATTCGACTAAGGCACGGGAGCTTTGCCACCCGAAGCTGTCGCTTGCGCGCGCGATCGAGACGACCATGCGCTGGTACCGCGCCCACCGGGAAGGCGCCGACGCGCGCGTCCTCTGCCAGTCCGACATCGCCGCTTACGAGGCTCTGGCGTGAGCCGGCTGACGATCATCGAGCTGCCTCTCGAGGGGCTGAGGCGGATCGAACGCCAGCGCCTTGACGACGCGCGCGGCTTTCTCGCGCGGCTGTTCTGCGCCGACGAATTGCGCAGCGCCGGCTGGCGCGCGCCGGTGGCGCAGATCAACCACACCTCTACGACGCGTCGAGGCAGCGTGCGCGGACTTCACTTCCAGCGCCCCCCGTACGCGGAGATGAAGCTCGTCATTTGTATCCGCGGTGAGGTGTGGGATGTGGCCATCGATCTGCGGCGCAACTCGCCGACCTTCCTGCGCTGGCACGGCGAGCAGCTATCCGCCGCCAACAATCGCGCCTTGCTCATTCCCGAAGGCTTTGCACACGGGTTTCAGGCGCTCAGCGACGATACGGAGCTGATCTACTGCCATTCCACCGCCTATGCGCCGGATGCGGAACGCGGGCTTAATGTTAGCGATCCGCGGCTCGCGATCACGTGGCCACTAGCAGTCGCCGAGCTCTCCGCGCGCGACGCGCGACTTCCTACCGTCGATGAGATTTTCCCAGGGGTTGCGCTGTGAAGTGCCGCCACTGCACGGCTCCGCTGACGCACATTTTCGTCGACCTTGGCTTCGCGCCGCCATCGAACGCATATCTCACAGCGGCAGACCTGAAACGGCCGGAGGCGTATTATCCGCTCAGGGTCATGATCTGCGACCGCTGCTGGTTGGCGCAGACCGAGGACTATGCAGAAGCCTATGAATTGTTCAGCGCAGATTACGCCTATTTTTCCAGCACGTCGTCCGGCTGGCTCGCGCACGCGAAGGCCTATTCGGAAAAGATGATTCGTTCTCTGGCGCTGACGCCCGCCTCGCGTGTTATCGAAGTCGCCAGTAACGACGGCTATCTCCTCAAGAACTTCGTCGCAGCCGGCATCCCCTGCTTGGGCATCGAGCCAACGGCAGGCACAGCCGCAGCGGCGAAAAAGCTCGGCATTCCTGTGCTGGAGGAGTTTTTCGACGAGGCGCTCGGCAAACGGTTGGCCTCGGAAGGGCGGCAGGCGGATCTCATCGCCGCCAACAACGTGTATGCTCACGTACCGAACATCGATGATTTTACCCGGGGCTTGAAAGCGGCGCTCAAGCCGGGCGGCACAATCACGCTCGAATTTCCGCATCTCATGCGCCTGATCGAGCAGGCGCAGTTCGATACAATCTATCACGAACATTTCTCGTACTTGTCCTTATTCACCGCCGCAACGATCTTCGCTGCTGCCGGACTGCGTATCTTCGACGTCGAGGAACTGCCGACGCATGGCGGCAGCCTGAGAATCCACGCCGGCCATGCCGATGACAGGCGCGCGACTACGCCGACGGTCGAACGCCTGCTGACCGAAGAAGCTTCGCGTGGGCTGCGGGATCTGGAAGTTTATCGCGCGTTTCAGCCGCGCGCCGACCGCATTAAGGACGAACTCCTAAGCTTCCTGCTTGAGCAGAAAAGGTGCGGAAGGATTGTGGCGGCCTATGGCGCCGCGGCAAAAGGCAACACGCTGCTCAATTATGCCGGGGTCAAGCCGGACCTGCTGCCATTCATCTGCGATGCGGCGCCCGCCAAGCAGGGCAAGTACATGCCAGGGAGCCACATCCCTATCCGGCCTCCGGAGGCGCTGGAGGCGAGCCGACCGGATTTCCTGCTCATCCTCCCCTGGAATATCGCCGGCGAGGTGAAGGGGAAATTCGCTCCGCTTGCTGCGCAAGGCACGCGCTTCGTCACCGCCGTCCCGAGCCTGGCAATCTCATGACGCTACTGCTTACCGGCGCCACCGGCTTCGTCGGGCGCCAAGTCCATGCGGCGCTGGCCGAGCACGACCTAGCACTGCGCGTCGTCATCCGTACCGGCACGGAAACGCGCCTCGTCGCCCCCGCGACAGAGATTGTGACCACCCGCGACCTTTTCGCCGAGTCGGCGGGGTGGTGGGCCGACGCCTGTGCAGGCGTAGAGAGCGTGCTGCACGCCGCATGGTATACCGAGCCGGGCAAGTACCTACACTCGCCGAAGAACGCGGAATGCCTGAGCGGCACGCTCGCATGTGCGAACGGCGCTGCGCACGCCGGCATCCGGCGCTTCGTCGGCATCGGCACCTGTTTCGAGTACGACGTCGGCCTCGGCACGCTCTCGACGCAGACTCCGTTGAAGCCTGAGACGCCCTATGCGCAAGCCAAGGCGACGGCGTTCAGCGCCTTGACGGCCTTTCTGCCGCCGCGCGGCGTGTCCTTCGCCTGGTGCCGGCTGTTTTATCTCTACGGCCAGGGCGAGGACGAACGCCGCCTCGTACCCTCGCTGCACCGCCACCTAGCCGCAGGCGAACCGGTGGACATGACCAGTGGCTGTCAGGTCCGCGACTTCCTCGACGTGCGCGAGGCTGGGCGCATGATCGCCGACGCCGCACTTGGCACTATCCAAGGGCCGATTAACATCTGCTCCGGCGTACCGGCTACCGTCCGCGCACTCGCCGAACGCATCGCCGACGGGTACGGCCGTCGTGATTTGCTTCGATTCGGCGCCCGTCCAGAAAATGCCTTCGACCCGCCGTGCGTGGTCGGGGTTCGATCGCATCAGCGTGGTTAATCCCCGTTAACCATTCTCCTGTACGAATCAGCAGCGCTCCCGCTAGCAGGATCCTTACGGATGAAGGCTCGGCTCGAACCCCGCAAGAACATGACCGGCCGCACGGCGCTGGAAACGGTCATCCCGTTGGCGACACCGTTTGTGGTGTTCGCCGACCCGGCCAGCGCGTGCAATTTTCAGTGCACCTTCTGCCCCACCGGCCATCGCGACATGATCGCCGAGACCGGGCGCTTCCAGGGCGCCATGAAGTTCGAGGTCTTCCAGAAGATCGTCGACGACCTCGCGGCCTTTGACCAACCGATCAAGGTGCTGCGCATGTACAAGGACGGCGAGCCGTTCCTTAACAAGCGCCTCGCCGACATGGTCGCTTACGCGCGCAAGGCGAAGCACATCGCATACATCGACACGACCACTAACGGCACGTTCCTCACGCCGGAGCGAATCGGCCCCGTGCTCGAAGCCGGCATCGACAAGATTAACATCTCCGTCGACGTCATGAACGACGAGACCTACAAGACCTTCACGCGCTTCAAATTCGATTTCAGCGCCTTCGTCGAAAACGTGAAATGGGTCTATGCCAACAAGGGCACTACAGAGATCGTGTGCAAAATCCCGAACGAGTTGATCAGCGACGCGCAACGGCAGGAATTCTTCGACACATTCGGCGATCACTGTGACCGCATCTTCGTCGAGAATTTCGCCCCGTGCTGGCCGGAATTCGATATCGAGAAGCACACCGGGGTGACCATCACCAAGGGGCTTTACCAACAGGACATCAGCGAAACCGACGTCTGCCCCTACATCTTTTACGGCTATTCGGTGAATGCCGACGGGCTGGTGTCGTCATGCTTCCTCGACTGGGGGCGCAAGCTGGTGATCGGCGACGTGCGCACCCAATCTATGAAGGAGATCTGGACTTCCGAACGCATGAACGCGCTCCGGCTCCAACATCTCGAAGGACGTCGCCGGCAGAACTCTGTGTGCGGCAATTGCGGCCAGCTCAGCCATTGCCTGCCCGACAACATCGACGCGCACAGAATCACGTTACTCGACAAATTTCGTCGCGATGTCGCCCTCGATCCGCAGGCGTCGGTGCCCGCCGATGACCCTCCCGCTTTGACCGTCGTTGCTGCCGAATGAAAATACTGCATGTCATGCCCCATCTTGGCGGCGGCGTCGGCAAGGGCCACGCAGCCTTGAGAGCCGCGCTCGCCAGCGATGTCGAGCAGACCTATCTTCTTCTCGAGGCGCCGCTCGACCGTCGCTATGCCGACCTGATCAAAGCCTGCGGCGGCGACGTGCGCTTCGCCGAAAACCTCGCCGAGCTCGCTCGCTTGACACGCGAACACGATATCGTCCAGTTTGAGTTCTGGAATCATCCCCGCCTGTTCGAATGCCTTGCCCGCACGGATTTCGCGGCGATGCGTAGCGTGTTCTGGGCGCACGTTTCAGGCCTCTTCACGCCAGTCGTCCCCCCCGGTCTGATCGCCGAAGCGGGCCGCTTCGTCTTCAGCACCGAAGCATCGCTGACGATACCGTGGTTGTCCGACATGTCGCAGAACCGCATCGCGGTGATCCGAAGCGGCTTCGGCTTTCCACCGAGACTTCCGGAGCGTGCGGTGGAGGGGCTTCCCGAGACCGCCTATCTGGGCACCGTCGATTTTATCAAGATGAATCCGGGCTTTTTCGAAGTTGTCGATGCGCTCGATCTCGACGCGCTGGTCAGGATTTGGGGCCAGTGCTCGGCATCCGTCGTCGCGCGCGCCCTGGCGATGAACCACCCGCAGCGCATCCGCTTCTGTGGTCAAACAGCCGCGCCTGCGGCCGCGCTCGCCAATGCAGAGATCTTTTTCTATCCGTTGCAGCCCGGCCACTACGGCACGGCCGAAAACGCCCTTGTCGAAGCGATGTCGCTGGGGCTCGTCCCCGTCGTACTCAACAATCCGGCCGAAGCGGCGATCGTGCAGGACGGCCAAACCGGTCTCGTCGGCGAAACCATCGATCAGTGCGTCGAACTTCTGCAGTCTCTTTTGACGTCGGTCAGTCTGCGCGACCGGCTGTCGCGCAATGCGGCCTCGGCGATGGCGGCGACACGAACGCCGCTGCACAGCGCAAGAGCATTCATCGACCTGTGGCAGTCGTTGCTGGCGGAGCCGCGGCGCCGTCACGACTTCGCAAGCGCCATCGGCGACACGCCGGGTGATTGGTATGCGGCCACGCAGCGCCTGCCGGGGGCCGCATGGACGCCAATCATCGAGCCGGGTGCCCCGACCTCCAAGGGGACGTTCGCACATTTCGAATACGTCTTTCCCCACGATCGTTCTCTGGCGCGGCTGCGCGCGGATAGCATCGCGGGGCCGGTCGGCGAGATGTCGCATGACATGATCGCGGTTGCGGGCTGAGGGAGCACCGATGGGCGTCGAAATGGACCTCCGCAAGATCTTCATGCTGCCCAAGGCCTACCCCCGGGAGCAACTGGGCGATCTGCTGCCACTGCCGAATCCGATCTCGATGCAGATCGATCCCGCGTCCCTCTGCAACTTCAAATGCGCGTTCTGCCCGACCGGCGACCCGAAGCTCATCAAGCAGTCCGGGCGCGCTCAGGTCTTCATGAAGTTCGAGCTGTTCGAAAAGATCGTCGGCGACATCGCCAAATTCGAACGCCCGCTGAAAGTGCTCAAGCTGTTCAAAGATGGCGAGCCGATGCTCAATCCGCGCTTCGTCGACATGGCGGCGCTTGCCAAACGCGAGCCGAAGATCGAGCGCGTCGAGACGACGAGCAACGGTTCGAAACTCTCTCCTGCGTTCAATGAACGACTGGTCGCTTCCGGCATCGATCGCATCGTCCTCTCGATCGAGGGCGTCACGGATGAGCGGTACCTCTCCTTCGCCCGCGTCCGTTTCGATTATGACGCCTTCGTCGAGAACGTGCGCCACCTGTTCACGATCCGCGGCGGCATGAAGTTGCACGTCAAGACGGTGGCGCAGAACCTCGATTACGGGCTCGGCGAGGATCGAAAGTTCTTCGACACGTTCGGGCCGATCTCCGACGGCATCTACATCGAGAACACCGTATCGTCCTGGCCGCAATTTCCCGTCGCCGGCGCCGTGCACGAGGACGTCGACGCCTACGGCCGCGAGACCGTCCACAAGGAACTCTGCCCCTATCCGTATTACTCCATCTCGATCAACGCCGATGGCGTGGTCAGCCCATGCTGCGTCGACTGGAATCGCGATCTTGCGATCGGATCGGTCGCGACCGAGAGCCTCACCGATATTTGGAACGGTCCGGCCCTGCGCTCGCTGCGCCGCCAGCATCTCGATGAAGGCCTCGGCGCCAATCCTTCCTGTGCCTCCTGCGGACAGGTCCATGCGTGCACGCACGACAACCTCGACGGGCACAAAGCGAAGCTGAAGTCGATCTTCACGTGACGACCGCCGCCACATTGACGGATGCCCTGCGGCGTGGACGCTATGCGCTGATCGGAGCCGGCCAGCTCGGCGCCATGTCGCTGCGGCTCTGGCCGGAAGTCGTCCCACCGCCGGAATTCGTGCTCGACTCCGTGAAGACCGGAGATCTCGATGGTGTGGAGGTCCGAGACCTGCGCACGCATGTGCGTGCACCGGGCGTCACCTATCTCGCCAGCGCCTTCAAGATGCCGACGCCGCAGATCAAGGGCATTTTCCGGCAGATCGGACAGGACGACATCCTGACCGTCTACGATTTCTTCGAGGAGTTCACGCCGGCGGTCTTCGGCAATGGCTGGCGCAACCTGGCGCCGTCGGAGTCGACGCTTCAGCGGCTGGCCAAGCTGCCAGGCTTCTATGCCGACGATCTGTCGCGCAATATTTGCGATGCAGCCACCGCTTGGCGCTACCGGCGCGAGCTCGTCGACACCTATCCGGTCGGTCCCGAAACGGACAAATACAATCTCGCCCTGCTTGGCCGCCGCGGGGCACACTACGACATCGTCTACGACTGCGGATCATACGATTTTGCTCTAGTCGACGTTCTCGCCGCAGCCGGCATCACGTTCGACCACATCGTCGCCTTCGAGCCCGACCCGAAAAGCCAGGCAGTATGCGAGCGGCGCATCTCCGGCTGGCGCGACAAGGCGACGGCCGAGGCTCGCCTCGACCCACGTGCCGTTGCGGACCACTCCGGCCGTCAAGACTTCATCGCGAGCGGCCTTCTGACCGCGCGGCTGGTCGAGACGCCCGGGCTCGCTCATCGCGACCTGACCACCGCCGACACTTGCCCGCTCGACGATTTTCACGGCGAGAATTTCGGCTGGCGGACGGACGAGCCCCGGCGCCTCCTGTTCAAGCTGCACATCGAAGGCGCCGAACTGGCTGCCCTACATGGCGCCGAACGCCTCATCCGCGACACACACGCCGATATCCTGCTGAACCTGTCGCACGACGAACGCTCCTACCTCGACATCCCCGCATATCTCGCGAGCTTCGAATGCTACGACATCGTCCTGCGCTCGCACTCGCTGTTCGGGGAAGGCCTAACCCTATTTGCACGTCGCAGATCGGCTTGACCGGAACGCATGCGAGCCTCAAACCGGGCCCGCGAAACTGAGAGAGACACATGGACTTTGCGATCAGGCGCGCCGAGATGGCGGAGCGCAACTGGAACGACCCGGATTGCCGCGAGGCCGTGGCGGCATGGCACAACGCCAGCCGCACATTTGACTATCAATACATGTTCCAGTGGCTCGACTTGCCGATCATCCAGGATCCGCAGGACGTGTGCGCCCTGCAGGAGGTGATCTGGACCTACAAGCCGGACGCCGTCATCGAAACCGGCGTCGCGCGCGGCGGCTCGCTCGTCCTCTCGGCCAGCATCCTCGCCACGATGGGGTATAGCGAGTTCCTGCGCGGCAAGACCCCTGCCGCACGCAAGGTCATCGGCGTGGACATCGATATCCGCCCGCACAACCGGGCCGCGCTGGAAAGCCACGCGCTCGCACCGATGATCGATCTCGTGCAGGGTTCGTCCATCGACCCCTTGGTCGTCGATCGGGTGAGCGAACTGCTCGGCGGCGATAAGAAGGCCTTGGTCATCCTCGATTCCAATCACACCCGCGACCACGTATTCGACGAATTGCGGCTCTACTCACGTTTCGTGCCGAAGGGCTCGGCGATCCTCGTCATGGACACCGGTATCGAATTTGCGCCGGTCGAAACCTTCAACGTCGTGCGCCACTGGGGGCCGGGCAATAGCCCGCTCACGGCCGTCGACGAATTTCTCGCGAGCGCGGCCGGCGCCGACTTCCACAAGGACCTGTCGATCGAGAAGCGGCACATCCTGACCTGCGCACCTCAGGGACTGCTGGTGCGCGGGCCCGGCACAACCGAATAACACCAAAGGCAGCGAGAACCGTGCAGGTTTCCATCTTTCTCCCCAGCTTCCGCAAGGACATGATGGCCATTTCGCGCATCGCGCAGGCGTGCTCCTGGGCCAGTCCGCAGATCGAGGTGATTGTCCGCGACAATTCCGGTGACCCGCAGAAGCGCGATCTCATCAGCCGGTTCCACCGGGACAACTGCACGATCGTCTGCGCCGAGACCTGCGACGGCCCTACCAACTTCGCCGAAGGACTACGGCTCGCGACGGGCGACTTCCTCTACGCTATCGCGGACGACGATCTCTATTTCGATCGCGCGGTCACCGCGCTGCCTGCGGTCATCGACGCGCACGGCGGCGACGCGTCAGTCGCCGGCATCACCGGCGCGTACGCGACGGAGGCCGCCGCCGGCTCGTCCCTGGTGGAGTATCAGAACATCGGATCCGACGACATCATGGCCCGCGTCGCCGGATATCTAAGCTCGCGCGCCGGCAATGTTCTGATCTATTCGCCGCACCGCCGGATCATGGTGCAGCGCTCGTTCGCTTTCATGCGCTCGCTGCCCGCCTACTTCTCCTTCCACGACCAGGTCCTGTCGCTCGTCTATCTGCTCAATGGCAGATACATTTCCGTCCCGCGCATCATATACGGCTACGACATCGGTCCGTGGGAGGTTGCCTTGCAGGCCCAGAAGCTGGACCTCGGCTTCTACACCGCCGTTGGCCTCGATCCCGCAATCAACAAGCTGCACTGGTTTTTGTGCGGCTTCGAAGGCGCCGTGCTCGCGCGCAACTCGAACCTGTTTCCCGATCCCGGGCCGGGAAAGCGCCAGGCGATCGCCGACCAGTGGTTCGCCACGATGTTCGCCCGCTTCCTGCAGAGCCCGCGCTACACCGCGGACTCCCCCCACACCGCGCAGGCCGAAGCGCTTTGCCAGAAGCTGCGCGCCTCGCAGGGCCGGCTGTCCTTCGAGGGCATGCTCGCCGATGTCGCCGGCCTGATGGCGGTGTTTGCGCCGGACCTGGCGCTGCGCTACTTCCAGTTCTGGAGCGCGGAGCTCAACCGGCGTCAGCCGGTCGCCGCCAGCGCCTAGAGCCCGAGATACGCCCGGCGCACGCGGTCGTCGCCGAGCAGCGCCTCGCCCGAGCCGGACAGCGTGATGCGGCCGTTCTCCAGCACGTAGGCGTGGCTCGCGAGCTTGAGCGAGACCGCAACGTTCTGCTCGACCAGCACGCAGGTCAGCCCGTCGCGGTTCAAGTCACGCACGGTCTTGAGCACCGCCTGCACGACCGCCGGCGCCAGCCCCAGCGACGGCTCGTCGAACATCACGAGATCCGGCGCGCCCATCAGGCAGCGGCCGATCGCCAGCATCTGCTGCTCGCCGCCGGACAAAGTGCCCGCCGCCTGCGCGCGCCGCTCGGCCAGCACCGGGAACATCGCGTAGATGCGCGCGAGCGTCTTGTCGCGTCCGGCCCGCGCGCGCGGCAGCATGGCGCCCATCGCGAGGTTCTCGGCGACCGACAAGGTCGGAAACACCTGCCGGCCTTCCGCCACCTGGCCGATGCCGAGATTGCACACCTTGTAGCTCGGCGCGCCGGCGATGTCGGCGCCGCGATAGAGGATGCGCCCGCGCGCCGGTTTGTGCATGCCGGCGATGGTGCGGATGAGCGACGTCTTGCCGGCGCCGTTGGCGCCGACGATGGCGACGATCGCGCCCTCCGGCACGTCGAGCGAGACGCCGTCGAGCGCCTGCGCGTCGCCGTGGAAGACGTCGAGATTTTCAATGCAGAGCATTATGAGATCGCTCCCTCACCCGTTCGTCCCCGCGAAAGCGGGGACCCGGCGCTGACTCGCCGCAAGCGAAGGCTGGATTCCTGCTTACGCGGGAATGAACGGAGTATGAAACGACCGCGGAGCATCACACCTCCTCCGCGCCGAGATACGAGTGGATGACCGCGGGATCGCGCACGACGTCGGCGGGCCGCCCTTGCGCGATCGGCGCGCCGTGGTGCAGCACCAGGATCTGCGAGGCGAGCGCCATCACCGCGCGCATCACGTGCTCGATGAGCAGGATGGTGAGCCCGGTCTCGGCGTTGAGCGTGCGCAGGATCGCGACCATGCGGTCGGTCTCGGTCGGCCGCAGTCCCGCCATCACTTCGTCGAGCAGCAGCAGCTTCGGTTCCGTCGCCAGCGCCCGCGCCACCTCGAGCCGCTTGCGCTCGGGCAAGGTCAGCGACGAGGCGCGCTGCTCACGCTTGTCGTAGAGGTCGAGCTTGCGCAGCACCTCGTGCGCCCGCGCGCGCGCATCGCGCACGTGACGGCGATGCAGCAGCGCGCCGACGATGACGTTGTCCTCGACGGTGAGCGCCGGGAAAGGCCGCACGATCTGGAACGTGCGGCCGATGCCGCGGCGGCAGATGCGGTCGGGCGTGAGCCCGTCGATGCGCTTGCCGGCGAAAGTGATGGCGCCGCCATCCGGCGCGTAGACGCCGGCGATCATGTTGAACAGGGTCGTCTTGCCGGCGCCGTTCGGGCCGATGACGGCATAGATGCCGCCCTCGGGCACGTCGAAGGCGAGCCGGTCGACGGCGACGAGGCCGCGGAAGCGCTTCGAGATGCCGTCGACGGACAGGAGCGCGCTCATGAGCCCCGCCCCTTCAGCCCGAGCCGTTGCGCCAGCCACGGCCAGATGCCCTCCGGCGCGCCGACGATCACCGCCAGAAGGCACACGCCGTAGAACACCTGCTTGGCGCCGGGGATGTCGACGCCGATCGCCGCAAGCGTGCTGGTCAAGGTCTCGGCCAGCCCGGTGAGCACAGCGGCGCCGAGGATGGGCCCGAACAACGTGCCGACGCCGCCGACGAAGGGCCCGAGGATGATCTCGATCGAGCGCGAGATGTGGAAGACCTGCTCGGGAAACAGGTTGTTGTAGTAGAACGCGTAGATGACGCCGGCGAAGGAGGTCATCGCCGCCGAGATCACCACCGCCAGCATCTTGTAGCGGAAGGTGTCGATGCCGGCGGCGCGCGCCGCCTCCTCGTCCTCGCGGATGGCCAGCCAGAAATAGCCGATGCGGCTCGTCAGCAGCGCGCGACAGCCAATCAGCGCCGCCACCGTCGCGGCGAGCAGGATGTAATAGAACATCACCGGCTGGCCGCGCAGCAGCCACAGGTCGTTGCCGCTGTAGCGCTTCACCGGCAGGAACAGACCGGACGAGCCGTTCACCCAGGCGAGATGGTCGAAGCCGACGCGCGCGAATTCGGCGACCGCGATGGTGAGGATGGCGAAGTAGACGCCGCCGACGCGGAAGCGGAAGGCGAGATAGCCGACGAACGCGCCGGCGAGTCCGGCGAGCGGCGCCGCCACCAGCAGCCCGAGCCACGGGCCGATGCCGTAATGCACGAACAGGCCGGCGGCGGTGTAAGCGCCGAGCCCGACATAGAGCGCGTGGCCGAGCGAGAGCTGTCCGCAGAAGCCCATCATGATGTTCCACGCCTGACCGGTATAGGCGAAGTAGAAGATCAGGATGAGCACGGTGAGCAAATAGTCGCCGGCGAACAGCGGCGCGACCAGCGCGGCGGCGAACAGCAGTGCGAGCAGCGCGAGCGCGCGGCCGGAGAGACCGTCGGTCAGGCGCGCGATCATGCCGCCCTCTTGCCCATGATGCCCTGCGGCCGCAACAGCAGCACGAGCACCAGGATGGCGAAGGAGAACATGCTCTTCGCCGAGGGCGTGAACAGTAGTCCCGCCATCGCCTCGGTCAGGCCGATCAGCACGCCGCCGACCAGCGCGCCCGGCATCGAACCCAGACCACCGGTGATGACGATGACGAAGGCGAGCAGCGTGTAGCTCGGCCCCAGCGACGGCGTCACGTCGACGATCAGCAGCAGCATGACGCCGGCGGCGCCGACGCAGGCCGCGCCGATACCGAAGGTGAGCGCGTAGAGGTGCTTGACGTCGAGCCCGACCACCAGCGCGCCGGTGTAGTTGTCGGCGCAGGCGCGGATCGCCGTGCCGATGGTGGTGAAGCGGAAGAAGGCGAACAGGCCCGACGCCACGACGATCGACGCCAGCCCGGCATAGGCTTTGGTCGCGTCGACGATCAGCGGCCCGATCTGGAAGCTGTCGAAGGCATAGGCGACCTGCACGGTCTTGGCGTCGGGGCCGAAGACGATGAGCAGCACGTTGACGATGATGATGGCGATGGCGATCAGCAGCAGGAACTGCGTGTGCTCCGGCCGCGTGACGAAGCGGTTGATCAGCCCCTTCTGCAGCAGATAACCGAAGGCGAACATCACCGCCGCGATCGGCACCAGCATCAGGAGCGGATCGAGGTGAAACGCCGCGAACAGGGTGACCGCGATGTACATCGCGATGGTCATCATCTCGCCGTGCGCGAAGTTGACCACCCGCACGACGCCGAAGATCACCGACAGGCCGAGCGCCATCAGGCCGTAGACGAGGCCCGTCAGGATGCCGACGACGGCGACGTTGAGGTAGAGCGAGAGCGGCAAGGAGCTTCCCGTCGAACGATTGCGAGCCCTCCGCCGTCATGCCCGGTTTGTGCCGGGCGTCCACGTCTTGGCGGCGGTTCAGAACGAAAGACATCGATGGCCGGGGCGAGCCCGGCCATGACGACATCGTGGAGCGTCAGGACCCTCGCGTCACAGGCGCTGGTCGTAGGGCTTGAGCGGCCATTCCGCCTTGCCGTTGGCCGCTTCCTTCGGCGCGACGGTCAACAGCTTGCCGCCGCGATTCTGGATGCCGCCGCCCAGGAGCTTCTCGTTCTGGCCCTTGGCGTCGAAGGAGATGCCGGGACCGATGCTGGCATTGTCCTTGATGTCGGTCTTGCGGATCGCCTCGGCCAGCGCCTTCGGATCGGCCGAGCCGGCGCGCTTGAAGCCGTCGGCGGCGACCAGCAGCGCCTCGAACGTGAACACGTGGTTGGTGTTCAGGTTGACGCCCGGATGGGCCTTGGCGAGCGCCGCCTCGAGCGCCTTCGACATCTTCTTGTTCGGGTCGTACCAGGGCGCGAAGCTCAGCGGCCCGTCGGAGAGCTTGCCGAGCGTCTTGAGGTACTGGTCCTCGTACCAGCCGGGGCCCATGCTCATGACCGCCATCGGCGTCCAGCGCTGCTTGACCATCTCGCGCGTCAGCAGGATCGCGTCGTTGAGGCGGCTGACCATCAAGAGCGCGTCGGGCTTGGCCGCCTTCGCCTTGGCCATCTCGACCGACAAATCGCGCGCCGCCGGATCGTAGGCGATCTCCTCGACGATCTTGTACGGCATGTCGGACTTGCCGAGCACCGCGGGGATCGCCTTCGCCATCGCGGTGCCGAACGTGTCGTTGACGTGCATGAACACGACGGTCTTCGGCGCCGCGCCGACTTCCTTGAAGATCTCCTTCTGGTCGACGAAGGCGTCGCGCAGGATCATCGCCGCGGTCGGGAAGTTGCGGAAGACGTACTTGTAGCCCTGCTCGGTGATCTGCGGCGCCGCGGCGATGTTGATGACGAAGGGCACGCCCTTCTGCTCGGCCACCTGCGCGATCGCCGCGCTCTGGCCGGAGTCGAAGGCGCCGACCAGCACCTGCGCGCCTTCGCCGATCAGCTTCTCGGCGCGCGAGCGCGCGACGTCGACGCTCGATTCGGTGTCGGCGTTCATGATCTGCAGCGCCGGATAGCCGAGATCCTTGAGCAGCGGGCCGGCGATATCGACGCCGCGCTGGCAGTCCTGGCCGATGCCGGCCTCGAAGCCGGAGCGCGGCAGCAGCACGCCGACTTTGAGCGCCGCGCCTTGCGCGCGGACGATGTTGAACGGCGCGGTGCCGGCGAGAACGCCGGCGGCGCCGAGACCTGCGGTGAACGTACGGCGGCTGACGCCGGAAGGCGTTTGGCGGTGCATCGGGAGTCCTCCTTGGACGGGCTGTTGAGCCCTTTTGTTCGATGATGCCGGAAGAGCGGCGGCCTTCACAAGCCCGCCGCGCGCGCCGCCCGCACGAACGGCCGAAGGCCGGTTGCACGGGCCGATTGCGGCCGCGGTCGAACCCGGAATATTGTTGACCCGGTCAACAATCGCCGTCAACTCGACAAAGCGACTAGAGGCATGCCCCCGGTCAGGCCACGAAAGACGAACGGTGCCCGGCCGGCCGGCCCCGCCGATCTCGGCGCGCTGAACGGCCGCCTGGGCTATTTTGTGCGCCGGCTGCAGGTCTGGATCTTCCAGGACCTGATCCGCCGCCTGGCCGCGCTCGACCTCAGCCCGGCGCAGTTCTCGGTCATCGTCGTCATCGCCGCCAACCCCGGCCTGTCGCAGGCCGAGCTCGCCGAGACGCTCGGCATCGAGCGCGCGCGCCTCGTGCGCCTGCTGCACCGCCTGGAGCGGCGCGGCCTGACGCAGCGGCGCGCCTCCCGCTCCGACGGGCGCCGGCACGCGCTCGAACTGACCCGCCAGGGCCGGACGATGCTCGCCGCGGCCGAACGGCTCGCCGCGCAGCACGAGGAGGCCTTGAAGGACAAGCTCGGGGTCCGGCGTTACCGGTCGCTGCTCGCGGCGCTCCGCGCCGTCTAGGCAAACACCTGCTCGACCGCGCTGGCGATCGCGAACAGCTCGCGGTCGTGGCCGTTGCGCGCGACCAGCATCAGTCCGACCGGCAGGCCGTCGCGCGGCAGCGGCAGCGAGATGGCGCAGCAGTCGAAGAAGTTCCAGACCGAGGTGTTGCGCAGCGTCATCGCGTTGCGCCGGGCGAAGTCCTCGGGCGCGGCAATCTCGGCCATGGTCGGCGCGACGATCGGACACGTCGGCATCACCAGCACGTCCGCGTCGGCGAGCCATTCGTCCATCATGCGGATGAGCCGGTCGCGCTCGTTCGCCATCCAGATGTAGTCGGCGGCCGGGATACTGCGCGCCCGCTCCAGACGCGCCTGCACGTTCGGATCGATGTCGCTCCCCCGGCGGTCGAGCAGATCGCGGTTGACGGTGAAGGCCTCCGCCGGCTGCACGCCGCCGCGCTTGTTGACCTCGATCATGCTCTCGATCAGCGGCAGCGCCTTGTCGCGCAGCCGGGTGCCGGCCTTGCCGAGGCGCGTCAGCGCTTGCGCATAGGCCTTGCCGACGGTGTCGTCGAGGTTCTCGACCGGCATGCCCTGCGCCGCTGCGATGCGCAGCCCGGCGAGCGCCGGCGCCGGCAGCGGCGCACGCGCTTCGCCGGACATCACGGCGTCGGCGCGGCGGCAGTCTTCGACGCTGCGGGCCATCGGCCCGATGGAGTCCATGCTCTGCGACAGCGGGTAGACGCCGTCGCGCGAGATGCGCAGCCGGCTCGGCTTGTAGCCGACGATGCCGCACAGCGCCGCCGGCACGCGGGTCGAGCCGCCGGTATCGCTGCCGATCGAGATCTCGCACATGCCGTCGGCGGCGGCGACCGCGCCGCCCGACGAGGAGCCGCCGGGAATGCGCGCGCGATCGGCCGGGTTGCCCGGCGTGCCGTAATGCGGATTGGCGCCAATGCCGGAGAAGGCGAACTCGGTCATGTTGGTCTTGGCGACGATCACCGCGCCGGACTGGCGCAGACGGCGCACCACCGGCGCGTCGGCTACCGCCGGTCTGCCTTCGTCGGCCAGGGCTTTCGAGCCCGCGCGGGTGACTTCGCCGGCGACGTCGAACAGGTCCTTGATGCTGACGAGCGCGCCGTCGAGCTCACCGAGCGTCACGCCCGCCTTGGCGCGCGCATCGGATGCGGCCGCCGCCGCACGCGCCGCCTCCCGGTATACGGTCAGGCAGGCGCGCGCGCCCTCGCCCTTCGGATCATCGATGCGCGCCAAAGCTTCATCAAGGCGCTCGCCCGCCGACGATCGCGTCATGCTCCGTCACTCCACTGTTGTCCGGATGCGATAGTGCAGAGTGGACGGGACAGCACAAGTGCGGCTTTCGCAGAGCGGCCGGCACGCAACGGCGCCCGAAAGACATGGCCGAACTTGTCCCCGGTCTTATCAACCGGGCGTTGGACCGGCGACATGATGCTTGCCCCGGCGCGAGGAGCGGCTAAGCTTTCGGTCAGGACATCCTCCTTCGGCTTGCCGGACCTGGATGACCGCCATGGCCGAGCGGACATGGGACGTGGAAGCCCGCGCAAGCGGTCTTCCGTGGTCCAGGTCTTCCGGTCCTGGCTCTCGGAAACTGGTTTCCCACGCTGGGCCGGAGCCCGCGCCGGGTATGCATCAGAGAGCTGGAAACGGGCAGACGACGGTCTGCCCGTTATGGCTTTTGGGGCCCCCT
>Ga0187809_10000386_pt1 | contig 24243 bp, 20 predicted proteins | sample NC_wetland_sal_i_8_FD_132415 | JGI IMG/M metagenome (GOLD analysis project Ga0187809, IMG submission 132415) | Wetland sediment microbial communities from Neuse River Estuary, North Carolina, USA - ASW_4 | ecosystem: Environmental > Aquatic > Freshwater > Wetlands > Sediment | place: USA: North...
CTGGTTCTGAAGAGACTCCCGGTCGGGCCCTTCGCCGTAAATATCGATAGCAACCGGCCGGTCTTTGAGCAGCCGGAAAGCCTCCAGCAACATCGGGTAGTTCTTCTGGCGCCGCAGGTTCCCCACGGCAACGAGTTTCAGGCGGCCCGAAGGGGGGGTGTATTGAAAGGGTTGGTCAAAAAACGGCTCCTTGATGAAATTATAGATGATGGTCGCCTTTCCACGGATGCCCACCGAATGGTCGAAATCCCGCAATACTTCTTCCGTGGGCGCGATAATGGCCTGTTTTTTATTATAGGTCAGCGATTCCAACAGTTTTGTATAGCCGCTGTACCACTTGTTGCGATATTGAGCGGTCGTCATTACATTGTCCAGGCGAAAAATGTGCCGGGTATTGCCGTTACAGGCCAGTCGTGCCGTGATCACGCTCCAGTACAGGGCGGACTGTACGATGTCAACCCTGTACTCCCTGATGATACTGCGCAGCTTCCGCGCGCAGGCAGGGACTCCCAGCCGGGAAGACATGTGGAGGCAGAAGTAATGGTCATACACCAGCTCACCGGGATGAAACGCGTTGCGGTCATGAAGGGTCACCAGGATGATGTTATAGGATTCATGCACCTCTTTCAAAGCCGATACCAGCAGGACCTCGGCGCCTCCCCGTTCCAGCGAATCGATCAGGTATAATAACGTCCTTTTCATGCGGCAACAGGGTTAAAGAAATGGCGCCAGTAATTGCGGGTGATCACGAAGGTCAGCATCATGACCGCGAAATAACAACAGCATACCGAGATGGCTGCACCGGATGCGCCCAGGTGCCGGATGAACAGGTAGTTGCTGACCAGGCTGATCAAAATCGAGCAAACAGCCACCAGCAACAGTTTTCTCTTTTGCTTGTAATACAGGAGAAATGAGTACAGGAACGCGGTGACGGTCCAGAACAGGTAACCCAGGGAAAGCAGGTAGTAAAACGGTATTCCCGGCCAGTAGCTGCTGTTGATGAAAAGGTGATACAGCAGCGGAACCAGGACCAGCAGCGCCAGGTAGGCCAGCCCCATGATGGACAGGTAGGTTTTGAAAAGCCGCCCGATATTGCTGTAATCAACCGGGAATTTTGACAACGACTGGTTGATCTGTGGAACGATGTACTGGATCAGTGCAGCGGAAAGTGTGATGATCACGCTGCCGAACACACAGGCCATCCCGTAAATACCCACCATCGAGGTGTTCCTGGTAATCCCTGCGAGCAGGAAGCTGTCCGATGACACGAGGCAGAACATGCTCAGCTGCATGACGATCACCGGGATGCTGAACTTGATTTCGGAAAGGACGATATCCATGCGGATCCTGCCAAACAGGAAATCATGACGTATCAAAAAATAGATGGCGTACACCGAGACACCGCCCGTCGCAGCCAGGATACCGGTGATCCGGCCCTTCCAGCCCCATGCAAACACGACGATCAGCAGCACGGCCAGTCCGAATTCGGTAAGGACCTTCCCCAGGTTGATGCGCATGTAGCGGGCCGGTTCTTCCCGGTTGCGGACGATCAGGATGATAAATTCATAAAAGAAATTGAACATCGCGGCCAACGGAATGGCCCACAGGAAGGTCCGTGGAAAAGAAAAGTTGGTGAACAGGAAGTGGCGGGCCAGATAAAAGGCCGTCAGCGTGACCAGGGTCATTACAACAGACATGAATATGCCGGTCGTGCAGAAATCCCGGAAATCCTTTTTACCCATTTTGAAATAGTCCACCGAGGTGGATTGCAGTACCCCGAGGTTAATAAAAGGAAGTACAAATATCGCCGCCTGGCCATACAGGCTCAGGAGCCCGTTATCCGACGTGGACAGGAACCGGGGGTTGGTAAACAGTGGTAACAGGAGAAAGGAAAGTCCCTTACCAAAAAAGTTGGTAACGGTATAGATTCCCATGGACCGTAACTCCCGAAAATTATACCGCTGCCTGATCAATTTTAAAGTGGCCATCAATGAATTTTGGACCCTGTTCAACTAATGCTTTATTAACGAACAAATTATCGAAAACGATATACCCGCCGCCCCCTTTCCTTAAATCGCTGGTTTGCTGTGTTTTATGAATTTTGCCGGGATGCCTCCCCATAACTCATGCGGGGGAACGTCGCGGTTGACGACTGCCGAGGCGGCGATGATCGCCCCTTCGCCAATGGTAACCCCTTTGAGGATCGTGGCTTTTGAGGCGATCCATACTTTTTCCCGGATCTCCACGGGCGCCGAGACAAATTTTTGCGTATGAAAATCCATGTCTTCCCCGATCCGGTGATCCTGGTCCCTGATGACGACCATTTCTGCGATGAGGCAATCCGCGGCGATGGTCACGGAACGCTTCGAACTGATGACACAGTTGCGGCCCACAAAGGCATGGTGGATCTCCAGGATGGCCCCGGTATCCACGACAATGCTGGTTCCGCTGGAGATCATGCAGTCGCGGAGTACCAGCCTGCCCCCTTTGATGCAAACGATCTGGCAATTACGTTCAATCCGGGTTGTAAAATTGATGTCGATGCCCGGGTACAGCATTTTCAGTTTGATGACCCTCAGGAAGGAACCCAGTGCGTACAGCATCCGGAATCCGAACCGCAGTATTTTTGAAAAAAGGGCCATTGCAGACTTTTAAACACGATCCCGGTTTCAACCAGGATGCTCCGCCGTTGCTGTTCCTGTCAAAATCGGTTTTTTTCGTTTTTGGTTTACTTTATATATTTGAAAATTGCGCCTTAAAATTTTGTGAAGTTAAAATTTTGTCCTTAACAAAGATTAAAATCAAACCCGGTCAATTGGAACAAGAAAAAGTATTGCGGATGGTTGGTGACTATTCAACGGAACCAAAAAAGGTGATTCAGACAAAAACGAGGAAGATCTATACGTTTGGTATCAATGGCGAGAATACGGACGAAAAGGTGATACAGGAATTTGGCGAGGAATGGTCCAAGTTCAGCAAGTTCACCGACAAAAGCATCAATGACATCGCCCGTGAATACTTCGACATCCTGGATGAACGGATCGTGAATCAAAACACCTACGCGATTGACATTGGCTGCGGCACCGGCCGCTGGACAAAGTACCTGGCTTCGAGGGCGGGATTCGTGGAGGCGGTCGATCCCAGCGACGCCATCTTTGTGGCAGACCGCCTGCTGAATGACGTGAAGAATGTAAGGTTGTCACAGGCTTCGGTCGACACGCTGCCATTCCCGGATGATATATTTGATTTTGCAATGAGCGTAGGGGTGCTGCATCACATACCCGACACCCAGAAAGCCATGACGGCCTGCGTCAAAAAAATAAAGCCGGGGGGCTATTTTTATGTTTACCTGTATTATAACCTCGACGAGAGAGGGATTTTTTACAAGGCCCTTTTCCAGGCAGCGGACCTGATCAGGAATTTTGTTTCGCGACTGCCTTCCGGAATAAAAAAGGCCGTTTGCGATGTGCTGGCGGTGGTGATTTATATGCCGCTGATATGCCTGAGCCGGCTCACGCATTTCCTCGGGCTAAAAAAGCTGGTGGGGAAAATACCCTTAAGCGCCTACAGCAACAAGCCATTTTACATCATTCGCAACGACGCACTTGACCGTTTCGGTACCCGGCTGGAACAAAGGTTCTCGAAGCCGGAGATCGAGCATATGATGGCCAGCGCGGGCCTGGAGAAGATCGTGGTAAGTGATGGTATGCCGTACTATCATGCAATCGGAAGAAAATCACGCGTATGAAATCTTCTTATTCCTGCTGGCCGGAGGCCAAGGCGGCCTGCAATCACCTTTCATTCCCGCCCTATGGACGCGAATAGTATCAGGATCGGTTACGTCCCTTACCTCCCCGATCTGTCGCAACCGGCAGACCGGCGCCGGTTTCCCTACTTTGCCACCCGGCACCACATTTCTTTTGAAATCGCCGACAAGAACAAATCCTATGACGTTATATTATTAAACGCATCCGCCAATCTCAGCCAGTGGCTGATCTATAAAAAGCGGCACCCCGGCACGAAATTTATTTTCGAGATGGTGGACAGCCTGATCTTCTCATTTAACCTCTTTACCGCGCTCTTCAAGGGAATCGGCTGGTTCCTTCTTCGGAAGGAATCGCGGCTGTACCTCAGCCATCGCAAACTGATCCTGAAATGGCTGAAAAGCGCCGACCTGGTACTGTGTTCCAGTACCGAGCTGAAAAATATCATATCCCGCTGGAACGACCAGATCTTCGTAACTCCCGACTACCTGCAGAATGAATACAGGGTTTGCAAGGCCGATTACACCGCAGGAGAGAAATTCAAACTGGTATGGGAAGGACAGGCGATCGTGCTGCGGCATTTTTTGAGTTACCGGAACGTCCTGCAATCCTTGAGCGCTTATTGTGAACTCCACGTGATCACGAATGAAAAATACCCCATGTTCGGGCAGCTCGTCCGGTTCAGGGTCCAGCGGATCCTCAGGCGCCTTCCCATCAAAACGGTCTTTCACCGATGGGACCTGGCCCGGAACTGCGAGGTGTTCAGCCAGTGCGATTGCGGAATGATCCCCCTGGACCCCCGGCATACTTTCGGCTGGCACAAGCCGGGCAACAAACTGGTGTCATTCTGGTTCACCGGCCTTCCCACCGTCGTTTCCGCGACGCCGGCCTATCGCGAACTGATGGACCGCGCGGGAGAAAGATGGTATTGCGACACCGCGGCGGAATGGCTGGAAAAGATCCGCGCCATACGGGCAATGACGCCGGAAGAGAGAAAACGACTGGCGCTTTTCAACCTGGCGTTCGCGGAGAAAAACTTCTCGGACCGGGAGCTCGATGCGACATGGTTCGCCATCCTGGAAAAAATAACGGAATGGGTCAGGGCTTCCTCAGTAAAATGAAATGATCGGTGTAACTCGTATGCCGGAGACACACATCCAGCCCGCAATAAGCGGCCATTCCCTGCAATAATTCCTGGTTGAAGACATGATGGTGAAGGCACCGGTTGCGATAGTTATCCCGGCTGCGAAGCACGAACTCCCCATAGGAACCCGATTGTGGATCCCTCCTGCGGTCATGCAGCCGCAGGATTTCATCCAGGTGCGTCAGATCGTCTTCGGCGGTGTTCCGCTGGTAATCTTCGATAAGATGGGGAAGGGTCGTGTAAGGGCGCCGGTGATCAAAATTGGCTTCGCGGTTCGGTAGCACGAGGAGGAGCGTCCCCCCTTTTTTGACGATCCGTTTCCATTCGAACAAGGCCCTCAGCGGGTTGGCCATGTGTTCCAGGTTGTTGCAGCTAAGAACAAAGTCATATGCATCGCTTTTTATCCCGGACAGATCATCCCCTTCGGCAATGAACTGGAACCCGGTCCTGTGGTCATACCGGTAATAGTTTCCTTCCCGCAAACTCCCTTCCCAGACTGTTTGACTACTGAAATTCACGCCGTCAATATGACGTGCCAGGGGGTAAACGGGCAGGTACCCCCTGGCACCGAACAGGCCGCTGGGACCGCCCACTTCGATGCCCGTCTTCCCGGTGAATGGCCGCTGCCACTCCCCGATCCCGTCGATTTTGATTTGGAATATCCTGCACGTCATTTTCCAGGCGATGACGCGCAAAGGGAAGCTCCTGACGAATATCGATAGGTCGCGCAGCCTTTTCATGACACGATCCTGTTTTTCAGTAAAAGAGAATAGCCCGCGAAGAGCTGGCGGATTTCCGTCAGGTTCCCGCGGAAGAGCAACAGCAGCATCCGGGAAAAGGGTTCGATACAATAGGTGCTGAACCAGACGGTCGCATACCCGGTGGCGCTGAAATGTTTCCTGGCATATTGCAACCTGCTGCGAAGATTCAGGAAGAGCCTGAAAGCCTTGACTTTAGCAGTGGTGCCCCCGCCGCTGTGAATAGCGGTAATGTCGCTGTTGAAGAAGCTGGTTCCACCGGCCTCCGCCAGGCGCCGAGAAAAATCCAGCTCCTCGTAGTACACGAAGAACCGTTCGTCAAAATAGCCGATCCTGTCGAAGACCGGCCTCCTTATGAACATAAAAGCTCCCATGACCTGGTCAACCTTCCGGCTGTCCCGGTGGTCCCAGTAGGTCATCATGATGGCCGGTTTGAAAAGACGCGGGGCGATTTTGGACAATCCCAGCGCGTCTGATAAAAACCCGGAGGGTTTTGGAAAACGGGAACACGTCGGCGTGGTTTTCCCCTGGTCATCCAGCAGCCGGCAGCCCAGTATGTCGATTTCCGGATGCCGGTCCATAAACTGCGCGCACCCCGTCAAACAGCCGGGGAGTAATTGCGTATCCGGGTTCAGCAGCAGGACATACGCCGCATTGGATAACCGGAATCCCTCATTGCAGGCCCGGGCAAATCCCAGGTTCACCGGGTTGCGCCGTATTTCAATTTTTGGATGCGGCGCGATTATTTCCAGGGAACCGTCCGTAGAATGGTTGTCCATGATGATCACCCGTCCCAGGGGAGGCTCATTGTCCGGGGTGAAAATGCTCTTTATGCATTTGTACAGGAAGTCGCCGCTGTTCCAGTTCACTATTACGATATCGGTCTTGTTTTCCACGATCAATATTTAGCGTACTCGTTTTTGTAGAAAACAAGGGAAATTCCCGAGATGTGCTTTAACAGGTAAAAGGCCTTTCCCGAGGAAACATACTTCCGGTAAATAAAATCCGGCCTGAAACCCATGACTTCCTTCAGCTTGCGCCAGTAATAGGAAAATGTGAATCGCGTGGTCAGCGTCAGTTTATTGCGTTTTACGGCTTTCGAGATATCTGCATAGGACTGGTAATTGCAATAGTGATAAATCTTGTCCGCCCAAATCCTGGAAAAATAACGAACGTCATGGTTGAAATCCTTTTTTTCCCACCGGTAACGGCCGAACCCCAGGCTGCTGTAAAACTTTACTTTCCGGTAGATCGCATCCCAACTGCGAAGCTTGTGTACATTCGGCAGGAAGATGTGCCCGTCCACCAGCACCTCCTTTACCGGGAACAGGTGCATGGAAAACCCCGGATCCCCCAGCACGCGGGCATTTTCGCTGAAAAAGCGGTCGTGATCCCAAACATGCTCCAGGACCTGGTTCGATATCACAACATCAAACGCGCCGTCCCGGAACGGCCAGTCCTCGTTTGATTTGATCACTTTAATCCGCTGCGTCCAGTCTACGCCGGGCGCGTGTTCCTGTAAAAAAGCATATGTCCGGGCGACATAATCCGGTTGCTGGACGCCGTGATCATCCACATCAAATCCAAACATCAGGAATTCCTTGCCGGGATTGAACAGGGGTAAATAGCGGTTCAGAAAGTAGATCAGCTTTCCATCCCCGCAGCCGGCATCCAGGATAGAGATGGCATCCCTCCCGGCCAGGCTGGCCTCCGACCGGACCATCGTATTAAGCGAAGCCAGGATGTGACGGTGGGTGATTGAAATGGAATCTTGGTAGGCCGAAAGGATTAGATGTCTGCTGTTTTTATGGGTCGTAGCGATGCGCAAAGTTCTAAGATACATTTGTGGCCGGACACAGATGCGGCCCTTGTAAACTGCGCAAATTAATCAGGAATTTGCAAAATCCGGTTTCTTTTTATAGTTAACAGGAATCAATTAATTTCGACCCCTGAATGCTCGCATTTTTAAATCGATTGGGTGTATACCGGCCGGAATCAGCGATTCGCCGTACATGTCGGTCCTGTCATAACCGGTGATTTTTTATGATAATAAAATGCCTGTTCGGGAAGGTTGTATCCCGCCATTCCGGCTTTCCCCGAATAAAGACTAATATGAACCCCATGATTTTGTTAACCAAAGAAAAATCCTGCCCGGCATGAAGCTGCTGTTTTTCGTAAATGAATCGCTTTCAGAGACCAACGGCATTAGCAAGAAAATACGGGCCCAGGTAAAGGCAATCCGGCAGCTCGGCATAGAAACGGATATTTGCTACCTCCAGGGGGACGACATCATTACGGCAAGGCTGGTCAATGACGAGGTCCTGGAAAAATTCCCGGGGAATACATTCCTGAACCGCTTCGCCTGGCGCTGCAGTTACGGGCGCCTGTTCCAATATATTATCCGCCGAAATATCGACACTTTGTATATCCGGTATACCCATTACGGGAACCCGTTTTTCAATCAGTTTCTGAGGCGTCTTAAAAAGGCTGGCGTACAGATACTGCTTGAATTACCCACTTATCCCTATGACAATGAATATCGCAACCTGAAGCTGACTTCAAGGGCAGTCCTCCTCCTGGAGAAACTGACCCGCCGGAATTTCCGGAAATCTGTGAGCCGCATCGTGACACTGACCCACCATCCTGAAATATTTGGTGTCCCGACGATCCGGTTCAGTAACGGTATAGACCCGGACATCCTGCCCATGATCACGCCCCGGAAACAGGAGGCCGGCACCCACCTGATCGGCGTAGCATCGATCGGGTTCTGGCATGGGTATGACCGGGTGATCGAAGGATTGCGAAAGTATTACCAGGCAGGCGCCGACGTGAGCGGGAAAGTATACTTTCATATCGTCGGGGACAGCGATAACCCGGAATCCATACGTTACAGGAAGCTGGTCATCCTGTACAACCTGCAGGATTACGTTATTTTTTACGGCAAGCGTTCCGGCAAGGAGCTCGATGACCTTTTCAACGGGGCGGATATCGCCGTGGGAAGCCTTGCCTGCCACAGAATATCCCTGGATAATGTACGCCCCCTGAAAAACAGGGAATATTGCGCCCGCGGGATCCGGTTTTTTTATGCTGAGACGGATGACGATTTCGAAGGACAGGAGTTCGTTTACAAGGTTCCCTCCAACGACGATCCTGTTGATATTCCCGCGTTGCTCGTGTTCATCCGGGAACATAATATTCCGGCGGAGAAGATCCGGAAGTTTGCCTGTGACAAGTTAACCTGGACCCGGCAGTTTGATCGCATCCTGTCTGAAGCCGCCGCCGTTAAAGCGACCCCGCAGCCGGTTACCGGATCGTGATGATCTTATAGGGCTGAAGCAAATCCCCGTAAAACAGGGTTACATAAAAAAATATCCCCGCGATGATCGTGACCACGAATACATTCCATTTCCTGAAGGGCAGGTACCGGGACAGGTAGACAAAGAGGAAAAGGTACACAATACCGAACAGCTGGCTGAAACGGAGCGCAATGGAAGGCGCGCCGGATAGTACGGATAATAGAAATATCGAAAGAATGTTGCATTTCAGGAAGATACGCAGGTAGCGGTCTTCCCGGATGCCTTTGTTACTGACCGCAAAGATGAGGTAGAGGCAACATGCAATGTTCAAAAGGTTGAGCGAATTGAATACATTGATCTTTACCAGGCCGTATTGCGACATTTCAGCATAATTGTTGAGTTTGGTGGAGACGTCTGACAGATCCACATTCCCGAGAACGGACAATACAGGTAATTTGATCACCCCCAATACAACGGATAAGAGGATGACCCCTGTATAAAGCGGCTTGTAGAACCGCTCGTTATTGAAAAACAGGATGGCCAGGTAAAAAATGGACGAATAATGAAAACAGGTAGCCAGCAAGACCATGGAGATAAAAAAGAACTTTTTTCCCTCCAGCAGCCCGGTCAGTGAAATCAGCACAATGCCCGAGGCGAGACCGATCCTGATCTGGGTCATTTCCTGGATGAGAAAAAAGTAGGAATAGAAAAAGAGGAGCGACAGGTAGGGGTTGATGCTGAGTTTCCGGATAGTGATGGTTTTCAGGGGAATGCTCGCCAGGGCATAAAAGAGCATAATGGCGAAACCATAGTTCACGGGAAACAGGCTTTTGAAAAATGTAATGATGAGCAGGAACCCTGGTTCAAATGCCAGTAAGAAAGCCAAACTGTTACCGTAGTAAGTCGTCGCCTTCAGGTAGCTCACCGAGTTAAATATATATTGGTAGCTGGTATAGTCCCTTGAAACACTGATATCGCGGAAGCCCGCAAGCAGGACGAGCAGGGCCGTCAGGACCCATAACGGGTAACCCCTATCAAATGGCGCAAATTCATACTGGATGCCCAGTAAGGCGATTACAATGAAAAAAATTATATATACAAACATCTTTGATTGCTCGTGGTCATCCGGTCCTGCCGGGGCGTTTGTTTAATCGACCCGTCGTATGCAGGTCCCCTCAATTAACGGCCCTTTTTCTCAACTGGAAAAGATGCCTGATCCAGATGACCAGGAAGGCAATAAAGCAGGCCGCAATCGCAAATGCCAGGCCCGTTTTCAGCTTGCTCGCCCTGATCTTTTTCATCGGGTATTGGGCGTCGTCTATTATTTGCATCAACGGGATCTGTTGCAGGTACTGAAATCGCGCCACCTCCAGATTTTTGAACAGCTCGGTGTACGCGGTACCGTATACCCGAACGTTAGACTGCTGGCGAAGAACCGGTACCTGCCCCTGGGAAAAGGCGGGATTCATGTTGATGTCCTGGGTGGTCGCCATGGTATCCATACTTTCATTCAGGTGTCCTTTCATGGCGGCCGCCCGGGATTCCAGGATATCAACCGTTTGTTTCGATTTTTTGGTGGTAAGATCGATATAAAAACGATTGGTCTGCGCTACCAGGGTGTCGGTGAAGTCTTTGGTGAATTTTTCGCTGGCGTTGGTGACGTTGACCCGGTAAATATTGTCTTTGAGATCCGGCCTGTCAACGTTCATGTAATTTTTGGTAAACTCGGTGAACAATTGAAACAGTAGGCTGTCCTGCCCATAGCTGAAAGAGGCCCTCTCTACGCCCACCGGAAAATGAATCTTAACCTGTTTTTCCGGGGGAACGTCTTCATTTTTTTGTTTCAGGTAGTACTCCGCGAACGTGTAGGGCTTGTGGTCGAAAGTGTCTGAAGAAAGGAGTGCCTGTTCCACGATACGCCTGCTTTGCATGATGGCAATGATGTTATCGCCGGTAAACACATCACTATTGCTGCTGAGGTTCAGTCCGAATTGTGCGGCAAAGCTCATCAGGTTGGACTCTCCTCCTGCCTGATCCAGCGCGAAGGTCAGTTCGCTCTGGTAAGCGATCTTCTTGGTGCTGGCATAGTAAATTCCGGCGATGCCTGCCAGGACGCCCACGGTGAAGAACAACCACCATTTCTTCAGCACCAGGGCTATGAGTACCTCCAGTTGCCGTGCTCCGGCGGTCCGGTAGTCCGGGCCACCGGCAGCGGCCGTTTTTTCATCCGTGCTCATTGCAAGAAGTATTGATTGTTAAAGTTTTAGCACATTGGCGATGATTCCCAGTGCCGAAACGATCAACGCCATTTCGGCTACTGTAAGTTTTGAACGGTTGTTCTTGTTTTTCTGCGGAACAAATATTTCAGAACGCGGGGTCACCAGGGGGTATGACTTGAACCACAGGAAATGTTTGACCGATGCAGTTCTGCCGTCCGGGCGGATCACGAGTGCGCCTTTCTTGCGGGCGTAAGGAGTGAAATTGCCGGCCTGTTCAACATAATATTTCAGGTTCCTGCCGGGTTCGTAAGCAACAATTGTTGGAAAATACACTTCCCCTGAAACCTTGACCAGGTTGGAACTTCTGTCAACCGTTAACACATCGCCTTCTTCCAGGACCAGGTTGTCCGTGCTTTGCGGATCGGACAGGGCATGTTTCAGGTCGACGCTGATAAGTGCCGAGGAACTGTACAATTCATCTTTCAGCCGCGGATTTTCCATTAAACTGTCTTCATTGATGTCCAGTATCCTTTGGAAAAAGGCCTCCCGCTCGGCGATCGTCATGTTGGATTTGATATTCCTCCGGATGGTGATGGAGCCGCTATCGGCAGAAGCCTTGAATCCTCCCGCCCTCTCGATCAGGTCACTGATCCTGTCCCGGCTTCTCTCCAGGCTATACCGCCCGGGGATCCTCACCTCACCCAGCAGTAAAACGGTCCGTTGCCGGACATAGCCGGGAAGCGTCTTTACAATGACCAGGTCATACGGCTCGATTGGCACGTTGTTGTCAGATACGCTCTTCAGATCGACCCTGCTGACGCGGCTCTCTGCATGATTGGCCATGTCAATATTCGCGTTGCGGACGCGCCTGGAGATTTCGATGTTAGTGGAATCTCCTGATTCGGTGATGCCTCCGACGGCCAGTATGACATCGTGAAGGGTCATATTTTGCCGCCAGTTGATGGAGCCGGGCTTTCGTACGTTCCCCTCCACCGTAACGGCATTTCCATTCGTGAAATCGAACAGGGAATGGATGTAAACGGAATCATCCTTTTCCAGGTAGACCGTTTGCGAACCATTCATTACGGAATCCAGGTTCACCAGGAGAATGGAAGGGGTTTTATTCGGCAGATACCGGAAAATCGATGCCTCGTTTCTGTAGGCGTCCCGCCGCAGGCCGCCGGCCTTTTCAACCAGGTCCTGCAGGGTTGCCCCCGGAACCAGTTCATACACACCCGGCATTTTGACAGCGCCTTCCAGAACGAGCCGGTTGCCAAAGTCATCGGCGAGTTTGGAGACGATATATTCGTCACTGCCCGCCGGGAGGAAGGTGTGGTATTGCGCTGAAGGCAGATCAATGATATTTTTCGTGGAATCCGTGATGCGGACAACTGTCACCCTGCCGCGGAAAGCAGTGTCTGTAAAACCCCCGCTGTAGTTCAGGAGATTGTCAAAGGTCTCTGATGGTAACAGCTCGAATTTTCCCGTGCGCCTTACCTGTCCCTTTATTTCCACCCTCGTCTGGTAGTACGGGATCCTGATCACATCGCCCTCATGCAGAAGAACATTCCCGGACTCGTCGCCGCTCGTTAAAAACTGGTACAGGTCGACGGAATCGATATGCCTGTTATCCCGGATCACCTCGATGTTCCGGTAACTCCCGAAGTCGGTCGGGCCCCCGCACAGGTACAGCAGGTTGAACACGGTGGTCAACGAAGATACCGTATAGGTTCCCGGTTTTTCAGCCTCCCCGATCACGGTTACGCGAATGCTTTTGATTTTCCCGAGTGTCACCTGAACCTTCGTCCTGCCGGAGCGGATGGCCGAATAGATGGTAGCGGCGAGTTTGGCACGGATCTGGTCGGTCGCCTGTTCCAGGGAGAGGCCGCTGACCGGCATCGGTCCCACGGAGGGAATGTAGATATTCCCTTGCTGGTCGACTACGAGGTCGTAGGATTTCTCACTGTAGCCGTACACGGAAATGAGGATTTCATCGTCGGGCCCCAGTACATAGCCGGAGGGAGCGGGGATGTGGAGGTTCGGCTCAAAGACGAGGCTGTTGGTACTAAAGAGCTCTGAACCGAAAATAGAGTGGTCCCTGCTGACCGCCTGGACCGGTATGGACTGGGTCGTATCGGCCGGGGAATTGTTCCGGAACGAACGTGACGAGTCGACCTGCTGGGGCGACTGGGTATTTCCATTCCCGGTATTTTGAGTGCGCGGCGCCAGGTTTAACATTTCAATCCGGTCCTGCAATTTCGCCACCTGGTCTTCGGGAAGTCCCTTGTCGGCAGCAAGTTTCAGTATTTGTGATTCCGTAAGCCCCGCGTCCGTCGCTTTCCGGTACATGGCGATGATGTCCTGGTCGCTGTAATTGTCGATATCTACATTACTTAAGTCGCTTTGACTGAACAAATTAACCTGCCCACTCACTTTTGAAACACCCAAGGAAACCACGATCAAAACAGCAAATGCTCTTAGAATAATTTTCATGGAATTCTATTGTCAAAAAAAGCGATGATTGTTCGCTGGGGTAAGCTTCGAAGATAGTACTATTTTCCGTTTTAGTACATTTGGTAAATTATTTCGGTTCATGGAATTGGGATAAGATTTGCAGGAGGAAATAAAGCCTTTTTATGTACAAAAAACAGTATGCGCTGCTGGCCATCTTTTCCGCGGCCTTCTTTGTAAATTCCGCAGGGCAGCAACCTCCCTTTTCAAAAAAGCTGGTCGAGTATGGCTGGGATTATCCAACCGTCGATCAACTGAAAAGTAATTTGCCAGCCATGGAAAAGGCGCCTTTTGACGGCGTTTGTTTCTCGATCGATAAGAATATACTGGCGGCGTTTGACAATACGCCCGATCCCGATTCCCGTTTCCAGTTTGATAAGCTTCCAGGAATTCCCTGGTCAAAATTCACGGACAATTTCCTGATCGTGAGAGGGGCGCCGGCTTCCGGGGCACACTGGCTCGATGACCAGAGCTGGGATATCATTTCCCAGAATTTGAAAAAGATATCAAAGGCCGTTTCTCTCACCGGGGCGGTGGGAATCGGGTTCGATGCCGAGTACTACTTCAAGGATTCCACCAGGAATCCCTGGGTCTACCGGCCCGAATATTACAACAATCTTTCCTATGATGCCGTAGGCGAATACGTCCGTAAAAGGGGTCAGCAGTTCATGCAGGCCCTGCAGGCATACAAACCGGATATAAAGGTGCTATGCTTCTGGTTGCTGGGCTGGACCTGGGACCAGCATAAAACGCGCCCGGTGGAAAAGACCACGATGGCGCTCTATCCCTTTTTCATCGAAGGGATGCTGGAAGGGCAAAACGGATCGAGCGCCATCATTGACGGGAATGAATCCTCCTACTGGTATCAGAGTTTTATCCCGTTTGTCACCGTCGGCACTTATATCCGAGGCGTGGAGGCCAGTTTGCTCGATGCACGTTACCGTGATCAGTACAGCAGGATATCGGTCGCCGAATCGGTTTTCGTCGACGGGTTGTTGGGCATGGCGCCCGCTTATAACCGCGGGCTGGACAGCAGGACAAAGTCCGGCTGGTTCCGTGACAACCTGTATTTTGCTTACAAGACCACGGATCAATATGTCTGGTTGTATGACGAGCGGGTGAACTGGTGGGACAACCGTGTAGACCCTTCGGTCAGGGATATCATCGACCAGGTCAGGAAGGAAATGGCGGATGACGCAAAGAGCGCCGGGAATGATTCCAAAGGCGAGTCTGCCGTCCCGGACTATAAAGCCGGTCAGAACAGCAGCTATCATGGATTTTCCTATACTTATGACCAGCCGCAGCACCGGCTCGAGATCACGCTCCTTGCTGACGGGATCACCAGTATCCAGGTTTTCGACAATTCAAGGCCCATCTATACCCTGCAATCACCACCCAACCATTTTACGGTGGACCTGGCAAAACTGTATCACTCCGGGGGAAATCTGATTATCGTAAGCAAGAACGGCAAGGGCGCCATGTCAGTTGCCTTTGTCAATTGATCCGCCTTCTTTCAGCACAGGACCTGTTCCCAGTACTCCCGGACGGCCGGCTCATCGCATTTTTCCAGGATCTTTTTCCGGTTTTGTGCAAGCTGGTCAGCGGAAAGCCGGCTGGTCAGTTCTTTCCTGGTGAGATCCCGCTGGACCGAGTAGACCGTGATCCCCCAGCGGGTAAAATCCTGGTAAGTACTTGAGTCTTCGTCCAGGAAGACCTTGGCGCCCATCCAGAGCAGGGCGATGATATTGCCAAGTGCCTGCTGCACCCTGACATTGATGATCGACCATCCTACTTCTCCGAGTTTGCGATAGTAAACTTCTTTTTCCATTTTATCTCTGATCACTTCCGCGTGGGGAAACCGCTTTTTCGCCTCCTTTTCGATCACATCCCCATACACCCGGTCCCCATAGGTAAGCGGTACGAACAGGGGAAACGAGGGGTCGATCCCGGCCAATGTTTCCAGGATCTCGAAGTGATTCCCCTTCGGGGAAGCCGAATGGCCCACCATGATCAGCGGGCCGGATGCGCGGACATCATTTGGATGCGGGAGGACGTCCTGCAGGGAAAAATAGGAAAAGGGAAGATGCCGCGTGACGGTATTGCCGGAAACGAGCCTGTAATTCATAAAGTCCGTCGGCAGTAGTGCGCAGAAAAAATCAATTTCCCGGAAAGAGCGCTTGAGTATTCCCGTAAAGTCCTTGCGGAGGCCCAGCGCATACGCAACCCGGCTGATCGGTCCACCGAAGAACTCCAGGTTCCTGATTTTTTCAGGCAGCGCCATTTGCTTTTTTACGAACTGTTTCGAAAAACTGCCGTAGAGCCTGTCGGTGAAGGGAGGCAGGCTGTAAAGCTCCGCGCTCCAGACCGCCCAGTAAACCACCAGCCCGGGAAACCTGGCCCTTGCGCGTCCGAGAAAAGCAACGCAGGTGTGCGTAAACGGATGAAAAATGAGCTTTTCGAGGGAAGGCAAAGTGTCCAGGTACTGGTCGTATGCTGTGGGAGAGCATCGGAGAAAGGTGATACGATCGTCTTCAAACGGGCGATCGTCATCCAGATGGACCATCCGGTTGCGCTCTTTATGAACAGAGTCATGGATCCTTTTTGCGATAACCGCCGGGTAAATCCCGAGTTTATCGCTGGTTACGTGCAGGTTCACCGTTATAAAAATTGATGATCAGGCGACAGATGCGTTCCACATCGGCTTCTTCCAGCTCATAATACATGGGTAGACGCAACAGGCAATCGGTATACCGGTCGGCGTTGCTTAATTCCCTGCCGTCATGCCTCGCGGCGTAATAGGGGCTTTTGTGAAGCGACTGATAATGAAATACGGACAGGACCTGGTTCGATTTCAGGTGCGAAATCAGCGCGGTCCTTTCCGGGAGACTGCCGCAGATGATATAGAACATGTGGGCATTGTTCGTGGCATAGGATGGGATGAAAGGCAGCTGGATGCGGGGATGCAGGGAAGCAAGGCGGTCGTAATAGTGCTGCCAAAGCCGCTTTCTTTTTTCCTGGATGCCGTCCAGGTTTTCAAGCTGCGCAAAAAGAAAAGCTGCGATGATATCGCTGGGCAGGAAGGAAGATCCCGGTTCGACCCAGCCATATTTATCCACTTCACCCCGAAAGAATTTGCTGCGATTGGTTCCCTTCTCGCGGATGATCTCCGCCCGCTCGATAAAATCATCCCGGTTCACATTCAACATCCCGCCTTCCCCGCTGATGACGTTCTTGGTCTCATGGAAGCTGAAGGCCGCAAGATCACCGATGCCTCCCAATGGCGCGCCCCTGTAATAGCTGTCGATCGCCTGGGCGGCGTCTTCGACGACCAACAGTCCATATTTCCTGGCAATGGCCATGAGTGGATCCATATCACATGCAATCCCCGCGTAATGCACCGGTACGATCGCCCGGGTGCGGGCGGTCACCAGGCGCTCGATCCCGCCGGTGTCCAGGTTGGGATTTTCCGTGTGGCTGTCAGCAAAGACGAGGCGGGCTCCCCGCAGTACGAATGCATTGGCGGTGCTTACGAACGTAAAGGAAGGCAGGATCACTTCATCCCCCGGCGCGATATCGATAAGGAGGGAGGCCATCTCCAGGGCGTCCGTGCAACTGGTGGTCAGCAGGCATTTCCGGAACCCGAATCTCCTTTCGAAATATTCATGGCATTTTTTTGTAAAGACGCCATCCCCGCTGATTTTCCCGCTTCTGACGGAATCTTCGATGTACCGGGTTTCATTACCGGTCAGGTAAGGCTTATTGAAGGGGATAAACCGGGTAGGTTCTGTCATAACGCTTTTTCACATTTTTTTCAATAGTTCACCAATACTTCAATGCTCCTGCAGTACCAGCCGATGACCCGTTTTATTCCAGAAGTGATAAAAATATTCCGGGGCGGCAGCGCCGTATCCGCAACGCTCGTAGAGCCTCCTGGCCGGTATATTATCAAACTGGGTAATGACCTGGATCCGGGTATATTGACGGACTGCAAACCAGTTTTCTGCCGCCACCATCAACTGCCTGCCGATACCTTTCCCCTGGTAGGCCGGGTCGGTAGCGATCAACCCGATATCGGCCACCGGTGCTTTGCCGCCCAAAGTTACGAAACCGCGAATTGCGCCGTCTTCCCGGTGGATAAGCACTTCCTGTGCGATCGACCTGTGCACGGAGTTGATGATCCACTGCGTATATAATTTTTCGAATGCAGCGCGACCGATCCGGTGATCCACCTGGAAACGCGAATAGGTCCCGCTAAGGATGGCCAGCCGAACCAATGCTGCGTCAGGTTCGGAACCTGAATAGAAAGCCACCGACGGTACCGGCTGAACAAGCGGGTTCACAGGCTTGAAATACGTCAGTTTCCGGTCGACCGGTACAATATCGAACAGGGAAGTGCCGGTAGTGCCGGGCTGCAGCGGTCGCTCGGCACTATAGTATGCGAGGTCGATTCCTGCAGCATGCAACGCCTGGAGGACCTGCCCGAGCACTCCTTCGCCGGAAATATCGGATCGGATCCTGCAAACATTGATTCCAAAGAACGCGGAATCCCAGTCTAATTTCTCGAATATGATGTCTCTTTCCATGGAACGACGGGTCATCTGGTTGGGTGGCCTGTAAAATATTTCTTCAGCTCCCCGATCGAAAATAAAGATAAATTCATCGTAAACAGGTTGAGATAACGGACGTGAAATTTTTTGCAGAACCAAACCTCGATGAATAAGGTGGCCGACAGGTAAGCGACGGCGGAAGAAATAGCGCCCCCGATCAGCCCCAGGCGCGGGATCAGCGTGAAATACATCGGGCAGGCGATCACAAAGGTCAGGAGGGAAACGACAAAACTGATTTTGAAATTTCCCCGTGCGGCAAAAAAGCTGGCCAGGATGGTGGTGATGCTGAAGGGGACCACGCCGATCATGAATACACACATGAGCCGGAAAGCGGGAACAAAGGCCGGGCCGTAAAGGATGGGAATTCCGAAATAGGCCGCGACCAGGCCACAGGCACCCAGGAACAACGTTCCATAAAACGCCACCTGCTTCAGCCGGATGGTATAATGGATGGCCTGTTCCCCGGTCCCGCTGCTCGCATAGGTGTACAGGACGGTGGCGATGGATTGTGGCAATAACCACAACAGTTGTGATAACTGGGCGGCCAGGGAATAGATGCCCAGCTCGGATTTGCCCCGATAGGCATCCACAACCCAGAAATCCAGTTTGTAGTTGAAGAACGTGGCGATATTACCAACATAGGCCATCGAGGAAAAAAATATGAATTGCCTGATCATCTTGGCCGGCAGGAGACGCCTGGCAGGTCGCAGCGGGAGCAACCTCGCAAATAGCAGTACAATGGCCACCGACGACAGGGCCGCCACGGCCAGGGTGACCGTTACGACCGACCTGAAAGGATCCAGGTGGTTGTAGGGAATGATTTCGAGGAACATCATCGTATAGACCGCCGCGGGCGCCAGTTGCAATGCCGAACCGAAAATGCTGATTGCCTTGAATTTGCGGTAGCTCGACAGGAATGCGAGGATGACCCCGTTCAGAACGGAAGTAAAGTAAATCGCTGCAAACACCAGTTTGTAAGGCCGCGTCTGGATATCCTGCGGAAGCGCAATGCGGAGGGTTCCCGTATACTGCAACAGCCCGAGGGTATAATAGACGAGGATCGTACTCCCGAAAATCAGCAGGATGATCGTGCTGAGCAGTTCGGATGCCTTTACCTTGTTTGAGTTGATGAAATAAACAATGGTGGAATTAATGCTGAAACCGAAAAACAACACCGAAAACGCAATAGAATTTGTAAAAATCGTGTTATCGCCACGCCCTTCCGGACCGAGTATCCGCGTCACAAGGATCGAGGATACGAAGCTGATTACGGTGTTGATGATCTGCGAACCGAAAATGTATGAGATATTTTTCCTTATGGACAAGCTTCTCTGGATTGATGATCTGAGTTACGGTCTGTCGCCGGGCTCCGTCTGGGCTTTCCGGTTACCTCCTGTGGGGAGAACTGGAATCGCGAAGCTATAAAGATATTCGTTGTCCCGCGCAGGTGAAGGAATTCCGGGAAGCCCCGGCGGAGCGTCGGGGTGCGTGCCGGGAACCGTGCTTAAGGGTCGATACTTCTCAGGTACTGGCCGTAACCGCTTTTTTCCAGTTTTTTGGCCAGGGCATCCAGTTGGGGCCGATCGATGAATTTCATCCGGAAGGCGATCTCTTCGGGGCAGCCGATCTTGAAGCCCTGTCTTTTTTCAATGACCCTCACAAATTCAGAGGCATCATGCAGCGATTCGAACGTGCCGGTATCGAGCCATGCGAAACCACGGTCCAAAACGGCCACTTTCAGTTTTTTGGCCGCCAGGTAGGTCCGGTTCACGTCGGTGATCTCGTATTCTCCCCGGGCGGAAGGCTGGATGTTCCGGGCAATTTCCACGACCGCGTTGTCATAAAAATACAACCCCGGAACGGCATAGTTCGATTTCGGCTTCGCCGGTTTTTCCTCGATGCTGATCGCTACGAGGTCCCTGTCGAATTCCACCACCCCGTATCGTTCGGGATCGCTGACCGGATAGGCAAAAATGATCGCCCCGTCCGGGTGGGCGGATTGCTGCAGGAGGCTGGAAAACCGGCTGCCATAAAAGATATTGTCCCCCAGGACCAGTGCGACCGAATCGCCGCCGATAAAGCGCTCACCGATCACGAACGCCTGGGCCAGCCCGTTCGGTTTTTCCTGGATCTCGTATTGCAGGTGACAGCCCCATTGCTCGCCGCTTCCCAAAAGTTTTTGGAACTGGGCCTGGTCCTCCGGTGTGGTAATGATCAGGATCTCCCGGATGCCGGCGAGCATCAGGGTGGACAGGGGATAGTAGATCATCGGTTTGTCATAGATCGGCATCAGCTGTTTGCTGATCCCCATGGTGATGGGGTACAACCTTGTGCCGCTTCCTCCGGCGAGTATGATTCCTTTCATGTCGTTTCTTTTAGGGTTGAAGGCAGGCGTCGTTATTTTCCGTATTGCTCCTCGTAGTATTTCATATAGGCACCCGTGGTGACGTCATTCAGCCAGCCGGTATGCTCCAAATACCATTCGATCGTTTTTCGCAGCCCCTCCTCAAATTGCAGGGAGGGTTGCCACCCGAGCGTGGTTTTGAGCTTGGTTGCGTCGATCGCGTAGCGGAGATCGTGACCCTGGCGGTCTTTCACATAGGTGATCAGTTTTTCGGACGTACCGGCCGGGCGGCCCAGCCGCAGGTCCATCTGGCGGCACAGTTCCCGGATGATGTCGATGTTTTTCCACTCGTTGTGCCCCCCGATGTTGTACGTTTCGCCGACGGTGCCCTTGTGAAAAATCAGGTCGATGGCGTTGACATGGTCCTCCACGAAAAGCCAATCCCGGACATTGAGCCCTTCCCCGTAGATGGGAAGGGGTTTGTTGTTGATGATATTATTGATGCACAACGGGATCAGTTTTTCCGGGAAATGGTAGGGGCCGTAATTGTTCGAGCAATTGGAAATGATCACGGGGAGGCCATAGGTGTGATGGTACGCACTTACGAAATGATCGGATGACGCCTTCGAGGCCGAATAAGGGCTTCGGGGGTCATAAGGGGTCTCTTCGGTAAAAAATCCCCGGTCGCCCAGGCTGCCGTATACTTCGTCCGTGGAAATATGATAGAACAGCTTGCCTTCGTAACGGTCCTTCCAGGCGTCCTTGGCCACCTGCAGCAGGGATACGGTCCCGAGCACGTTGGTCCTTACAAAAGCCAGCGGATCATTGATCGACCGGTCCACGTGGCTCTCGGCGGCGCAATGCAGGACGCCGTCGAAGTGGTGTTGCGCGAAAAGGCCGCTGACGCGTTCCATGTCCCCGATATCGCCCTTTACGAAGGTGTAGTTGGGCGCCTGTTCGATATCCTTGAGATTTTCCAGGTTGCCCGCATAGGTCAGTTTGTCGAGGTTGACGATGGAATATTCCGGGTACCTGGTAACAAACAGCCGGGTCAGGTGGGAGCCGATAAATCCCGCCCCCCCGGTAATGAGCAGGCTCCTGCGTGTGGTTGTCATAACTATTTTTTCAGATCAGATGTTCGAATCTTGTGTACGAGCTCGATGGCGCGGCGGCTTTCGGATAGCGGGAAGCCGGTCCCGGCGATGATGTGCCGGTAAGACTCCGTGTGAAGCTCGGTAAATCCTTCGCTGAACTCGAATGCATCCCCGTCGATCTCCAGCGTTCTGAAGGTTCGTTTACCCGCCGCAAGGACTTCCGCGGGTAACGTATTTGCATCGATGCTCAGCATCCATTTTACGGTGGCCCTTTTCAGTTCCAGGATCCCGGCTGCCGTAGTCGCCGAATGCTGGGTTACGTAATTGTCCCTGACCTCCCCGAAGATCCACATGAGCATGTCGAAGAAATGCACCACGATATTCGTCGCGATCCCCCCGCTCTTGCTGAGATCGCCTTTCCAGCTGGCATGATACCAGTTGCCCCGCGAGGTGATATATTGCAGGTTCACCGCGTATTTCTTGTTGGCGGGCGACGCATCGATCTTTTCCTTCAGCGCGATGATCGCCGGGTGCAGCCGCAATTGCAGGATGGTAAAGGCCCGGTGACCGGTTTCCTTCTCGATCTCTTCCAGGGCGTCGATGTTCCAGGGATTCAATACCACCGGCTTTTCGCAGATCACGTCCGCGCCGATCCGGAGCCCGAAACGGATGTGGGCATCGTGCAGGTAATTGGGACTGCAAACAGATACATAATCCACCTTGGTGTTCTGGCGTTTCAGCTTTTCCAGGTGGCGGTCGAACCGCTCGAACTCCGTGAAGAAATCCGCTTCCGGAAAGTAGCTGTCGATGATCCCCACGGAATCGTTTTTGTCCAGGGCGGCGATCAGCCGGTTGCCGGTATCCTTGATGGCCTTCATATGGCGTGGGGCGATATAGCCTCCGGCGCCGATCAGTGCGAAATTTTTCATCCGTTAATTGATTCGTTTTACCTGGTTGTTTTCCAGCAGGTATCGCTGTTTGCTTTCCTCGCAAACGGCTATGTGGTCCTTGTCGAACTTCAATTTCATTCCGTGCTCACTCATCCATCCCACGTGGCGGGCGGGATTTCCGACGACCAGGGAGTAAGGTGCTACTTCGCGGGTAACCACCGCCCCCGCGCCGATAAACGCATAGGCGCCGATCATGTGACCGCAGACGATGGTGGCATTGGCTCCAATCGAAGCGCCTTTTTGCACCAGGGTCTGTTTGTACTCGTTTTTGCGGCTTACGGCGCTTCTCGGGTTGGTGACATTGGTGAACACCATGGAAGGGCCGAGGAAGACATCGTCTTCGCAGATCACCCCTTCGTAGATCGACACGTTGTTCTGGACGCGCACGTTCTTTCCGAGCACGACCCGGGGAGAGACGACTACGTTCTGGCCGATATTGCAGTTCTCCCCGATGCGGCAGCCGGACATGATATGGCTGAAATGCCAGATTTTGACGCCGGCCCCGATATCGCAGCCTTCGTCGATTACGGCAGACGGGTGAGCGAAATATTGATTTTGCATGAGTTCAGACGGTCGCAAGATAGGAAACTATTCCCTTCCGGCTACTCTAACGGAATGCGCCCTGCGTTAGTATTTTCCCGATTAAATTGCCGTATGAGGTACCTTCGCGGCATGCATTATGCCTCGGTCGAGAACCTGACTAAATCCTTTGGTGCCCGTACCCTCTTTACCGACATCAGCTTTCATATTGAGGAAGGGAACAAGGTCGCCTTCGTCGCCCGGAACGGCAGCGGCAAATCCACCCTCCTGCAGATCATAGCAGGGCGCACCCCGGCGGACGCGGGTTCCGTCTGGGTTCACAAAGATGTCAAAGTCATCCTGTTGCAGCAGGAGACACGCCTGGACGGCGAGGGGACCATTTGGGACAATATCATGAGCCTTGATAACCCTTTGATCCGGCTCATCCGGGCATACGAAACGATGCTGGAAAAGCCCCATCAGGAGGCATCCGGCCTCGGTCTGCTGGCCGACAGGATCACTGAAGCCGGCGCATGGAACCTGGAGGCTTCCCTCAGGCAGATCCTTGGCAAGCTCAACCTTCACCAGCTGAACGTCCCGGTGAAGCAGCTGAGCGGGGGCCAGGTGAAAAGGGTGGCATTGGCCCGGGCATTGATCGAAGCCCGGTTGCACGAAGGGAAATGCCTGCTCATCCTGGATGAACCGACCAACCACCTGGATATCGGGATGATCGAATGGCTGGAGGGGTACCTGACAACGGGCAAGAGCACGTTGCTGCTGGTGACCCACGACCGGTATTTCCTGGACAGGGTGTGTAACGAGATCCTGGAGATCGACAACGGGCAGTTGTTCACCTATAAGGGGAACTACGAATATTTCCTGGAACAGAAATCACTGCGACTCGAAGTGCAGCAAAGTGAATTGCAGAAGGACCGGAACATCTACCGCAAGGAACTGGAATGGATGAGAAAACAGCCGCGGGCCCGGACGACCAAGTCGAAGAGCCGACAGGATGCCTTCGGGGTGCTTGAAAACAA
>Ga0187809_10000387_pt1 | contig 24223 bp, 21 predicted proteins | sample NC_wetland_sal_i_8_FD_132415 | JGI IMG/M metagenome (GOLD analysis project Ga0187809, IMG submission 132415) | Wetland sediment microbial communities from Neuse River Estuary, North Carolina, USA - ASW_4 | ecosystem: Environmental > Aquatic > Freshwater > Wetlands > Sediment | place: USA: North...
CCCCTCGGACACCACAGTGTGACGTCGCGCGTCCGCTTAATCCCAGCCCCCGCTGGCCAGGCGCCGATTCGAGGTGAGCGTGTGCTCGGCCACATCCGAGTCAGGATCCGGTCCGGCCTCAGACACGCCGAACCTGGGACGCGACCGGCGCTGGGCTCGGGGGTTGGTCTTCTGGAGTGGGCGGCTGCGGTGGCGGCTGAGGCGATGCTTCGTCCCTGCCTTCCCGGTTCGGCCACACCGGCCCGGGGAATCCGGTCGCCATCCTGCTAGCTGTCCTTGCCGCCACTAGCGTCACCATCGACTGCTCGAAAGTGCGCGACTCCGGGCATCTGGCGGGAACCCCCTGGGCATCGGCCCGGTCGCGATCAGCCCACGTGGCCAGCTACCAAGCCACCACCGGCAACAAGCGGCCGGTGGGCCACTCGTTCGTACCAGTCGCCTGAACCCGGCTGACGAACCGGGTGCGGGGTATCAGCTGCGGGGCAGCAGCCGGTACCCCGCACCGCGCACGGTATGGATGAGCGGCTTCAGCCCGGGCCGGTTGAGCTTGCGGCGCAGGTACCCGACGTAGACGTCGACGATGTTGCTGCCCGGATCGAACCCGTAATCCCACACCCGGTTGAGAATCTGGACCCGCGAAAGGATGTGCGTCGGGTTGCGCATGAACAGCTCCAGCAGCGCCCACTCCCGCGGGGACAATTCGATCGCCTGTTCGGCCCGATGGACTTCCTTGGACAGCAAGTCGAACTGGAGGTCGCCCACGCTCAACACGTTCGACGTCTCCTGGCCGCGATGGCGCAGCGCGACCCGGATCCGAGCCAGCATCTCATCGAAGGCGAACGGCTTGGTGATGTAATCGGTCGCGCCCGCGTCGAGACCGGTCACCTTGTCGATGGTCGCCTGGCGTGCGGTCACGATGATCACCGGCGTCTCGACTCCACAGCCGCGCAAGCGACTCAGGAACGTCATGCCGTCCGAGCCCGGCAGGCCGAGGTCGAGCAGGACCAGGGCAAGATCTTCTCCGAGCTCGTCCACCGTGGTCGAGGCGGTAGCTTCGTCCACCGCTACCGATACCGAATACCCTTCGGCGGCTAAGCCGCTGGCCACGAAAGACGAGATTCGTGGATCATCTTCGACGATCAGGATCTGGGTCATGGGCTCGTGCCAACGAGCGGTCTGGCCTGCCGGTGGACCCGATCCGCCGGCAGAACCATGGCGAACGTGCTCCCTCGACCCAGCTCGCTCTTCAGTTCGACTCGACCGCCATGGGCTTCGGCAACTGCCTTGACGATAGCCAGCCCGAGCCCGTTGCCGCCGTACTTGCTTGCCTCGGATCTGCGAAAGCGATCGAAGATGACCGGCTGGTCGGCGACGGCGATTCCCCGGCCGGTGTCGCAGACCTCGATGATCAGTTCTTCGTCCAGCCGGATACGCAAGCAAATACTGTCATCGTCGGTGGTTGCCTTCACCGCGTTGTCCATCAGGTTGAGGATCGCCCCCCGGAGCTTGGCGCCGTCGGCTCGGATCAGGACATCGGGCACCGCAGACAGGCTCCACTCCCGGTTGGCCATCACCCGTGCGGCATCGAAGAGCTCGTCGATCAGGTCGGGCAGCGCAACCGAATCCTCCATGAGGAAGTCAGGTTCCAGGGCCTGACCTAGAAACAACAACCGCTCGACCATCATCGACAGCTGGGTCAGCTCGTCGAGTACTACGGCCACCGTCTCGTACTGCTCGGCCGGCGGCCGGTCACCGGTGCGGCTCAGAACCTCCAGATGTCCACGGGCAATTGTGATCGGGGTCCGCAGCTGGTGCGAGACGTCGGCCAGCAGCCTGCGCTGGGCGGTAAAGGCCGCATCCAGTTGTCCGAGCATGGCGTCCATCGTCCGGGCGAGCCGACCGACTTCGTCGCCGGGCCCGCTGTAGTGCAAACGCTGCGCCAGATTCCCGGTCCGCGCTTCGTCGGCGGCCGCGGTCACCGTATTCACCGTCCGCAGCACTCGCCGCAGCAACAGGAAGGCCGCCAGTTCTGCCGCCGCCAACGCGGCCAGGGCTTCCACCACGGCCAGGCTGAGCTGGTCGTTCCGGTCCGGATTCAAGGTGGCCAGATCGGCCCCCGAGACGAAGGTGCCGATCGGCGTCCCGGCCACGCTGAGGGGCGCAGCAAAAAGCCGGAACTTCGCGTTTCCCACGGTGATCGTGACCCATTCGGCCTGCAATGGCGGGTTGGTCGTCCAGTGCTGGATCTGTTCGGTACGAGCAAGCTCGGCCGAATGATCAGAGGCTGGCAACGTGGCGGCAGTGCCGCCTGGAGCTGAGGCTCCGACAATCAGCAGGAACTTCTGGCCGCGATTGTGAGCCCGTAGGTAGGCCCGGGTGAATTCGGCCAGGCTCTGACCCGGCGGCCGCGCCAGGGCGGCCTGAACGAATTCCGGAGCATCGTCGGCCAGGTTCCTGTTCAGCCCGGCCTCCAGGCGTTGCGTGATCACGCGGTCGGACTGCAGCACGATCAGCCCGATGACTACGGACAGGACCGCGCCATGCAGCACCATCAAGCGAAAGGTGATTCCGAACCGCCGCCACCTGCGGCTGAATCCGCCAGTCAGTCGGTTCACCGGGTCAACCTATCCCGGCGTGCTCTCCGGCTTGTCGGCCCAATATAGGTGTCAGCACAGCATTGTCCACCCCGCAACGGAATCAACTGCCCATTGCCGATCGGCCCGACATCCTGGTCCAAATGTTCGAGGATCGCTCGCAAAGGACCGTGGTGCGCCACCACCAGAGCAGTACCGCCGGCGCACAGGTCAGCGTTGATCTGCCCGTGCCACACCGCAAGCACTCGCTCGGCGACTTCCTCGATCGACTCCCCGCCGGGCGGAACCGCACGCGGATCGTCGCGCCAGTGCTTGCGCGGGCGGTTGCCCCAGCTTCCAATGATGTCGGCCTTCGTCCGCCCCTCGAGCACCCCCATCCGGCGCTCGTTCAGGCCGGGGAGCAAGCGAATCGCGGCCGACCTCGAGCCGAGCATCGAAATCACCAGTTCGGCGGTCTGACGCGCTCGCAACAAGGCACTGCAGTACACAACGTCGAACTGGATGCTCGATCTCTTCAGCAGGCGGCCGGCCCGCAGGGCCTGTGCTGCACCGGTTCGGGTCAGCGGTGGATCACTAGCTCCGGCAAGCCGCCCGCAACGGTTCCACGTGCTCTCACCGTGCCGAAGCAGGAACGCCGTCACAGCGGCCCACTTGCGGGTCCCAGCAGCGTCTCCGGGCGCTGAATGCGACCGACCACGGTCACGACCGGATCGCTTCCAGCGGCAGCGGGCGGCTGCGGGCCAGGGCGTCGAACTGGGCGTATATCTGCCCGGATCGGCTCAGCTGCTGATGCGTGCCGCGCTCGACCAACCGCCCTCGGTCGAGGACTGCGATCGAATCCGCATCGCGCACGGCCGGAAGCTCGTGGCTGACCACGATCGCCGTGCGTCCTTCGCAGACTCGATCCAACGCCGCCAGCAAGATGGACACGATCTCCACGTCGAGCCCCGTGGTCGGCTCGTCGAACAGCAGGATGGGCGCCGGACGAGCCACCGCGCGCGCCAAGGCGATGCACTGCCGTTGACCCCCGGACAGCGAGCCGCCTCGCTCGGCCACCACGGTGTCATAGCCATCGGGCAGACTCTCGATGACCTGGTGAACCCCGGCCGCCTTCGCCGCCTGGATCGCCGCCGGTCGCGATGCCGCCGGAAGCCCGTAACAGATGTTCTCCCACACAGTAGAACGAAACAGGTACGGCTCTTGGGGTACGAGGGAGATCTGCCGACGAAGATCGGCTAGTCCGATGCTCTTGATGTCGACGCCGTCGAGCCGCACCGCGCCCCGGTCGGGATCGACCAGCCTGGGGATCAAACGCAAGATCGTGCTCTTGCCCGAGCCGGTCCGGCCGACGATCGCGTGTCGACGACCGGCGGCGAATTCGAGGCTGACCCCCTCCAGCGCTCCGTCCCGATCGGGGTAGGACAGGCTGACCGAATCGAGGGTTATGGCCCCAGCGGCCCGGACCAGCCGTCGCGGCCGAGGCGCAACCGGAATGGCCTCGTCGGTGTCCAGGATCTCGGCGACCCGCTCGGCTGCGGCCTGGCCCCGGCCGGCGCTGCCGGCCAGCTTGGCCAACTGTCGAACCGGGGTATACATGCCCCGCAAATATGCCGAGAACAGCAGCACGTCGCCCGGCGTCAGGTGACCGGCCAGTACCGAGCGGGCCCCGACGTAGACGATCAGCGCGGTGGTGACCGACATGGTCAGCGCGACGAGCGGGGTGAATGCCGACTGGTGTATCACCGCCAGCAGGCCGGATCGCAAGGCCCGGCCGTTGGCCTCGCCGAATCGGGCGGACTCGCGCTCCTCGGCACCGTTCGCCTGCACGACCGGCAACGCCGACAGCACCTCTTGGGCCACCCCGGCCGATTCGCCCTGGGCGGCCAGCGCGGACCGTTGCGCCACTTTGATCTGTCGCAGGTAGTGACGGACCAACCCGTAGAGGACCGGAACCGCGACCAGGCTCACCAGCCCCAGCAGCCAGTTCACTGCCAACATGATGACGCAGAACCCAGCCAGAGTGATCACATTGTTGACCAGCGTCGGCAGGACATCCACAGTCAGGCTCTGGATGTCCTGGGTATCGCCGTCCAGCCGGCTCATCAGGTCGCCAGTGCGCCGCTGCTGATGAAAGGCCAGCGACTGACGCTGCATGTGGGAGAACAGGTCGGCGCGGATCGCCGCCACTACCTGCTGACCCGCCTCGGCCACCCACCGATTGGCCAGGTAGTCCGTGGCGGCCACGGCGAGCGCGACCGCGATGGTGAAGCCGGTGAGCAGGATCAACCGCGAGCCCGGCGCCGCGGGCAGCCATGCGAACATGACCGGAAGCGGGTGACTGGCCAGCACGGAATCGAAGACGACCTTGAGCGGCCACGGCGCGATCCACTGCAGCACCGCCTGCACCAGGCTGGTGGACAGGCCGAGTGCCAGCAGGCCCCGAACCGGACGCAGGTAGGTGGCGAATCGCCAGGTTGAGCGTGCCGGCCGATGTTTCATCGGGCCGGCTCCGCCGCCACCGGCCGGAACAGCGGCGCCAGGGCCTGGGCACACGTCCGCCGGTCGAAGTCGGCGATTGCCCGGTGCCGGGCACCGACCCCCAGCCGGTCGGCGAACCCGTCCTCGGTGACCACGCGAGCCAGCGCCTGGGCCAGGGCCCCGGGATCGCCGGGCGGCACCAGTACGCCGCTCACGCCGTCCTCGATCGCCTCCGGAATGCCTGATACGCGGGAGGCTACGACTGGAAGCCCGCTAGCCATGGCTTCCAGCAGGGAGTTGGGAACGCCGTCACGATCGCCATCGGCGATCACGACGCTGGCCTGCACGAACAAGTCCGCCTGGGCGTACTCAGCAACGATTTGTTGATGGGTGCGAGCACCGGCGAAGCTCACTCGCCGGTCGAGGCCCAATTCGCGGGCCAGCGTTGCCAACCGCTCTTGGTCCGGGCCACCGCCCACTACCCGCAGTCGGACCTCATGACCTTCATCGAGCAGCTGGCGCACCGCCGCCAGCAGCACCGGGTAACCCTTCTTCTCGACCAGGCGGCCAACGGCCAGGATGCGTTTCGGCGCATCAGCCACCGCGCCGGCCGGGCCCGGCGCGAACCGCTCGGTGTCCACTCCGTGATAGGCCAGCACGATCTTGGCGTCCGCGCCGGTTTGCGACACCAGTTCCTGCTGCGCCGCCATCGAGCAGGTCAACACGAAACTGGCATCGGCGACCTTGTCCGCCAGCTCCCGGCGATCGGAAAGGTACAGATCTTTGGCATGGGCACCGAAGCTGTAGGGAATGCCGGTGAGCAGGTACGCGAAGCGGGCCGTCGAGGCCGGGCCGTGGGCAAACGCGGCGTGGACATGGGTGCAACCAGTCCGCCGTAGCTGCACGGCCAGCCGTCCGGCATCGATGAATGGGCGAATCGTTCCTGTGATCGCGCGTTCTTGCCGCGCTGCCGATAGTGCCTGCCGCCACCGAGCAGGGTCGGTTGCGACCAATCGGAAATGAGCCAGCACGCTCGTAACGAAGCCTCGGACCAGGCGCCATCGCCCGCTCTGTCGCAGATAGATCACCGAGCTGCGGACCTGGGCCACATCGGGCTGGCTGAGCTGCTCGACCGGATCAGCCACGGCGAAGACCTGGAGCGGAACTCCGGCTCGCTCCAGGCTGAGAATCTCATCGAGAATGAACGTCTCGGACAGCCGAGGGAATCGCTTGGTCAGATAGGCAACCCGGGCCACGTCGCCACCGCCGCTCGTCACGCCGGCCGCCGGGCCAGTGTGACGATCCGGCTATCCGCTGCGACCGGGCCCGGATCTCGGTAGTCACGCGACCCGATGAGGGTGGAAAGGATGTCGGCCAACCGACTGAGCCCGTCGAAATCGAGCGCGCCAGCACGGCCGATCGCCCGGGGAAACGCCGCGGCAGCCTGGGCAATGCGCTGACCCAGATCAGGCCCGTGCTCGACCGCGCGGACCAGACCCCGGCGGGCGAACAGTTCGGCCCGGATGGTCTGCTCGAGCCGCGGATGCCGGCGTGGCACCACGATCGTCGGCGTGCGAGAGGCCACCGCTTCGGTAAGGGTGTTGTACCCACCCATCGTGACGATGAGCCGGGCCGCCGCCATCGCGGTCTGGACGTCCGGGTGGAACCGCAGCAGCTCGACCGAATCGTGATCGTGAACCAGTGACCTGAGTACCGCGAACTGTTCGGCGTCCATCAGCGGGCCGCCGACCACGACCGTCGGCAGCCCCAACATGACGCCGGCTTCGATCGCCGCCACCAGCACCTGCAAGCCGTCGCCGCCACCGCCGGCAGTGGCCAACACGTGCTCCCGATGGATCCGGGCGGCCGAGGATGACCCCACGTCCGCCGGGCGGGCACGGTCCGGATGGAGGTAGCCGCAGTACATCAGCCGATCACGTATGGAGCGAGGCAGCTGGTAGGCCTGCCCGATGTCGAAGACATCCTGGGATCCGTAGACCAGCACCCGGTCGTAAACCCGCTCGATGAGTTCGTAGATGCCCTTCGCCCGCCAGTCGCGGGTCACCGCCGCGGGTTCATCGAGGACATCCCGCAAGCCGAGAACCAAACGTGTCTGCGGTGCATGCTCCCGCACTGTTTCGAAGACGCCGAGCAGCTCGCCGTGCATCCCGGCTGGTGAGTGGTCCACGAGCAGCGCATCCGGGCGGAAATGCCGCACCACGCTACTCATCAGCGTGGTACGGGCCCGGCTGACCTCGCCGATGCTGAGGTTGCGGTTCAACGGGCGATAGCAGTCGGGGCCGACCTTGGTCACCGGCGGGAGCTTGACCACGCGCAACCGATCCGGGATCGGGAATTTCTCGGACACCGGCGAACCGGACATGAGCACGATCCGCAAGCTGGGGTCGGTCTCGAGCAGATGCCCGGCGATTCTGAGGTTGCGACGCAGGTGCCCGAGTCCGTAGGTGTCGTGGGAGTACAGGAGAACCCGGCGCCGCTGGACCGGCCGGCGGTCGGCCCTCATGCCGACCGCCGCGCGTGCGCCGGGTCGAGCGACTGCAGCCACTCGATCTCCTTGCGATAGCCGACGGCGAACGGCGTCCCTGCGTGGAAGCCGAGAAGTTCACCGGCCCGGCTGAGATCTGCTGCGGTGTGCAGGACATCACCGCGCGCGAACGGCTCGAACCGGACCCGCAGGGGCTCCCCGATCGATTCGGCCAGCAGGTCGAGAACCCGGCGGAGGGTGACCCGGGCTCCGCCTCCTACGTTCACCGCCAGGCCGGCGACTGGCGCCGTGGCGGCCAGCATGGTTGCCTCGACCGCATCGTCGACGTAGGTGAAGTCCCGGCTCTGGGTGCCGTCCCCGAACACCACGATCGGGGAACGGTCCCGGGCCGCCTCGGCGAAGATTCGCAAGCCCATGTCCGGCCGTTGACCGGGACCGTAGACCGTGAAGTAGCGCAATGCCACGGTCTCCAGCTCCGCACTGTTCGCGGCCAGGCACAGCGTCTCGGCCTCGAGCTTGGACAGGCCGTACGGTGACACCGGCCCGGTCGCGCCGGACTCTTGGAAGGGAAGCGGCGCGTCGCCGTACACCGACGAGGACGAGGCACAGATCAGCCGGCGGACGGTGCCAGCGGCTTGGCAGGCCTGGACGAGCCGCTCGGTCGAGGTGACGTTGTCGTAGCGGTATCGGGACTGGATGGCGAAGCTGGCCCGCACTCCCGCTCGACCAGCGAGATGGAACACCAGTTCGGCGTCGCGCAGCGGCCCGTTCAGCGGCAGTTCGGCCAGGTGGCCGGGGATGAGCGTGAAGCCGGGACGGCGAACCAGGGCCGCGGCCCGGCCCAGCTTCTCGGCCGGATCGTAGGTATCGGTGAATCCGTCGATACCGACCACCTCGTGGCCGTCATCGAGCAGGCGATGGGACAGGTGTGATCCGATGAAGCCGGCAGCCCCGGTGACAACGACACGAGTCATGATGGTTCCTTCGCTAGTGATGATGGATGAGGCGTTCCGTCGGCGGGAACGCGGTGTGTGGTCACAGAGCTTCGACGTTCGGGCCATGCAGTCGCCGCCGCGTGTCGAAGACGAATCGCGCGTGCGCCCGGATGAGCTCCAGATCGAAGGCGTCGTGGTCGGTCACGAGGACGACCGCGTCGGCGGCGGCCAGCTCGGCGACGCTAAGCGGAACTCGGTTGAGTCCGGGCAATCCGAGACCTTCGACCACGTGAGGATCGGCGCCGGCAACGACCGCACCGGCCGCCGACAGTCGAGCGGCGAGAGCCAGCGCCGGCGACTCCCGGCAGTCACCGCTGTTGCGCTTGTACGCGAGCCCGACGATGAGAACCCGGGCGCCGTTGAGCGATTGGCGGCGCCGATTGAGCGCCTGCCCCACCCGACGGGCGACGTACTCGGGCATGTGATCGTTGATGTCGTTGGCGAGGTCTACGAATCGGAACGACCGGTTCAGGCTGGTCCGCACCCGCCACGACAAGTAGGTGGGGTCGATCGGCAGACAGTGACCGCCCACCCCGGGGCCCGGATCGAATCTCATGAACCCGAACGGTTTCGTCGCGGCCGCCTCGATCGCCTCACCGACGTCTATTCCGAGCTCGTCGGCGAACATGGCCAGCTCGTTGACCAGAGCGATGTTGACGTGCCGGAAGGTGTTCTCGACCAGCTTGGCCAACTCCGCCACGGCCGGCCGCGAGACCGGCACGACAACCTCGACAAAGCTGGAATAGAAATCGGCAATGGTCTTCAAGGAAGTCTCGTCGACGCCCGAAACCAGTTTCGGTGTGTTGACCAGCGTCCACGTCCGATTGCCGGGATCAATCCGCTCCGAGCTGTAGCCGAGATGAAAGTCCCGGCCAGGACACAATCCTGAGCTGCGCTCCAGAATGGGTCCGACGACCTCCTCGGTCGTGCCGGGGTAGGTGGTGGATTCCAGCACCACCGTCGCCCCCGGGCGTAGGTGCGCTCCGATGGTCGCGCTCGCCTCGGCCACGGCTCGCAGATCAGGAGTTCGCTCGCGTAACGGGGTTGGCACGGCGATGATCGCGACGTCGAAGCCGGCCAAGGTGCTGGGGTCGTCGGTGGGCCGGTAACCGGCCGCCAGCGCGGCCGACAGCCGGTCACTACCGATGTCTTCGACGTAGCTTCGTCCCGAGCGCAGCCGGGCGAGCCGGCTCGACTCCGGTTCGTAACCGATGACGGCGTGCCCGGCTTCCACGGCTGAGACGGCCAGCGGCAGTCCAACGTAACCCTGACCCATCACCACGACCTTGCGGGAAGCGGTCTCCTTCATGCTGTTCTCCTGTTCAGCTGGTCGGCACCGGCGGCGAGGCTCGAAAGGGTGCTCACCGCAGCGGCCGGACTGGTACGGACGAGCTCGAGCAACTGGCTGACCGCCGCACGATCCGCGGCCTGCATGTCGGCGTGGTGGAGCATCACGCCGACCGGGGCTCGCAGTCGCCCGCCCGAACGGGTTTCGCTTGTTTCCGGCGGCACGATCTGGCCGGCCAGCGCTCGGCCGACCTCTCGCAGCCCGCCGGTGCGCGACGAGCGGCTCCAGTCCACACCGACCCGCACCTCGGTCAGATCAGCCGGGGGCGCGGTGCGGTCGCGGGACAGCGCGGCAAATCCCAGCTGCGGCAGGAGTTGAATCGTCACGGGGGAGCATCGGTTCCACGGCGGCACGAAGACCGGGCTGGGGGGTCGGTCGAGCAACGCCTGAAGCCGCTCCCGACCCGAGCGCAAGTCTTGCGCCTGCTCCTCTGGTGCCCGGCCCGGACCGAACTCGCAGGCACGCCCCACTGACTCGTGATTTCGATGGGCCCAGCCATGCTGATGTATCTCGATCGTGCCGCGAGCGGCTCGCCGGTGCAGAGCGCGAGCGGCCTGCCGGCTCACTGCAGTTGGAATGGCGGCGACATCGAGGCAGATCCCGGCCGCGGCGAACACGTCGGCCAACGACCACAGCTGGTCGTCGGCCCAGCCGGCGTCGTCATCGCGGAAGAACCACTGCACCGGAGCGCCGTCGACCTGGTCGAGCGCCCGCCTCAGCGGGTCAAGCCAGGCCGCCCGCGGACTGCTCACGACGCGACCAGGTTCGGCTGGGCCAGCAACCCGGCGATGATTCGGGCACTGTTCACCGCCCCGTCCAGGTCCAGCTCGGGAAGGTGCGGGGGACGAGTTGCGGCGCTCAGAACGCGCCGGGCCAACTCGGGTCCGGACAGCTCAGCGGGTTCCAGAACCTGTACCGCCCCCAGCCTGGCTAGTCGCCGGGCTCGCTCAGGTTGCTCGTTCTCCCGAGCATCGCCGTACGGGACGACGACGGCAGGCGTCCGGGTGACAAGCAGGTCGAGTGCGGTGTTGTAGCCGGCCTGGCTGACCGAGACGGCGGACCGGGCCAGCACCGGCCGCAGGTCCGGGACAAAGCGTTGCACCGTCAAAGAGGTATCCCGCTCGGAAATCGCACTCAGCTGTTTCAGATCGGCCGCGGGCAGGAACGGGCCGGTGATGATGCGGGTCCGGAAACCCTGGGGGCGTAGCCAACCCTGATGCGCCTGGACCGCCGCGTCGAACAGCGCGTGGCCGACCGCGCCGCCGCCGGCGCTCACCACGACTTCCCGATCCCGACCGGGAGACGGCTCGGCGCGGTTACCGCCGCCGACGACGAACCCGGAGTAGTAAACCGGGACTCGGGCTGGCTCAATCGGGCGGAAGGTTTCCGACAACTCGGCAAATCGCGGGTCGCCGTGAACGACAACCGCATCGAAGTAGGCGTCAAGACGGCGGGCGGCGACCTCGTCATGCGCAAGCTTGTCCGGGTGACCGCTGACCAACAGGTCCCGGACGCTGGAAACGATCACCGGGACCGGCCGGGCCGACCGGGCGCGCTCGAGCAGCGGCAGCAACTCCGCGGCGAACTTACGGCGGCCGAAGGGAAATAGCTCCAGCACCAGCGCATCGGGTTGAAGCTGTTCGAAACACTCGATCAACAACCGTCCCCGCTCGCGCATGATCGGTTGCACCTCGGGCCGGCCGTCGGAGCCGACCAGCCTCCCGCTCGCCTCGGTTCCGATCGCGGGCAGGGCCAGCAGCTCGACCCCGGCCGGAACGCTCAGCCCGGGCGGCATCCGGCCCCCGACACAGAGCGTCACCGACGCAAATCTGGCCAGCTCCCCCACCACGGCCAGCGACCGTACGAGGTGGCCCAAACCCGTGGAATGGTGGCAGTAGAACATCAATCTCGGTGAAGAGCGTGGGCCGGCATCGCTGAGAGACATGGCCAAAGCGTTGCGGTGATGAGTGAAACGACGATGGACCGTTCATGAGAGTTCTCTCATGAGGCGCGGGGCCAGGCTCAGTTCAGGCTCGCCGGCCGACGCGCGGCCACCGTCCTGCGGTGCAACTCCGCCCGCAGGTCCGGATCCGACATGACCAGGTACACCAGTCCACAATCCTGCGGACCGCTGACCCCGGGCACGCACAGCGTGCACGGTTGACCCGGTCGGATCGGGCACTTGGGCACCGGTCTCATGCTGGCCTCCAGTTCGATGCTAGCTCCGAGGGCCATCGTGGTGTTCCGATCTGCCCGTCGGCAACGCCACATCGAGGTCACTCAGGCTTCGGGTCGAAGGTCCCTACCGCATACCCCCGAGGGTATTTAGGGTCAGAGCTTCGAGCAGCGTGGAAGGAATTCGCCATGGCACGCGTCGTCATCCTGGGCGCCGGAATCTCCGGCCATACCGCAGCCCTGCATGTGCGTCGGCAGCTGGGCAAGCAGCACGAGGTAGTCGTCGTCTCCCCCAACGCGGACTGGAACTGGATCCCGTCCAACATCTGGGTCGGCGTCGGTCGAATGACGACGAAGCAAGTCACCTTCCCGCTCGCCCCGATCTACCGTCGCCAAAAGATCGATTTCCGGCAGGCCAAGGCGGTCGCGCTGTGGCCCGAGGGTGACGCCCAGAACCCCCAGGGCGCGGTCGACATCGAGTACACACTGCCCGGGCGCACCGGTGAGCACGAGCTGCTGCGCTATGACTACCTGATCAACGCCACCGGTCCCAAGCTCAACTTCGCTGCGACGCCCGGCCTGGGTCCGGACGGCGGCAACTCGGTCTCGGTCTGCACCGCGGCCCACGCCGTCGAGGCCGCCGATCGCCTCGAGCATGTCATGCAGAAACTGGAGCAAGGTCAGCGGCAGACGTTGGTGATCGGGGTCGGGCACGGCACTTGCACCTGTGAGGGCGCCGCCTTCGAGTACGCGTTCAACGTCGAGCATCAACTGCGCACGCGGGGTGTCCGTGACCGGGCCGAGGTCATCTACCTCACCAACGAGTACGAGCTCGGTGACTTCGGCGTCGGCGGAATGACCTTCGCCCAGGGCGGCTTCCTCACCTCCAGCCAGCTCTGGACCGAATCGCTGTTCCGGGAACGCGAGGTCAAGGCCATCCTGCGGGCGCACGTGCAACGGGTCGAGCCGGGCAAGGTCTTCTACGAGACACTCGACGGCGCCGAGGGTTCGCTCGATTTCGACTTCGCCATGCTGCTGCCACCCTTCCGGGGCCAGGACCTGCAGGCTTTCGACCGTGCTGGCCAGGACATCAGCTCGGCACTGTTCGCTCCGAACGGTTTCCTCAAGGTCGACGCTGACTACTCGGCCAAGCCGTTCGAGCAGTGGCAGGCCAGCGACTGGCCGCGCACCTATGCCAGCCCGAACTACCCCAACCTGTTCGGCATCGGGATCGCCTTCGCGCCACCACACCCGATCTCGCGGCCGCGCAAGACAGCCGACGGCACGGTGATCTCGCCCGCCCCACCGCGCACCGGCATGCCGTCCGGGATCATGGGGCGCCAGGTCGCAGCCAGCATCGCCGACATGATCAACAAGGGCGCACCGGCGCCGACGCACACCGCGTCGATGGCCGAGATGGGTGCTGGCTGCATCGCCTCGGCCGGGGCCGGGCTGCGTCGAGGCACGGCCGCCTCCATGACGATGTACCCGGTCGTGCCTGACCCGGACAAGTACGGCCCCGCGGGCCGCAGCCTGACCGCGACCACTGGCGAGCTCGGATTGGCCGGGCACTGGATGAAGCACCTGCTGCACCACATGTTCATCTACAAGGCCAAGGCCCGCCCCGGCTGGGCCTTCATTCCGGAGTGAGGTCCGCGATGCCCGAGTCACCCCCCGCCGCGCCCTACCCGGGCCAGCTCGTCCACACCGAGGCCCCGGTGCCGACCCGCCGTACCATCCGCCGGCGGACTTCGCTGCCGTTGCAGGCTTACCGCTTCGGCGCGATCAGCTGGAAGATGCTGCAGACCATTCGCCGGACCCACCAGCATTGACCGCCCCGCCCGAGTCGGGCGCGACATCAGCGGCGCGCCGGCCGAAACTCGATCGAGCCGTCATCGTCGGCGACCTCGAGGTCACCCGGCTGACCTGTGGCCTGCTCACCGAACGCGGCGTGACCGTGCTGCACCTGCCGGCCCCGACCGAGCGGGAGCTGGCCGAGGCGCTGGCCACCGGCGCCAGCGCGATCGCCATCCTGGTCCGCGGCGACGTGGTCGCGCTGCGCTACGCGCTGCTGGCCGAGCACCTGCGTCCGGGCATTCGGCTGGTCGCGACCCTCTTCGATCAGACGCTGGCCGACCAGCTTCGCCGGGTGGTACCCAACAGTCACATCAGCTCCCCCGCCGACGTCGCCGCGCCAGCCATCGTCGGAGCGTGCCTCGAACCGGGTGTGCTGGCCGCACTCCGCGACGGCGATAGCGATTTTCTCCTGCACGGACCGCTGGAATCGCCCAGCGTGGCCCGGTGGTCCGCCCCGCGACGCTCGTGGTCGGGAGCCCTGTCCGGTCAGCTCCGGGCCCACGACGACTCGGCCCGGATCCTGCTGGCCGGCCTCGCCGGACTGGTCCTGGTCCTGCTGACCGATTGGGTGCTGTCGATGACCGCGCTCCACGACGGCCCGCTGCCGAGCTTCTACAACGCGGTTCGCGTCATCGCGACCGTCGGACCGGCCGATGCCGGCGGTGAGCCCCGTTCCTACCTCGTAGTGGCATCAACCTTGATGCTCATCACCATCGTGTTGACCGCGATCTTCACTGCCGGGGTGGTCAATCGGGTGCTGTCCGGGCGCAGCGTCGCCGTGCTCGGCCGCCGCACCGTGCCCCGGCGACAGCACGTGGTCGTCATCGGCTTGGGACAGGTCGGCCTCCGGGTGGCGATCCGGCTGCGGTCGTTGCGGATCCCGGTCGTGGTGATCGAGCGCGACCCGCAGGCGCCCAACCTCCGGCTGGCCAAGCGCGCGGGGATTCCGGTGCTGGTCGCCCACGCCGAGGATCGCGCGGTCCTGGCCCGGCTGAGGCTGGACCGGGCGCGGGCCCTGGTCGCGCTCGGCTCGCACGATCTGGACAATGTCGAAACGGCGATCGCCGCCCTCGCGGTGGCACCGCGGCTACGGGTCGTGCTGCGTGCGGGTGAAAGTGACCTGATCGCCGAAACCTGCTCGTTGTTTCCGATCGGCGAGGTTCGCGACGTCACCGCCCTCACCGCCGTCGCGATCACGTTGCGACTGCTCGGCTCCCATCCGCTGGCGATAGTGGCCGAACGCGATACCCTTGCCGCTTTCGACGGCGTCCGGGCGCAGCCGGTGGCGCTCGGCCCGCGGTGCCGCTGCCGGCCGACCGCCTGAGTTCAGAGCCGGATGCGCTCGTTCTTCGGGTCGTAACTGGGTCCGAGGTGGACGGTCGCCGGGCACCGACGGCCGCCGACATCGATCAGGTAGTCCCCCGTGTCGATGTAGTCCTTCGTCACCGTCGAGCCGTCGGGACAGCGCAGGTAGGCCAGCCCGATGCTGCACCCGGCGGTGCCGCTCCAGGCGGCCGAACTGACGTGCCCGACCGGCAGGCCGTCCCGGATCAACAGTTCCCCACCCCACAGCATCACTTTGGGGTCGGACAGTTCGAACGAGACCAGCCGGCGCCGGGGGCCGTCGGACCGAGCTTGCTCGACCGCAGCCCGGCCGAGAAAGGGCGTTTCGGATTTGAGCTTGCAGGCAAACAGCAAACCCGCCTCGACCGGGTTGTAATCGGGCGTGAGGTCACTGCCCCAGGCCCGGTAGCCCTTGTCAAGACGAAGCGAGTTGATCGCGTAGTAGCCGGCCTGGGCCAGCTCGAAATCGCGCCCGGCCGCCAGGAGCTGTTCATACACCCCGACCGCGAACTCGGCCGGAACATAGAGTTCCCATCCGAGTTCGCCGACGTAGGTGATCCGGCTGGCCCGCACGGTGGCGTGTCCAAGGTCGATGATCTGGCTGGTCCCGAAGGGGAAACGGGCGTCGGAGAGGTCGGCCCGGGACAGCCCTTGCAGCAGCTCCCGCGACCGGGGGCCCATCACCCCGTACACCGCCCACGCGCCCGAGACGTCAGTGACCGTGACCGGTGCGGCGGCATCGACCCGGCGACGAATCCAGTCCCGATCCCGCTGGACCGAGCCCGCGCTGGTCACCAGCAGATACTCCTCCGCCGCCAGCCGGGTCAGGGTGACATCGGCCTCGTATCCGCCGCGCTGGTTGAGCATCCCGCTGTAGACGACGTGCCCGATCGGGACCGAGACGTCCGCGGTGCACAGACTCTGCAGCAACGACTCGGCGCCGGGCCCCCCAATCAGCAACTTGCCGAAGGACGTCTGATCGAACAGCGCTACCCGGTGCCGGGTGGCCGCCTGTTCGGCCACCGACCACGGCAGCCAATCCGGCCGGTCCCAGGTGTAGCGCAGCACCGGCTCCGCGCCGGGCGGAGCGAAGACATTCGCTCGTTCCCAGCCCAGCTTCGAGCCGAACAGGGCCCCGGATCGGGCCAGCAACGGGTAGGCCGGCGATCGCCGGAACGGTCGCGCGCTGGCCAACTCCCGGTTCGGCCAGGGAATCTCGTAGTGCATGCCCAGCACCTCGGCTACTCGATCGCGCAGCCACTGGGTGTTGCCGTTGAACCGGGCGAAGCGTCGCAGGTCAACCGCGGACAGGTCACTGGTCGGCTCGCCGGCGACCACCCACTCGGCCAGCGCCCGCCCGGCCCCGCCGGCGCTGGCGATGCCTACCGAGTTCAGCCCGGCGCAGACGAAGAAGTTGCGGAGCTCGGGGGCCTCACCGAGCAGGAACTGGTTGTCCGGGGTGAAGCTCTCCGGGCCGTTGTAGAACTTCTTGATCCCGGTCTCCTGCAGGATCGGCAGCCGCTTGGTCGCACTGTCGAGCAGAACCGAGAAGTGTTCCCAGTCTTCCTCCAACAGCTGGAACTCGAACGGATACGGCAACTCCTCCGGTGCGCGCCAGGGTTTGGCCTCGGGCTCGAAACCGCCCACCACCAGGCCGCCGACCTCCTCCTTGAAGTAGGTGTAGCCGTCCGGATCGCGCAAGATCGGCAGGTCGCGCTCGACTCCGGCGATCCGGTCGGTGACCACGTAGAAATGTTCGGCCGAGTGCAGCGGCACGGTGACCCCGGCCAGGGCGCCGACCGCCTTGGCCCACTGGCCGGCGCAATTGATCACAACCTCGGCCTCGATGTCGCCCCGGTCGGTGCGCACGCCGGTGACCGACTCGCCGGCCCGATCGATCCCGATCACCCGGGTCCGCTCGAAGAGGCGCGCCCCGCGGCTGCGAGCGCCCCGAGCCAGCGAGTTGGTGACGTCGGTCGGGTTGGCCGTGCCATCCCCGGGCAGCCAGATCGCGCCCAGCAAATCAGCGGTCTCCAGGATCGGATAGCGCCGGCGCGCCTCGGCCGGGCTGATCAGCTCGCAGTCGAGGCCGAACGCGGCCGCGGTGGCCGCGGTGCGCCGCAGCTGGACCATGCGATCAGGGGTCCGCGCCACGGTCACGCCGCCGCAGCGTTTGAACCCGGTGGCCAGTCCGGTCTCAGCTTCGAGCTCGCTGTAGAGCTGAGCCGAATACTGGACCAGCCTCGTCCCGCTTTCGGTGGAACGCAGCTGCCCGACGAGGCCGGCCGCGTGCCAGGTCGTCCCGCCCGACAGCCGGCCCTGTTCCAGCAACACGACATCGGACCGGCCCAGCTTGGTCAGGTGATAGGCAACACTGGCACCGATGATGCCGCCGCCGATGATCACGATCTGCGCTCGATCGGGCAGCTCGCTCGCCACGGATCCCCCTACCTGTCGGCTTAGTCGTTGCACTGCAGGTCGGTCAGCAACCGCTCGAATTCGGGCCCGTCGAACAGGGCCACCGCTGACTCATACTTCTCCAGACCCCAGCTCCAGAAGTCGAAATCGATGCTCGAGGTGGCGTGCTGGATCGATGCCCACAGTGTCCAGCCGTATTGGCCCATCAGCCCCAGCAACTTCGCCCGCGCTCGCTTGTGCCGCAGCGGCTGACCGAAGTACGCCCGGATCAACTCGGCAAGCTGATCATCGTCGAGGTGGCATTCAGCGGCGAGGTTCCCCAGCTCGAAGCAGGCCTCGTTGTTGCCCGAATACTCGTAGTCGATGAGCCAGATCTTGTGCCCGTCATCGATGAAGTTGGCCGCCAGCAGGTCGTTGTTGCAGGGCACCAGCGGCTCCGGGCGGCTGGCCACGGCCAGCCGCAATCGTTCCACGGAATCGGCATAATCCAGATAACCTGCCGGTAGCCGGTAGCCCTGCTCGAGCACGATCGCCAGGTAGCGCCGCTGCACCTGGAACATGTCGAAGTGGTTGACGAACGGGCGCCCACCGTGCAGTTGCCGGCACGCCGCGGCGATGCGGTGCAAGTTGCCCGGAGCGGTCACCATGGCATCGGTCAGCGTGACGCCATCCAGGTATCCCACGACGAGCAGGCCGAGGTCGGGGGCGTACTCGAGCACCGGTGCGCCGATCCCAGCCTCGGCCGCCAGTTGGGAATTGCGGTACTCGTGGTCCCGGTTGATGGCCAGCGCACCGGCGCCGGGCAGCGCTACCCGCACCACGAACCGCCCGCTCGGGGTATCTACCCGATAGTTGCGGTTGGTCAGCCCGCCCGGCAGCGGCACCACCGTGCGCGGCCCAGGCTGCAGTATCGCCAGCCGATCCAACCGGCTGGCCACATCGTCGGTCGACGCTGTCATTGCGGAGTCCGTCCTCGGCCGCTGGGTGCGTGGCGACGCTACCAGCCCAGTTCAAGTCCGACCCGCGGCCAAGGCACCGGGCGAGCGCGCACCAACCGGCACGCGCGCCGGCTGCGGCTACTCGCCGCGTAATTCGTCGGCGTCGGCCTTGGCCGCCTCGGTGTCGGTGGTGGCGCCGTCCGCCTCCCGCTCGAACACGTCGGCGTTCTTCAGATCGCTGGCGGTTTGGCCCGCGACCTGTTCCGCCATCTGCTCATCGCTCAGCCCGGCGCCGGCCGGCTCGGTGTGTCCCTTGTCGGTTGCCTGCTTGTCATCAGCTGCCATAAGTCGACCATAGCCACAGCTCGAGCAGAATGCCCAAATGCTGTCGTAGCGTTCTCGTTCACTGTGGGTGCGTCGTTGCCGCCATTCGGGCGATGATCTCGCGTACGCTTCCGGCTGGCACTGAGCCCGTCAGCGCCAGCAGGTTGAGGAGCAGCATGTCCGAACTATCCCGTCGCAGCCTGCTGCTGCTGGCCGGGGGTGCCGCAGTCGGTGGTTTTGCCCCGGTCGCCAGTGCCGCGGCGCTTCCCGTTGCCGGCATCCCGCAGCGCGCTCGCTTGCTGCCCCTCGTCGGTACCCGAGTGACCGCCAGCGGCACGAGCGGGCGGTGCCCGATTCGCCTGCTGCGTCTGGAAGACGTGGCCCATGCCGGCAAACCGAACGCCAGCTTCAGTCTCGTCTTCGAGACCGTGTCCGGACAGCCGCTGGCCGAGGGCCAGTACCACCTGAACGGTCCTGGCTGGCCCCGACTTGTGCTGCTGTTGAACCCGCTCGGCCAGGCCGGCTCGTCCAGCCGGTTGCAGGCGATTGTCAATCGCGGCTGACCGGGGCGCGGCACCAGCTGGTCGGCGCCCGGCCCGGCCCAGGAAGACCGACCGGCGCTGACAGCGCGGCGCGCTGGTGGCATCATCCGCCGGTAGCAGCTGGAGGCCGCCATGAAAGCATCCCTGGCCGCGCTGACCGCGGTCGTCCCCGTTGTCGCGCTGCTGGCTGCGGCGTCAGCTCCGTCCGGGCCGGCAGCAGCCGGAGTCGGCCCTCGGATCAGCTACACCTACGTGGTGCGCGGCCTGGACAACCGCAGCAGTCTGGATTCCTTCGCCACGGCCGCGGCCGCAACCTACGCCGACGGTCGAGGCTGGAATCTCGGTGGTTCCATCGCGTTCCGCCGGGTGAGCAGCGGTGGCAACTTCACCCTGTGGTTGGCCGCCGCAGCCGACCTGCCCAGATTCGGTTCGCCCTGCGACAGCGCCTACTCCTGCACCAACGGCACCAACGTCGTCATCAACGAAACCCGGTGGTTGACCGGCTCGCCGGCCTGGAATGCCACCGGGGCCTCCCTGGCCGACTACCGCCACATGGTCGTCAATCACGAGACCGGGCACTGGCTCGGGTTCGGGCACGAGTACTGCGCCGGGCCAGGCCAATTGGCCCCGGTAATGCAGCAACAGTCCATTTCGCTGCAAGGTTGCCGGCCCAATGCTTGGCCCACCACCAGCGAGCGTCAACGACTGGCCGCGACTCGCGGCGTACCCATCGTCACCGGTGATCCGTTTGGCCACCTCGACGCAGTGACGCCGGGGCTGGCCGCGCTGGCCATCCGGGGTTGGAGCATCGACCCCGACACCGTGGCCGCGGTCCGCGTCAGTGTCCGGATCGATTACACCGTGCTCAGCGTGCTGGCCAACAGCGCGCGATCCGACGTCGCCGCCGCCTACCCCGGTTACGGCCGCGCTCACGGCTTTGTCCTCAACCGCAACGTCACTCCGGGGCCGCACACGGTATGCGTGACCGCGGCCAACCTGGCCGGGTCCGGTGGGAGCGTCAGGCTGGGCTGTCGCGTCGTCTACGTCAGCGGAACCCCGATCGGCCGGCTCGACTCGGTTTCGCTCGCGGGCCCCGCGCTGCAGGTGCAGGGTTGGGCGTTGGATCCCGACACCCGCTGGGCGATACCGGTGGTCGTAGTCGAAACCCCGGGCGGCTCGCTCGGAGTGATTGCCGGGCAGCCCCGAGCCGACCTGATCGGTCCCTACCCGCGCTGGGGCCCGGCGCACGGCTTCTCGGTGCGGATGCGCACGAGTTCCGGGCTGCATCAGGTCTGTGCCTACGCTCTCAACCGCTACGGCGTCGGAGCCACCGGCCGGCTCGGTTGCAGCACGGTCCGGGTGCCGTGACCGCTCAGCCCGGCCGCAGCAAAGTATGCGTCTCGATCAAGCTTGACTGCGCGGCGTGGGCCGACCGGGCCGCCATTTCGGAGGTCCCCACGTGGCTGCAGACTTGCCGGCGGCGATCCGTATACCGAAACGTCGAGACGACCTGTGATCCGAATGTGGACCGGCTGCAGTGAACGAATTGCCCTGGTTGTCGGCCGCTACCACTTCCTTCGCGACCAGCCGATACGTCCGGCGATGGTCGGCCACGCCGACGTAGCATTAGCATGACCCAGATCACAACCACCTGCCCGGACACTCGGACGAGGCCCGGACCGGCGCGTGCTGAGCGTCTGGGTCGGTGGCGGCAACATCGAGCGGGCAGGTCGTCAATTGAGTGGCCCGGGCGGCATAAGGAACCACTTCGACGTCTGTACGCGGGGCGCCGGCGGTTAGTGACTAGACCGGATGGAGTGTCCGGTTAGAACTTGCGGCTATTGTACTAGGTCCAATTTCGAGAGTATCGCGGAATCGTCGGCGTCTTTTTCCCCGGGATAGGGCACCATTGAAGCTGCAGCGGCCTGGACTCTGGGGGGTGGAGATTCAGTGCAACTGCGAAGTTGCCGCGAGAATTCCGACAAAGTGGAGTTGACTGCATGCCCCGAGGGACGCAAGAAAGAGCGTCAACAAAGAGAGCCCCAATCACCACCGAGCTCCTCGTCGACACCGCGATAGATCTGATCGAGACCGATGGCCTGGAGGCGCTGTCCATGCGGCGGCTCGCGGATCGGTTCGGGATCCAAGCGGCTTCGGTGTACTGGTACGTCGCCAGCAAGGAGCACATGCTCGATCTCGTCGTGGACCGCCTGCTCGGCCTCGCCTACGACAACGTATTCGTGGTCAACGTCGAGCAACGGGCGACCGAAGGGGAATCAGCCGGCGCCATGTTGCGGCGGATGGCCGTCGCGTACCGATCTTTCCTGCTGGCCCATCCCGACTCGGCCAAGGTCATTTCCAGTCGGCTCGTCGTGGGACCGAACCTGGCCCGGATTCTCGAGCCACTGCTGGAGATCTTTAACCGGCTGGGCATGGATCAGCGCGAGGCGGTGCACGCGGCCTACGTCATGCTGACCTACGTTCAGGGGTTCGTGTTGGCCGAAACCGCCCCGCTGTCGATCGTCACTCTGAGCCCGACCGATGAACGCGGGTCCACGCTGAAGCAGATGGAATCGGTACTCAGCCAACTCGACGCGGCGGCATTCCCCCGGACCCAGGCCGCAGCGGCCGACCTGGCCAAGCCGGACCTGCCGGCCCGGTTCGGCTTCGGATTGGATCGGTTGCTGGCCGGGATGTCCGCCGGCTGATCCTCCGTCGGTCGCCAGCATCCGGCGGCGCCACGACACATTCCGCTGTTGCCCAGGCTCCGCTTGACGGAGTCTGGGCAACAGCTATTTCTGCCTTCGGCCAGGTCCTGCCTTGCGACCGTTCGAGGGGCTTGGCTCGAACCTCGATAATCGCTTGGCCGATCCGCGCCGACGACGTAGATATGTCGGGCACGATTCAATCGCCTGGGCTGTGCGCCCGGCAACCCAGACTGGCGGCGAGAATGCCGCGTCACATTCGGTGCCGCCCGAGCCAATCATTTCAGCCCACGGGCCGGCGCCGGGCCGGCCTGGCAATAGTGGATGAGTCAGCCGATGCCGCTGGCCAATCGAGCCGTGATCGGCTTGACTAATGCCATGCCGGACGGCCTCGACCAACGTTCGATTACCTGGCGCGCCCAGGAGGCGTTCCTGGCTGACGGCACTCCCCCGACCTCGGTCCGCTCGGTCATCGCCGACTCCTGGCTCCGCTCGGCCGCCGCCGGGGTGGCCGTCGAGGGCGGTCCGGCACCGATCACGCTGTCCGCCGACCGCCTGGCCGATTACCGGGCCGAGCATCCACTGTCTCGGGTATTTCCGCTGCTCTACGACGTGCTCGGCCGGGCCGCCGAGGACTGCGACAGCGTGATGGCCGTGGCCGATGCCCAGGGACAGTTGCTATGGGTGTGCGGGCGCCCATCGGTGTTACGGCGCGCCGAGGCGATCCATTTCGTGGCCGGAGCGCGCTGGGACGAGGACAGCGCTGGCACCAATGCCCCGGGCACCGCCTTGCGGCTCGACGCCCCGGTCACCGTCCGCGCCGAAGAGCATTTCGTCCGGCCGGTGCAGCGCTGGAGTTGCGCTGCCGCCCCGGTTCACGACCCACAGTCGCGCGCGATCATCGGCATCGTCGACGTGACTGGTGGCAGCGACATCGCCACTCCGCAGACCATGGCCATGGTGCGGGCGGCGGCCCGGATGGCCGAATCGGAACTGGCTCGGTTGTGGTTACTGGAGCGACCAGGGCCCAGCCTGCTTACCGGGCCGCAGCCCGGATCGCTGGCGCCGGTCCTTCGGCTCGAGGGGCTGGGCCGCCCTGACTGCGTCGCGACGCTGGGCGAGCGCACCGTGCGATTGAGCCCACGGCACAGCGAACTCCTGGTCATCCTGTCCCGTTACCCGGACGGCCTGTCCGGCGATGAGTTGGCCATCGAACTCTACGAAGGCGACATGATGTCCTCGACCCTGCGCGCGGAACTGGTCCGCCTGCGGGCCCTGCTCGGCCCGCACGTGCTGGCCTCGCGGCCGTACCGGCTGCAGGTCGACCTGGACTGCGATTGGTCGGCGGTCTGGTCGGAGCTGGCGAGCGGAAACATCGCCGAGGCGCTGCGGCGTTACCGGGGACCACTGCTTCCACAGTCCGAAGCGCCCGGGGTCCGCCGGATGCGGGCCGAGCTCGAGCGCGGCTTGCGGGCCGCGGTGCTGAATTCCGCGCGCCTGGATCTCATGGTGTCCTGGACTCGCTCGCGTTGGGGCGCGGAGGACCTGCCGATGTGGCGGGCGCAGCTGGCCCTGCTGCCCCCGAACTCGCCGCTACGTCCGCTCGCGGTGGCCGAAGCGAACCGCCTGGACGCCGACCTGCGCTGACGGCGGTGACCAGCCGCCCTCAGGCGGTCGCGGCTGTCCGCCGGTCGCATTCATCGCCACCACGGTAGGTTGGGCAGGAAGCAACCGGCGGTCGAATCCGGCGCCGCCGGCGCCTTGAGAAAGGGCCGTGATCAGATGAGCTCCGGTATTCCGGCCGGGCGCCTTTCCGACGAAGAGCTGCGCCACGATCTACTCCAGTTGAAGCAGAAGCAAGCGGACATCCGCGACCAGGGCACGCCCGACCAGCAGCTGAACCACGAGCGGCGAACGGCCGAACTCGAGACCGAGTTCGTCCGCCGGTTCGGTGACACCGGCGCGCCGCGCGCCGACGGCCAGTCCGAGCCGAGTCGAA
>Ga0187809_10000389_pt1 | contig 24155 bp, 28 predicted proteins | sample NC_wetland_sal_i_8_FD_132415 | JGI IMG/M metagenome (GOLD analysis project Ga0187809, IMG submission 132415) | Wetland sediment microbial communities from Neuse River Estuary, North Carolina, USA - ASW_4 | ecosystem: Environmental > Aquatic > Freshwater > Wetlands > Sediment | place: USA: North...
AGTCGGTCTTGCGGTCGATCGGGCGGAAATTGCTCATGCGGGCGGTCCGGACTGGCTGCGAATCGACGTTGCGATTCTAGTACGGTTGCCGCCCTCGTGTTAAGTCCGACAGGCTGCTAGTACGGCACTAGTACGGCGAGGGCGCCCCGCCGCCGCCGGTCGGCGACTGGGTGAGGCCGCCTGCATTGAACCGGCCGATATTGCCGAACAGCTGCTGGAAGAACGACGCGTTGGTACCGGGCGATGGCGTGGTGCGCGCGATCACCTGCACCGGCAGCGCATTGGCCTTGTCCCGCTCCGCCACATTCTCCAGCACGCCGCTGTCGTTGAACCGCAGCGCCACCACCTTCTGGGTCACCACCGCCTGCGTCTGCCCGATGCGCGGCTGGGTGCTCTCGCTGATGTACAGCCAGGTATTGTCGTCGAACGTCGCATGCGCGGTGGGCGAGCCAAGCAGCGAACGGACGTCGGCCTGGGTGGTGGTGCCGGGGACCAGCTCCTTCAGCTGGTCGGCGTCCACCCGGTTGCCGCGCAGCTGCGGCGGCGGCGCGAGGAACGAACAGCCGGCGAGCAGCACGCAGCCGAGTAGGGCGGCGCGGCTCAGGGTCAGGCGGGTCAGGCGGCGTGGCACGCGATGCGATCCTCGAAGCTGGCGCCGGCAGATTGGAAAGCGGCGGCGGCACATCCTATCCTGTGCGTGTCATGCCACCGCCCGCCGTGTCAACGCCGATCCGGCCGGCCTGGCCTTACCCGCACGAAAGGCAAGCAATCCTTGGCGCGTTTCCTCGGCCTGGCTCGTCGCAACCGCCATGAGCGGGTCGGCTTCACCCTGTACGGCGCGGCGGTGACCGCCGCCCGCTCGCCCTGGCTGTATGACAGCCTGGCGGTCCCCGACACGCTGGACGGCCGATTCGACCTGGTCGGCGTGCATGTCTTCCTGGTGATCGAACGGCTGACCGGCGAGCCGGAGCCCGGCTCCGCCTTGGCCCAGGCCGTGTTCGACGCCATGTTCCTGGATATGGACGTCAACCTGCGGGAGATGGGCGTGAGCGACCTGGCGGTCGGCCGCCGCGTCCGCGCCATGTGGGAGGCGCTGCACGGCCGAGCCGCCGCCTACCGCGAGGCCTTGCGTGCGGAGGACCCGGCGGCGCTGCAGGCTGCGCTGGCCCGCAACGTCTGGCGCGGCAATCCGCCCGGGGAGGCGGAAGTGGCGGCGCTGGCGCGGCTGGTGCGGACCCAGGCGGCGCATCTCGCGGGCCAGCCGCTGGATGCGCTGGCCGCCGGCCACCTCACATTCCTGCCGGCAGAGGAGGCAGCACGATGAACCCGGAATTGCATCGCCCGATCGCCACCGACCGTATCGACGCCCACGGGCTGGACGTGACGGTGCAGGCCAACGAGGCGGAATGCGCCGCGCTGGCCAGCCGCATGCAGCTGCCGGCCGTGCTCGCGCTGACCTGCCGGTTCCGCCTGAACCGCGTCGGCCCGGACGCGATCGAGGCGCGCGGGCAGTTGCGCGCCCGCGTGGTGCAGACCTGCGTCGTGTCGCTCGACGACTTCGAATCGGATGTGCGGGAGGATTTCACCATCCGCTTCGTGCCGGCCGGCCAGGAGACCGATGACATGGACCCGGAAGGCGAGGACGAGATCCCCTTCGAAGGCGGCATGCTCGACCTGGGCGAAGCCGCCGCCGAACAGCTCGGCCTGGCGCTCGATCCCTATCCGCGGCAGCCGGGGGTGGAACTGCCGGAGCTGGAGATGGACGGCGAGCCGCACCCCTTCGCCGCCCTGGCGGACAGGCAGCGCACGAACTGAGCGGCGGCCTCAGTCGGCCGCTGCCGCGATCAGCATGGTGAGCTTCAGTTCCGGCTGGCTGGCAAGGTTGAACGTCACCTGCCGGTAGCGCAGGAAGCCGTCCAACGGATGGTTGAAGGTGCGCTCGCCGCCCTCGCGGTCGAGCACCGCGTGCTGGTGCCAGAGCGCCGCGAACTCGGCGCTGTCGCGCAGCAGTTCGGCGACCAGGCCGCCCAGCGATGGGTCGCCCATATGGGCGCTGCACTCGGCACGGAACTCGGCGACGACCCGCCGCGCCCGCTCCGGCCAGTCGCAGATCAGGCGGCGCGCATCCGGGCGGAGGAAGATGAAGCGCAGCAGGTTCCGCTGGCCGGGCTGGTCCAGCCAACCGGCGAACAGCCGTTCGGCTGGCGGGTTCCAGCCGCATGCGGTCCAGGTGCGGTCCAGCAGGTAGGCGGGCGCGGCGATTTCCGGCAGGCAGGCCAGCACGGCTTGCGGCACCGGCTCCGGCTGGCCGGCCTCGGGGTCGGGATCGCGCTTGCCGGCGAGTTCGAACAGGTAAGCGCGCTCCGCCCGGCTGAGCCGCAGCGCCCGCGCCAGCCGCACCAGCGCCGGGGGCGAAATCGAGACGTCGCGGCCCTGCTCGATCCAGGTGTACCAGGTGGGGCTGAAGCCGCAGAGCTGCGCCACTTCCTCGCGCCGCAGGCCGGGCGCGCGGCGCCTTCCGCCCGGCGGCATGCCGACCGAGGCGGGTGTCAGCCTGTCACGCTGGACGCGAACGAAAGCGCCCAGGGCGCGCCGCTGCTCGACCGATGCCATGCCACACCGTGGAGATGTTGCTACGGTTCTACCATCGAGGGTCTTCCGTGGCCCGCTGCTGTGAAATGGGACAAGGCACCCCTGGAGGACCGCTTTCTTCCAGACGGTGTGCCTCCAGACGGCCTGCCTGGCCGGGCCGGCAGAGTTTGGCGGAAGCTTGCTTGCTCAGCCGCCTTCCAGCAGGGCTCCTCTCGGCCGGTCGAACGGCTCTCCTCTCCGCCCCTTGGGGCGGAGAGGGTAGGGAGAGGTGGGGGAACCCGCCGCCTTTCCGATGCTGCCTCCGGAACAGGCGCTTGCCGGTAGTTGCTCGGCTCATCGTCACCGTTTGGTACTTGCGTGAACACCCCACATCACCCCGTCCCTCTCCGCCCAGCGGGCGACGAGGCGACCCGCGCGCCTCTGCCAGTCAATCCGCCAAACGACGAGCCTGCTGGCCGCACCCACAACACCTCCTGTATCCGGCTGCGGAAGCGGCTATCACCAGCCCCCAGCTCAATCCCCGCTCCACCGCGCCGCGGCCGCCGGATGCCCCTCCGGCAGCCGGTCGCCGCGGCCGAACAGTTTCTGCCGATACGTCCCCGGCGCGTATTCCCGCTTGTAGGCGCCGCGTTCCTGCAGCACCGGCACCAGCAGGTCCACCACGTCGTCGATGCACTCGGGCGCCACGCTGCGCGCCAGATTGAAGCCATCCACGTCGGCCTCGCTCACCCAGGACTGCAACTCGTCCGCCACCTGTTCGGGCGACCCCACGATCGGCAGCTGGCGGCTGCCGAGCACGAAGCGGTCGATCAGCATCCGCTTGGTCCAGCCGCGGCCGAGGGCCCGGGCAATCGCCTCGACGTTGGAGCGGATGGCCTGGGTGGGCGCGTCGTCGATCGGCTCGTCCATGCCGTAGCGGCCGAAATCGATGCCCAGCGAGGCGGACGCGTGTGCCAGCGCACCTTCCACGCTGGCATGGGCGCGGTATTCCGCCAGCTTGTCCTGTGCCTCGCGTTCGGTGCGGCCGACCACCACGGTGGCGCCGAGGAACACCTTGATCGGGCGCGGCGCGGCGCGGGCGCGCAGGTCATCGACCAGGCGGCGCACGTTGGCCTTGGTGCTGGGGTTCACGAACATGCACTCGGCATGCTGCGCGGCGAACACCCGGCCGCGGTCGGACGCGCCGGCCTGGTACAGCACCGGCGTGCGCTGCGGCGACGGCTCCCACAGCGGCAGCGCATCCACGCGGAACTGCTTGCCCTGGTGGCGCACGTGCCGCACCCGTGCCGGATCGGTATAGACGCCGCGCGCGCGGTCGCGGACCACAGCGTCGTCGCGCCAGCCGCCTTCCCACAGCGCATACACCACCGCCATGTATTCGTCGGCCAGGTCGTAGCGGTCGTCGTGCTCCATCTGTGCGGTGAAGCCCATGGCGCGGGCGGCGCTGTCCAGGTAGCCGGTGACGATGTTCCAGCCGATGCGGCCGCGCGTCAGGTGGTCCAGCGTGGCCATGCGGCGGGCGAACAGGAAGGGCGGTTCGTAAGCCAGGTTGCAGGTGACGCCAAAGCCCAGATGCGTCGTGGCATGCGCCATCGCCGGCACCAGTGCCAGCGGATCGAGCAGCGGAACCTGCACCGCGCTGCGCAGAGATGCATCCGGCGATTGCTGGTACACGTCATACACGCCCAGCACGTCGGCCAGGAACAGCCCGTCGAACAACCCGCGCTCCAGCGTGCGGGCGAGCGAAACCCAGTGATCGAGGCTGGTGTAGTCGGACGAGCGGTCGCGCGGATGCGTCCACATGCCGTGCTGGATGTGGCCGACGCAGGCCATGTCGAAAGCGTTGAGGCGGATCTGGCGGACGGTCATGGTCGGTCTCTGGTCCTTGCGGCGCTGAACATTGGGCGCCGTTGGTCAGTCTATGCGGCGGAAACAAGCGGCGGGAAACCCGGCTGCATGCGCATGGCAGCAGGTCCGGTGCGCAACTCAGGCGTCTCGCCTTGCCCAGCCCCGCAGCAGCATCGCCAGTGCGATCAGCACCGGAATGACCGCGGACAACCGGAACGCGCCCTGGAAGCCGCTCAGGAACGCCGCCTGGTCCGCCGCTCCGGCATGCAGCGCAGTGCCGCGCAGCGCCTGGAAGATCAGCATCAGCACCGTCGCGCCGGTAACCACGCCGACCGTGCGGGTCATCATCACCAGGCTGCCGGCCACGCCGCGCGCCTCGCGCGGGATGGTGACCGTGGCGATATCGAAATACGCCACCTGGAACAGCCCGAGTCCACTGCCTTGCAGGAACATCGCGGCAGCCAGCAGCGGCAGGTCGGGATGGGCGCCGGTGGTGCCGATCAGCCCCTGCCCGATCGCCATGGCCGCCGCGCCGAACAGCGCCAACCGGCGGGGCGGGATGGCGCTCGCCCAACGTCCGGCCAGCGGCGCCGCCAGCATGACGCCGGAGTTGGACGCCGCGAGGATCGCGCCCTGCGCCGGCACCGGCAAACCGCTGAACCGGTCCAGGTAGAACGGCACCAACAGCAGCACCGCGAACGCGGCCATGTTCAGCGCGGTCTGCGCCGCGTTCGCCAGGCTGAAATCGGCATCGCGGAAGAAGCGCAGCTCCAGGATCGGCTGCGGTGTGTGCAGCTCACGCCAGATGAAGCCCGCCGAACTGAGGACGGCCAGCACGCCGCCGGCCACCACACCGATGGCGTTCTGTTCGATGTCGCGCAGCTGGTTCAGCGTCAGCAGCAAGGCGCTGATCGCCAGCACCAGCAGCGCCGCGCCGGCGGCATCGAACCGTTCGTGCTGCGCCCTGGCGGATGCGGCGGGCAAGGTCCAGCCGAGTGCGAACGCGAACAGCGCCAGCGGCGCGCGCGCCCAGAACACGGCCGGCCAGCCCCATTGCGCCACCAGCAATCCCGCCAGCAGGGGACCCAGTGCGCCGCCCAGGCCGAACAGCATGGTGTAGATACCCAGGATGCGCGTGCGCTGCGACTCGGGGTACAGGCCGGTGACCAAGGCCGCACCGCAACTCAGCACCAAGGCCGCGCCGACGCCCTGCAGCACGCGCGCGCCGATCAGCCAGGCGAAGCTCGGCGCGGCGGCGCACAGCAGGAAGGCGACAAAACTCCAGCCGCAGCCGAGGAGAAAAATGCGGCGATAGCCAAGCATGTCGCCGATCCGGCCGAACACCAGCATCAAGGCGGCATAGGTCAGCGTGTAGGCGATGATCACCCACTGGATGGCGGGGATCGGCAGTCCGAAGCCGCGGACGATATCGGGGAAGGCGACGTTCACCGCCGAATCGAACGGCACCACCAGCGTGCCGAGGCAGACCACCACCAGCCCGACAGCCGGTGATACGGCACCGGCGCGCACGACAGGAAAAAGGCCAGGGCGCATCAAGCAGCCCTGGCCCGGTAAGTCACCGTCGTGTGATTCAGACCGCCTTCTTCAGCGTGGGGGAGGCCTTGAACCGCACCGTCTTGCCCGCTTTCACCTTGATCGACTCGCCGGTGCGCGGGTTCAGCCCTTTGCGCGCCTTGGTCCTGCGCACAGTGAAAGTTCCAAAGCTCGGCAGCGTGAACTTGCCGTTCCGCTTCAGCTCCTTGACGATCGCTTCCATCAGCGCGCCCGCGGTCCGGTTGGCCGCCGCTCCGGTAAGTTCGGCCGAATCCTGGATGATCTGGGCAATGAAGGCTTTCGACATACTGGCTCCTTGTGCAAAGGCGGCGTTGGAGACGCGGGGTCTGCAACCAGGAGCACGTACCGAGGAAGGACCGGTTGCCGCACACGTCCGATTCGCCGCGTCGCTGCAACGGTTTTAGCGAGGTCGCGCGGAGTCTGCCAGCCCTTCTATGAGGTTTGTCGACGGATTCCGATGCAAAAAATAATCGTTGGGCCATGCCAACCGTCAACCGACCGGCCCGCCCCGCCGGGTGTGGCCGGAACACAGGCCTGCCACACCCATGCAGAGACGGCGTCCCATCAGACGCCGGCCTGCGATACGAACTTGGTCACCAAGTACGACTCGATCGCTTCCAGACCGCCTTCCGAACCGTAGCCGGAATCCTTGACGCCACCGAACGGCACTTCCGGCAAGGCCAGGCCATGATGATTGATCGACATCATGCCCGCTTCCACGCGGTCGGCGATCGCGGTCGCGGTGCGCGCGGAGCGGGTGTAGGCATAGGACGCCAGGCCATAGGGCAGCCGGTTCGCCTCGGCCACCACTTCCTCGAAATCGGAGAAGGGGGAAATCACCGCCAGAGGACCGAACGGCTCCTCGTTCATCACCCGCGACTCCTTGGAAACCTCGGTCAGCACGGTGGGTTCGAAGAAGTTGCCCTTGTTACCGATGCGGTTGCCGCCGGTCCGCACCTTGGCGCCCTGCTTTACCGCGTCGGCGATCAGCGTCTCCATCGCGGTGATGCGGCGTGGATTGGCCAGCGGGCCCATCGTGGTGCCGGTCTCCAGTCCATTGCCGACCTTCACCGTCTTCGCGTAGCTGACGAAGCGGTCGACGAACTCCTCATACACCTTCTCCTGGATCAGGAAGTGCGTGGGGGAGATGCACACCTGGCCGGCGTTGCGGAACTTGTTGGTCGCCAGGATCTTGCTGGCCAGCTCGACATCGGCGTCGTCGAACACCATCGCAGGGGCGTGGCCGCCCAGCTCCATGGTGGCGCGCTTCATGTGCGCGCCCGCCAGCGCGGCGAGGTGCTTGCCGATGGCGGTCGAGCCGGTGAACGAGATTTTGCGGATCACCGGGTGCGGGATCAGGTACTCGGAAATCTCCGCCGGCACGCCGTACACCAGGTTCACCACGCCGGCCGGAATGCCGGCATCGACGAAGCAGCGGATCAGTTCGGCCGGCGAGGCGGGGGTTTCTTCCGGCGCCTTGACGATGATCGAGCAGCCGGTGGCCAGCGCGGCGGACAGCTTGCGCACCACCTGGTTGATCGGGAAGTTCCACGGCGTGAAGGCGGCGACCGGGCCCACCGGCTCCTTGATCACCAGCTGGTAGATGCCCTCGGCGCGGGCCGGGATGACACGGCCATAGGCGCGGCGGGCTTCCTCGGCGAACCAGTCGATCACGTCGGCGCCGGCCAGTGTTTCGCCCTTCGCTTCAGCCAGCGGCTTGCCCTGCTCCATGGTCATCAGCGGTGCGATCTGGTCGGCGCGCTCGCGCAGCAGGTTGGCGGCCTTGCGCATCAGCTTGGAGCGGTCGTAGGCGGAGACCTTGCGCCAGATGTGGTAGCCCTTTTCGGCGGCGGCCAGCGCACGGTCCAGATCGGATTTGTCGGCGTGCGGCACTGTGCCGATCGGCTCGCCGGTGGCGGGGTTCAAAACTTCCAAGGTGCGGCCGGCGGCGGCCGGACCCCATTTTCCGTCGATCAGCAACGATACGTTCTGGTACATGCGCAATCCTTCCTTGTTGCAGGCGGGATGAGGCGGGGTCTTACAACACGCCGTGCCGAGCGAACACCGTCCGCAAGGTATCCCCTGCCTCCAGCTCCGCGCGGGTTGTATCTTCCGCCGCAATCTTATCGAGCGCGGCGCGGAACACGGTTTCGGCACGATCGGCGGGCACGACCACAACGCCGTCAGCGTCGCCCAGGATCCAGTCGCCCGGCGCAACGCCGACCCCGGCGATGCGCACCGGCGTGTCCTTCTCCACCATTTCCGCCCGGCCACGCGTGTCCAGCGGGCCGATGCCGCCGTGGAATACCGGGAAGCGCATGGCGCGGATGCGGGCAACGTCGCGCACCAACCCGTCGGTGAGGCAGCCGGCAGCGCGGCGGGCACGGGCGGCGGTGGACAGCAGCTCGCCCCAGGGAGCGATCACGTCGGTGGGTCCGCCGCAGGCCAGCACCGCGACTTCTCCCGGTTGCAGGCTGTCGATCAGGTCCATTTCCAGTTCATACGGGTTGGGTCCGGAGGCGCGGGTGACCGGAGCGTAGCGGCCGGTGCGGGCGCGGCCGAACAGCACGAGCGACTCGTCCAGCGGGCGCACGAAAGGTCGCAGCGCCTGGTGCATCAGGCCGACACTGTCGAGCACATCGGACAGCACGGCGGCGTAGAGCAGGCGGGCGAGATCGCCGGGCGGCGGAAGGGGATCGGGCATTGGCTTCGCTCCTGATGGAAGGAGCCCGATCTTCGGCCGGTGTGCGGAAACGGGCCAGTGCCGCCGCTTTGCCGGCCGGCGGCAACAATCCCTCGTTCGTCGTGACCGGGTTTGACCTGGCCGAACCCGGTCACGCCGCGGAAGAGCCGCCTGTCCGCTCGTTCCGCTTCAGTGATCCCGCCCGCGTCCGGTCTTCGCCTGCAACGCGTCGATGCGCCTGGATGCATCCGCCTTGCTCAGGTTCGGGTCGAATGGTTCGCCGGCTTCCTCGCACAGCGTCTTCAGGTATGACGCCTGTGCCCCGGTCATGCTCTCGTCGCCGGTGATCCAGTCATCCGGGCGCTTCTCCACATTGCTCGGCTGGCCTGGATCGGCGGATTTCGGGTGCGTGCTCATGCCGGCAGGAACGCAGGCGGGCGCGGTCTGTTCCTGGACATGGTGGGGAAAACAGCAAGACGTGGGGGCCGGGGCCAGGCCCTGATCCTCACCCACACGCATGTCTGCGGTCAGGATGCGAATGAGCGGAGCGGCACCATCGTCCGATGCAGATCTGTGGATGAGGAACCAGCGCCGTACGGGGCCTGTCTCGCGGCCGCCATCGGGCCGAATGCCCGGGCTCCCTTCCAGAAGAAATCCCCGGAACAGGCGGCCTGCCTGCGGTTGCTCATCGAGCTTCCGGCTTTTGGCGTGGCATGGACGCCCACCCCATCCTGCCCTTCTCCGCCCCAGCCGGCAGCGAAGGGAGCCGCACGACCGGCCGGCGATGGAATCGAGATCGCCCGGAACGCCGGGATTACAAATCCGCTACCCGGATCCACGCCCCGATACCGACCGCCACCAGCACGCCCACCAGCAGCACCGGCACGGTATCCGAGCCCAGCTCATGCGCAATGGCGCTCCACAGCACCAAAGCGGCGACCGCGACGGCAATGCCGCCGACCAGGCTCGCCTTGCCTGGCTTGATCCGCTGCACGCTCATTCCGCCGCCGCCTGCCGCCCGCGCCCGGCCCGCACGTCATCGCTGCTGTTCCGCACCCGCTTCAGGTCGCGTCGCACCCGGCTCTGGTCGTAGCCGTTGAACACGTGCTTCAGCAGCCCGCATGCCAGGTCCGACGTGCCGAAGAACCAGTCCGCCACCGGATAGGTCAGGTTGAAGTTGCGCTCCATCATCAGCGCGGTGTTGTGGTGCGCGATGTGATGCCGGCGGATGGAGTTCACCAGCGGGATGCGCCGCACCAGCCGGTCGTCCTTCACGTGGCAGCAGTAGTGGAACAGCTCGTAGTTCAGGTACAGCGCCACGTTGGTGATCAGCAGCAGCCAACCGGCATTGGTCAGCCCCAGCGCGCCAAGCAGCGCCGCCGGCGGGATCGACAATGCCATGAACGCGACCAGCGCATAGGGCGGGAAGAACACGATGCGGAAGTCGCGCGTGTTGTCGAAGGTCGGCTCGATATGGGTGAAGAACTGGTGGTGCGCCAGCGTATGCCGCTTGTAGATGCCCATGAAGCCGGGCACGGGCCGGTGCATCACGTAGCGATGAATCCACCACTCGAACACGTTTGAGATGCAGAAGGCGAGCGGGATCACCAGGAACTCATACCACGCCGGATGGGCGATCTGCCGCGCGCAGTACCAGATGGCGGCGAATCCCAACGCATAGATCAGCGCGACATGACCCCAGCCGGAATAGGCGGGCGCGATACGGCGGCGGAAATCGCTGCGAAACGCCGCCTGCCGCTGCGACATCCTGACGTTGTCCATTGGCTGTTCCTCCCAAGCGGGCCACCAGCAAAACAGAACCGAAGCCGGCAGGCAACGGCCCCCCAGGCGCTTCCTGGCGGTTCGCCCCGCATGCTTCGCCATGCAGCCAATGAGAGGGGCGCCGGTGAGAGGGGGCGCCAGAAACGCAAAGACCCCCGTGCGCACAGTGCGACAGACGGGGGTCACTTGCGAGGCGTTCAGCCTGCGCAATCGGTGATTGTCACCAATGAATTACTTGGACTTCAGGGCAATGCCGCCGATGCCAAGCGGGTCGGCGACCCCAGGCAACCCAGGTGGAGTGGTCATGCTATGCTGCACCCTCCTCTGCTCGTTGCGACACAGCTATTCGCGCACTTTTCCCAGTTTGTGTCAAGCGGATTACACAACACCAGACGAGGCGGCAAGCCGGACCGCAGCACCGCACAGCGCGGCCTGAGGCCGCAACCAAACTGTCTGGCGGGACATCTCGCAGCGTCCGTGCGGGATGCTGCCTCTTTCAGCGTCACCACAGAGGCACAGAGTCCTGGTCAAGCTGCGGCCGCATGTTGACCTAGGCTGGCCAGGGTAATCTCGGCTCTGTGCCTCTGTGCCTCTGTGGTGACGCTTACTGCAGACCAAGCCGCACGGGCCCGTCGGCAGTTCCCCGGCAGCGCCGAAAATCGTCGCAGGCAGCGAGGGGTTTTCCAGGTCAGCAATGCAGGGTGGTTGCAACTGAAACGCCCTCTCCCGGATCGCGGCGCAAGGCGTTCCATTGCCGATCACCGGCCGGATTGCTCCGGCCGGCCCGGCCTCCGTCGTGCACCGAAAGGCGTCACTCGGCGAGGCCGGCTTCGCCCGGTCGCCAGGGCGTCGAATTGCCAGGGTGCCGAATCGACGGCGCCGAATTGCCAGGGTGCCGAACCGACATCGCCGAATCGACAGGACACCGGATTTGACAGGCCGCCGGCGGCACGTGACCGTCACCCGGACGGGTTTCGCGCGTTCCCGCAGCATCAGGCAAAGCACCACCATGAGCATCGACTGCCAAAGCGATGACACCATCCGCGCCATCCTCACCGGGACGACACGCATCGCGCTGGTCGGCGCCTCCGCCAAGCCGCACCGTCCCTCGCACGGGGTGATGCGCTTCCTGCTGGACCGCGGCTTCGACGTGACGCCGGTGAACCCCGGCATCGCCGGACAGTCGATCCATGGCCAGACCGTCGTGGAGCGGCTGGACAGCGCGCTACCGCTGCAAATGGTGGAGGTGTTCCGCAATGCCGCCCACGTCGCTCCGGTGGTGGACGCCGCCATCCGCCTCGGCGCCAAGGTGATCTGGATGCAGCTCGGCGTGATCGACCAGGCGGCGGCGCAGCGTGCCCGCGACGCCGGCATTACCGTGGTGATGGACCGCTGCCCGGTGATCGAGGAGCGCCGGCTGGGCCTGACCATCGGTCCCCTTGCAGAGGACTCGGCCCGCCATTGAAGCGGCCGGTTCGGCACGCCACTTCACAGGCCTGAGACAGGTCGAACCGGAGCAGCCCAAGGGCACCCAACATGACCAACGAAGAACGCGACATCATCACCCAGTTCATCGCCCGGGTGGGCGGTGCGCAGCCGCAGGGCGGGTTTTCCGGCTCCGTGCCGGCCACCACGCAGCCCGCGTTGCCACCGGTCGATCCCGAGGCCGACCGGCTGATCCGCGAGCTGTTCCAGAAGTATCCGGAAGCGCCCTACCGCATCACCCAGCTCGCCTTCATCGAGGAGCATGCGCTGGCCGAGGCGCAGAACCGCATCCAGCGCCTGCAGGCGGAGCTGCAGCAGGCGCAGCAGGCGGCACAAGAGGCGCAGCAGCAACAGCAGCAGCAACGCGGCGGCGGCGGGTTCTTCAGTGGCCTGTTCGGTGGCGGGCGCAGCACGCAGCCGCCGCAAGGCGGGCCCAGCCCGGTATGGAACCAGGGACAGCCGCCGCCTGGATATCAGGCCGGGTATGCACCGCCACCGCCGCAATATCCGCCCAACTACAATCCGGGCATGTTCCAGCGTTCCGGGTCGGGCTTCCTCGGGTCGGCGCTGACCACCGCGGCCGGCGTGGCCGGCGGCGTTGTCGCGGGCAACATGCTGATGGACCTGTTCTCCGGCCATCACGGCTACGGCGGGGGCTTCGGTGCCGGCGGAGTGGCTCCCGGCATGGCGGAAAGCCCGTGGAGCACGCCGGCCACGGGCAACCAGGACTACGTCGATAACGGCACCTGGGACCAGCCGGCCGATCCGTCCGGCGGCAGTGGCTGGGACAACAGCCCCGCCAGCGGCGGCAGTGCCGGGTGGGACAATTCCGGTACCGCCGGCGGTAGCTGGGACAATGCCGGCAGCGGGGATGCCGGCTGGGACAGCAGCGGTGGCGATCCCGGCGGCGGGTCGGACGACGACTCGCTGATCTGATTCCGGCTGATCGTAGCTGATCCAATCCAGGCCTGTTGGCGTGACCCGGGAGAAGTCTCCCGGGCTCGCGCCGGCTCACCCCAGCGCAAGCACCGCCGCGAACAGTGCCAGCCCGATGGCGATCCAGGCCACGTAATCGCCGATCACCCCGTTATGCAGCCGGTGCAGCAGCCGGTACGGCGGTTCGGAGAGGATGTCGCTGGCCCGCAACAACACCCGCGGCAGGTGCCGCCGGCCCAGGTCGAACGCGGCAATCCCGATCGCCAGTCCCAGCGACAGCCAGGGAGCAAAGGCATGCGGCGCCTCGCCAAACCGCTGCAGCGTCCGATGGGTAGCGGGATAAAGGAACGCGCCGAGCGCGCCCTGCGCGAAGTCACGTGCCCGCTCACCACTGAACAGCGCCGCGGCCAGCAGCAGGACGCAGGGCGCGAGCATCAACCATAGCGGCCTTTGCTGTTCGCGCTCCGGCTCGCTGGGGGAGCGTGCTTCCTCGCCCGGCCTGTCCCCCCAGCCAATAAAGATCCGCCCGGCTGCCCGCAGCACCGCGCCGCCAGTCAGGGCGGCGGCAAGCAACATGGCGATGACGGCCCAGTCGTTGCCTTCCGCATGGCTGGCCACATCCAGCAGCCGCGTTCCCTCATCCATCAGCCCGACCGGCATGCCAGCCAACAGCAGGCCGCCGAACGCCATCGCCAGCCCCGCCGGCCAGTAGGGACGGCCGCGGCCGCGCAGGCCCAGCTCATCGATGCCGCCGCATTTCGCCAGCACGATCCCTGCCACCATGAACAACGCGGCCTTCACCAGGCCATGGCCGAACAGGTAGATCAGCATGCCCGCCGTCCCGCTGGCCGACAGCAGCGCACAGCCGATCAGCATGATGCCGGCATGCGAGATGGTGGAGAACGCCAGCAGGCGTTTCAGATGGCGCTGCGCCAGGCACATGAAGCCGCCGACCAGGGCGCTGGCCATGCCCATCGCCAGCAGCAATCCGTGCGCGGCAGCGCGCAGCCCGGGATCGCCGCCGAACACCTGCCAGATCAGCTTGGTGATCCCGTACACGCCCAGCCCGACCATCAGCCCGGAAAAGATCACCGACACCGGGCTCGGCGCGACGGCGTGCGCATCCGACAGCCAGAACTGGAACGGCACCATCGCCGACTTGATCAACAACCCGGTCATCAGCAGGGCGAAGCTGCCGGCGACGACCGGATCGCCTGGCGCCGCCGCCACCATCCTGGCGAGCGCGGAAAAATCCAGCGCGCCGGCACGGGAATACAGCAAACCGATGCCGCCGAGCATGAAGAACCCGGCCAGAGAATTGGTGACGGTGAAGTTCAGCGCGCCTGACAGCGCGGAGGCTTCCAGCCGGTAGCCGGTCAGTGCGAAGGCGGCAACGCTCATCACCTCGAACCACACGAACAGGTTGAACAGGTCGTGCGTCAGGCAGAAGCCGAACATCGCCGCCATGAACAGCAGCATCAGCACGTGGTAGTGCGCGTGCACCTCGTCGAAATAGCCGCCGCTGAAGATGAAGCTGGCGGCGAAGACCAGGCCGATCATCACGCCCATCGCCGCGCCGACCTGGTCGATGACGAAGCTGATGCCCAGCACCACACCCTGGCGCGGCTGCCAGCCACCGAACCAGTAGGTGATCGGGCCGTGTTGCGCCTGCCGGGCGAGAACTGCGCAGATCGCCGCCGCTGCCAGCGCGGTCAGCGTGGCCACGATGTCGGGCACGCGCGGCGGCCAGGCGTGCGCCAGCATCAGCAGTACCGCGGCGACCGCCATCGGCACCGCCACAGGCAACGGAGGCAGCAGCGCCATCATGTGCTAGCGCTGCATCGGCCGCAGGTCATCGGGGTTCAGCGTTTCGGTTCGCTTGTGCACCTGCAGCGCCATGGCCAGCAGCAGCGCGGTCACCGTGGCGCCGACGACGATGTCGGTCAGCACCAGCGCCTGCACCACCGGATCGACCGCCGGAGTTCCGGGCGGATGCGAATAGAAGATCGGCGGACCGGCGCCCCAGCGATAGCCGACAGCCAGCAGCAGCACATAGGTGGCGGACTGCACCACGCCCAGGCAGCCAACCAGGTGAACGTAGTTGCGGCTGCTGACGATGCCGTACAGCCCGACCAGCAGCAGCCATCCCGCCACCAGCCAGGGGAGCAGCGTCATTCTCCGTCCTCCTCGGGCGCGCGGGTTTCTTCCAGGAACTCCAGGAACAGCAGGGTGAAGCCGCCCGCCACGGCCAGTGCCACGCCAGCGTTTTCCAGCTGCATCAGCCCGCCGGACAGCATGTCGCGGAACGTCCCGCAGGGCAGCAGATTGGCCATGAAGGGCGCGCCGGCCGCCAGGGACGCCAGTCCGCACAGCGCGAAGACCAGCGCGCCGCCGCCTTCGACAACGTCCAGCCGCCGCGCGGTCACGATGCGGCGCCAGCCGCGATAGCCTTCGGCCAGCCAGAACAGCAGTGTGCCGGAGGCAAGGATCACGCCGCCCTGGAACCCGCCACCTGGCGTCACCGTGGCATGCAGCACGACATACAACCCGAACACCGTCATCGCCGGCCCGACCAGCCGCGCCATCAACACCACCGCGTCGCTCGGGGGCGAGGTCGGGCGGCCGGGCAGCAGTGCCGGCTTGGCCGTGAGGTCCTCGCCGCGCTTGCCGCGCAGCAGCACAACCGCGCCGGTGACGGCGCAGACCAGCATGAACTCCTCGCCGAGCGTGTCGAAGCCGCGGATGTCGAAGTTGACCGCGGTGACCATGTTGCTGACGTGCCGCTCGACCGGCGCGATGCGGTTGACCGCGTCGCCATAGGGCATCGGGTGCGCGCCGAACGCCGGCATCGCCAGGCCGATCCGCACCACGGCGGCAGCGAGGATGAGCGCGGCGGCGGCGAAGCCGGTCAGCCGCAGGGTCATTTGGCGCCCTTGTCGGTACGCACGCTGGCCAGCACCGCCAGGAACATCAGCGGCACCGCCGCCGTGCCGACCGCCAGCTCCGACAGCGCCACATCGGGCGCCTGCAGCGCCAGGAACAGCAGAGTCAGCACGAGGCCGTTGGCGGCGATCGCCATCACCTGGCGGCGCGGATCGCGGGTGAACACCACGCCGGCCCCCGCCGTCGCGGTCAACAGGAGCAGCAGCGCCAGCAGCAGCGTCATGCGCCTTCCCTTCCCGCATCGCGGGCCGCGATCGCGCGGGCGGACGCGTGCGTCGTCGCCGCGCCGGAGATCAGCATCAGCACGACCAGCAGCAGGATCTTGAACGCGCGGTCGGAAGCGCCGTCCGCCACGAACGCCAGCACGACCAGAGGCGCGCCGACGGCGATGGCGGCGAAGCTGGTGCAATGCAGCCGGTCATACGCATTGGGCAGCCGGGCAAAGCCCCAGACTGCAAGCCACAAGGCCAGCACGACGAGGGCCAACAGCACAGCGACCACGATCACATCCAGCGCTCCAGGAAGATCGCCAGCAGCAGCGTGCCGGGCAGGGAGAGGAAGGCCAGCGTCAGCGGCAGATCGACCAGCGAGGGTTGGTCGAAGGCGAAGCTCATCAGCGTCAGGGCGGCAGCGGCGATAATGGTGGCGAGCTGCACGGCGACCAGCCGCTCCACCAGCGGACGATGCAGCGCGAACCAGAGCGGCACGGCCAGCGCGGGCAGCAGCGCGATGGTGGCGACGAGCCAGGGGTTCAGAGTGGCCATTTCCTGTCCCTCGGCGGCTTCCCGGAGACGAGGCGGTGCACCAGCAGCTCCTGCCGTCCGGTCAGCACCGCCAGCACGTAGGTGTTGGGGGTCAGCGAGGTGGCCAGGGTGACGAGGCCACGACGCGATGCGTCCTCGGGCCCGGTGCCGGCGGCGGCGAAGGGGCGGCGCTGGATATTTCCCCGAAGCGGCTTCAGGCGGGCAAGCCGCCCGCCCACCTGCGCGGCTTCCACCGGCAGCGCGCATGCGGTCGACGCCAGCAGGCGCAGCCACGGCACGCGGTGGAACGCGAAATGCCGTTCGGCGATCAGCGGAATGGCGAGCGACAGGCCGGTGGCGCCACCGGCGCACAGGGCGGCGGCGACCAACTCGTCCGTGCTGGCCTGTCCGGCCAGCAGCAGATACAGCGCGAACAGCAGCACAAGCTTCGCAACAGCTCTGACCATGGCGGCGGCACAACGATCCCGGCCACCCTTCGGTTGCCAGCCGGCCAGAAGAAAATGGCCGGAAGGCGGTGCATCCTTCCGGCCAGCAAGCGCCCCAGTGGCTGAGCGGAGACGCTGATATCCTGGTCCTGTTGGCCGGGTGGCAATTCTGAACCCGCGCCGTGGACCGGCTACAATGCGTGATTGATCGTGCTGAACGTGCTGTTCATCGAAGCTCCCAGGTGAAACACCGTGCCGGCAATCACTGCGGCGATGGCGGCGGCAATGAGCCCATATTCCAGGGCGGTGACCCCTCGGCGATCGGATTTCAATTCGAGCCAGCCGACTACGTATCCAAGCATGACAGCCTCCATGATCGTGGTTATGGCGGGAGGATCGGTGTGCGTCCCGGCTCACTCCGCGCGTCACAGTGTCGCCGGCGGTGTTACAACGCCGTTTCGGATGATTGCTATCTATCAAATATACTTATTGGCAATCCTCTACGGCCGATTGATGAATCCGGGGAGACCGCGGCTGCCTTTTCGCAGGCGGCGATAAGCTGGCAACACTTTCTTCACGCCTTTCTGTTGCAATGGCGCCGTTCCGCCCGCCGGCAAAAGGCCGCGCCATGCTGCCAGACGCTCCAACGCTGCTCTCCGCTCTTGCCGCCCTGCTGATCGTGCTGGGGCTGATCTGGCTGGCAAGTCGCGGCGCCCGCATTGCCGGATTCACCCCGCGCCTGGCGAAGGGGCGCGTGCTGCGGGTGCAGGATTGCATCGCGCTGGATTCCCGTCGGCGCCTGCACCTGGTCGCCTGCGGCGAGCGCGACGTGCTGTTGCTGACCGGTGGCGGGACCGACATCGTGGTGGGGTGGGTGCAGCACGCCCAGCCGAACCAATCCGTCCAGGATGGGGCGTCGTGATGCGCCGGCGCGCCGGCATGGCGGTGCTGGCCCGCACCACCGTCCTGATCCTGCTGCCCGCGCTGGCCCAGGCCCAGGCCCTCAGTATCGACCTCGGCACCGGCGGCCAGGCCGGCGTAACCAGCCGCATCGTGCAGCTCACCGCGCTGGTCGCGGTGCTGTCGCTGGCGCCCAGCCTGCTGGTGATGATCACCGCCTTCACCCGCATCGTCATCGTGCTGTCGCTGCTGCGGAGCGCGCTCAGCGCGCAGGGTGCGCCGCCCAACATGGTGCTGATCGGATTGGCGCTGTTCCTCACCTATTTCGTCATGCAGCCGGTGCTGGACCAGGCCTGGACCGCCGGCCTGGCGCCGATGGTCGCCGGCAAGCTTGGCGACCTCGAGGGCATGCGGCTGGCTGCCGCGCCGTTCCACCGCTTCATGACCGACAATCTGCGGCCGGCCGACCTGCAGTTCTTCCTCAACCTCGGCCATATGGCGCCGGCCGCGATGGCGGACCAGGCGCCGTGGCGTGCCGTCGTCCCGGCCTTCATCGTCGGCGAACTGCGCCGCGCCTTCGAGATGGGCTTCCTGCTGTTCCTGCCCTTCCTGGTCATCGACATGGTGGTCGCCAGCGTGCTGATGAGCCTGGGCATGATGATGCTACCGCCCAACGTGGTGTCGCTGCCCTTCAAGCTGATCTTCTTCGTCATGGTGGATGGCTGGCGGCTGGTGGCCGGCAGCCTGGTGCAGAGTTTCGGCGGTTCCTGACCATTTTCCCTCGCCGCCGTTTGGAGGGTCCGCTTTCGTTCCCCCATTCGGATGATGGTTCGTCGGAGGTCCTCTGCTCGGGGGAAGTTACGAATGCCTCGACGAAGTATTGGCGAAGCCGGTGAGAAAGTCGATGTCGTGTTCGTCAAGGGCGTCGGTTATCAGGCTGTCAACCTCAAGAACGCCGAAGGGAGGCCCCGTTTTGGCCGCGACGAGCACATCCCCGGTCGATAGGATGCGGGGGTCCCGATAGAACCTGGCCACGCTATAGGTGTTTGCGGTGTCAATGTCCGGACAGAGCTGGGGCTTACCGGTGGTGAATGCGCGGGCTTGCGGCGCGGTCTCATCGGCCACCGAAATAGCGAACCCCACAACCCCCGCTTTCCAGCCGTAACCGGCAACCAGAAGGAGATCGTTCCGTTCCGCTCGGTAGCGACATCCCCTGATGCAGCCGACGCTGTGTGCTCATGCCAGGCCGTTTCCATCAGGCGGGTCTGCTGATGGGGTGACGCCGGCGCGTGAAAGCGCCTCGGTGGCGTTCCGGGGGCCGCGAGGCAAGGTGGAGGTTGCGGGGAGCCTGGGAGCGGAGCAGGTCGGACGGCGAACTGCCCCGCCGCGTCCCAGAATCGCGCGGGACCCTCGATCGGCGCTTAGGCCAGTTCGACCCCGGCCCCGGTTTTCGCACCGGCCGGTCTCCGGCTCGCGGAACGCCTGCCGGTCAGCAGGCACCCGAGGCCGAGCAGACCGCTGCCGAACAGGGCGAATGTCGAAGGTTCTGGGGCTGCTACCGGACCGGGATTGGACGAGAACGTACCCGAGCCAGAGGCGTTGAACGGACCCGCCCCGGGGTATGCCTGGTTGCCGGTGACCGTGCCGGTCGCGAAGTTCGGAATCAGCGACGACAGGCTCCAGGAGGCATTTTCGTCGGTTTCGCCGATGAACGCCAGGTAGTTCGATGTCAACACGAGCTGGGAAAGATTGCCCGCGGTCGCGCTGGCATTGAAACTTCCACCGCTGCTGCCGATCGAAGAACTGAATTGCGCTCCCGTGGTCGATGGGCTGCCGGTTACGGCGAAGGTTCCGGATAGCAGGTTGGCCCCCGGGTGCGCGCCAGCATCAATGAACGAAAAGGTGCCGCTATATCCGGGCTGCACGTAGGAATCGCCGGGACCGCAATTGACGCCGCAGTTGCCCAGCTGGGTGCTCGTCGCATTGAAGCTGAAGGTCGCAGCCTCTGGCCCAGAGAACGGCAGCCCTGACACGCCGGAGAACAGGAAATCCACGGCTCCTGACGCCGAGACCGTGGTTGTATTGCCCGAGGTGGAGATGCTCCACTGTTGGGTGGCGCCGTTCTGTTGGAAGTACTGTCCGAACGTCACGGGTATTGCCATCGCCGGACTGAATGTGGCGGCGATAAGGGCGCATGGCATTGCCAAACGGCAGAGCAAAGCCGTTTTTATTGGTATTCTCATTGTTTCGCCTTTGTTTATGCGCAAGTACGGGGGATCACAAAATTGTGATTTTGTCCCGAAAGTAGGCGCCAAAGATATGGGCGCCTGTTCTATCGGCCTTATTTGCCGAATATGAGATATGTCTCGCATGCGGAAAAAGCACAAGTGCTGATTTCGCATCGAAGATTGCCCTGGCGGGGTGCGCGAGGACGGCACGACAGCGGAGGTCGAGCCGGTTTGGGAGTACATACCGGTCAGAATACATGGGTGGAAGACGCCGTTGCTCGAGGGGCGCATTGCTGTTCGTACGGGGCCAGACAAGTGGGCACGACCGCACGGCGGACTCGGCGAAACTCACCGCGGGGTATGAGAAGGTTGGCCGGTTTAGGGTCGGGCGCGATCTCATTTTGCAACAGGCTCGGCCATGAGCGCGGTGACCGGCTGGCACTGGTGAACCTGGCAGAGCGGGGTCGCAGAACGCGGCGCCCTGTCGGCTGCCGAAGGGGGCGCGTTCGATCTCGTACCATCGACCTGAAGCCGGCGCGCACACGAAAAGATGTACCGCACCGAGACGTATACACAATACGTTGCTTTTATGTTACTACGGACCGGTGCGATCCCCGGAGCAGCCGTCGAACAGCTCCAGCATGATCGACCAATTCTCTTCGGTCATTCCCGTCAGCATCAGATCCGGTGCCCCATTGCCGGATAACGGCTGCCGTACCAGCACCGGAGCAGCAGCTGGATCAGCGATCTTTCGGCCAGGCTGCGCTTCGCGAGCTGCTGCAGGTCGAGCCGGTGCCGGTGGCGCAGTTTTTGCGCAGCGACACGAGCTTCCGCCGCGATCGACGTAGCGACGGTAGAGCCCCTCGGTCATGCGCCGGCGGTCGGATCATCCTGGCGAAGAAATCGCGCACCCTGGCATCTGCCTCCGGGTCCGGTGGCAAAATCGGGGTTTATCCCCGCGTCTGCGCGGCTTGTATGTCACAATCGCATGCGCCGGCTTGGCATGGTCTGCCGCGGCCTCGGCGGTTTGCTGGTGACGATGGTCGGGCGCCTTGCCGCGACTGCCGCGATCTTGCCGCGGTGAGGGTCCCGAGAGCGGACGAAACGTCCCAAATATGACCGGATTTCTGTCGAGCCAGAGTGCTCCGTGTCGCTCAAGCGCTTGATTTTCAAGGAAAAATTGGTGGGCGCGACAAGGATCGAACTTGTGACCCCTACCGTGTCAAGGTAGTGCTCTCCCGCTGAGCTACGCGCCCATCCAGCCGGAACGCAGGCTTCTAACGTGCTCCCGCCGCACTCCGCAAGCTGGTGCGTGACAGCCGCCCTCAGCCGGGCTTCAATGCGGTCATGGACATGCCGATTGCCGAGACCCTGACCGCTGCTCCGCCGCCCATCCTGGTGCAGCGGCCGGTTCGGCAGACCGCGCCGGTGATCTTCGCCTCGCCCCACTCCGGCCGAACCTATCCGGCGGATTTCCTCGCCGCCGCCCGGCTGGATGCGCTCGCCTTGCGCCGCAGCGAAGACAGCTTCGTCGATGAGCTGTTCGCCGCCACCCCGTCACAGGGCGCGCCGCTGCTCACCGCCACATTCCCGCGCGCCTTCTGCGATCCCAACCGGGAACCCTGGGAACTCGACCCGGCGATGTTCGCCGACCAGCTGCCGGCCTGGGTGAACACCACCAGCGCGCGGGTCGGCGCCGGCCTGGGCACGCTGGCCCGCATCGTCGCGTCCGGCGAGACGATCTACCGCACCAAGCTGCCCTTCGCCGAGGCGGAACGGCGGGTACGGCAGTACTGGCAGCCGTTCCACGCCACGCTGCAGGCACTGATCGGCGGCACCAAGGCGATGTTCGGCTACTGCCTGCTGATCGACTGCCACTCCATGCCGTCGCACGGCTCGGTCGGCCGCCCCGGCGTGAAGCCGGCGGATTTCGTCCTCGGCGATGCCCACGGCACCGCCTGCTCGCCGCGCGTCACCCGGCTGGCGGAGCAGGTGCTCACCGGGCTGGGCTATACGGTGCGCCGCAACGAGCCCTATGCCGGCGGCTACATAACCCGCCATTACGGCCGGCCGCGCGAGCGCGTGCACGCCTTGCAGATCGAAATCGCCCGCGAGCTGTACATGGACGAGGCGCGCATCGAGCGCCTGCCGCATTTCGAACGCGTCCAGGAACACATGGCCGCGCTGGCCGAGGCCATCGTCCGCGAAGCTTCGCTCCTGCTCACCTGACATGCCGATGATCGCCCGGGACGGCTGTTGATCGCCCGGACAACAGGCGATCGTCCGGCAACCGGCCATCGCCGGACCATTGGCGATCGTCCGGCGAACCGGCGATCACCCGGACAAAAAAATGGCGGCGCATTGCGGCGCCGCCAAGTTTAGGGAGGAAACGTCCAAGAAAGCAGACAGCGCGGTCAGGGACCGCATTGCTGCGATGCACAATCTAGGGGCGCAGTCGTTCGTCTGCAAGCGATTTTTTGCAATGCACCATTGCGGCCGGGGAGGGGTTTGCCGCGACCGGCCCCGGCGTGAAGGATTCCTTCATCCCCGCCGCGTAGCATCCCCCCATGCGCCGGCTGATCGCCGTCCTGCTGCTGTTGCTGGTGGCGCCCCTGACGGGGCTCGCCCAGGTATTGCCCATGCCGATGGCGCCGCCGGGGCTGCTGTGCCGCCAGGCGATCCGCGCGGCGGAGCAGGCGCATGGCATTCCGGCCGGGCTGCTGGCCGCCATGGGCCGGGTGGAAAGCGGCCGCCCCGACCCCAGGACCGGCGCGCTGCTGCCCTGGCCCTGGACCATCGACGTCGAAGGCCAGGGCGCGTTCTTCGACTCCCAGGCGGAGGCAATCGCGGCGGTCCAGGCCAGCCAGGCGCGCGGCGTGCGCTCGATCGATATCGGCTGCATGCAGGTGAACCTGCTGCACCATCCGGACGCTTTCGCCAGCCTCGCGCAGGCCTTCGACCCCGGCAGCAACGCGGATTATGCGGCCCGCTTCCTGCGCGACCTGTTCGCCCAGGCCGGCTCCTGGCCGCAGGCCGCGGCGCTGTACCACTCCGCCACGCCGGAGCTGGGCGACGCGTATCGCGAACAGGTCATGGCCGCCTGGCCGGCGGAGTCGCCGGACGCCGGCCTGTTGCCCAGCCGCCCGATGACCGCCGCCTGGGGTGGCGCGCTGCCGCGGACTGGCTACCTGCCGATCCACCGCGGCACGCTGCTCCGCATCCCGTCCGGCTGGAGCCTGGCGCCGCACGTCGCGCCGCTCGCCGCGACGCCGCTGCAGGCCGCCTGCCCCTTTGCCGCGCTGGTCGGCTGCAACCGCATCTACCGCAAGGCGGCGCGCTGAAGCGTTCCCCGGATGGCGTGACTATTGCACTTCATCCGGGTGCCCCGCCCGCTGTCGGCATCCCCCAGGGTGTGCACCATGAATTACGGACCGAACCACGCGTGGCAGCAACGGCTTGCACGGGCTACAGGCTGCTTTCCGCCCGCGCACCTTTGCAGCAGCGTGTCTCGCCGGGAAAGCCTCTCCGTGGCTCTCCGTGTCATCTCCGTGCCCTCCGTGTGAAATCCTTACAGCAGAACGAGCCACAAGGAACGCCGATCGGTCCCCAAAACCGAGCCATCCGCCAATGCGATCACACCGCGGAAAACCCGGACTGCATTGACACCCAGGCGACCGGCGCGCACCTAGCGCGGCTTCCAATCCACCACGCAGCTGCGGGTTCAACCGCAGCAGGACCGATCTGATCCTCGTGCTGCTCTCTGTCACCGACCTCTCGGTCAGCTTCGCGACCGCTGCCGGAAGGGCCGACGCGGTCGCCGGCCTGTCCTTCTCGATCGACGAAGGCGAGACGCTGGCCATCGTCGGCGAATCCGGCTCCGGCAAGTCGGTGTCCGCGCTCGCCATCATGGGACTGATACCGCACCCGCCCGGCGAGGTGACCGCCGGCCGCATCCTGTTCCAGCGCCGCGACGGCAGGACCGAGGACCTGCTGC
>Ga0187809_10000391_pt1 | contig 24117 bp, 17 predicted proteins | sample NC_wetland_sal_i_8_FD_132415 | JGI IMG/M metagenome (GOLD analysis project Ga0187809, IMG submission 132415) | Wetland sediment microbial communities from Neuse River Estuary, North Carolina, USA - ASW_4 | ecosystem: Environmental > Aquatic > Freshwater > Wetlands > Sediment | place: USA: North...
CCGGCGCGCCGGGGTGGCGTCGAGGCAGCGTTCGACGACAGGCACGAGCGCGGCATACGCCGCGTCGCCGCCGACGTCGTCGCCCTCGGTCGCCAGCGCCGCCGCCAGGGTCCCGCGCAACGGAGCCGGGCCGGGGACCCGGCCGGTCAGGCAGAGCCAGGCGAGCGCCCCGACCGCGAAGACGTCGGCCGCCGGCGCAGGTGCTCCGCCGATGAGCACCTCGGGCGCGACGAACCCGTCGGTCCCGTCGACCTCGACCGGACGCTCCCCGACGAGCCGCGCCGTCCCGAGATCGGCGAGGACGGGGCGCCCGGAACCGTCGAGGAGGACGTTCCCCGGCGAGACGTCGCCGTGGACGACCCCCGCGGCGTGCAGCCGGCCGAGCGCCGACGCGACGGGCGAGAGGACCGTGACGACCTCGGCGGGGGTGAGCCGACCACGGGCCCGCACGAGCGTGCGGAGGTTGCCGCCGGCCAGGTGCTCCAGGACGAGCACGAGGTCGCCGTCGGCGAGGGCCACCGCGTCGTGGACACCGACGAGGTGGCCCGTGGCGGCCCGGCCCAGCAGGCCGATCTCGCGGACCGCCGCCTGCCCCGCCCCGGCCCGCGCCGCACGGACGACCTTGAGGGCGACGAGGCGGCCGTCGGTCTCGCGGACCGCCGACCAGACCGCTCCGCTCGACCCCACGCCCAGCAGCTCACCCGTCTCGTAGCCCGGCACGGCCGGCACGGCTCCTGCCCCGGCCAACCCGCCCGGGGCCTCGTCCCCGCCCCCGTGTGTCGATGCCCTCATGACGGCACTGTCCCCCGCGCGGGCCCGTGGCCCGCGGAGTTGTCCACAGCAGGCCCGGCCGTAGGGTGGCGCCATGCCCGCAGACCAGCCCACGATCCTCGCCACCTCGGGCGGGTACCGCTTCGGCACCCGTGTCCGGGTCGAGTTCGACGCCCTCGTCCACCATGCCGTCGAACTGTCCGGAGCGCACGGCCGCCGGCCCCGGCTCACCTTCGTCGGCACCGCGTCGGGCGACCAGCGCCACGTCAACGACGACATGCACCAGGCCGCGCGGGTCGCCGGCTTCGACCTGACGACGCTCGACCTGTTCCCCATGCCCAACCTCGACGACATCGAGGGCCACCTCCTCGAGCAGGACGTCGTCTGGGTCCAGGGAGGGTCCGTCGCCAACCTCCTGGCGGTGTGGGCCGTCCACGGTCTCGGTCCGGTGTTCCGGAGGGTTTGGGAGGCCGGCGTCGTTCTCAGCGGAGTCTCCGCCGGGTCGATCTGCTGGTACGTCGGCGGGACGACCGACTCCTACGGTCCGCAGCTGCGAGCCGTGACCGACGCGCTGGGCCTGCTCCCCTACGGCAACGGGGTCCACTACGACTCCGAGGAGCGGCGTCGCCCGCTCGTCCACGCCCTCGTCGCCGACGGCACCCTGCCCGAGACCCACTGCACCGACGACGGTGTCGGGCTCGTCTACCACGGGACGACCCTCGTCGAGGCGGTCGCCGAGGCCGACGGCAAGGGCGCCTACGTCGTGCGCCGCCAGGGCGACGGCGCGCTCGAGGAGCGCATCGAACCCCGGCGCCTGCCACGCCCCTGAGACACCGGCTCGGCGCCGGCACCGGCGCCGACGTCCTCAGCCGACCGGCGCATCCTGCGCAGCCGTGGAGCCCTCGCGGGCCAGCCGACTCGGCCACCAGATCCGTGCGCCCAGGTCGTACGCGACCGACGGCACGAGCAGCGAGCGGACGACGAGGGTGTCGAGGAGCACGCCGAACGCCACGATGAAGGCGACCTGGACGAGGAAGATGATCGGCAGCACGACGAGCGCCGAGAACGTCGAGGCGAGGACGATGCCGGCGCTCGTGATCACCCCGCCGGTCACGGCGAGCCCGACGAGGATCCCCTGGCGGGTACCGCGGCCGAGAGTCTCCTCGCGCACCCGGGTCATGAGGAAGATCGAGTAGTCGATGCCCAGGGCCACGAGGAAGACGAACCCGTAGAGCGGGATCGAGGGGTCGGCGCCGGGGAAGTGCAGGACGTGGTTGAAGACGACCGCGGCGATCCCGACGGTCGCCCCGAGCGAGAGGACGTTGGCGCCGACGAGGAGAAGGGGGGCGACGAGCGAGCGCAGGAGCAGGGCGAGGACGACGAAGATGACGAGGAGGATGACCGGGACGAGCAGCCGCAGGTCGTGCGAGCTCGCCTGCCGGGCGTCGAGGTTCGTCGCGGTCTGACCGCCGACGAGCACGTCGGGGCTGATCCGGTGCAGGTCGGTGCGCATCCTCTCGACGACATCGCTGGCCTGCGGGCTGTCGGCCGCCGCGGTGAGGGTGGCCTGGACGAGGACCGTGCCGTCGACGACCTTGGGGGGTGCGCTGGGGTCGGGCGTCAGGCCCACGTAGGGGTCCTGGACCCCGGGCTCCTTGCCGAGCGCGGCCACCACGGCCGCGGCCCGGTCCTGCGGCGCGATGATCTGGACCGGGCTGCCCGCTCCGCCGGGGAAGTGGGCGTCGATGACCTTCTGCGCGGTCACCGAGTCGACGTCGGTGAGGAAGATGTCCGAGGTCGACACCCCGCTGGCCTTGAACGTCGGCAGGAAGGCGACGGCGACGAGGAGCAGCCCGGCGGTGACGACCCAGGTCCGCCGGGGATGGGCGCCGACCATCCGGGCCACCCGTCCCCAGACCCCGCGGGTCCCGATCTTGTCCTGCGCGTGGACGTGGTCGACCTTGGGCACGAACGGCCAGAAGACGTAGCGGCCGGCGAGGAGCAGGAGCGCCGGCAGGAAGGTCAGCGCGGCGACGAGGGCGCCGAGGATGCCGAAGGCGCCGACCGGGCCGAGCCCGGCGGTGCTCTGCAGCCGCGCGAGCAGCAGGCACAGGAGGGAGAGGACGACGGTCGCGGCCGAGGCGACGATGGGTTCGACGGTGCCTCGCCAGGCCGCCTTGAGCGCGGGCCACGAGCCGGCCCTGTCGTGCAGCTCCTCCCGGAACCGGCTGACGAGCAGCAGGGAGTAGTCCGTCGCGGCGCCGACGACGAGGATGAAGAGGATCCCCTGCGACTGACCGGACAAGGTGATATGGCCGGCCTGGGCGAGCGGGTACACCGCGAGCGAGGCCAGTGCCAGGCCGAAGGTCGCGCTGATGAGCACGACGAAGGGCAGCAGCGGGCTCCGGTAGACGACGAGAAGGATGACGAAGACGACGACGAGCGCCACGCCGAGGAGGATCCCGTCAATCCCGGAGAAGGCGGTGACGAAGTCGGCGATGAGGCCGCCGGGGCCGCCGACGTATGCCGTGAGCCCTGCGGCGAGGTCCCTGGCCCCGGCGTCCCGCAGGGCGGTCGCCGCCTGGTAGATCGGGGAGGTGCCGTTGACGGGCTCGGTGCCCTTCGCCGCGTCGACGGGCACCGAGACGAGAGCGGCCCTGCCGTCCTGGCTCGGCACCACGCCGACGGTGCCGCCCTGGACGATGTAGCTGCCGAGGGTGGCGCCGCCGCCGAGCCCGGGGAGGGCGAGACCCGGCACGGCATCGGCATACCTCGTGATGGAGGCCAGGTCGCCCGCGCTCAGGCGTCCGGACCGCTTCTCGACGACGACGAGGAAGGGCAGCTGCGGGGTGTCCTGGAAGCCCACGAGCGCGTTCGCGACCTGCGTCGACTCCGCCCCCTTGGGCAGGAACGAGGCGTTGTCGTTCTTCTGGACCTCCGAGAGGCGCCCGGAGTACTGGCCGCCGAAGGCCCCGACCATGAGCCAGGCCAGGACGACGAGGAGCGCGCCGATGACGGCGATCCGGGGTCGCGTGCTCCGCGTCGTGGCGGCGACGTGCCGGCCGTCGTCGTCGTGTGACATGGCGCCAGCCTAGGGCGCCCCGGGCCGACCCGTTCGGCCGGTGTCGAGGCTCCGCGGGGGCGGGCTTCTCGGGCGGACGGCATACCGTGGGGGCATGTCGCTGCGCATCGTCCACCTCGGCTTCTCCCCCGACCTCGTCGACTACGAGGCGGCCTGGGCCCGCCAGCGCGAGGTCCACGACGCCGTCGCCGACGGGACCGAGCCCGACACGGTGCTGCTCCTCGAGCACGCCGCCGTCTATACGGCCGGGAAGCGCACCGAGCCGCACGAGCGGCCCCTCGACGGGACCCCGGTCATCGACGTCGACCGGGGCGGCAAGATCACCTGGCACGGACCGGGCCAGCTCGTCGGCTACCCCATCGTCAGGCTGGCCGTCCCCGTCGACGTCGTGGCCCACGTGCGCCGTCTCGAGGAGGTCATGATCCGCGTCTGCCGTGAGTTCGGCGTCGAGGCGGGGCGGGTCGAGGGCCGCAGCGGCGTCTGGGTGACGGCCGACAAGCGCGGCCCGGACCGCAAGCTCGGGGCCATCGGCATCAGGGTGAGCCGCGACGTGACGATGCACGGGTTCGCCCTGAACTGCGACGCCGACCTGTCCTGGGGCCAGATCATCATTCCCTGCGGCATCGCCGACGCCGGTGTCTCCTCGATCAGCCAGGAGCTCGGCCGACGGGTGAGCGTGCAGGACGTCGTGCCCTACGCCGAGAAGCACCTCACCGACCTCCTCGGCTGACGAGGGCCGCAGCCGGCCCGCACCCCCAACCGTGCGCCGGCTACCGCGGGGCGAGCCCGGTCACGGTGAGGACGAGCTCACCGGCCTCGTCGGTCGCGGCGAGGTCGAGCTCGGCGCTGATCCGCCAGTCGTGGTCGCCCTCGGGGTCCTCGAGCACCTGCTCGACGAGCCACCGTTCCCCCGAGCCGTCCTCGCCGACCCGGAACAGCTCGGGTCCGCGGGCGGCGGGCCCGGTGCCGATGTCGTCGTACTCGGCGAGGTAGGCCGCGTGCGCGTCCTGCCACTCCTGCTCGCTCAGACCGTCGTCGAGGGCGGCCAGCGCGCCATGGCGCCCGAGCGAGAGCAGCTCGACGCGCCGGAACATCGCCTGGCGCACCATGACCCGCAGCGCCCTCGGGTTCGCCGACAGGGCCCGTCCCTCTGTGCTCGGCCGCACCTCGCCGAGCGGCTCGTCGGAGGGGGTGGTCAGCGCCTCCCACTCGTCGAGGAGGCTGGAGTCGGTATGCCGCACCACCTCGCCGAGCCACTCGATGAGGTCCTCGAGCTCCTCGGTCCGCGCCGCCAGCGGAACGGTCGAGCGCAGCGCCCGAACGGCGTCGGTGAGGTAGCGCAGGAGCACCCCTTCGGCCCGGGCGAGCCGGTGATGGGCGACGAGCTCGCCGAAGGTCATCGCCCGCTCGTACATCTCGCGGACGACCGACTTCGGGGACAGGTCGCTCGGGTCGACCCACGGGTGGCGCTCGCGGTAGGTACGCAGCGCCTGCTCGAGGAGGTCGGCCAGCGGTCGCGGCCAGGTGACGTCGTCGAGGGCGTCCATCCGCTCCTCGTAGTCCAGTCCCTCGGCCTTCATGGCCGCGACGGCCTCGCCGCGGGCCTCGAACTGCTGGGCGAGCAGGACCGGGCGCGGGTCGTCGAGGGTGGCCTCGATGACGCTGACGACGTCGAGGGCGTAGTCGGGGCCGAGCGGGTCGAGCAGGTCGAGTGCGGCGAGGGCGAAGGCCGACAGGGGCTGGTTGAGGGCGAACCCCTCGTGCAGGTCCATCGCCACCCGGAACGGCCCCGCGGCATACGTCGGCTCCTCGCCACGGACGAACCTCTCGAGCCGGCCCCGCTCGGCCGGCGCCGGCCCGACCGGCCCGGGCGCGGTCAGCGGCGGGGCCACCTCCGCCTCGCCGGCCGGGACCAGACCGGCGTCGGCGAGCGCGGCGCCCAGCGCGCCCAGGGCGCTCCCGTCCCCCGGGCCTCCGGCGGCGTCGGTCGCCGGCTCCTCGGACGGGGCCGGTGCGGCGGGTGGGGTGGGGTCCGAGGGCAGCCAGTCCTGCGCCGTCGAGCCGTCGTCGGGCTCGACGACACCGGCCCGCAGCAGCGCGGCGAGCACCTGCACCGCCCGCTCGACGAGCGCCTCACGCCGGTCGGGGTCCTCGTGGTTGTCCAGGAGCAGGGTGCGCAGCGCCCCCTGCTGGCCCGCCCAGCGGTCGAGGACCCCGAGGACGATGGCGTGGGTCACCCGCATCCGGGAGCGCAGCGGCTCGGGGCTGGCGGCGACGAGGCGATCGTAGGTCGACTCGGTGTAGGACAGGACCCCCTCGGGCGGCTTCCGGCGCACCACCCGGCGCCGCTTCTTCGGGTCCTCGCCGGCCCTGGCCAGCGCCCTGGCGTTCTCGACGAGGTGCTCCGGCGCCTGCACGACGACGTAGCCGATCGTGTCGAAGCCGGGCCGGCCGGCCCGACCGGCGATCTGGTGGAACTCCCGTGCCCGCAGCACCCGCTGGCGCCGGCCGTCGTACTTCGTCAACGAGGTGAGCAGGACGGTCCGGATGGGGACGTTGATCCCCACGCCGAGCGTGTCGGTCCCGCAGATGACGGCGAGCAGCCCCGACTGGGCGAGGGTCTCGACGAGCCGTCGGTACTTGGGCAGCATCCCGGCGTGGTGGACCCCGATGCCGTGGAGGACGAGGCGACGCAGGGTCTGGCCGAAGCCCTTGCCGAACCTGAAGTGTCCGACCGCCTCCTTGATGGCGGCCTTCCTCTCGGCACCGACGACCTCGACGCTGGCCAGTGCCTGCGCCTGCTCGACCGCGCCGGACTGCGTGAAGGAGACGACGTAGACCGGTGACCGGTCCTCGTGCAGGAGCGTCTCGATCGTCTCGTGGGTGAGGCTGAGCGCCCAGCCGAGCTCGAGGGGAACGGGGCGCTCGACCCCGGTCACGGCGACGGTCTCGCGCCCGGTCCGGCGGGAGAGGTCCTCCTCGATCGGGCGGGTGTCGCCGAGCGTCGCCGACATGAGGAGGAACTGGGTGGCCGGCAGGAGGAGCAGCGGCACCTGCCAGGCCCAGCCCCGGTCCCGCTCGGCGTAGAAGTGGAACTCGTCCATGACGACGACCCCGATGTCGGCCGCCTCCCGCTCGCGCAGGGCGTCGTTGGCGAGCACCTCGGCCGTCGCGCAGATGACGGGGGCGTCGGCGTTCACGGCGGCGTCACCGGTCAGCATCCCGACGTTCTCGGCCCCGAAGATCTCGACGAGGGCGAAGAACCGCTCGCTGACGAGCGCCTTGATCGGTGCGGTGTACCAGCTGCGGCGGCCGGCGGCGAGGGCCTGGACGTGAGCGCTCACAGCGACGAGCGACTTGCCCGAGCCGGTCGGGGTCGCGAGCACGACGTGTGCGCCCGCTGCGAGCGCCAGGGCGGCCTCCTCCTGGGCGGGGTAGAGGGTGAGTCCCTGCTCCGCGGCCCAGTCGACGAAGAGGTCGAGCGCCTCGTCGGGGTCGACGGTCCGGCCGGTGCGCGCGGCGGCGTCGGCGAGGCGGTCGGTGAGCGTCATCGTCGACGATTGTCGCGTATGCCGTGGCCGGCCGCTCCGCACCCGCGGCGTAGGCTGGGACCTTGGCCCGGGCCCGCCCCGCTGCGCCGGGCCACGAACCGACCTGCCAAGGAGCCGAGCGTGACCATCGCCCCCGAAGGCCGTCGCCTGCTGCGCGTCGAGGCGCGCAACGCCGAGACGCCCATCGAGCGCAAACCGTCGTGGATCCGGACGACGGCGACGATGGGACCGGCCTTCACCTCCCTGGACCACATGGTCAAGACCGAGGGCCTGCACACGGTCTGCCAGGAGGCGGGCTGCCCCAACATCTTCGAGTGCTGGGAGGACCGCGAGGCCACCTTCCTCATCGGCGGTGACGTCTGCACCCGGCGCTGCGACTTCTGTGACATCGCCACCGGCCGCCCCACGGCACTCGACCTCGACGAGCCCCGCCGGGTCGCCGAGTCCGTCCAACGGATGGGTCTGCGCTACTCGACGGTGACCGGGGTGGCCCGGGACGACCAGCCCGACGGGGCCGCGGGCCTGTACGCCGAGACGGTCCGGGCGATCCACGAGCTCAACCCGGGTACCGGCGTCGAGATCCTGCCGCCCGACTTCGGCGCGGAGCCGGCCCTCGTCGGCCAGGTCTTCGACGCCCGCCCCGAGGTGTTCGCCCACAACCTCGAGACGGTTCCGCGGATCTTCCGCAGGATCCGGCCGGCGTTCACCTACGAGAAGTCCCTGCGGGTCCTGTCGATGGCCAAGGAGGCCGGTCTCGTCACGAAGTCCAACCTCATCCTCGGGATGGGCGAGGAGGGCGACGAGATCGAGCAGGCGTTGCGCGACCTGCACGCCGCGGGCTGCGACATCCTCACGATCACGCAGTACCTGCGCCCCTCGAAGCGTCATCACCCCATCGACCGGTGGGTGCGGCCCGAGGAGTTCGTCCGGTGGAGCGACCTGGCCCGCGAGATCGGGTTCGTCGCCGTGATGTCCGGCCCGCTCGTCCGCTCCTCCTACCGCGCGGGCCGGCTCTGGGCCACGGCGATGACCGCTCTCGACCGCTCGATCCCCGAGCACCTGGCCCACCTCGCCCAGGCCGCCGGCTCCCCCGCCCGGCAGGAGGCCGCGGCGGTGGTGGCGCGCTCCGGCGGGCCCGTATCCTAGGCGGGAGCGCGCGGCATACCCCGCCGCCGTCCCCGGTCCACCGATAGCCAGGAGCACGACCCGTGTCCGACGCCAGCCCCAAGAAGAAGGGCCGCATCGCCGAGATCCGCGAGGGCTACCTCGCCGTCCGGCAGCTCGACTCCCGGCTCGGCTGGTGGATGTCCGGCTCGGCACTCCTGACGATCCTCGTCATCGTCGGCATCGGCTGGCTGTTCGGCCATCCGTGGTACTCGCTCGTCCTCGCGCTACCCGCGGCCGCGCTCGCTGCGACGCTCGTCATGAACACCCGGGGCAACTCGGCGATGTACAAGGCGCTCGACGGCCAGCCCGGCGCGTCCGGGGTCGCCCTGCAGAGCCTGAACAGCCGCGGCTGGTACACGAGCACCGAGCCGGTCGCCGTCGACGCGATGCGCGGCACCAAGGTCTCGGACCTCACCGGCGCCGCCCTGGTCTTCCGCGCTCTGGGCCGGCCCGGGGTCGTCCTCATCGGCGAGGGGCCGTCGGGGCGGGTCGCCAAGCTGCTCAAGGCCGAGGAGAAGAAGGTCGCCCGGGTCGCCCCCGGTGTGCCCATCCACCTGCTCACGGTCGGCGACGGCGAGGACGAGGTCCCGGTCCGCAAGCTGACCGGCCGGGTCAACAAGCTCAAGACGGTCCTGACCAAGGACGAGGTGTCGGTCGTCAACAAGCGGCTGAAGTCCCTCCCCGGGGTCCGCGCGGCCATCCCGGCCGGCATCGACCCGACGAAGGTGCGGATGGACCGGCGCGCGCTGCGCGGTCGCTGACGTCCTCAGCCGCGCACGATGGCCGTCCCGGCGGCCCGGTCGTGCAGGCCACGCCCGTCCCCGTCGACGATGAGGGCGGGGACGAACAGGCAGAGCAGCGCGGTCCGCACGAGCACCTGCACCGGGAAGGCGCCGGGCCGGACCTGGACGACCCGTAGGCCGAGGAGCCGGTGCCCGAGCGTCGAGCCGAGGGACCCGACGAGGAGCAGGTTCTCGAGGGCGAAGACACCGAGCGGCAGGAACGAGCCGGGGCTGCCCGCCCGCAGGTCGGCGTGGAGCAGCCCGACGGCGATGAGCTGGCAGAGGAGCCAGTCGACGATGACGGCCGCGAGCCGGCGGCCGAGGCCGGCCATCGAGCCGGCGCCCTCGGCCGGCATACCCCAACGGGCCCCGCGGTGCGTCACGGTGTCGTCCACGAGGCGACAGTATGCCGCGTCGCGCTGTCCACAGCGTGGGCGTGTCGTCCCACGCTGTGGAACTCTGGGACCGTGTAACACCGGCGAAACAACGGGGTCACGGTCGGGAAACCCCCCGTCTCTAGCGTCGGGACCAACGCAAGGGGCCGGCCATGGGCCCTCGCTCACAACCAGGAGGTTGGATTGTTCAGCAGCGCTGACGAGGTCCTGTCGTTCATCGCGGACGAGGACGTCAAGTTCGTCGACATCCGGTTCTGCGACCTGCCCGGCGTCATGCAGCACTTCAACGTGCCGGCCGGCACCGTCGACGCCGACTTCTTCACCAACGGCGCGATGTTCGACGGCTCGTCGATCCGAGGGTTCCAGGCCATCCACGAGTCCGACATGAAGCTCGTGCCGGACCCGACGACGGCCTACGTCGACCCCTTCCGGGCCGAGAAGACCCTCGTCATGAACTTCTCGATCGTCGACCCGTTCACCGGTGAGCCCTACAGCCGCGACCCTCGCAACATCGCGGCCAAGGCCGAGGCCTACCTGAAGTCCACCGGCATCGCCGACACCGCCTACATGGGCGCCGAGGCGGAGTTCTACATCTTCGACGACGTCCGCTTCGAGACCAAGCAGAACGCCGGCTACTACTTCATCGACTCCGTCGAGGCCGCCTGGAACACCGGGCGCGAGGAGGAGGGCGGCAACCGCGGGTACAAGACCCGCTACAAGGGCGGCTACTTCCCCGTCCCGCCGGTCGACCACTTCGCCGACACCCGCGACAAGATCTGCCTCAACCTCGCCGAGGCGGGCATCTCCGTCGAGCGCAGCCACCACGAGGTCGGGACCGCGGGCCAGCAGGAGATCAACTACCGGTTCAACACCCTGCTCCAGGCCGGCGACGACATGATGAAGTTCAAGTACGTCGTCAAGAACACCGTCTGGGGCCTGGGCAAGACGGCGACCTTCATGCCCAAGCCGATCTTCGGCGACAACGGCTCCGGCATGCACACCCACCAGTCGCTGTGGAAGGACGGCGAGCCGCTCTTCTACGACGAGCGTGGCTACGGCGGCCTGTCCGACCTCGCCCGCTGGTACATCGGCGGCCTGCTCAAGCACGCTCCGGCGCTGCTCGCCTTCACGAACCCGACGGTGAACTCCTACCACCGTCTCGTCCCCGGCTACGAGGCGCCGGTCAACCTCGTCTACTCGGCCCGGAACCGCTCCGCCTGCGTCCGCATCCCGATCGCCGGTGACAGCCCCAAGGCCAAGCGCATCGAGTTCCGGATCCCCGACCCGTCGAGCAACCCCTACCTCGCGTTCGCCGCGATGCTCATGGCCGGTCTCGACGGCATCAAGAACCGGATCGAGCCGCCGGAGCCGGTCGACAAGGACCTCTACGAGCTCCCGCCCGAGGAGCACGAGGCGATCGCCCAGGTTCCGGGCTCGCTCCCCGAGGTGCTCGCCGCCCTCGAGGCCGACCACGACTTCCTCCTCGAGGGCGACGTCTTCACCGCCGACCTCATCGAGACGTGGATCGACTGGAAGCGCAAGAACGAGGTGGACCCGATCCGCTTCCGCCCGCACCCGCACGAGTTCGAGATGTACTTCGACCTCTGACCATTCGGCACCCGCCACCCTCGCTCGACCCGGACGCGCCGCGGCCCCGCCGCGGCGCGTCCGCACGTCCGGGCCGCGCTGGCGCGGGTCAGCCCCAGGTGCTGGTCGGCCGCGGCGACGCCACGACCTGCGGTGGGGACCCGCCCTGCATCGCCCGCCACCGCTCGGCCTGCGACGGGATGACCCGGCCCTGGGTGCCCGCATCGGCGCGCCACCTGTCGAACCAGTGGGCCAGCCGGGTCCTCAGAGGGGTCATCGCGGATCATCTCCCACGAGCGGGCGAGCCACCGACACGGGCCGGACCCGCTCCTGGGTCGAGCCTACTCCCGTTCCGGCCCGGTCCCCCTCGCCGACGGGACCGGTCGCCACCGCGGACCCATCGGATGAGGCGGGCGGTGTTTCTGGGAAACCAGTGACAGCGAAGGCCCTGACCTGGGAGGATTCCGATGCCCGCCCTGCCGGCTTCGGCCGACCGCCCATCCCTCAGCGAAGCGAGGCCAGCCGTGACCGTCGTTCCCACCGGCGCCCTCCACGAGGTGCCCCTCGACGACCTGTTCTTCTCGACGACCGACGCCAAGGGGGTCATCGACGAGGCGAACGAGGTCTTCACGCGCAACGCCCGCTACACCCGTGAGCAGCTGATCGGCGCGCCGCACAACATCATCCGGCACCCCGACATGCCCGGCGGGGTCTTCCGGATCATGTGGGACCAGCTGGAGGCGGGCACGCCGGTGTGTGCCTACGTGCTCAACCTCGCCGGCGACGGCAGCGCCTACTGGGCCTTCGCCACGGTCGTCCCCATCGGCGAGCGGTACCTCTCGGTGCGCGCCCGCCCCTGCAACCTCGAGGCCCGCGACCTCCTCCACGGGCTCTACACGGACGTGCGGGCCCAGGAGCTGAAGGCGCGGGAGACCGGCGCGAGCGCGGCCGATGCCGCGCTGCTCGGACGCGAGCTGCTCGGGGCGGCCCTCGAGGCCAACGGGTTCGGCTCGTATGCCGAGCTGCAGCTCGATCTCGTCCCCGCCGAGGTGGCCGCGCGGGACGCCGCCGGCCCGAGCCTGCCGAGCCTGGACGAGGGATCGCAGACGCTGCGGACGATGGTCGGTACGGCCGGGGACGCCCGGGCGATCCTCGGCACCTTCAGCGACGACCTCACCGCCTCACTGACCGATGCCGACGCCCTGGCCCGCGACCTGCGGCGCTGCCGCGGCGCGCTCGCGAACCTCGACGACGTCGGTCGCGACCTCGGCCGCCTCGGGCTGGGCGTCGCCCCGTCCGAGGTCACCAGCGGGATCAGTGACCTGCAGACGACCGTGGACGCGCTGTCCGTGGCGCTGACCGGGGTCGTCCGCACGCGCAAGCAGCTCCGCCTCGACACCGCGATCGCCCGGCTCCAGGCCGAGGCGATCGCGCGCTACGTCGTCGCGGTGGCACACGAGGTCGAGGATCCCCGCGTCTCCGAGCGGGCGCTGGCCAGTCTCACCGAGGCCCTGCTCTCGATCCTCGACGCCGACCTCGGTGCCGACGCGACGGCGAGCGCGGAGCTCGGTCGGCAGGCGGGCGCGGCGACCGACGCCCTCACGGTGCTCCGCGACCGGGTCCTGGGCTGGCGGGCCGCTCTGGCCTCGGCCGGCGGCGGACCCGCCGTCCTCGCCCGGCTCGTCGACCTCGACGTGGCGCTGGAGGCGGTCGGGGGCCTCTCGACCCGGATCCGCCAGCACGCCGAGACCGTCGCCTCGGCCACCGCCGGCCTGGACCGCGACAAGCTCGCCGAGCAGCTCGCGTCGATCGTCGACCTGGCCGGCACCGTCTGAGGCCGCCGGCGGCCCCGTTTTCCGCCGACTGCACAGGCCCTGTCCAGGCCGTTCCCAGGGACGGCGCTCACGGTGGAGGTCGGGCCCCGGCCGAAGAGCGCCGGGCAGGAAGGACCGAGCTCCCGTGACATCTCCTGTGTCGTTCTCCCCTGGAAGCATCGTCGTCGGTTTCGACGGTTCTCCCCTCGGTGTCGCGGCCGTCCAGTGGTCCGCCCGCCGCGCCGCCGCGCGCGGGCTGCCCCTGCACATCGTCCACGCCTGCCGCACCGACCCCGGAGACGGCTTCGGCTTCGTCAGCGACCCCGGGGCCCGCGAGGCGGCCGGGCGGACGCTCCTGCAGACCGCCACGAGGCACGCTCACGCCATCGCGCCCGCCTTGGAGGTGTCGACGGCGTGCGTGCGCGGCTTCGCCGCCCCGACCCTGGTCCAGGTCTCCCACAAGGCCGCCATGCTCGTCATGGGCGCCGTGGGGCACGGCATCATCAGCCGGGCCTCGATCGGCCCGACGACCCTGCAGGTGGCGATGAACGCCCATTGCCCGGTCGTCGTCATCGGCCACGAGGGCAGCCGCGACGTGGTGACCCACGGGCGGGTCGTCGTCGGGGTCGACGGCTCACCGGAGAGCCTCGGCGCACTGGCCGAGGCCTTCGACCGGGCCGCCCTGCGGGGCGCGAAGCTCCAGGTCGTGCGGGCCTGGCAGCCGCGACGGACCGGGATCGGGATCATCCGCTCCGCCGAGCCGGCTCCCGCGGCGGACGAGGTCGACGAGGCGATCGCGGCACAGATCTCCTCGCACGCCGCCTCCTACCCGCAGGTCGCCGTGGCCCAGGACGTCATCAAGGCCGACCCCGTCCGGGCCCTCCACGAGCACTCGCAGGGGGCCGACCTCGTGGTCGTCGGCCGGCGCGGGCTCGGCGGCTTCCCCGGGCTGCGGATGGGTTCGGTCCCGGTGCGGCTCATGGGCCGCACCGCCTGCCCGCTCGTCATCACACCCATCGCCGCCTGACCGGGAGCCCGGTCAGGACGAGGCGTCCGGAGCCAGCCCCAGCTGGTCGAGGACGACGGACCACTCCCACGCGACCTGCTCCCAGGCCGCATACCGGCCGCTGCGTCCGCCGTGCCCGGCAGCCGTCTCGGTGCGCAGCAGGATGGGCCGCGCCGGGGCACCGCTCGTGACGGTCGCCCGGAGCCGGGCGACCCACTTCGCGGGCTCGGTGTAGGAGACCCGGGTGTCGTGCAGGCTCGTCGTCGCGAGGACCGCCGGGTAGTCCCGTGCCGCGATGTTCTCGTAGGGGCTGTAGGCCTTCATCGCGGCATAGACCTCGGGGTCGTCGGCGGGGTCGCCCCACTCCTCCCACTCCCCCACGGTCAACGGCAGCTCGGGCATGAGCATCGTCGTCAGCGCGTCGACGAACGGCACCGCGGCGTGGACGACGCGGAACCGGTCCGGCGCCAGGTTGACCGCGGCCCCGACCGTGAGACCACCGGCCGAGCCCCCCTCGAGCGCCAGCCGGTCCGGGGCGGCCCACCCGGTCGCGAGCAGGTGGTCCGCGCAGGCGACGAGGTCGGTGAAGGTGTTCTCCTTGGCGAGGAGCTTGCCCTCGTCGTACCAGTGCCGCCCCATCTCCCCGCCACCGCGCACGTGGGCCACGGCATACACGACCCCACGGTCGAGCAGGCTCAGCCGGGCCACCGAGAAGTAGGGGTCGTTGGAGTGCTCGTAGGCCCCGTATGCCGTGAGCAGCGCGGGGTGGGTTCCGTCGGGCTCGAGGCCGGCCCGGTGGACGACGGACACCGGCACGAGGGTGCCGTCCGACGCCGTCGCCCACTCGCGGCGCTGGGCGTAGTGGGCCGGGTCGAAGTCGCCGAGGACCGGCTGTCGCTTCAGGACGGTGCGCTGCCTCGTCGTGAGGTCGAGGTCGAGGACCGTCCGGGGGGTGACGTAGGACTCGACGACGAGCTGGACCGTCGCGGTGTCCGTCTCGGGGTTGTCACCCAGCCCGACCGAGTAGAGGGCCTCGTCGACGGGCACGTCCTCGGCGGCGGCATACCCGCTCGGCGAGGCCGGGTCGCGGAGCAGGATGCGCAGCGCGGTGAGCCCTCCAGAACGCAGAGAGAGGACGGCGGCGCGGTCGAAGGCGTCGACCCCGAGGAAGCGCTCGCCCGGCGCCGACTCGAGCAGCGGCCGCCACTGGTCGGCGCTCGTCGCCTCGAGGGGCGCCCAGGCCAGGTCGGCGTCGGGGTGGTCGGTGTTGTGGACGATGAGCAGCCGGTCGGCGGCCGGCTCGACGTCGTACTCGATACCCTCGCGCCGGGGCGCCACGCAGCGGAACGCGCCCTCGGGGTCCTCGGCCGGCAGCAGCCACACCTCGGAGGTGGTCTTCGAACCGATGCCGAGGATGACCCACCGCTCGTCGCGGCTCGTCTCGACGCCCATCCAGAACCGCTCGTCACCCTCCTCGTGGACCAGCACGTCGTCGGCGACCGAGCCCCCCACCCGGTGCCGCCACAGCTGGTAGGGACGCCAGGCCTCGTCGACCCGCGTGTAGAACAGGACCCGGCCGTCGGGTGACAGCTCGACGCCGTAGCCGACGTCGGTGAGCGCGGCGTCGAGGACCTCGCCGGTCGCGATGTCCCGGACCGTCACGGCGAAGCGCTCGTCGCCGGTGACGTCGACACCGAAGGCCACCGTCCGGTGGTCCGCGCTCACGGTCAACGCCCCGAGGGCGAAGAACTCGTGGTCACCGGCCTCGAGGTTGCCGTCGAGGAGGACCTGCTCGCCGGGGACGGCAGCACCGTCGAGGTCCGGGCGCACCGACCTGTCGGTGAGGGGCGCCCGGGCGTGGACGGGGTACTGGGCGCCCTCGACGGTGCGGACGTAGTACCACCACGGCCCGCTCGCCACCGGGACCGAGAGGTCGGTCTCCTTGACCCGCGACCGGATCTCGTCGTAGATCGCCCGCCGCAGCGGCTCCAGGTGGGCGGTCATCGCCTCCGCGTAGGCGTTCTCGGCCTCCAGGTGGGCCAGGACGGCCGGGTCGGAGTCGTCACGGAGCCACTCGTAGGGGTCCTCGACGCGGTCGCCGTGGACCTCGCGGACATGCGGGCGCGTCGCCGCCACCGGCGGCGTGGGGACGTCGGACACGGCTCAGCCTCCGGTCAGGCATCGTGGGCCGAGGAGCACCTTGAGGTCACCGTAGAGGGCCTCCGAGGCGGTCACCCGGTGCTCGAGCCGCAGCGTGTCGACGACCCGACCCGGCTTGACCAGCCGCAGGTGCACCTCGGTGGCGCCGGGGTGGCTCTCGAGGACGGTCTTGAGCCCGAGGATCGTGTCGTTCGTCGCCCGGAGGGTCTCCATCGTGAGGACGACCGGACCGCGCGGCCCCTGGGTGACGTCGGGGATGGTCAGCTCCTGCGCATAGATCGAGACCGTCTCGTCGCGCCGGTTGACCTTGCCGCGGACGACGGCCACCCGGTCCTGGACGAGGAGGTTGCCGACCGCGGCATACGAGGACGGGAAGAAGAGGCACTCGATGGCGCCCTCGAGGTCCTCGACCGAGGCGATCGCCCAGAGGTCGCCCTTCTTGGTGCGCTTGATCTGCAGGCCGGTGATGAGACCGGCGATCGTCACCATCGACCCCTCGGGGCGGGAGTCGTCACCGGTCAGGCTCGCGATGGCGCAGTCGGCGTGCTGGGCGAGGACGTGCTCGACCCCGAGCAACGGATGGTCCGACACATAGAGCCCGAGCATCTCGCGCTCGAACGAGAGCAGCGTCGACTTGTCCCACTCGACCCGGGGCACCTCGGTCAGCCCCATGACGTCGGAGCCGGCCGGGTCGCCGTCGGAGACGTCGAACCCGCCGAAGAGGCTGTCCTGGCCGATGGCCTCCTGGCGCTTGATCGCGACGAAGGCGTCGACGTACTCCTCGTGGATCTGGAGCAGCCCCATCCGGGACTCGCCGAGCCCGTCGAAGGCCCCGGCCTTGATGAGCGACTCGATGGTGCGCTTGTTGCAGACGACCGCTGGCACCTTCGACATGAAGTCGCGGAAGCCGGCGAACCGGCCCTTCTCGGTCCGTGACGCGATGATCTCGTCGACGACGTTGTGGCCGACGTTGCGGACCGCCTCGAGGCCGAACCGGATGTCGGTGCCGACCGCCGCGAACTGCCCGACCGACTCGTTGACGTCCGGCGGGAGGACCTTGATCCCCATCCGGCGGCACTCGCCGAGATAGAGCGCCGACTTGTCCTTGTCGTCGCGCACGCTCGTGAGCAGCGCGGCCATGTACTCGGCCGGGTAGTTCGCCTTGAGATAGGCGGTCCAATACGAGACGAGGCCGTATGCCGCCGTGTGCGCCTTGTTGAACGCGTAGTCCGAGAACGGGACGAGGACCTCCCACAGGGCCTTGACGGAGGCCTCGGAGAAGCCGGTGTCGCGCATGCCCTGCGAGAACGTGCCGTACTCGGCGTCGAGGACGGACTTCTTCTTCTTGCCCATCGCCCGGCGGAGCAGGTCGGCGTTGCCGAGGGTGTAGCCGGCGAGCTTCTGGGCGATCTCCATGACCTGCTCCTGGTAGATCACCAGGCCGTAGGTCGTGCCGAGGATCGGCTCGAGGGCCTCGACCATCTTGGCCTCGAGCTGGCCCTTGAGCTTGGGGTCGAGAGGGATGAGCTCCTGCTTGCCGTTCTTGCGCAGCGCGAAGTTCGTGTGCGCGTTGACCCCCATCGGACCGGGCCGGTAGAGGGCGAGGGCGGCCGAGATGTCCTCGAAGTTGTCCGGCTGCATGAGCCGAAGGAGGGTCCGCATGCCGCCACCGTCGAGCTGGAAGACCCCGAGGGTCTCGCCGCTGCGCAGCAGCTCGTAGGCCTTGGGATCGTCGAGGTGCTTGGACAGCTCGTCGAGGTCGACCTCCTCGCCGCGGTTGGCCCGGACGTTGGCGATGGCGTCGTCGAGGATCGTCAGGTTGCGCAGCCCGAGGAAGTCCATCTTGACCAGCCCGAGCGCCTCGCAGCTCGGGTAGTCGAACTGGGTGATGACCTGCCCGTCCTGGAGCCGCTTCATGATGGGGATGACGTCGATGAGCGGCTCGCTGCTCATGATGACGCCGGCCGCGTGGACGCCCCACTGGCGCTTGAGCCCCTCGAGGCCCTTGGCGGTCTCGACGATCTCCTGCAGGTGCGGCTCGGACGCGACGAGGGCCCGGAACTCGGCGCCCTCCTTGTAGCGGTCGTGCTCGGGGTCGTAGATGCCGGACAGCGGCACGCCCTTGCCCATGACGTCCGCCGGCATGGCCTTGGTCAGCTGCTCGCCCACACTGAACGGGTGGCCCATGACCCGGGCCGCGTCCTTGACCGCCTGCTTGGCCTTGATCGTGCCGTAGGTGACGATCTGGGCGACCCTGTCGTCGCCGTAGCGCTCGGTGACGTAGCGGATGACCTCGCCGCGGCGGCGCTCGTCGAAGTCGACGTCGAAGTCGGGCAGCGACGGGCGCTCGGGGTTGAGGAACCGCTCGAAGATCAGGCCGTGCGGGATGGGGTCGAGGTCGGTGATCCGCATCGCGTAGGCGCACATCGAGCCCGCCCCGGACCCGCGGCCCGGTCCCACCCGGATGCCGTTGGTCTTGGCCCAGGTGATGAAGTCGGCGACGACGAGGAAGTAGCCGGCATACCCCTTGCCGACGATGACCTCGATCTCGTGCTCGGCCTGGCGCTGGGCGGCGTCGGGCACCCCGCCGGGGAAGCGCTCGGCGAGGCCCCGCTGCACCTCCTTGACGAACCAGCTCTCCTCGTTCTCCCCGGGCGGGCACGGGAACCGGGGCATGTAGCGCCCCTCGTCCTCGGTGAAGGAGACCGTGCACCGGTCGGCGATGAGCAGGGTGTTGTCGCAGGCCTGCGGCAGCTCGCGCCAGGTGTGGCGCATCTCGGCCGCGCTCCACAGGTAGAACGCGTCGGCGTCGAACTTGAACCGGTTGGGGTCCATGAGCGTGGAGCCGGACTGGACGCACAGCAGGGCCGCGTGGGCGGTCGCGTCCTCGGGGGCCGTGTAGTGCAGGTCGTTCGTCGCGACGAGCGGCAGGCCGAGGTCCTTGGCCAGGCGCAGCAGGTCCTTCTGGACCCGGCGCTCGATGTCGAGGCCGTGGTCCATCAGCTCGCAGTAGTAGTTGTCGGCGCCGAAGATGTCGCGGAAGTCGGCGGCGGCCTGGACCGCCTCGCGGTACTGCCCGAGCCGCAGCCGGGTCTGCACCTCCCCGGACCGGCAGCCGGTCGTCGCGATGAGCCCGGCCGAATGCCGGGAGAGCAGCTCGCGGTCCATCCGGGGCCACTTCGCGTAGACCTGGTCGAGGGAGGCGAGGGAGTCGAGGCGGAAGAGGTTGTGCAGGCCGGTGTTGTTCTCGGCGAGGATCGTCAGGTGGGTGTAGGCGCCCGACCCCGACACGTCGTCGCCGGGGTCGGTCTTGTCGTCGCCGAAGCGGACCCGGGTCTTGTCGGTGCGCGCGGTCCCGGGGGTGAGGTAGGCCTCGACGCCGATGATCGGCTTGACGGAGGTGGCCTGTGCCTTCTTCCAGAACTCGTAGGCGCCGAAGAGGTAGCCGTGGTCGGTGATGGCCAGTGCGGGCATCCCGAAGGACTCCGCCTTGGCGAGCAGCTCGCCGATCCGCGCGGCGCCGTCGAGCATCGAGTACTCGGTGTGCGCGTGCAGGTGGACGAAGCCGTCGGAGGCTGGCGAGGGGGACATCGCCCCCGATTCTAGGTCGCCCCGGCGACTGCCCCTGGCGTGTCGCCACGGGGTGTCGTCGCGGGCCTCAGAGCCGTTCGAGGGCGTCGGCGAGATCCTGCGGGTAGCGGCTCTCGACGGTGAGCCACTCCCCCGTCGTCGGGTGGGCGAAACCGAGGCCGACGGCGTGCAGCCACTGCCGCTCGAGGCCGAGCCGCTTGGCGAGCACGGGGTCGGCGCCGTAGGTGAGGTCGCCGACGCAGGGATGGTGCAGGGCGGCGAAGTGGACCCGGATCTGGTGGGTGCGGCCGGTCTCGAGGTGGATCTCGAGCAGCGACGCGTGGCGGAACGCCTCGAGGAGCTCGTAGTGCGTGACCGCGTGCTTGCCCGACTCCCTGACGGCGAACTTGTAGTCCTGGCCCGGGTGCCGGGCGATCGGGGCGTCGATGGTCCCTGCGAGGGGGTCGGGCAGGCCCTGCACGAGCGCGTGGTAGGTCTTGTCGACGCTGCGCTGCTTGAACGCGCGCTTGAGCACGGAGTAGGCACGCTCGCTCTTGCAGACGACCATGACGCCCGAGGTCCCGACGTCGAGACGCGAGACGATCCCCTGCCGCTCGCTCGCGCCGCTCGTCGAGATGCGGTAGCCGGCGGCCTTGAGGCCGCCGAGGACGGTCGGCCCGGTCCAGCCCACCGAGGGGTGCGCCGCGACCCCGACGGGCTTGTCGACGACGACGATGTCGTCGTCGTCGTAGAGGATGCTCATCCCCGGGACCGGCTCGGCGATGACCTGCAGGGTGGGGCTCTCGGCGACGCTCGGCAGCTCGACCTCGAGGAGGTCACCCGCGTGGACCCGGTGGGACTTCGCGGCGGCGACACCGCCGACGACGACGCAGCCCTCCCCGGCGAGCTCAGCGGCCCGGGTGCGGGAGAGTCCGAAGAGGCGGGCGATGGCGGCGTCGACGCGCTCGCCCTCGAGGCCGTCCGGGACGAGCACCGCCCGGGCCTCACCCATCGCGGCCGTCGTCCTCGTCCACCCCGTGGGCGTGCTGGGCGACGCGCTGGCCCTCGGTATGCCGCCCCTGCTCGCCCCGGAGCCGCTCGCCCGTGATCGACACGCCGCGCAGCGCGAGGACGACGATGATGCCCGCCGCGACGACGATGGCGATGTCGGCGACGTTGCCGATGAAGAGCCCGCCGTAGTCGATGAAGTCGACGACCTGGCCCCGACCGGGCCCGGGGGCCCGGAAGAAGCGGTCGACGAGGTTGCCCAGGGCCCCACCGAGCAGCAGCCCGAGGGCCAGGGCCCAGCCCCGGCTGCCGATGCGGCGGATCGAGGCGCCGACCCACACCAGTACGCCGAGCCCGATGAGCACGAGCAGCCAGGTCGCGTTCGTGCCGATGGAGAAGGCGGCTCCCGGGTTGCGGATGAGCTCGAGGCGGATCGCCGAACCGAGGAGGTTGGTCGGCTCGCCCGGGGTGAGCGCGCGCAGGACCCAGATCTTCGTGCCTTGGTCGAGCCCGAGGACGATCACCGAGACGACGAGCACGACGGCATACAGACGCGACCGGCCGGCGGTCTCCACCGCGGCCGGTGCGTCAGGATCGGCGCCCACTGGGATCAGCGGCGCTCCTCTTTCTTCTTGCATGACATGCATAGGGTCGCACGCGGGGCGGCCTGGAGGCGAAGCTTGCCGATCGGGTTGCCGCAGGACTCGCAGGTGCCGTAGGTGCCGTTCTCGAGGCGCTCGAGTGCGCGCTCGTTCTGGTCGAGCATGTCCCGGGCGTTGTTCGCGAGGCTGATCTCCTGCTCCCGCTCATAGGTCTTCGCGCCGGCATCGGCCTGGTCATCGCCCGCCCCGTCCCCGGAGTCGCGCATGAGGTCGACGAGCTCGGCCTCGGCGCTGCGGAGCTCGTCCTCGAGCTGGGCGATGTCGGCCTCGATCTCCTCGCGGACCCCCTGCAGCTCGGCCGCGGTCCACGGCTCCTCGTTGTCGAGCACGGCGAGGGAGGACGGTGCCGCAGTCGGCTTGGCGGCCTTGGTGGTGGCGGTGGTGGTCTTCACGGGGGCTTTCTTCTGGGCGGGTGCGGTGGTCTTCTTGGCCGGCGCGGCGGCCTTCTTGGCCGGCGCAGTCTTCTTGGCCGGTGCGGCGGTCTTCGTGGCCGGCGGTGCGGTGGTCTTCTTCGCCGGCGCGGCGGCCTTCTTGGCCGGTGCGGCAGCCTTCTTCGCCGGCGGTGCGGCGGTCTTCTTGGCCGGCGGTGCGGCGGTCTTCTTGGCCGGTGGCGCGGCCTTCTTCGCCGGCGGCGCGGCCTTCTTCGCCGGCGGCGCGGCCTTCTTCGCCGGCGGCGCGGCCTTCTTCGCCGGTGCGGCGGCCTTCTTCGCCGGTGCGGCGGCCTTCTTCGCCGGTGCGGCGGCCTTCTTCGCCGGCGCCGCGGCCTTCTTCGCCGGCGCCGCGGTCGCCTTCGTCGTCGAGGTGGTCCTCGCGGACGCGGTGGCCCGCGAGGAGGCCGATGCCGCGGCGCTCACTGCCTTGGCCGTGGCGGTGGCCCGTTGGGCGACCGCCCGGACGATGTTGGCAACCATGCGGACCTCATTCGTGGTCATGGCCCGGAACCGAAACGGTCCGGGCGAGTGCGCCGAGAATACGGCGTGCAGCGGGGGACCTCAACGCGCAACGCCACACCCCACGCTCGGTGGGTGTGGCGTTGCGCACCGTGGGCTGGGAATCAGGCCTGGACGGCCTCCTGCTGCCCCTCGGAGCCGGAGCCTCCGGGAACCTCGATGGCGGTGTTCTCGAGGTCCTTGAGCTGGCCCTCGATGTACTCGTGGAGGCGCGACCGGTAGTCGCGCTCGAAGCCGCGCAGCTGCTGGATCTTGCGCTCCAGCGCGCTCTGCTCGCGGTCGAGCTCGGCCATGATCGAGGCCTTCTTCTGCTGCGCCTCGTGGACCATGCCCGTCGACCGCTCGCGCGCCTCGGTGAGCATCTCCTCGCGCTGGGTGGTGGCCTCGGCGATGAGCTGGTCGTGCTTGGTCTGCCCGGCGGTGAGGAGCTCGTCGTGACGGTTCTGGGCGGTCGTGATGAGCTCCTCGTGGCGGGCCTGCGCCTCGCTGATCAGCTCGTCGCGACGGGCCTCACCGGCGGCGACGTGCTCGTCGTGCAGGCGCTGGGCGAGGGCGATGACGCTCGCGGCACCGGCGCCGCTGGCGTCGGCCAGGCCCGCGACGGGCGCCGCAGCGGCGGGCGCCGGAGCAGCGGACGCCTCCGCGGCGGCCTGCGCTGCGGCGGACTGCGCCGCGGCAGCCCGCTCCTGGGCCTCGGCCTCGGCACGCTCGGCGGCGGCCTGGGCCGCGGCGATCCGCTCCTGGGCCGCCCGCTCCGCCTCGTCGATCCGGGCCTGGATCGAGGCGAGCTGGGCGTCGGCGTCACCGTGCGCAGCACCGAGCTGCTCGGCCTGGCCCCGCAGCGTGCTGGCCTCGGCGAGGAGCTGCTCGTGCTCGCCCCGGACGGCCTCGTGGTCGCTCTGCAGGCTCGTGTAGCGGGCGGTGGCGTCCGCGAGCTGGGCCTCGAGGTCGTGGACCTTGGCCTCGAGCTGGGCGACCTGGCCCTGCAGCTCGGCGTTGCGTCCCTCGAGGTCGCCGCCGCGGCCCTCGAACTCGCTGAGCCGGCCCTCGAGCTCGGTCCGCTTGGTCTCGAGCTCGTGCACCTTGGCCTCGAGCTCCGCGCTCGCGCTACCGGCGGTCTCGAGCTCGTGCACCCGCGACTCCAGCTCACCGTTGCGGGACTCGAGCGTGGCCGCGTGACCGCGCAACGTCTCGAGCTCCTGGGTCAGCTCCGGGGACGGGGCCGCAACGGCCGCGACGGGCGCGGCAGCGGCGACCGGCGCCATGCCGCGGCCGGCACGGCATTCGTTGAGGTCGGAACGCAGGTCCTCGCTCTCCTTCACCATGCGTCGCATCTCGGCGACGATGTCATCGAGGAAGTCGTCGACCTCCCGCTCGTCGTATCCGCGACGGAACTGGGTCTGCGTGAACGTCTTGTTGAGGACATCCTCGGGCGTCAACGCCATGGCTACTCCTGGGGGACGTACATGTCTGCGGGCTGGGATTACCCCTCATCGTCCCAGACCACCGGGGTCCGGACGGGCCCAGCCTAGAGGATCGCCCGGAAAATGTAGAGGCGGATGAGAATATTGGGAACAGCGGTACCCGTCGGGCGCCTCCGAGGCTGCCGACG
>Ga0187809_10000392_pt1 | contig 24091 bp, 15 predicted proteins | sample NC_wetland_sal_i_8_FD_132415 | JGI IMG/M metagenome (GOLD analysis project Ga0187809, IMG submission 132415) | Wetland sediment microbial communities from Neuse River Estuary, North Carolina, USA - ASW_4 | ecosystem: Environmental > Aquatic > Freshwater > Wetlands > Sediment | place: USA: North...
ACCCGCAGCAGCAGGCGCCAGCGCAACCGCACAACTGTCGGCCCTTCCGGCAGGTGAGCCGTTGACCGCGTTAAGAGTAACCTACAACTGCTCCCCATAACCGTCCCGGATGAGGTCCAGTTTGCCGGTATCAGGATGGACCATGAGGCCGTGCACGGGAATGTCCCTGGGCATCAGCGGGTGATTTCGAATCATGTCCACGCTGTGCACCACACTTTCAGGTAGGGATTCAATTCGCTGCAGCCATTGCTGAAGGTCGACGCCGGCGTGCTGCAGGGTTTCAATAGCGTCCTTCGAAATTCCCCGTTGCGTCATTTTTGCCACCGTACCAGCCGAGTTGATGCTGCTCATGCCACAGCCATAGTGGCCAATGACACAAATCTCTTCAGCCCCCAGTTCGTAAACCGCCACAAGAATGCTTCTCATGGTACTGCCGAAGGGGTGGGAAACCACCGCCCCGGCGTTTTTTATGAATTTGGCGTCGCCGTTTTTCAGATTCATGGCCCGCGGCAGCAAATCCGTCAAACGGGTGTCCATGCACGTGAGGACCACTAGTTTCTTGTCGGGGTACTTGGACGTCAAATAGGACTCATAGTCTTTGTTGGCTACGAAACGGTCATTAAAGGTCAAAATCTCTTCCAGTCGACTCATTCACGGGACCCCCTCGTCGGGTTTGAGAATTCCTCCATCATCATAGCTCTTCTGCGCCTTTCGGGCACGCCGTCGGCAGCTTATTTCCCCGAGTTCATAAAAGCGGGTGATTTAGGGGATATTTTGGAGAATGGAATGATTCACCGTACTCAGGGGGAACTATGATTTCCAACACACAGGAACTTCAATCCCGGGCACGGGAACTTGCCTTGACACACGAATTGGCCCACGGAAACGTTCGTATTCGACCTTTCTGGGCAACCTTCAAGCGGGACATGGTGGGTCTGGAGGATTTCGCCAGACGCCTGTCCGACGCCAGAGCCACCTGTACCCAGCCCGCTGAGGACTGGCTGCTTGATCACATGGGCTTTTTGGAGGCTCATACTCACGCTGTCCTGCGCAAACTGCCACGGCGCGTACTGCACCAACTCCCAAAACTCAAGGATACGGGTCTGCCGCGAATTTACGGAATTTGTGATGCCTATCTGGATGCGGTGGGTGGCAGTTACAATGCCCAGACATTTGAGTCGTACATTCTCGCCTATCAGGACGTGTCCGTATTAAAACTGCTGGAGTGTTGGCAACTGCCGGCGGCCCTGTCTGTGGTCATTGTCAAACATTTGGCAGAGGCGATGCGGGAAGTGCGGTACCGTCATGATGTATGTCACTCTACGGCTGCACTATTGGCCGGCGTCAGGACCAAAGTGGATGACGGCCCGGAAGCAGCGCGTTCCGAAAATGAAATTCGCGGCCTCCTAGCTCAGCATTTTGGCAATAGGCCCTTGGGACCGGCGGAGGTTGTCCATATTCTGCGCCACCTAGGAGAGGAAGAACCAAACGTTAAGGTTCTTCGCGATTGGTTGGCCGCGTATGTGGAAAACAGTGATTCCAGTCTGGCGCGGGTGGTGTCCTTGGAACACGAGCTGCAGGCAAGCATTCAGGTGAGTTGCGGCAATCTAATTCAAGGTCTTCACGAAATTGAACGTCAGCCGTGGCACATCAGTCTGCAGAAAATTTCACGGGTGCACCAAATTTTGCTGGCCGATGTGGCACGCGATTTTCGCCACCTGGATGATGCCAGCCAAGACCTCCTTCGCAACCAGGTGGCCGAGGTTGCCGGCCGATTGCGAGTGCCCGAAGCGCTGGTGGCACAGACGGCGGTTAACTTGGCCGGCAGGCAGAGGCAACAATTCCACCCCACGCCATACCCGCGAGAGGACAGCGGCCAGGACAGGCAACGGCAACTCCCCCCGCGCAGTGCCGACATTGCCTACTACCTGCTTGATATAGCAGGCAGAGATGAACTCCGCCGGCACGTGGCACTGGCAGCTCGTCCAAGGAAGTTACCTGCCTTGGCGCCGTCTCGCTACCCGGGGATTGCGTATGCAGTGGGTGCGGGGCTACTGTTTCTCATCCTGGTGGCAGGCGGTGTGAGGTTCGTCACCTGGGGAACATCCCCTGGCCCCTGGACCTTGCCGGCTGTGGTTGCCGGGTTGCTCTGGCCGGCCAGTGAGTGGGCCGTTACAGCATTGCACGCGGCAATTGGCGGGCTTTGTAAACCCCGGCCTCTGCCTCGTTACGATTTTTCCAAGGCTCTGCCGGAAGACGCAAAAACGATGGTCGTAGTGCCTATTATTTGGGGAAGCACCGACGAGGTGGATGAAGTCGTAAACCGCCTACAGGTCCACTACTTTGCCAACCGTCAACCCAACATCTATTTTGCCATTCTGGCGGACTTTCGCGATTCTCCCAAGCGGGAAACCGCAGCGGACGGAGAGATTCTGCGCCACGCCGTCCGCCGCGTTGAAGAGTTGAGAGCGAAATACGGCGCCGGTCGTTTCTTTCTCTTTCACCGTAGTCGCCGTTACAATGCGGCGGATAAAGTCTATATGGGCTGGGAACGAAAGCGCGGAAAACTGGTAGAGTTTGTAGACTTGTTGTGTGGCAATGAGAACACCAGTTTTACAACCATCTGCGGCGACAGGGAGGTTCTTCCTGACATTCAGTACGTGCTTACAGTCGATTCAGACACACAGTTGCCCTTCGGCGCTGTGGGTCGACTGGCAGGAACCATTCATTTGCCCTACAACCGCCCCCGTCTCGACGAACACAAGACACAGGTTGTGGAAGGATACGGCGTATTGCAGCCGCGCGTCGGCGTCAGCTGGGAGTCCACCCAGAAATCGCGCTTCGCCGCACTGTGGGCCGGTGCACCGGGTATCGATCCCTACGCTTTTGCCGCTTCCAACCCCTACCAGGACCTGTTTGGACAAGGTATTTTCGTTGGCAAAGGCATTTTCGCTGTGGGAGTCTTTCAGCAGGTTTTGGTGAACCGCATTCCCGAGAATCAGGTTCTGAGTCACGACATCCTGGAGGGCGGTTTTTTGCGAGCCGCTTTGGCGTCCGACATTGAAGTGGTGGAGGAGTACCCGACAACGTTCTATGCGTACCAGCACCGCGCACATCGTTGGATTCGCGGCGACTGGCAGTTGATTCCCTGGCTGGGTAAACGCTACACCGACAGATTGGGTCGTCGTCGTCCGAACCATCTGCCGGGGTTGGCCAGGTGGCAAATACTGGACAACTTGCGTCGCAGTCTCCTGGCCCCGGCACTGTTTCTCCTTGCTCTGCTGGGCACAGGCCCGCTCCCTGGACGAACATTGTGGTGGGAGACGATTGTCCTCATCACAGTCTTCTTGCCGTTTTTGCAAGAAGTCATGAAGGGAGTGGGCGGAAAAGCCAGTTGGCGTACCCTTGTGACAACCTTCTGTCAGAGCGCGGTCAGCCTGTTCACTTTGCCGTTTGCCACCGTCATGGCGGTGGACGCCATAACCCGTGCCCTCTATCGCATGTATATCACCCGGGAAAAGTTGCTGGAATGGGCCACGTCCGCCCGAATCAACCGCAAGACAAGGACGGACGCACTTTTTGTGAATGAGCCGACTGTCTATGCTCTGGTGGTGCTCTTTCCAGTGTTGGCCTGGTGGTGGGGTGTCACGCCTGGGAGAATCGTTGGGACTGTGGGCTTTTTCCTGTGGATCTCGGCCCATCCCCTGGTGGCCTGGCTCAATCATTCGCAGCCGAAACGCCGGCGCTGGGTAGAAGCTGCCCGTTCCGAATTAGTGGACTTGGCGCATGACATCTGGATGTTTTTTGAGCACTACGTGACAGCCGATGAATCCTGGTTACCACCGGACAACGTCCAGTTCTACCCGGAAGAAACCATTGCCCATCGGACATCGCCTACAAATATTGGGCTTTATCTTGTGTCCGTGCTGGCCGCCAAGGACTTGGGGTTTATTGACGAGGAGAACATGCTGCAGCGCTTTGAGCACAGCTTGGACTCCATTGTAAGCATGGAGAAGTGGAACGGTCACCTCCTGAACTGGTACAACACACAAACCCTGGAGGCCTTGGCTCCGCGGTACGTTTCAACCGTGGACTCCGGGAACCTAGTCGCGTACTTCATGGTCTTGAGGCAGGCCCTCTCCCCATGGAATTTTGATTCCAACCTGCAGGGACGTGTTCAGGCACTTGCGGAGAAACTGGACGCCTTAATTGAGCAAACGGACTTTGCCGCGTTGTACAATCCCCAATATCGGCTGTTTCACCTCGGGTACAAGGTCGATGGGGAACGGGCCGAAGGCATCCTCTACGACTTACTTGCGTCGGAAGCCCGTCAGGCCAGTCTGGTAGCCATCGCCCTGGGCCAGGTTCCCGCATCCCACTGGTTCACCCTCGGCAGAACCATGACCCGGGTAGGGCGGTTCAAAACACTGCTGTCCTGGTCCGGTACCATGTTTGAGTACCTCATGCCGGCGCTGATTTTGCGAACCTATCGCAACACCCTGTGGGACGTCACATTTCGGGGAGTCGTACAGCGCCAACGCAGTTTTGCCAAGCCTTATGACGTTCCGTTTGGAGTTTCAGAAAGTGGTTACTATGCCTTTGACTACATGCTGAATTATCAATACCGTGCCTTTGGTGTTCCTGGGCTCGGGTTTGCCCAGAAACTAGAGAACGATTTGGTCACTGCCCCTTATGCCACCATCCTGTCTCTCCCGCTTACGGGTGAGACCGGGATAAAGGCACTGCACGAATTTCGGACACTGGGTGCACGCGGTAAGTACGGCTACTTTGAAGCAGTGGACTTCACCCGCAGAAGGTTGCCCCACGGCAGGTTGCACAGGGTGATAGAGAGTTTCATGGCCCACCATCAGGGCATGAGTTTTCTGGCATTGGTCAATCTGTTGCTGGACGACATCATGGTGGAACGTTTCCACTCCGACTTGCGCGTCCAGGCAGCAAGGCTGCTACTTCAGGAGCGCGTGCCGGAAACGGTGGAAATCGTGAGGGAGTTGCCTCACTCTCACGCCAAATTCCCGGCACTGGGGGGAGCACCGGTCGATGGGACGCGACGCTTTGAAAAACCGACGCTATTGCCGGAAATAAACCTTCTTTCCAACGGGAGGCTATCCAGCCTCACCACTAACAGGGGCTACGGTGTCATTCAATGGCATGGCTTGGCTCTGACTCGCGGGTGGACGGACAGTCACGCGCACGAAAGCGGGCCGGCATTTTACATCCGCGATCTGACCTCAGATGCCGTTTACAACCTTGTCTCCCGGGGAACTCCCAACGCGTCGGAGGCAAGAGTCACGGTATTTCAACTGGATAAGACCAACTACACCGGCAACTTTGAAACCATCACCTACAGCATGGACGTCGTGGTCTGCTCAAACATCGATGCGGAGGTAAGAAAAATCGAGTTGACGAACAGGAGCGAGATGGACCGGTGGCTGGAAGCGACGTCATTCTTCGAGCTGGCCTTGACGACACCAGAGGCCGACAGGGCGCATCCCGCCTTTAGCAAGCTGTTTGTCGAGACCAGCGAAGCGCCTGACGAGCAGTGCCTGCTGGCCCGTCGAAGAATACAGAGCAGCAAGGACGAGCCGGTTTGGGTCGCGCAAACCATGCAAGTCACTGGCGGTGAGCCGGGGAAATACGAGTTTGAGACCGATCGCGCCGCCTTTATTGGACGCGGCCGGTCCCTAGACAGACCCAAAGGTCTGTTTGCAAGTCTGGGCCAGTCTCTGGGCGCGGTGGTCGATCCCGCTTTCGTCCTGCGCCGTACGGTTCACCTGGCGCCGCAGTCCTCGTGCACCATCTACGTTGTCACAGGTGCAGGTTCCCAGCGCTATGAGGCGCTGGCTGCGGTGCAGCAGGTAAAAGAAGCGCACCAGGTGGACAATGCGTTCCACCTGGCCTGGATGCGAGTGCAAATTGACTTGCGCTACCTGCACCTGTCGGCGGCCGAAGCCATGGCCGCCCAGATGCTGGCAGGTCGACTCACATTCCCGTGGCCCTGGTCTGAGGAGCGCAAGGAGGCCGTTGCGAACAACGAGCTGGGACAGCCGTCCCTGTGGAGACACGGTATCAGCGGTGATGTTCCCATTGTTATGGCCAGGCTCTACAGTTGGGCCGACTTTCCCTATCTCATCACCTTGTCCGTGCAGCAACAGTACCTGAGAACGCGCGGATTTAACTGCCATCTGGTCATTCTGGATGAGTCCAACTGGTCGCCGGGCGACGATGGACAAGAGGAGCCAAGGCAGGTCGCTGTTGAGGCCTCCCGGACTGCCCAGGAAACCCAGGTCACCCAAGCTGCCCAGGCTGAACAAGCTACCCAGACTGCCCAGGAAGCCCAGACCAGCCCAACCCCTCTTCAGCCAGAGCGTACGACCCTGCTGTTGAACAACCTGCTGGACAATGTACGGTTGCGGGGGATACCCTTTCCCGACGGCATCACGATTTTGGCAAGAGAGCAATTGTCCAGAGCGGAGTTGACGCTCCTTACGGCGGTGTCGCAAGTGGTCATTCCCGTGGGTGGACCCAGTCTGTCCGCGCAGTTGAAGGGTAGCTTGCAACCACCGTCTGACGAACCTCGGGTGCCTTGGCGCCGTGATGATCCCAAAACGGGTATGGATTTCAGCGAACAAGCTGGTGGTGACATCAAGGAAGGACCCGCGGCGGACTCAGACCCTGGGGAAGCGGCCCAAGCCGTGGTGGAGTCTGGCGCTGGAAAAGCGGCCCAAGCCGTGGTAGAGTCTGGATCTGGGGAAGCGGCCCAAGCCGCGGCGGAGTCTGGCGCTGGAAAAGCGGCCCAAGCCGTGGTGGAATCTGACGCTGGGGAAGCGCCGCCAGCCTCGGTGGAGTCTGTGACCGGCACCGTCCTGCCGCAGTCTGAGGACTTTTTCGTATCAGCGCACAATAGTGAATTTTTTAACGGGTGGGGCGGATTTGTGGAGGAGGGTCGCGCTTACCAGATGATGGTGAATGGGCACCATAGCGTACCTCGCCCCTGGGCCAACATACTTGCAAATCCCCGCTTCGGCTGTCTGATTACGGAACTGGGGACAGGTTATACCTGGTGGCGCAACTCCCGGGAATGCAAGCTGACACCCTGGGGAAATGACGCCGTTCTGGATGTGCCTGGTGAATGTGTCTATGTGCGCGATTTGGACAGCGATGCGCTGTGGTCTGCCACACCCAAACCCACGGGCCACGAAGGCCACTACAGGGTGACGCACGGCTTCGGCTATACCCGCATCGAGAGGCAAGGAGACCTGGTCCAGCAAATGGACATCCTGGTGCCGCTGAAGCAGCCTGTAAAGGTGATTCGTTTGCACTTTATGAACACTTCCGTGGAAGAAAGGCACATGGCAGTGACCTACTATGCGGAGTGGGTGCTAGGGGAAAGCCGGGAAAAGGATGGGCAGTTTGTGGTGTCCAGTTGGGATGACAAAGGGAAAATCCTGTTGGCCAGGAACACGTACCAAAAGGACTTTCGCGAAGCCACGGCGTTCCTTCATGTCAGTGCCCCTGGTCAGCAGGGTGTTTCCTGGACAGGGAATCGCCTAGAGTTTTACGGGCCGGGTGGGGACATGGAGAGACCGCAGGGGCTCTTTGCACCGATGCTTTCCGGTGACACCGGTGCGTTTGCGGACAACTGTGGCGCCGTACAGTGTGTTGTACGTGTCCCGGCACAGGCGGAAATTGACGTTATGATTCTGCTGGGCTGTACCGATTCCATTCGCGAAGCCCGGGACTTGGCTCAGCAGTACTGCCGCGTTGAAGCCTTTGAGGCAGCCTTGGCCGAGGTCCAGTCACACTGGCGCGGCGTTACTCAGCAGGTACAGGTACATACTCCGGACAGAGCCATGGACATTTTGCTTAACGGCTGGCTCGTGTACCAAACCGTCAGTTGCCGTTTGTGGGCCCGCAGCGCATTCTATCAGGCGGGTGGGGCGTTTGGTTTTCGCGATCAACTCCAGGATGTCCTCGCTCTTCTACACACCCGTCCGGACCTGGCGAGGGAACAGATTCTCCTGCATGCAGCTCATCAATACGAAGAGGGGGACGTTCAGCACTGGTGGCATGAGGAAATGGGCAAAGGTATTCGGACGCGCTTTTCGGACGACAGGCTGTGGCTTCCCTATGTGCTCCTGCGCTACTTGCAGCACACGGAAGACTGGAGCATTCTGCAGCAACAGGTACCCTACCTTGTCAGCCCGCAGTTGACGGCGCAGGAAACGGAGAGGTACGAGAACACCGTGGTTGGGCAGACCACGGGAACCGTTCTCAACCACGCTTTGCGCGCTATAGATGTCGCTTTGGCCGTGGGTGAGCACGGCTTGCCACTTATGGGAAGCGGCGACTGGAATGATGGCATGAACGAAATCGGTCGCTTTGGCAAAGGCGAGAGTGTCTGGCTGGGTTGGTTCTTGCTTGAAATTTTCCGGGAACTGGATAACGTGAACAAGCAGTATCAGATTGCACAGGGGGGCGTTGCAGATTCAGGGCGACAGGAGTTGCTGCCGCAGGACGTGCTGGAACGTTATACAGCGGCGGCACACCGGTTACGGGAAAGTCTCAACGAGCACGCTTGGGATGGATGGTGGTTTCGCAGAGCCTACAGTGATGACGGGAAGTGGTTTGGATCCGTAGCAAACAGCGAGTGCCGCATCGACGCCATTGCCCAGTCGTGGTCGGTGATTTCTCAAGGGACAAGTGTTCAGCGTCAGTATCGCGCGATGAATTCCTTTGACAGAGAGTTGGTCAGTTGGGACTTTCGCATTGCACGTCTGCTGTGGAAACCCTTTGATGAAACCAGCCCGTCTCCCGGATATATCCAGGGCTACGCTCCGGGTATTCGGGAAAATGGGGGGCAGTACAGCCACGGTCTCATCTGGAGTGTGGTGGCATGGGCAATGCTGGGGGAGGGAGACAAGGCCTTTAACCTGTTCAGTCTGCTGAATCCCATTAACTACACCCAGACCCCTGGTGAAGTTCTGACCTACGGGAACGAGCCCTACGTCATGTCCGCAGATGTTTACTCGTTGCCTCCGCATCTAGGTCTTGGCGGCTGGTCCTGGTACACCGGCGCCGCCAGTTGGATGTACCAGGCGGGACTGGAGTACATTCTGGGCGTCCAGCGGCGAGGCAAACGACTGTTCATTCGACCGGCTGTGCCGAAGCACTGGGACGGGTTTTCGGTGCAGTATCGTTTTGGTGGTAGCACTTTTCATATTCAGGTGCGGAACAAGATGCTGAAACAGGAAGATGTAACAGCCGACGAGACCTGCGTCTGGATTGTAGATGGTCAGCAGATAGGGGCCCAGCCCTGCTTGGAACTGTACGACGACGGGGCGCAGCACCGTGTGGATGTGCACGTTTCTCCGGCGGAAACTGGCATTTCTGAAACGGTTGCCGGAGAAGACGGAAGACGCCGCTAAGGGGTGATTTATCAAACGCGCCGTAAAACCCGTTGCTTTAGCTATGGGGGGGAACTTCAAGTGCTTTGACTCAGACTTCATTTTCCGTTGCTGAGTACGTTTCGGAGTGGCTGTGAGCCAAGGCTTGCTTGCGTGGTTTGCGAACTTTGAGGTATTCCGCCAGCAGGTACGATGCCACTACAAACAGCACCGCCATGGTCTGTGCGACCAGGCCCTGTACCGTCGGGAATACGGCCAGCCACAGCCCCATCCAGGCCGGGAAAGAGAGAGGCAAGGGGGTCAGTGGCAACCAGTGGGCCAGTTGCATTTCCTGCACCGTTTCTCCGGTCATCACCGCCAGAACCATACACAGCATGATTCCGGTGAGGATGAGCATCTTCTTGTAAGGAAGGCGTTTATGGGCGAAAAACGTCAGGATGCCAACCATGGAGACAAACGCCAGGCCAATCAAAGCGCCATACAAAACCACCCGCCATCCCACTTGCATGCGAATGGTCTGCAGAAACAAAACCACTTCGAAACCCTCGCGGTAGACGGAAGTCAGACCCAGCAACATCAGTGATTGAGTGGTGAATGCAGGGGAAGATTGCAGGGCAGAGTGAATGGCATTCTGTTTTCTGCGATTGTGAAGGGAGATCCACCCTGTCCAGTAGATTTTGTGGAAGAACCAGTTCATGATGACGAGCAGCACGAGGTTCGCCAGGATTCCGGTACCCGCCTGAATGTTCAGCTCCGAAGTGGTTGCACCCACCATGGAAATGAGCCCAACCACCACAAACCAGGTGATGAGCGTGGCCAGGAACGAGAGGCCCGCGCCAACGGAAATAGGCTTCCAATAGTCACTTTTGGTCCTGACCAACCCTGCAGTCAGGGCCGCGAGAACCAAAATGGCCTCCAGCCCTTCGCGCAGAACCAGAATGGCAGTATCCAGTGTGGCGGCAGCCGGACTGAGGTGACTGACCGTAGGGTCCGGGTTGCCTTGGGCCGTGACACCCTGCCACACAAAAATACCGACGAGGACAAACACAAGGATGCCCAAGACCATGGATTTGCGATTGACAATGCGTTGCCTCATTGACGCGATTCCCCCACGAGACATATTTGGGTCTTGAGACGCCAGAAATGCTGATGTAGTTGACCTATGGTTTCGTGCCAAAATGAGGTCAATGAAAACATGACTAATTTAATCAACTTTATAAGCACAGACTAAAGGTCACCTCAGACAATGTCAAGGATGAGTTTTGGCGGCTCTAAGGCATATCCATTCACAGGCGAAGGCGTGTCAAATCGAAGACGGGTCCATTAGAAGACGGGTCAATTCGTAGACATGTCAATTCGAAGACGTGTCAATTCGTAGACGGGTCAATTCGTAGACATGTCAATTCGAAGACGTGTCAATTCGTAGACATGTCAATTCGAAGACGTGTCAATTCGAAATCGCCAAGGCACAAACAAGGCACAAACAGGGTACAAACGAATGTTGAAGCAGTTACCCATGTAGGCCCGTCCCCCAGACTTCTTCATCCGTCAGCGCCCAGTCCGGATACTCCTGGTGGTTGAGGAACCGGTGGGCGTACAGATTGGCCAGTTTTTCATAACGTCCACCTGCCATTTCGGCCAAATGATACAGGAGAGCCACCTGGGTGGCATCGGCAATATCGCTCAAGGCACGTTTTGCGTGCCATTGGGCCTTTTCGGGGCTCAGGGAAGCCAACTGCTTCAATGTCACCTCAATGGTCTCCAGAGCCGTTTTTGCCTCTGCAGTACCCGCCTTTTCCAGCATGGGCAGGACGTCCGTCAAGTACGATTCGTGGGCTTTCTGCTTGCCAGTGGTCTCCAGAAAGTCCAGGGCCTGAATATTGCTGGGGCCTTCCCAGATGGGGGTAATCAGTGCTTCCCGGTGCCAGCGGGCCACGCCGTACTCTTCCAGAAAGCCTAAACCGCCAAACAGTTCCATGGCCATGGCGGTGAGTGCGGCGGAGTGGTTGGCAGTCCGGTTCTTGGCCACGTGGGTCAGAAAGCGGGCATAGTGGTATTTGGCAGTGTAGGGTGGTCTGGCGTCCCAGGCCTCGTCGAAGCTGTCAATGGCGTGGAAGGACAGCACCAGACCCCCAGCCATTCTCACGGCCATGTCCGTTAGGTCGCGACGAATGAGAGGATGTTCGTAGAGGAGTTTGCCAAAGGTCCGGCGGCGGGCGACCCTTCCGAGAACCTCCAGATGGGCCTTCTTGGCCACACCCATGGCGCCCACAGCGTTGGCCAGTCTGGACACCGTTAGATTCTCCAAAGTATAGTAGATGCCTTCATCCGCCTTGCCTATGAGGAACGCTTCCGAGTTATCCAGCTCTGCTTCTCCTGAGGGTACGTTGCGAGTGGCGCTCTTGTCTTTTAGGCGCCGGATGTGAAAGTTCAGACTGCCGTCTCCCCGCAGTCTGGGCAGCAAGAACAGAGCCAGCCCCTTGGGCCCCGGCCGACCTCCCTCAGGCCGCGCCGTGGTGATGGCAACGTCCGTGAGTCCCGCGCCGCTGGCGAAGTACTTGTCCGCTGTGATGTGCCACTTGTCTCCGTCAAACCTGGCGACGGCTTCGTTGGCGCCAAGATCGCTGCCACCCTGAGATTCCGACATCCACGTGGCGCCGTACGCTTCACCGGAGAGGAGCTTCTCTTTCCAATCGGCAAATTCCGGCGCGTACTTGTGGATGGCGTAGACCGTCTGGCCTGTGATGGTGAGAACGCAGTAGAGACCGGCATCGCCAATGAGATACCCCAATGCGTAGTGATGGTGCCAGCTGCCACCCTCGTAGGGGGGGCGATTGATATGCGCGGACAGTTCCAAAGCCCGGCGGTGTGCAGGACTCAACCGGACCCTGTCTACGCGATTCCCGTCCAAATCGTGGGAGACGAGAACTGGGGGCGCGTCCCTGTCGACGTGGTAAACGCTTTCATAAATGTCGCTGCCGGCTACCTGCCCAAAACGGGTGAGTTCCGGCAAAGCCTTTTCGTAGCCCAGCCAGTAGTGTTTCAGCACCGCTTGCAGGTCGTGGTCTTCCGTGAAGTGATTCTGCCCGTAGGCGTAAGAGATGTGGTTCATCCGTTCTCCTCCTCAGTGGCTTTCCTGACCAAAATCCGGTCCATTTGTTGACGTGTAGTGAAGGCTCATCATCATCCTTTCTCGGAGTCATTGCCAAATCTTGCGTGTAGTTAAAATATACTGACAATTAACGTTAGGGTCAACGGAAATGGGTTGGAGGTACACCGACTTAGCCAAGGTGTCGTCCTTGTACAATTATGATCCGCACGCAAAAATCCGCAAATCGTTACCAGCAACTAAAGGTGTGGCAGAGCCCTGTACAGAACCCCTTCAATCACAGAAACTGTCGGAAACTGTTCAAAGACCATGTTTGATTTCCTTCAACTATGGAGACATACATGGTATCTTCTTGATGAAGGCGGTTTCACGAGCGCCGTACTTGGCGTCCCAAAGGGCATGTACCGCCGAGGGAGGATAAAATGCCAATCGCAACCTTTGACGAAGTCATTCAACTGGCAACAGCCCGACCGCCAATCACGGTCAGTGTGGCAGCCGCCCACGATGTGGAGGTATTGAAATCCATACAACATGCCATGCAACAGGGGTTTGTCCGTCCCTATCTGGTGGGTAAGGCGCTGGAAATCGAACAGATGATGCTGGATTTGGGTATGGATTTTTCCGGTGTCCAGGTGATTCCCGCGGACTCCGATGAGGAGGCGGCGTACCGTGCCGCGGCTCTGGCCAACGACGGCACCGCGGATTGCGTCATGAAGGGATTGATTAACAGTAGTGTTTTTCTGCGGGGTATTCTGAACAAGGACTTTCAGTTGAGAACGGATTCTCTGTTAAGCCACGTGTCTATTTTTGAAGTGCCGAATTTTCCGCGCCTGCTGTACCTGGCGGACGGCGGTCTCAATGTGGCGCCGGACTTGCAGCAAAAAGAACAAATTCTGCGCAACACCATTGGCTTCTTGAACCGCATGGGATTGGAGCGACCTCGCGTCGCGCTCCTAAGCGCCAACGAGACCGTGATGCCGGGGATGCCGGTGACGGTGGAGGCGGACATTCTCGCCCAGCGAGCCAATGAAGGCGCCTACGGCCCGGCGATTGTGGACGGGCCCCTGCCTCTGGACTTGGCTATCAGCCCGGAAGCCGCCCAGCACAAGCACATTATGCCCAAAACAGAGGGCCGGGCGGATTTGCTGTTTGCCCCAACCATTGAAGTAGGAAACATTCTTGGCAAGGCCATCACCTATTTTGGCGGCGGCACCATGGCCGGGGTAGTGCTGGGGGCCAAAATTCCCTTGGTTCTTACCTCTCGCGCCGATTCTAACCGTGCCAAGATGGTTTCCTTGGCTTTCACGGTACTGGAAGCAGCACACCGAGCCAATACGTCTCCAAGTAAGGTGGGAAATCTGTGACAGAGCGACAACCCTTGATATTGATTGTGAATCCGGGATCGACCTCTACGAAGCTGGCGCTATACCAGGGCCAGGAACTACTGGAAGAGGAGAATCTGCGTCATTCCTTGGAAGATTTGGCCAGGTTCACTACGGTTGTGGAGCAATTGGATTACCGCAGTGCAGAGGTATCCAAGTGGGTCTCCCAATACATCAGACTAGAGCAGTTGCAGCTGGTCATGGCTCGCGGCGGTTTTCTCCATCCTGTGGAAAGTGGCATCTACGCCGTTAATGAGGAGATGCTCACGGATTTACGGGAGGCTCGTTATGGTGAACACGCCTCCAATCTCGGTGCCCTGATTGCGTACAGCATAGCGCATCCTTATGGAATCGGAGTGTACATCGCCGATCCCATTGTCGTTGACGAGATGGACGACTTGGCGCGTTTTTCAGGCATTCCGGAACTGGAACGAAAAAGCCACTTGCACGCGCTGAACGTTCGGGCCGTCTCCATGGCTGTGGCACGCCAACTGGGGCAAACCCTGGCACAGTCGCGATTCATCGTGGCGCACTTGGGCAGCGGCACGTCCGTGGTGGCGGTGCGCGACGGACGCATGGTGGATGTGAACAACGCCAACAACGCTGGCCCATTTTCCGCTGAGCGAGCGGGATCGCTCCCAAGTTTTGACCTGGTTCGCCTGTGCTTCTCCAAGACGTTCACGGAGTCCAAGTTGCTCGCCCGAATCACCAAGAACGGTGGATTATATGCGTATCTTGGCAGCAAGGACCTGCGGGAGATTGAGGCGCGGGTGGAGGCGGGGGACCGGTACGCGGCGACGGTCGTAGATGCCATGGCTTATCAAACCGCCAAGGAGATTGGTGCCATGGCCACTGTGTTGCAGGGAGATGTGCAGCGGGTGATTCTGACGGGGGGAATGGCGTATTCCCGCCGTGTGGTAGATGGCATCCGACAGCGTGTGGAATTTCTTGCACCTGTGGAGGTAATTCCCGGGGAAGGCGAGATGGAAGCACTTGCCGCAGCCGGATGGCGAGTGTATACAGAAATTGAATCACCGCGATTGTATCGGCGGGAACCCTGACAGTGCGTTGCGGGCATCGGACGTTAGGGGCATCAGCCAGCAGGGACATCGGTCAGTAGGGGGCATCTGTCCGTGACGTAAGGCGGCAGGTGCCGTTTCCAACCCAAAAGGTTCTGACTTTTGCTGGGGGACTTGATTCCCGCACTGATTCTGTGGTAGTCTACTCTTCGCGCTTTCTGTATCTGTATCATGGCTCTGTATCGTGGATTGGCCTGCATGTGCCCGTAGCTCAGCCGGATAGAGCGCTTGACTTCGAATCAAGAGGCCGGGGGTTCAAGCCCTCCCGGGCACGCCAGCGTCTCCTGCTGCGGCAGACGACGGATGCGAATCCAGTGCCATGAGACGCAATGGATGGGACAGAATTTCTTGGGGGTATAGCTCAGGGGGAGAGCACCTGCTTTGCACGCAGGGGGTCGTCGGTTCAAATCCGACTACCTCCACCAGCCCTGCTCCCATAGCTCAGTTGGCAGAGCGCATCCATGGTAAGGATGAGGTCATCGGTTCGAATCCGATTGGGAGCTCCACGGCAGATACAAGGCCCCATGGTCAAGCGGTTAAGACACCGCCCTTTCACGGCGGTAACAGGGGTTCGAGTCCCCTTGGGGTCACCACTTTCCTTTCTTGATACAAGGGCATATGCTAAGGATACCCCAAGTATCCGAAACCGACGCGGGGTGGAGCAGTTGGCAGCTCGTCGGGCTCATAACCCGAAGGTCGCAGGTTCAAGTCCTGCCCCCGCAACCATTTGGCTCGGTAGCTCAGTCGGTAGAGCAGAGGACTGAAAATCCTCGTGTCGGCGGTTCGATTCCGTCCCGAGCCACCAATGAGTCAAGTGCCATGAAAATGTGGCCATTGACCCACAACGGGATGTAGCGCAGCCTGGTAGCGCGCTACCTTGGGGAGGTAGAGGTCCCGGGTTCAAATCCCGGCATTCCGACCATAGCTACATGCGGCTATAGCTCAGAGGGAGAGCACCACCTTGACACGGTGGGGGCCATAGGTTCAAGTCCTATTAGCCGCACCATAGGGCGGTGTAGCTCAGCTGGTTAGAGCACACGGTTCATACCCGTGGCGTCGGTGGTTCGAATCCACTCACCGCTACCATGTTTCCTGCTTGCAGTGCTTTTGCCACCTTGGCTCAGGGGTAGAGCGGCTCACTCGTAATGAGCAGGTCGTCGGTTCGAATCCGACAGGTGGCTCCAGAAAAAACACTGTAAGGAAGCGGATTTCAGGGTGTGTTGACGCTCAGTCCGGGAGGGGTACCAAAGTGGCCAAATGGGGCGGACTGTAAATCCGTTGCGGAAGCTTCGAAGGTTCGAATCCTTCCCCCTCCACCAGAAAGGTGTCCAAGCCGGCACCTGTAGCAGCAGTTTACCACCGGCAAAATCCTCGTGGAGCCGTGGTGTAGAGGCCCAACATGCCTGCCTGTCACGCAGGAGACCGCGGGTTCGAATCCCGTCGGCTCCGCCAAGGAATGCTGAATCGCATTTTTCATTGAAAGACGTGGAATTTAGGCCTAAGCTTGCCGTTTGTGTAGGCTTAGGCCTGATTTTTTAGCCATGACAGCCGAGTGCAGCACTGTGGTCTGCAAGCGCCGCATTGTCTTGCATCGCGGTTCAGACCAGTGTTTTTCGCATGGCAACATGTTCGATTCCTGCTTCCCAAAAACGCTCTCCTTTAGGCTCATAGTTGAGTTTTTCATAGAAACCGAGCGCCTGTGTCTGTGCGTGCAGGAAGGCCTCTTCATAGCCTTCCCTCACAGCTTCCTGTTCCACAAATTCCATCAAGTTTCGTCCCAGCCCGCAGCTACGCTGGGTAGGAAGAATGGCAACCCGTTCGATTTTGCAGACCTTTCTGCTGTGGTAAGGCCGGAACCGTGCCGCACCTACTGGAACGTCTCCATCTTGAGCTAAAACGTGAATTGTTTCGTCCGCTGAGTCATATTCGTCCCATTCCAAGTCTTCAGCCACTTCCTGTTCTACCACAAACACCAGACGCCGCACTTGAAATGTTTGTTCCAATAAGTCTTTACTGTGGGTTCTCCGGATGATTAGGCTCATTTTGAATCGTTGCAAGAAAGACTTCTTGCACCGAGTTTTTCGCCTCCCTCAGATACTCCCGGCTTGCGGGCCGTTGAAGTCGCGATTTTCGTTGCTCACGTCGCTTCACTATACCTTGTGCGTACTGCGGAACACTTCGTATCCATGAACCTTTGTTATCATAGCAATGACAAGGGTTGTGTGGAAAGGTTGTTTTTGTCGTGAGACAGGCCCATGCTGGAACAGAGGAGGGCATAAGATGGGGGAGTACATTCAAACGTTACGACAATTCGTAGGATCGCGTCCGCTTCTGCAGTGTGGCGCCACAGTCATTGTGATGAATGGCGACGGGCTAGTGTTGATGTTGAAAAGATTGGACAATGGCTACTGGGGATTTCCTGGGGGCGCCACAGAGTTGGGCGAACAATTGGAGGATACCGCTCGGCGGGAACTCCTGGAAGAGACGGGAATTCACGCGGCCAGGCTCCAGTTGCTAAATGTGTTTTCCGGCAAGGAACTGTACTACAAATATCCAAACGGCGATGAAGTCTACAACGTGGACGCCGTCTTTTTCACCCGGTATTTGGACGGTGACGTTACCCTAAGTTCTGAGCACACAGATTTTTCGTATGTTCCTCTTGCTCAAGTCCATAGCGAGATTATGCCACCGCAACGCATTATTGCCCGATACTTGCAGGAAACTGGGCTACCGGAAAATAGCGAATTGGACGGACTATGAAAAATAATTAGATAATAACTCAAAGGTCATTAAATAATCAATGGTATGTAACCTAAAAATAATATTTTTAGCCTGCGAATTTGACGCAAATGGACTATTTGCCGCGAGGTACCTTAGGGCTATGCTTGTTGATGGGGTAGCTGGATGCCAATACAGGTCGGAAGTGATTCCGGCTTGGCACTGTGGCCTTTTTGCTTGTAAAGGGGCGTTTCTTATGACCAGACTCAACATCTTTACGGGTTATTACGGAAGTGGAAAGACCGAGATTGCCATTAACTACGCATTGCAGCTAGCCAAACAAAACCCCAGGGTTTGCGTTGTAGACTTGGACATCGTAAACCCTTATTTCTGCTCTCGCGATGTACGAGACGACCTTGAGGCTGCCGGAATTCGGATGATATCGTCAAACCCCGCATTTTCCAATGTGGAGTTGGGGGTGGTTTCACCGGAAGTCATGGCGGTGTTCAATGACAAGAATCAGGAAGTGGTCATTGACGTCGGAGGAGATGATTTAGGAGCCCTGGCTTTAGGTCAATTCAATCGGTATTTTCAAATGGAGTCCTACGAAGTCAATCTCGTTATCAACACCCATCGGCCGGATACGGCCACTGAGGGGGACGTGAAGGACTGCCTGACTCGAATTCAGGGTGCGTCGAGATTGAAAGTCACGCATCTGATTGCCAACACAAACCTCTCCTATGAGACGACGGTAGCGGATGTTCTTGAGGGCGACACATTTGTTGCAGAGTTGGCGGACAAGTGGGGAATTCCTCACCGGTTCACGGTGTGCCGACGCGATCTCAGTGCAGAAGTCACACAGTCGGCTCGAGGCGAAGTGTTTCCAATTGATATTTTTATGAAACCCCCATGGATGTAAACGGTTTCAGCTTGTCAGATGTCGGCGAAAGGAGGGATTCAGATTGGCCAGTGTAGCGTTTGCGGAGGATATGTGCAAAGGCTGCGGTCTCTGCATTGATGCCTGCCCGAAAAACATCATTGAGTTCTCGACGGGTCTCAACGTGAAAGGATATCACAGCGCGACGGTAACGAACGAGAACATGTCGCAGTGTATTGGCTGCAGCTTCTGCGCCGTCATGTGTCCCGATGTTTGTATTACGGTAAAGCGCTGAGTGAAGGGAGGGAACGAAGCATGGGAGAAAAAGTATTGATGAAAGGTACGGAAGCAATTGGTGAGGCGGCGATGCGAGCCAATTGCCAGTGCTTTTTTGGCTATCCAATTACGCCACAGACTGAGTTGGCTGCCTACATGGCCAAGCATATGCCCAAGGCCGGCCGTGTCTTTGTCCAGGCGGAAAGTGAAGTTGCCGCCATTAACATGGTCTATGGAGCCGGTGGCGCCGGAGTACGGTGCATGACTTCCTCCAGCAGTCCTGGGGTCAGCCTAAAATCCGAAGGAATTTCGTACATTGCCGGGGCTGAAGTCCCGTGTGTCATTGTCAATATCGTTCGCGGGGGCCCGGGATTGGGCAGTATTCAACCGGCACAGTCCGATTATTTTCAGGCCACCAAAGGTGGGGGGCACGGCGATTACCACATGCCCGTATATGCGCCTTCGTCTGTACAGGAAATGGCCGATCTTATGCAGGAAGCTTTCGACGTTGCCGATGAGTACCGCACGCCATGCATGATTATGGGCGACGGTATGCTCGGCCAGATGATGGAACCGGTGGAGTTTACTGAGAGGACGCCACGGCAGTTGCCGCCCAAGGACTGGGCTGCTTCCGGCCTGCGCGGGCGCCAGCATCACAACGCCATCAACTCCCTGTATCTGCAGCCTGAGGAGTTGGAGAAACATAACATCGACCTGCAGGCGAAGTTCCAAAAAATTAAGGAAAACGAAATTCATTATGAACTGCACAAGTGCGATAGAGACAACGATGTTATCATTGCCGCTTACGGCACCACCGCCCGCGTCTGCAAGAACGCCATTAAACTGGCGGAAGCAGAGGGTATCAAGGTGGGCCTGGTGCGACCCATTACGCTGTGGCCGTTTCCGGATGTGGCCTTTGAAGAGACCGTCAACAAGACTCGGTTTGGTTACTTGACGGTAGAAATGAGCGCAGGACAGATGGTTGAAGACGTGCGCCTCGCGGTGAATGGGCGAAAACCCGTCACTTTCTACGGACGCATGGGAGGAATGGTGCCCGATCCGGTATCTATCCTGGAGCGGGTCAAGCAAATGATGGACGGGGAGGTGCGATAAATGGCTCTGACTTTCGAAAAGACCAAGGGACTGACGGAGGTCTCCACTCATTACTGCCCCGGTTGCACCCATGGCATCATTCACCGTCTGGTAGGTGAAGTCCTGGAGGAACTGGGCGTCCTGGACAAAGCCATTGGCGTGGCTCCTGTGGGCTGTTCCGTCCTGGCTCATGAATACTTCTCCTGTGACATGTTTGGGGCGGCACACGGTCGGGCGCCGGCGGTAGCTACCGGAATTAAGCGTTCCGTACCGGACAGCGTGGTCTTTACCTATCAGGGTGATGGCGATTTGGCGGCTATCGGCACGGCGGAAATTGTACATGCGGCGACCCGTGGCGAAAAAATCACCACCATTTTTGTCAACAATGCCATTTACGGTATGACCGGCGGGCAAATGGCTCCAACCAGTCTGCCTGGGCAGGTTACGGATACTACGCCTTATGGCCGGGATACGGGAGTGGCCGGATTTCCGATACATGTATCGGAAATGATATCGACATTGGACGGACCTGCTTATGTTGAGAGAGTCTCTGTAGACTCTGTGAAAAATGTGTTGAAGGCGAAGAAGGCCATTAAGAAAGCATTTGAATACCAGATTGCAGGCAAGGGCTTCACCATGGTTGAGGTTCTATCGACCTGCCCGACGAACTGGGGCCTGTCTGCTGCGGAAGCGTTGAACTGGCTGCGGGACAACATGATTCCCTACTATCCCTTGGGAGTCAAAAAAGACATTGCCGGGGAGATGAAGTAAGTGGCGACCCAACAGGTTATTTTTGCAGGCTTTGGCGGGCAAGGTATTCTCACAATGGGCAAATTCCTGGCCTATGCCGGTATGGAGGCCAATCTCAATGTCTCCTGGCTGCCTTCTTACGGCCCGGAGATGAGGGGCGGCACGGCAAACTGTGACGTTATTCTTACGGACGAAGCCATTGGCTCGCCCATCGTTACACTGGCTACGTCAGCAGTGGTAATGAACCGTCCGTCGTTAGATAAGTTTGAATCCGTGATTGTGCCAAACGGCCTTCTCATTGTGGACGATGACATGGTGAATCGCGAAGTTCAGCGGACAGACCTGGATGTCATTCGAATTCCGGCGCAAACGGTGGCAGAAAGCGTTGGTAGCAAGCAAGTTGCCAACATGGTGCTGCTGGGCGCACTTGTGGCCAAGACAAAAATTATTACCTTGGAAACGCTGTTACAAGCTATTTCCCACCATGGGAAACAGGCTTTGTTTGAGAGCAACAAGGAAGCTCTGGAGCGCGGCGCAGAGTACGCAGCAGCAGCCGTAAACTAGACGATTTCTGAAACCACCGCTCTTTTCAAAAACCCGCTCAACGCCTGTGAGCGGGTTTTTCTATGGAACTGGTAGGAGGAGGGCGCCCATGGACAGGGTCATGTCACTGCTGCGCCTACAAAACGTACAACGGAACGAATTTTGATAGCGTTTGCAAAAGAGGTATTGCACAGTTCCGTAGACTGAGCGATAATCTCCAGAGGAAGAGACGTCTGATGTCTGACGCCTCCTGGCTTCCCCTATTATGGAGGGCTCGAACAGGACAAGCTATGGACAGTGGTTGGATTGCTCACGGGAAAGGAGCCACATGTCATGGCCATTGGGCAGAAGAGGCCCCTTTATATAGAAGTCATTGATGCAGTTGAGCAGAAGCTCAGTACCAAGGAGTGGGATGTCGGCGACAAAATTCCACCCGAGGACGAACTGTCTGAGCTATTTGGTGTGAGTCGGGCTACTCTCCGAGAGGCAATCTCTTACCTGATTCAACGAGGTGTCCTGGAACGGCGGAGGGGTATTGGAACCTTTGTCTGCGCAAAGATTGAGGGTGGTCTGGAGACACTAATCAGCGTGACCCAGTGGATTCGCCAGTATGGCTATACCCCAGGTACCAAACATGTAGAGTTTGTTGTTAGGGCACCTACCAGAAAGGAAAGACAGTTTTTTCGCGACTGGGACCTTCGGGAAGTGGGCGAGATACGTAGAGTTCGTACCGCGAACGAAGTACCTGTGATGTACTGTGTCGACGTTTTGCCGGTGCATCTGATGCCTAGCGAACCACAAGAAATGGGTGAATCGCTGCTGGCGTATCTGGAAGGACAGTGCGGCGAGTATATTACAACTGCCCAGACGGCCATTTATGCGGACCTGCCTTCCGCAGAGGTGGCGGAAAAACTTGAAATCCTGGTGGGAACCCCACTGTTGCAATTGCAACAGATTCATTATAATCAAGCGGGTTCGCCGATTTTCTTGTCCTATGACGGATTTTTAGCCAATCGGTTCCGATTGGAGATTTTTCGGCGTCGACTTTGAGTCATTTGAGTCTGCGCTGTGACCATTACTGGGGGTGGTGGCAGGCCTGGTCGAATTGATGTAATGGCTGGATATCGAAAAAACAATTAGGGGGAACTATGATGAGGAAGAAATGGAACTTTGCAGTTGGTTTGTCCAGTGTTGCAGCATTGACGCTATTGGTCGGCGGTTGCGGAACAGCGGGGAACAATACGGCCAGTGGCAACCAGACCGGCGGAGCCAAGACCGTTAATTTCAAGGTAGGTCTGGTAACCGATACAGGCGGTTTGAACGATCACGGTTTCAACCACCTGTCCGATGTGGGCCTGGTCAAGGCGGAGCACGACTTGGGTGTTCAGGGCTCAGTGGTGCAGTCCACGGACGCTTCCGACTATGTTCCAAATCTGACGGCATTTGCCCAGAAAAAGTACAACCTGGTGATTGCCGTGGGCTATTTGATGGACGCCGCCGTCAAACAGGTAGCCAAGGAGTATCCCAATACCAAGTTTCTGATTATTGACGATTCCATCACCGGTATTCCAAACGTCACAGGTGCCATCTTCAAGACGGAGCAGTGCGGTTACCTGGTTGGCGCCACGGCAGGATTGATGGAAAAGGCAACGGGAATACCCAAGATGAACAAGCAGAACGTGGTGGGGGTTGTAGGTGGGCAAAACATTCCGCCCGTGACCTCGTACATTGCCGGATTCCAGCAGGGTGTGGAAAAGACCGATCCGGGGGCAACCATCCTTGTGAAGTTTGCCGGTAGCTTCAACGACCAGCCGCAAGGCAGCCAGATTGCACAGTCTGAAATCTCCAATGGCGCCGACATTGTCTTTCAGGTGGCTGGCGGAACTGGCGTCGGTGTTATTCAGGCGGCACAGAAAGCCGGTGTCTACGCCATCGGAGTCGATGCTGACCAGAACTATCTGGCCCCAGACACCGTGATTACCAGTGCAACCAAGGGTGTCGACACGGCAACCTATAACGTGATTAAAGAGGCGTTGGACAACCAGTTTAAGGCCGGCGATCAGTACTTTGACCTGAGCAACAATGGCGTGGGCATGGCACCTGCAAACAGCGCAGTACCCAAGAGCATTGTCCAGCAGGTCAACCAACTTGCCACACAAATCAAGAGCGGACAAATCAAGGTATCTGCCACCATGCAGAATCAGTAAGTTCCGCTGGACAAGCCTGAGAGAAGGAGCACGGTCGGTATTTGACTGTGCCCTTTCTCCGTAGGCAGACAGGTGTTGTCTGCTGCCAGTCGTTGGAGCGGCGAATGACTCCTGAACTTGGAAACGGGGAGGATACGGATGACTGGGTTCCTTGAAGTAAAGGGCGTCACCAAGGCATTTCCCGGGGTACTTGCAAACGATAAGGTGAATTTGACACTGCAGCCCGGTGAAGTTCATGCCATCCTCGGAGAAAACGGTGCAGGCAAATCCACCCTGATGAATTTGATTTACGGATTGTACCAGCCCGATTCCGGAGAGATTCGATTGCAGGGCGAACGGCTGAACTTTCACAGTCCTCGTGACGCCATTCGTGCCGGCATCGGCATGGTTCACCAGCATTTTATGCTCATTCCCGCGCTGACTGTTGCGGAAAACATCGTGTTGGGCAATGAGCCTGGCACGGTGCGCTATCGAAATAGAGAAGCCATGCAGCGTGTTCGAGACCTTTCCAATCAATATCACCTTTCCGTAAATCCCGGTGAAAAGGTGTCTAGCCTCACGGTGGGATTGCAGCAACGCGTAGAGATTCTAAAAGCCTTGTATCGCGAGGCTAAACTCCTAATTCTGGATGAG